>Ga0163144_10004745_pt1 | contig 30504 bp, 33 predicted proteins | sample OliLak19BULKMAT1_FD_123175 | JGI IMG/M metagenome (GOLD analysis project Ga0163144, IMG submission 123175) | Freshwater microbial mat bacterial communities from Lake Vanda, McMurdo Dry Valleys, Antarctica - Oligotrophic Lake LV.19.BULKMAT1 | ecosystem: Environmental > Aquatic > Freshwater >... | reverse complement strand
CGTCAAGGCGCGCTGCGACAACTGCAAGGTCATCCGTCGCCACGGCACCGTGATGGTCATCTGCAGCAATCCCAAGCACAAGCAGCGGCAGGGGTAACCGATGGCACGCATCGCCGGCGTCGACATCCCGCGTGAGAAGCGCGTGGAGATCGCCCTCACCTACGTCTTCGGGCTCGGGCTGCCCACCAGCCAGAAGATCCTCGCCCAGACCAATATCAATCCGGACACCCGCGTCCGCGACCTCACCGAAGAGCAGGTCAACCGCCTGCGCGAATTGATCGACCGGCGCTACAAGGTCGAAGGCGACCTGCGTCGGGAAACGGCGCTGAACATCAAGCGCCTGATCGAGATCGGCTCGTATCGCGGTGTGCGTCACCGCCGGAACCTGCCGGTGCGCGGTCAACGGACCAAGACGAACGCTCGCCAGCGGCGCGGACCGAAGAAGACGGTCGGCGTGCGGCGCAAGAAGTGACGAGGGACTGACCAGGCATGGCGGAACGCAAGCGCGCGGTCAAGCAACGTCGCAAGGAGCGGAAGAACGTCCCCCAGGGGCACGTCCACATCCAGGCCACGTTCAACAACACGATCATCACCATCACGGACCTCAACGGTGCGGTCATCAGTTGGGGCTCGGCCGGTGTGGCCGGCTTCAAGGGATCCCGCAAGAGCACCCCGTACGCCGCGGCCCTGTCCGCGGAGGGTGCCGCCAAACGGGCCATGGAGCATGGCATGCGCCAGGTCGAGGTCTATGTGAAAGGCCCGGGCGCTGGTCGCGAACAGGCCGTCCGATCGCTCCAGGCGGCAGGCCTGGAAGTCAGCGCCATCACCGACGTCACCCCAATCCCGCACAACGGATGCCGCCCGCCCAAGCGGCGTCGCGTCTAACGAGCCCGAGGACCCATGGCCCGATACACCGAAGCCGTTTGCCGCATCTGTCGGCGTGAAGGCGCAAAGCTCTTTCTCAAGGGCTCGCGCTGCTATACCAAGAAGTGCGCCTTCGAGCGCCGACCATCACCCCCCGGCCAGCACGGCGTCCGTCGCCGCAAGGTCGGTGAGTACGGCCTGCAGCTGCGCGAGAAGCAGAAGGTCCGCAAGACCTACGGCGTCCTCGAGCGGCAGTTCCGCAACTACTTCACCGCCGCGGAGAACCGCCCCGGCGTGACCGGCGAGAACCTCCTTCGATCCCTGGAAACGCGCATGGACAACGTGGTGTACCGAGCCGGCTTCGCGCCGTCGCGGGCCGCCGCTCGTCAGCTCGTCGCCCATGGCCACTTCGCGGTCAACGGCGTTCCCACGGATATCGCGTCCTATCAGATGCGACCTGGCGACAAGGTGGAGGTCCGTGAGGGCCGCCGCACCCGTGAGCCGTTCAAAATCGTGAAGGAGACGCTCCGCAACCATCAGGCGCCCGAGTGGCTGTCCCTGGATGCGACCAACCTGTCCGCCACCGTCGCCACGGCGCCCAGCCGCGACCAGATGCCGCTCGATCTCAACGAGCAGCTCGTGGTCGAGTACTACTCGAGGTAACAACGTCCACATGATCGAACTCGAGAACGCGCAGATCGAGTCTGTCGAGGAAGCCGGAACCTACGCCAAGTACGAGGCCGGTCCCCTTCAGGCGGGCTACGGCGTCACGCTCGGCAACGCGCTCCGGCGCGTGCTCCTGTCCTCCCTGGAGGGCGCCGCGGTGACGAGCATCCAGATCCGCGATGTCTACCAGGAGTTCTCGACGATCCCGGGTGTCAAGGAAGATGTCACCCAGATCGTCCTGAACGTCAAGAAGCTTCGGCTCAAGAGCTTCGCTTCTCATCCCGTCCAGCTTCGACTCATCAAGAGCGGCGCCGGCGCCGTGACCGCGGCGGACATCGCCGAGTCGGCGGACATCGAGATCATCAACCCGGAACTGGTGATGATGACGCTCGATACCGACGACGTGACGATCGAGATGGACCTGACCGTGGAGCGCGGCGTCGGCTACCTCAGTGCCGAGCGTGCCGAGGCCCTGCCGATCGGGGTCATCGCCGTCGACGCGATCTTCACCCCGGTACGCAAGATCAACTACTGGGTGGAGAGCATGCGAGTCGGTCAGATGACCAACTTCGACAAGCTCACGATCGAGATCGAAACGGATGGCACGATCCCGCCGGAGGAGGCGCTCAGTCGCTCCGCGGAGATCCTGGTCAACCAGTTCCGGCCGTTCGTCACGGTCGGCATGGCGGCCACGCCACAGGCGGTCGCGACCGGCGTCGCCGCGCTTCCGCCCAACATGCTGGACATGCCCATCGAGGAGCTCGACCTCCCGATGCGCGCCTACAACTCGCTGAAGCGCAATAACATCGTCAAGGTGGGGCAACTGCTCCAGCTCAAGGACGACGATCTGCTGCGGATGCGCAACTTCGGCAAGAAGTCCCTGGATGAGATGAAGGAACGCCTGCGTATGCGCGGTTTCATCATCCCCGAGACCGAGTCGGACGGCCTGCATGACCTCGACGGCGATGCGCCGTTCGAGGATGAGACCGAGGCCTGATCCATGGCCCATCGCATCGGTGGACGCAAGCTCAGCCGCAAGCAGGGGCCACGCCTCAGCCTGTTCAAGAACCTGACCGTGTCGGTCATCCGCTACGAACGGGTCAAGACGACCGAGGCCAAGGCCAAGGAGATCTCCGGCCGGGTCGAGAAGATGATCACGCTGGCCAAGCGCGGCGATCTCTCGGCGCGTCGTGCCGTGGTCGCCCAGTTCCCCAACGAGCCGCTCGTCGTCAACAAGCTATTCGATGAGATCGCGCTCAAGTACGCCGATCGCACATCCGGGTTCACCCGGATCGTCAGGATCGGCCAGCGTCGCGGCGACGCGGCCGAGATCGTCCAGATCGAACTGGTGTAGCCAACGTGACAAGCCGCAACGGCGGCTAAGATGCCCGAGAGGGTGTCCTCGGGGCGCTACCGAGCCCGAGTCGAATACGACGGAACGGACTTCGCCGGGTTCCAGGTCAATCCTGGGAAACGGACGGTCCAGGGGGTCCTGGAAGATTCACTCGCTCGCCTCGGCAACGGGGCAGGGGAGCGGATCGACGGGGCCGGACGCACGGATGCCGGAGTGCACGCCACGGGGCAGGTCATCGCCTTTTCCTACGGCGGGCGCCTGACGGTATCGGAGTTGGGACGGGCGCTTGATGCGCTTCTCCCGCCGGACGTCACGATCCGGGAGGTGCGGGCTGTGTCCCTCACGTTCCACCCCCGCTATGCGGCGCGGTACCGGGAGTACCGCTACACCGTTTGGAACGGGCCGCGCAGTCCGCTACGCGAGCGCACCGCGCTCGGGGTGCGGATCCCGCTCGACACCGCCGCGATGGCTCGGGTCGGTTCGGTCTTCATCGGCCGGCACGACTTCGGAACCTTCGGGGTAACGGACCACTCGGCGGTCCGGACCGTCATGGCGGTCCGGGTCCGAACGGAGGGACGGGTCGTGATGATCGATATCCGAGCGGAGTCCTTCCTGCGAGGGATGGCCCGACGGATGGTGGCCTGCCTCCTGGAGGTAGGCCTGGGCAAGATGGATGAGGAAGCGGTCCGATCGGCGCTCGCCGGTCCCGGACCGGCCCTCGGTGGGACTTCGGCCCCGGCCAAGGGACTTTGCCTCCGCCACGTCGCCTTTTGGCGACGGAGCGTCGCCGACATGAATGGAGCACACGAGGAACGATGAACGCGAAGACCTACACGGTCCGGGAGAGCGAGATCGAGCGACGCTGGTACGTCGTGGATGCGAGGGACGAGACGCTCGGCCGCCTCGCCTCGCGAATCGCGCACGTCCTCGAAGGCAAGCACAAGCCCTTGTATTCGCCCCACCTGGACTCGGGCGACCACGTGATCGTCCTCAACGCCGGGCGTATCGCGGTCACCAGCGACAAGCTGGAGTCCAAGGTCTACGCCCGTCACAGCGGCTACCCGGGGGGCTTCAAGGAGGAGACCCTCGGTCATCTCCTGCAGCGCCGCCCGGAGGAAGTCATCCGCCGGGCTGTCAAGGGGATGCTGCCGCACAACCGGCTCGGCACCCAACAGCTGCGCAAGCTGAAGGTCTACGCCGGAACCGATCATCCGCATCAGGCCCAGCGGCCTGACCCGCTCGTCTGACGAGGAGTCTGCACGATATGTCCACCCCCGCCTTCTACTCCGGGACCGGTCGCCGCAAGACGGCGATCGCCCGCGTCAGGCTGCTGCCGGGCGAGGGTGAGATCGTGGTCAACGGTCGCTCCCTGGACGAACACTTCGGCAACGCCATCAAAGAGTCCGAGGTCCGCATGCCGTTCCGGGTGACCGGGACCGAGGGCCGCTTCAACGTGATGATCAAGGTGGAAGGCGGCGGGGTCACCGGACAGGCCGGGGCCATCCGCCACGGGATCGCTCGGGCGCTCCTCGAAGTGGATCCGGACACGAACCGTCTTCCGCTTCGCCAGGCGGGCCTGCTCACCCGCGATCCGCGGATGAAGGAGCGCAAGAAGTACGGGCTCAAGCGCGCCCGCAAGGCCCCCCAGTACACCAAGCGATAACGCGGCTCGCCGAACACAGGTGCTCGCCGCTTGGTCGCCGGCTGACTCGTGACTGATCTGCGTGGGCGCGATCTCCTGAGCGTCGCGGATCTGTCGGCGGAGGAAGTGCTTCGCGTCTTCGCGACCGCGGAGGGGCTGAAGACCGAGTTTCGGGCAACCCGTCGGCATGCCCGGCAGCCGCTGGTCGGTAGGACACTGGCGATGTTGTTCCAGAAGCCCAGCCTGCGGACGCGAGTGACCTTCGAGGCGGGGATGGCCCAGCTCGGGGGCACGGCGATCTACCTTCCAGAGGACGCCGTGATGGGGGCTCGCGAGGCGATCCACGACGTCGCTCGTAACCTTGAGCGGTTCGTGGATGCGATCGTCGCCCGGACCGGTCCCCACGAGGTGGTCACCGAACTCGCCGCCCAGGCCTCCATCCCGATCATCAACGGCCTCACCCTGCGCGAACATCCTTGCCAGGCCCTGGCCGACGCCTTCACGATCCGCGAGCACCTCGGCTCTCTGGCCGGGGCGGTCGTGACGTTCGTGGGCGATGGCAACAACGTCTATCACTCCCTGGCGCTGCTCGGGGCCGCGCTCGGGATGGAGGTCCGCCTGGCCCACCCACCGCGCTACGGACCGGACGAGCGCATCGTCGCTCGGGCGCAGTCGCTGGCCGACGCGTCCGGTGGGCGGCTCGTATTCGGCCACGATCCGGTGGAGCTCGTGCATGGAGCCGCCATCGTCTACACCGACGCGTGGACCTCGATGGGGCAGGAAGTGGAGGCCGAAGCCCGGCGCGACGCCTTTGCGGATTTCGTCGTGGACGACGGCTTGCTGGATGCCGCCGGGCCCGACGCGATGGCCATGCACTGCCTGCCGGCCCATCGCGGCGAGGAGATCACGTCGGCCGTGATGGATGGACCACGCAGCCTCATCTTCGAGCAGTCCGAGAATCGCTTGCACGTCCAGAAGGCGCTCCTGGTGGAGCTGCTTGCCGACGCCTGACACGACCATCGTCCAGACGACGATGGGCTGGCCGTCGGATAGCGGTGGGACCGCGTGCGTGGCACCATGCAACTCCCGGATCGGAAGTCGAGGAGTCCCATGAGCGAGGCGCTCTACGAGCGCTACAAGGATGCTCTTCGCCGCGGTCACGTGGCCGCCCTGCGCGACCGTCACGCCGCGGCCATGGAGGCCTACACGGAGGCGTCCAGGATCGCCTCCGACCGCGCGCTCCCGCTGGTCGCCATCGGCGGTGTGCTGACCAAGCTCGGCAAGCACGTTGAGGCCCTGGCCGCCTACGACGCGGCACTGGAGCGTTCAGCGGCTGACGAAGGCGCCCTCCGTGGCCGGGCAGCGTCACTCGCGGAGATGGGCGACCGAGTGGGGTCTGCGGCCACGTTCGATCGACTCGCCACCAGCCTGGACGCCTCGGGTCGCCTGCCCGACGCCGCCGATGCCGCTCGCCGCGCCCTGGAATCGGCCGAGTCGCGCGGCCGCCGAACGACCCTGCGCGCCTTTGTGGCGCGTTTGACCGAGGCATCGGCGGACCCGGCCGCAGCGGAGGCGCTGGCACGCTCATCCAGCGTCCTGGCGGGCCGATCGCCGACCGCGTCGCGCGAACCGCAGGTGGCGCCGTTCGAAGCAGATGACGCCGCTGGTGCGGACGTCGTGAAGCTGCTGGGCCCGGCCGATGCCAAGGCAAGCACCGAAGGGGAGCCGGAGCGATCCCCGGAGCCCCTGCCGCCCGCATTCGACCCGGTCCAGGCGATCGGCGGAGTCGAACTTGCCGTCCAGGATGGCGATGCCGTCGCGGCCCGGACGCTGGCCCTCACCGCGGCGGCCGGGCACCGAGCCGCCGGCCAGCCGAGCACCGCCATCGATGCGTGCTACATGGCCCTCGCCGGGACCCCCGCCGACCCGGGACTCCACCTGGCACTCGCGGAGATCTACCTGGACCAGGGCTGGAGCGCGATGGCCATCGACAAGCTCGTCCTGCTTGACCGACTTGCCGGCCTGACCGAGGATCACGAGACGCACCGGCTCATCTGTGCGCTGGTAACGGAGCGTCTGCCCGACGAGGCCCGACTCGCCACCATCTGCGCCTGAATCGGGGGCCGTGCGGAACGCGCCGCACGTCCCGGCCTACGTGGAGCGACTCCGGTGGCACGGAAGCGCGATGCTACACTCGCCCGACGATGCCGGAGCTCCTGAAGTCGGTCCTTGATCAGGTGCGCCTGACGACGCTGGTCGACATCGCCATCGTCTCGCTCCTGATCTACGGCCTGTTCAGCCTTCTCCGCGGCACCCGCGCCGTCCGCCTCGTCATCGGCGTCAGCGTCCTCATCGTCATCTACGTGCTGTCGTCCGCGCTGGGACTCCGACTGCTCACCCAGATCCTGCAGGGTGGCGCGGTCGTCGGCCTCTTCGCGCTGGTCGTCATCTTCCAGCCAGAGATCAGGCGAGCGCTGGATCGGATCGGGCGTGTGGGATCTCTGGCGTGGGCCCTCTCGCCGGCCGATTCGAGGGCGGTCGACCATGTTGCCGAGGAGGTCGCGCGGGCCGCGGCCGACCTCTCCGCGGACGGGCACGGCGCCCTCATGGTCCTGGAGCGGGAGACCGGCCTCGAGGAACTCGCCGAGACCGGTGTGATGATCCACGGGGACGTCTCGGCCGATCTGATCCGCACGATCTTCGCCCCGCGGACGGCGCTCCACGACGGGGCCGTGATCATCCGGGGCGAGACCATCCTTGCGGCCGGGGCCCTGCTGCCCCTGGCTGACACGTCCGTCCATACGGAGCGCTTCGGGACGCGTCACCGGGCGGCCCTCGGGGTCACCGAGGACACCGACGCCGTCGTCGTCGTCGTGTCCGAGGAGAACGGCCAGATCAGCCTCGTCGAGCGCTCGCGGATCGTGCGCAACCTGAACGAGGCGCAGCTGGCCCGCGCGATCCGGACCCTGCTCGATCCGACCAACGGTCGTCGCCGCGGCGTGTTCGGCCTGCGGTCCCGGGCCGAGAATCCATCTACGTCGGCCGCACGGGCTCCGCGGTGACCCGACTCCTTCGAATCGTGGTCCACAACTGGCCCCTCAAACTTGCCGCGGTCGGGCTGGCGACGCTGCTGTATGGTGGCTTGGTCCTGCCCCAGAACGCCCTGTCGTTGCCAGGCGTCATCAAGGTCGACGCGCGGAACCTGCCGGACAAGACCTTTCTCCTCTCGACCATCGATCCGATCACCCAGGTACGCTACCTCTCACCCTCCGGCGTTCCGGCCATCGCATCGAGTTTCGAGGCCTGGATCGACCTCGCGTCCGTGCCGGTCGGGAACGGACCGGTCACCGTGCCGATCCAGGTCCGGGCCATCGATGAACGGCTGACCGTGGTCGGGTTCACGCCGGACGTGGTCACGGTGGTGCTCGACGAGGTCATCACGCGGGAGGTGACGGTGGATGTGCAATTCGCCCCCCCGCCCGCCGGCCTCCAGGTCGGCAAGACGGTCGTCGACCCGGCACGCGTGGAGGTGACTGGCCCCAGGTCCGCCGTCGAGCGGGTGACCGGTGCCCGCGCCACCGTGATCATCCAGCCCTCAGGCATCAGCGTCGACCAGGATGTCACGCTCATCCCGATCGATGCCGACGGCAATGCGGTCAGTCCCGTGAATCTTGCGCCGTCCAGCGCGCGGATCACCATCCCGGTCTTCCAGGACCTGCGCAGCAAGAGCCTGACGGTCAGCCCGGTCATCACGGGCACGCCCGCGCCCGGCTTCGAGATCGCGTCGATCACCGTGGACCCGCTCGTGGTGACCGTGGAAGGAGACGCCGAACAGCTGGCCGAGCTCGCCCGGATCGACACGGCCGCGGTCTCGACCAACGGCGCCGCTGCAGACTTCACGGTGGACGCGGAACTGGCCGTACCGAGCGGCGTCGTCCCGGTGGATGCGTCAAAGGTCAGCGTGACCGTGAAACTCCGACCGGTGACCGCGACTCGGTCGTTCGAGGTCGGCCTGTCGCTGGTCGGCGGCCGTCCGGACTTCGACTACCGGCTGTCCACGGATCGCGTGCTCCTGACGCTCGGTGGCTCGACTGCCGACCTGGACCGACTGTCGGGCGCGACGCTGGTGGGCGATCTGGAGGTGGTCAGCCTCGCGATCGGCACGACGGAGGTCACGGTCACGATCGATCTGCCGGCTGGGGTCGCGCTCGTCGCGGCCAGTCCCAGGCTCGTCGGCGTCACGGTCAGCGCGATCGTGGTCCCGACGCCATCGGCCGCGACGCCATCGCCGGCCTCGCCATCGCCGGCCTCGCCAGCGGCGAGTCCGGGAGGTTGACCGACTGATGTCACGGTTGTTCGGTACGGACGGGATCCGCGGCGTGGCCAACGTCGATCTGAAACCGACGCTCGCCTACGCCCTGGGTCGTGCCACCGCCAAACGCCTGGTCGGCGCGGGCGGGGCCATCGTCGTCGGCCAGGACACCCGGCGGTCGGGCGACATGTTCGTGGCCGCGATCACGGCCGGGGCCACGAGCCTTGGGGTGGACGTCCACGTCGTCGGTGTCGTGCCCACGCCGGCCCTCGCCTACCTCGCCCGGAACGGGCCTTTCGCGGCCGGGATCATGGTCTCCGCCTCGCACAACCCGGCGGACGACAACGGTCTCAAGGTCCTCGACGCAGATGGCCTCAAGCTCGATGACGGGATCGAGGAAGAGGTCGAGGATCTCATCTGGCGCGAGGGCGAACTCGCCGGCGTGGGCAACGCCGCGATCGGTCGGCGCATCGATGCGACCGCGCTCCTCGATGCGTATCTGACCCACCGGGGAGCGCTGGCAGCGGGCATCGCGGCGAACGGCGTGCGCATCGTCCTCGACGGTGCGAACGGCTCTGGCGGGGGCGTGGGGCCAGGGATCCTGGCCGCCACCGGGGCCGTCGTGGAGTCGATCCACGTGGAGCCGGACGGCGTCAACATCAACGTCCGCTGCGGGGCCACGGATCCCGCGTCACTGGCCGAGGCGGTCGTCGCCCGCGGCGCCGATGTCGGGTTCGCCCTGGATGGCGACGCCGACCGGTTGATCGCCGTCGACGCGACGGGCCGGATCGTGGACGGCGACCAGGTCCTTGGCGTCCTCGCCCTGGACCGCCTCGCCCGGGGCGCCCTGCCGGGCGGACTCGTCGTGTCCATCCTGTCCAACGGCGGTCTCCAGTCTGTCGTGGAGGCGGCCGGTGGTGAAGTCGTGCGGACGCCCGTGGGCGACAAGTACATCCTTGACGGGATGCAGGTGTCCGGGGCGACCCTTGGTGGTGAGAAGTCCGGCCACGTCATCATCCTTGAACACACCACGTCCGGCGACGGGATCGTCACGGCGCTCGAGATCCTGCGGGTCATGGCCGGTCGCGGCGCCAGCCTCGCCGATCTGGCGCGCGAGATCCCCATGCTGCCCCAGCAGCAACGCGCCGTCCGGGCCCGTCACAAGGACCAATGGGAAGGCGATCCGGTCCTTCGCCGGGCCATCGCCGAGGCGACCGCTCGACTGGGCGATGGAGGCCGCGTACTGGTCCGGCCGTCCGGCACGGAGCCTGCGCTGCGGGTCATGGTGGAGGGTGATGATGAGGCCCTCGTGCTTGAGCTCGCCGACGCGCTCGCGGCGTTGGCGAGCGAGCGACTACACTAGCCCCCGGTGCCCACCGCAGAGGAGTCACGACTCGCCGGTCGATCTGGCGGGCACGAACGGAGGACCTGACGGGATGTGCGGCATCGTCGGCTACACCGGGCCGCGCGAAGCGGGTCCGATCCTCATCGCCGGGCTTCAGCGCCTGGAGTACCGCGGCTACGACTCGGCTGGCATCGCCCTGGTCGACGACGCCGGTGACCTCTTCGTGGAAAAGCGGGCCGGCAAGCTGGTCAATCTCCAGACGGCCATCGCCGACCGGACGCCCCATGCCGCCATCGGCCTCGCCCACACGCGCTGGGCGACCCACGGCCGACCGAACGACCTGAACGCCCACCCGCACCAGGACTGCACCGGCGAGATCACGGTCATCCACAACGGGATCATCGAGAACTTCCGGGAGCTGCGCGACGGCCTGGAAGAGCGCGGGCATGTCCTGACCTCCGAGACGGACACGGAGGCGCTCGCCCACCTCATCGAGGAGGCCTACGCGGGCGACCTGGCGGCGGCCGTCCGCGATGCCCTGGGACGCGCCGTCGGCGCCTACGCCATCGCCGTCATGCATCGCGGCGAGGCTGATCGCCTGGTCGGCGCGCGACAGGACGTCCCGCTGATCGTGGGCCTTGGCGATGGGGAGAGCTTCCTGGCCAGCGACGTGGCGGCCATCCTGGCCCACACCGACCAGGTCATCTTCCTGGAAGAGGGCGATGTGGCCGACCTGCGACCGTGGGGCGTGACGATCACCGGCATCGACGGCGTACCCCGTGAGCGGACCGTCACGACCATCGACTGGTCGCCCGAAGCCGCCGAGAAGGGTGGCTTCGACACGTTCATGCTCAAGGAGATCCACGAGCAGCCGGAAGCCTTGTCGCAGTCCCTGACCGGACGGGTGGGCCGCGACGACCGGATCCGGGCGGACGAGCTGGCCGGCATGGAGGAGGTCCTCCGGACGATCACCCGGGTGGAGCTCGTGGCCTGCGGCACGGCTTCGTATGCGGCGCTCGTGGGCGCCTCCGCGATCGAGGCCTGGACCGGGTTGCCGGCAAGGGTCACCGTGGGATCGGAATTCCGGTACGCCCCGCCGCCGCTCGACGAGCACACCCTGGTCATCGCAGTCACCCAGTCCGGCGAAACCGCGGACACGATCGCCCCGACTCGCCTCGCCCGGGAGCGTGGCTGCCCGATCATCGCGGTCACCAACACGGTCGGTTCGGCGATCACCCGCGAGGCGAACGCAGTCATGTTCCTGCAGGCTGGGCCGGAGATCGCCGTCGCGGCATCCAAGACATTCGTCACCCAAGTCACGACCCTGATCGTGCTGGCAGCGGCCATGGCCCGGATCCGTGGGTCCCTCGACGAGACCGCGGAACGGGAGCTTGGGGCGGCTCTTCGGGCGCTGCCCGCGTCGGCCGCACGGGCGATCTCGACGGCAGCCGCGATCACCCCGGAGCTCGCTCGCCGCTACGTCAACTCGCGGGGCTTCATGTTCGTGGGCCGGGGTCCGGGCTACCCGGTGGCCCTGGAGGGCGCGCTCAAGCTCAAGGAAGTCAGCTACGTCCACGCCGAGGGCTATGCCGCGGGCGAGCTGAAGCACGGCCCGATCTCCCTGCTGGATGCGGAATGCCCGCTCGTCGCGGTCGCCACCAGGTCCGCGGTCTACGACAAGCTGATCAGCAACGTCATGGAAGGTCGCGCCCGGGACGCCCGGATCATCGCCGTCGCGACCGAAGGCGACGAAGCGATCAGTCACTACGCCGATGATGTCTGCTGGGTGCCGGACACCCACGAGATGTTGAGCCCGGTGCTGGCCATCATCCCGCTCCAGCTGTTCGCCTACCACGTGGCCATGGCCCGCGGCACGGACGTGGACCAGCCGCGCAACCTGGCCAAGTCGGTGACGGTCGAATAGCCGATGGCCGCCGCCACCGCTGCCTCCCACCCATCCGGCACCACCGACCCGACCGACCTGCCGCTCCCGGTCGGGGTCGTGCCGCCCGGGACGACGGAACTCGGCATCGACATCATCAAGGTGGACCGCATCCGGGCGACCCTCGAGCGCTTTGGCCCGCGCTTCTCCGACCGCGTGCTGACGCCGACGGAGCAGCGCTACGTGCGCGGTCGACCGGAGACGATGGCCGGCCGCTGGGCCGCCAAGGAAGCGGTCAGCAAGGTCCTTGGCCTGGGCGTCCGGGGGATCGGTTGGCGCGACATCGAGGTGGAACGACTGCCCACGGGCCAGCCCGCGGTGCGGCTGCACGGCCGGGCCGCGGCACGTGCGGAGCAGCTGGGGATGGGTCGGATCGCCCTGTCGATCAGTCACGAGTCGGACTATGCGGTCGCCATCGCCTTCGGGGTTCGAATGGCCGGCGGCGCGTTCGTCTTTCCCCCGGATATCGAGCAGCGACTCGATGATCGCGAGCGACGGATCCTCGCCCGCATCGAGCGCTTGCGCGACATCGCGGAGACGGGCGGCGCAGGTGAACTCGCCTCCGACGCGCCGGTCGCCCGAGCCGACCCGCTCGATCTTGACGAGGATGGACGTGCTTGACGAGGATGGACGTGCCTGAGCGACGCGGGGTCGGGTTCGGACGGCGCGACGTCACCATCGACCCGGCGCATGAAGGGCGCGACGTGATCGGCGAGTCCGAGCGCCCGTGGCCAGTCGGCGCGATCCGCCTCGACGACGAGCTCGTGGCATCGTTGCTGCCGCTTCGCCCGGCACGCGGTCACAAGGGCTCGTTCGGCAAGCTCCTGGTCATCGCGGGCTCGCTCGACTATGCCGGGGCCGCGCTCCTCGTCTGTCGCGCCGCCGGCCGGGCGGGCGTCGGCCTGGTGACCCTGGCCGTCCCCGAATCGCTCCAGCCGCTGTTCGCGGCCAAGGTCGTGGAGGCGACGACGATGGCCTTGCCGGAGGACGACGTCGAGGAAGTCGACCCGGAGCCGGCGCTCGCCCGGATCCTGGACCACGAGCACGACGCCATCGTGGTCGGGCCCGGGCTTCGGCCTGGCCTTGCCAACGCCGAGCTCGTGCGCCTCCTGCTGGCTGCGCCAGGGGATGGCCGCCCGGCCCCGATCGTCCTGGACGCGGAGGCGCTCCGCTCGCTTGCCACGATGGAGGACTGGTGGGAGGGCGACCGACGCCCGGCGGTCCTGACGCCCCATGCCGGCGAGTTCGGGCGATTGCGGGCCGGCAGCGGTCACGACCCGGATGCCGATGGCGACCTCGCCGAGGACGACGACGCTCGCGTGGCGGCCGCCAGGGACGCGGCGGCCGGATGGGGCCAGGTGGTCGTGCTCAAGGGCGCCCGGACCGTCATCGCGTCGCCCGGCGAAGGCGGGACGGTTGCGGTGGCTCCGTTCGAGAATCCGGCACTCGCTTCCGGTGGGACGGGTGACGTCCTGGCCGGCGCCATCGGCGCGCTCATGGCCCAGGGCCTCGACCCCACGGCGGCGGCCCGCCTCGGGGTGTATCTCCATGGCGCGGCGGGTGACGCCGTTCGCGAGCGGTTCGGCGATTCCGGCCTCCTCGCCTCGGATCTGCCGGACGGTCTGGCCATCGCCCGGAAACGGCTGTCGGTCGTGGCGGAGCGACGGCGGGCCGGCAAGCGCCTGGGGTTTGGGGCGCGGGAGCCGGGCCTCAGCGCGGCGCCGACCGTGCCTGGATCGGCGGCCGGCGGCGACCTGGACGACACCGCCGGATCGTGACCGCGTCCATCGCCGACCGGCTCGCCGCCGCCGGTCTTCCTGCGCTGCCCAGGTCGGCCTGGCTATCCATCGATCTCGACGCGCTGACCGACAACCTGACGGCGATCCGGGAACTCGCCGGTCACGGCGTACCGGTCTTCCCGGTGGTGAAGGCGGATGCCTACGGCCACGGGGCGCTGCCGGTGGCACGGGCCCTGGAGGCAGCGTTGGCAGATGGGTTCTGCGTCGCGGCCATGGACGAGGCCATGGCCCTTCGCGAGGGCGGGATCCAGGGCCCGATCCGAGTCCTCTACCCGGTCCCTGCCGGTTTCGCGGCCACGGCCGCCCGCGAGCGGATCGGTGTGTCCGTGGGATCGTGGGAGGGTCTGACGCGGCTCCTGGACGAGGGTGAGCGGACGATCCCGGCAGGCGAGCGCCCCCTGACCGTGGAGCTGGAGCTGGAAACGGGCCTTGGCCGGGGCGGGGTGGATCCCGCGGAGGTCGCGGCCTTCGCCTCGGCAGTCGAGGCCGCGCCTCGTGCCACGATCGGTGGGTTGTGGACGCACCTCCAGGCCAGCGAAGACCCGGAACGCACGGCGCTCCAGCTGGAGCGGTTCGAGCGCGCCGCCGGCGTGCTGCGTGCCGCCGGGATCCGGCTGCCGATGCGCCACGTCGCAGCCAGTGGCGGCTTGCTGGCGGATGTCGTCGGCCTCGATGGCGTCCGGCCCGGGCTGGCGATCTACGGTCTGATCCCCGACGAATTCGAGGCCGGCGCACTCCCGCTGGCGCGGATGCGCCGGTTCCGACCGGTGATGTCCCTCCATGCCCAGGCGGTCCGGGTGGCCGACCTGCCGGCGGGCCACGGCGTCAGCTATGGGCCGACGTTCACCACGACCCGGCCCAGCCGCGTCGCGACGCTGCCGCTCGGCTATGGCGACGGCTACAGCCGGCAGTTCTCCAATCGGGCGGAAGGACTCGTTCGCGGCGTTCGCGTGCCGCTCATCGGGAACGTCGCGATGGATGCGATCATGATCGACGTGACGGACGTGCCCGGGCCCGCGGTCACCATGGACGACGAATTCGTGCTCCTGGGCCGCCAGGGCGAGGAGGAGATCACGGCCGCGGACCTGGCGCGGCTGCGCACCACGAACACGTGGGAAGTCGTCACCCAGATGGCCGCCCGACTGCCTCGGGTGTACGATGCGGCGTCCGTATCGGTCGATCTGCGGACCCTCATCGCGCGGAGAAGCTAGTGGCACGCATCGAGCTCTGGAATGGCGACATCTGCGACCTTGAGGTGGACGCCATCGTCAGCCCTGCAAATCTGTCGCTGTGGATGGCGACCGGAGTCGGTGGGGCGATCAAACGCGCCGGCGGCGACGCCATCGAATTCGCGGCCGTCCGCCAGGCTCCGGTCCCGCTTGGCCAGTCGATCGTGACCACCGCCGGCAGACTTGCCGCGAAGGCGGTCATCCACGCCGTGTCGCTGGATCGAGATCGGCGGACGAGCGGGCCGGTCATCGAAGCGGCCGTCCGCAGTGCCATGGCGCGGGCACGGGAGATCGGTGCGACGAGCGTCGCCTTCCCCGCGCTCGGGACCGGGGTCGGCGGCTACCCACTGGCAGACGCCGCGCGGATCACGGTGCAGACGGTCCGCGACGAACTGGATCGTTCGCCGTCCGTCGACCACGTGACGTTCGCGCTCCGCGGTGCCGCGGCCTACGAGGCGTTCGGGGTGGCCATCAACGAGACCGCCCCAGCGGTCGGTTCCGCCGGGGCCAGCCGGTGAACCTGGAGTACGAACCGTCGGAGGATCAGCGCGACGAACTCGTGGAGCAGGTCGCCCGCGAGATCCAACTGCGCGGTCTGACCTCGTCGGCCGTCCTCTTTCTTGAGGCCTCCCGGCCGTACCGCGCGCTCGGCGCCAACGCGATGCTCTTCTTCGACCCCGTGCTGCGCGGCGTGTTCGGCGGCGAACTCGCCTCGGCCAGCGAGATCATGGCGGACGAGACCGGCATCGAATTGTTGATCGCCCGTCTGGAGGAACTCGACGAGGATTCGGTCTGGGACGCCTGATCCGATCATCCCGAACGATGGGTTCCCGTCGTCACGGGTAGCATTGCGGCGGTGACGTCCGAACCGCGCGCCTTCCTCGCCATCGATCGTGGCGCCGCCACGACGTCGGTCGCGCTCATCGGGCGGGCAAGTGGGTCCTGGCGGCTCATCGGCAGCCTGGCCGTCCCAGCGGCCGCGGACGTCGAGACTGCGATCGATCTTCTGGCCCGCCGGGTCAGGACCGCAGACGCCGGCCTGGCCCAGGACCTTGGCCTCGCCGCCTCGGGCGACCAGATCCTCGATACGCTCCCGCGATTGCAGGTCCGCAGCCAGCGACCGCGTCGACTCGCCGTCGTCGCGGCATCGGAGCGAGCGCTCGCCGGGTTGCGCGGCACCGCCGACCGCAGCGGTTGGTGGACGGTCGGCGCCAGCGTCGAGGCGGCGGATCCGCTGGCCATGTCCGCGCTGCTCCTGGGTGCCGACGTGGATGCGATCCTGACCGGCGCTGGCGATCCGCCGCGCCCCGATGAGCGATCCGCTTTGGGTGAGCTCGCAGCCCTCGTCGCTGCCACGGCGGCCCGCCGTCCCGCCGTCCCGATCATCCTGGCCGGGGGCATGTCGGAGGGCCTCGCCGCATTCGGCGACGTCGCACGGCGCCCGGGCGAGGTGCTGCTTGCCCCGGCCGCTGCCCCGGATGGGCATGGCGGACCACTCAGCGAGCTGCTCCTGGAACTGGCCCTGCCGCCCGACGATCCGCGGCGGACGGTCGGAACCGCGACGCAGGCCCTGGCCGACGTGCTGGACCGCCGGATCGAGACCATCATCCTTGGCCACGACGCGTCGGTTCGGGTCTTTGCCGGCCCATCGGCCAGCGGAACGGAATCGCACGCCCGAGTGGCGGTCGTGCCCTCGGCGGCCGTGGCCCCGGACGATCCCGACGACGCGGTCGTCGATGGGGTACTCCTGTGGTTGACCGTCGCTTCTGACCGGCATCGTCTTCGCGACCACCTGCGCGAGTTGCGGATCGCACCGTGGGCCGATGCCGCGGGCGAGGGAGCGGCCCTCCGGATGGCGGCCGCCCGGGCGGCCCTGGTCCGGCTCGCGGCGCTGACCGAGGGAACGGAGGCGAGCCTCGCTCCGGACCTCGTGCTGACCGGCGGCGGGGTCTGGTCGGCGGTGCCCGCCCCGACGGTCGCCCTGGCCGTGGTCGACGTCATCCGCCGGCCCGGGGCCAGCCAGTTCGCCCTGGACCACGCCCGCCTGCTGGGGCCGCTCGGCGCCATCCCCGATGCCGAGGAGCGTCGGCGCATCCTGCGCGACCTCGCCGACGACCTGCTCGCCCCCCTGGGCACCGTCGTGACCCCGGCTGGCCTGCGTGCCGGGCGATCCGCCGGCAGCCTGACCGTGCACGCCGCCGGGACCTCCACGGAGATCGACCTCGTCCCGGGTGGCCTGGAACTCGTGGACCTGGCGCCTGGTGAGACCGCGGTCGCCGAATTCAAGTTCCGCGACACCGTCCGCCTCGGAACGCGGGGGCGGCACTTCGCGGTCGACGTGGGCGGTGGCCTCGCCGGACTCCTCGTCGACCTGCGCGACGTCCCGCTCCGCCTTCCTGAGCGCGCCGATCGCCGACGGTACGTGCTCGCGGCCTGGCAGATGGCGCTGTGGGCGGGAGCGGACGTGTGACCGACACCGACCTGGGTCGTGCCGACCTTCCGCTGGTCGCGACTCGTCGCCTCCTGGACGGTGCCGTGGACCTGGTCTTCCGACTCCGGCCGGGCGACCGACCGCTGGTCGCCAGCGGGGAATCGGTCGTGACCTGGGCCCCGATCGTCGAGCGGCTGCGTGACCCGCACCTCATCGAGGTCGCCGTGCCGGCCACGGTCGAGCCCCAGCCCGGCGGCCGGATCGCCGAGGGCGAGCTCCTGTTCGATTGGCGAGGCCGTTGGCGGGTCGCCGGGGGCGAGTTGACCGAGCCGATCGACACGCCGGTGGCCGGGATCGTGCGGGAGGTTCGACCGGGCACGTCCATCACGATCCGCGCCTCCGGGCGGGCGCTCCATGGCATCGTCGCCCTGGGTGCTCCGACCCGCGGGCGCCTGCACATCGTGGCGGGATCCGACGGCGAACTCCGGACCGGCAGCCTGGATGTGGGGTTGGCCAGCACGATCCTGGTCGTCGGGTCGAGGATCGAGGCGGAGACCCTCACGAGGGCGCGGGCGATGGGCGTGCGCGGGATCATCGTGGGCGGCCTGGCGAGCAAGGAGCGCCGTGACTTCGTCGCCTCGGAGCGGCGCCAGCACGCCGCACTCCATCGCCTTCCCCCGTTCGCCGTCCTGGTCCTTGAAGGGGCCATCCGGCGTCCACTTGCGGGGCCCATCAGGGCCGTCCTCGGCGCGCTCGCGGGCCGCGAAGTGGCGATCGGGATCGATCCGCCGACACTCCTGTTCGACGCGCCGGACGTGATCATCCCGGTCCCGCCGACCGACCTCGTTCGTGTCCGCGCCGGGGACCTGGCCGGCCGGGACGGGACCTGGGTCGGGACGCTGGGTCCGCGCCGGTTCGCGGGGGGCGTGCATCTGGAAGCGGCAGCCGTCCGCTTCGACGACGGTCAGACGCTGGCCGTGCCGCTGGGCGACCTCGAGCGCTTCGTCTGACCGCGGATCTCGGGCTGCGGCGGCCGCCCCGACCATCCGGTACCCTCGCCTTCACCCATGACCGCTCTCGCCCCGACCCGCCACCTGGTCTGCCCGGACCCTGATGCCACCTCGCGCCTTGGGGCCGCGCTGGCCTCGTGCGCGCGCGTCGGCGATCTGATCTGCCTGTGGGGTGATCTGGGTGCCGGCAAGACCCACCTGGCCAAGGCGTTCGGGGCGGCGCTCGGCGTGACGGACACGATCACCTCGCCGAGTTACATCCTGATGGCCGAGTATCAGGGCCGGCTGCCGCTCTTCCACATCGATCCGTATCGGCTCGCCGATGCCGCGGACGCCCTGGCGGGCGGGCTGATCGACGACCGCCAGGCGGATGGCGTCACCCTGGTGGAGTGGCCGGAACGATTGGGCGCGGCGCTTCCCGCCGCCCGCCTGGATGTCCGCATCGATGGCGTCGGGGAGGAGCCGCGCGAGGTCACCATCGCGGCTGGCTCTGATGCGTACCGGCGCTACCTGGACGTGGTCCCGTGAGCGCCGCCACGTCCGGCCCGGGGAGCGGTGGGTCGCACGACGGCCGACGGCAGGCCATCCTGGCGATCGATACCGCCACGACCCGCGTCGTCATCGCGAGCGGATCGCCCGAGGGGGTTGCCGACGGCATCTCCAGCTGGGTCGTGGGCCATCGGCACGGCGAGACATTGCTCCCGTCGATCGGTCGATTCCTGGGTGAGCAGAACATCCGCCGGTCCCGCCTGGTGGGGATCGTCGTCGGGACCGGCCCAGGTGCGTTCACCGGTCTTCGGGTGGGGATGGCCACGGCCAAGGGTCTGGCCCACGGACTGCGCATCCCGCTCGTCGGCGTGTCGACCGGCGAGGCCCTCCTGGCGGCATCCGATGGAGATGGGTCGATCCCCGTGCTGCTGCTGCCGGCCGGTTCGTCGGACCGAGTGATCGTCCGGCGCGGCGAGCCACCGCGGCTGCTGCCCGGCGGACAGGAGCCGGTCCTCGCCGCCGATGAGATCCTGGTCGCGGTCGACCTGGATGGGCGCGCGCCCGCCGATGCCCTGGCCCGCGGCGAGGCGGCGCGAGATGGGCTGGGAGCGGTCCTGGTTCGGCTGGGGGCGGCGCGGCTCGCGATGACGTCAGCCGCGGCGTCCGGCATGTCCGAGCCGTCCCTCGGGGAGCTCGCGACACTGGTTCCCGAGTACGTCACCCTGCCCCGCGGAGCGCAACCCGCCCAGGGAGCCATGGCATGGTCGCGCGACCCCCATTGAGGCTGGTCGTGGAGCCGATGCGGCTCGACGATCTGCCGTCCATCCACGCCATCGAGCAGGCGAGCTTCACCTCGCCATGGCCGACCAATGCCTATCGCAGCGAGCTCGAGTCGAACCGGCTCGCAAACTACCTGGTCGCGCGCGCCAGCGATGCCATCGTCGCCTATGGCGGGATGTGGCTGATGGTGGACGAGGCCCATATCACGACCTTCGCCGTCCATCCGGCCTGGCGCCGCCAGCGCGTCGGCGAGCGGTTGCTGCTCGCATTCCTGGACCTCGCCGTGGACCGGGGCGCCCGCGAGGCCACCCTGGAGGTGCGCCTGTCCAATCTGCCGGCCCGCCGACTCTACGAGAAGTACGGGTTCCGGCCCGTCGGCCTGCGCCCGCGCTACTACAGCGACGACAGCGAGGACGCCCTGATCATGACCACGGAGCCGCTGGCCGACGAGCGCATGCGCGAGCGCGTGGCGCGACTGCGAGTCGCGTTGGACGCGGCGCCCGCCCCCACGACCCCGGGCCCCTCGACGTCCGCCGCCCCGCGGCCTATCGGCCCCACGGCCGACCCGACCGACCACACCGGGGACCGCGGATGAGCGGCCCGTTGATCCTGTCGATCGAGTCGTCCTGTGACGAGACGGGGATCGCCCTCATCGAGGGTGAGCGACAGATCGTCAGCAACGTCGTCGCGTCGCAGGTCGCGTTGCACGCGCCGTCCGGCGGGATCGTGCCAGAGGTCGCGGCGCGCGCCCACCTGCGCTGGATCGTGCCGGTCCTGGACGAAGTCTGGGCGGACGCCGGCGTGGCGTGGAGCGACCTGGATGGCATCGCGGTCACCTACGGCCCGGGACTGGCGGGCTCCCTGCTGGTGGGTATCAACTTCGCCAAAGCCCTCGCCTGGGTCCACGATCTGCCGCTCATCGCGGTCAATCACCTGGAGGGCCACGTCTACGCCGGTTGGCTGCTGGATCCGGGGGAAGGCGCGGCGAGCCGGCCTGAGCCGGTCTTCCCGCTGGTGGCTCTCGTCGTCAGTGGCGGGCACACGTTCCTTGCCGAGATGCGCGACCACCTGACCTATCGCCTGCTCGGCACGACCGTCGATGACGCTGCCGGCGAGGCGTTCGACAAGGTCGGCCGCCTGCTCGGCCTTGGCTATCCGGGTGGGCCGGCCATCCAGGCCGCCGCCGAGCGCGCGGTGCGCCGCGACGTGCGCTTCCCGCGGGCCTGGATGGGCGACACGTACGACTGGAGTTTCTCCGGCCTCAAGACGGCAGCGCGCAAGATCGTGGGCGAGGCACGCGCTGCCGAGGGCCTGCCGGCCGATGACCCTGCCGCTCGCCTGTCCGACGCCACCGTCGCCGAGCTCGCCTGGGGATTCCAGGAGGCCGTGGTCGACGTGCTGACCGTCAAGACCGCTCGAGCGGCTCGCGAGGTCGGTGCTCGCTCCATCATCCTGGGCGGCGGGGTGGCCGCCAATGCGGCGCTCCGGTTGCGCCTGCATGGAGAGGCGGAGACGCTCGGGGTGCCGTTGGTCGTGCCGCGGCCCGGGTTGTGCACGGACAACGGGGCGATGATCGGCGCGGCCGGGGCTCGTCGGTTCGCGGCCGGAGACCGAGCCTCGCTGGACCTGGACGCGCGACCGTCGTTGCCGCTGGCGGTCCGGTGAACGGTTGAACGCGTGAGCGACGCCGGAGGGCGCGCCCAGATCGACCCGGCCCACATCCGGGCCACGCTCAAGGCCGCCGGACTCCGCGCCAGGCACGCCCTGTCGCAGAACTTCCTGGCCGATGCTGACGTGCTCGACGGGATCCTGGGCCTGGCGGCGCCGGCACCCGGCGAGCGGGTCATGGAGATCGGGCCGGGCCTGGGGCTGCTGACCGGCGGACTGCTGGACGCCGGCGTGCAGGTCACGGCCGTGGAGCTCGACCGCGGGCTGGCGGGCTTCCTGCGCGAGCGGTTCGAGGCGTCCATGGAGGACGGACAGCTGAGCCTGATCGAGGGCGACGCGCTGGATCAGGACCTCGTCAACCTGATCCCGCCCCCGTACGACGTGGTGGCCAACCTGCCGTACCACATCACCTCGCCCATCCTGCACGCCCTCCTGGGCGCGGCGCCCCGGCCGCGTCGGCTCGTCCTGATGGTCCAGCGTGAGGTCGGGGAACGGATCGCCGCCCCGCCCGGGAAGATGAGCTATCTGTCCGTCTTCGTGCAGTACCACGCGCGGGTTCGGATCGCGTTCCTCGTGCCCCCGGACGCCTTCGAGCCGGAGCCTGCGGTCGAGTCGGCGGTGATCGTCGTCGAGCCCTACGACGCGGACGACCGGTTGACCGCAGACGACGAGGATGGACTCTGGCGCCTGGTCCAGGCCTCCTTCCGGGAGCGCCGCAAGATGCTCCACAACGTCCTGGCTCGGCAGCTCCCCGTGGACGCCGGGCAGGTCGATGCCGCGCTGGCGGCCGTCGGGATCGATCGGGATCGTCGGCCCCAGACGCTGGCCGTGGGCGAGTGGCTGGCGCTACGCGAGGCCCTTGGTCCGCTGGGGGTGGATCAGCGCGGACGCCGCGCCAACGCGCGCTCACTCGCGAGCGCACCCGAGGACCGATGACCGACCCGATCGGGCGACTGGCCCCGGTGATCCGGCTCGCCCCGGCCAAGGTCAACCTGACCCTGGCCGTCGTCGGGCGGCGCGCGGACGGATACCACGACCTGCACTCGGTCTTCGTGCCCCTGGCGTTGGCCGACCGGCTCAGCCTGACCATCGCCGGGGCCCCCGCGGCGGACCGCGAGGACACGCTCCATGTCACTGGATTCGACGCAGGGCCGCTCGTGGATAACCTCGTCCTGCGCGCGATCGCGGCGGCCCGCGCGGCCATCGGCGAGGGACCGGGTCGTCCCGCCACCCCGTCGCTCGCGGCCCGGCTGGAAAAGCGCATCCCGGTCGCGGCCGGCCTGGGCGGTGGATCGTCGGACGGCGCGGCCGCCTTCGATGGCGCCCTGGAGGCGTGGGGTGCGGCGAACGACCTTGACCCGGATCGCCGCCGCGCCGCCGCGGCCACGATCGGGTCCGATGTGCCGTTCTTCCTCGTCGATGGCCCGGCGCTCGTCGAGGGTCGGGGCGAGCGTGTGCGCCCGTTGCGCGGCATCAGCGGAGCCCCGGGCATCCTCCTCGTGACGCCCGGCGTCGCCATCCGGACCCCCGACGTCTTCGCCGTCTTCGCCGCGACGCGGACCCGTGGCGATGGCGCCGTCAGGACGACCTCGGAGCACCTGGCGCAGGAGCTCACGACCGGTCTATCCGCGGCCGACCTCGTCACGCGGGCCGGCGTGCTGGCGGTGGCCAACGATCTCCTGCCGGCGGCCATCCTCGTGGCGCCCGGCCTCGTCGGCGTTCGCCGCGCCCTGATGCGCACCCTGGCACGACCAGTCGGCCTGTCCGGGTCCGGCCCCACGCTCTGGACCCTCTATCCTTCGCTCGCGGAGGCGGAGGCAGCCGCCGAGACGGTCCGGGCGGCCGTGCTCGCAGGAACGATCCCCTCGATCGGGGACGGCCCGCCGACGATCATCGCCACGACCATCCAGGCCGGACGCGCAGTTCCACACGAGGAGTCAAGCCCATGAGTCGCCAGGCCGTTGTCACCGCCGGTGCCCCCGCCGCCATCGGGCCGTATAGCCAGGGCATCGCCAGCGGCGAGTTCGTCTTCTGCTCCGGCCAGCTGGGTCTGGAGCCGGCCACAGGCGACCTCGTGGCGGGCGGGGTCGCGCCCCAGGCGGAGCGGGCGCTCAAGAACCTGGCGGCCGTGCTGGACGCTGCCGGCCTCACCTTTGGCGACGTGCTCAAGACCACGATCTTCCTTGCCGACATCGGCGACTTCGCCGCGGTCAATGCCGTGTATGCGACGTTCATGTCCGATCCCGCCCCGGCCCGTTCCACCTTCGCCGTCGGTGCCCTGCCCAAGGGCGGCCTCATCGAGATCGAGGCGATCGCCCGACGCTCGTAGTCGAGGTCGTGCCCGGCGACGGAGACCCGTCGCGTCAACGACCGCGCTTGACGCTCGCGGCGGGTCGCCCATACCATCCGACGACCAACCGATGACATCGATCCTCCGCCCGTCGGGCACCGCATGCCGCGTCGGGGCCGTCTGCCCCACGCCTGCCCGACGCCGCGCATGAACCCCCCAAGTCCCGTGCCCGCGCCAGGGGCGACCGGCCGGACGACCGCGGTCGTGCTCGCGGCCGGCCTCGGCACGCGCATGAAGTCGTCCCTGCCCAAGGTCCTCCACCCGTTGTGTGGTCGACCCATGCTCGCCTACGTCCTGGACGCCTGGGACGAAGCTGCGGCCGACGACGGCGGATCGCCCCGGCCCGTGGTCGTCTACTCGCCGGCCGTGGAGGAGATCCGCGCAGCGTTCGCCGACCGCGCCGCGTTCGCGCTCCAGGCGGAGCCGCGAGGGACCGGCGACGCGGTGCGAGCCGGTCTGGCGGCCGTGCCCGACGACGCGGCAGAGATCCTGGTCCTGTCCGGCGACGTGCCGCTCATCACGGCCGCCGACCTTGGCGCCATCCTCGAGGCGCGTCGCCAGGATGATGCGGCCGTCGCGCTGGCCACGGTCTTCGCCGCCGACCCGGCGCAGCTGGGTCGGGTGATCCGGAGCGACTTCGGGACGGTCGAGAGAATCGTCGAGGCGCGCGACGCCACGGAGGACGAGCTCGACGGCAACGAGGTCAATGCCGGCCTGTACGCATTCGATGCGGCCTGGCTCCGGCGTCGTATCGGCTCCCTGGAACCGTCAGCCGCGACCGGGGAGCTGTACCTGACCGACCTCGTGCGCCTCGCTCGCGAGGATGGTCGACTGGTCAGCGCCGTCGCCTTCGAGGATGACGGGCGCTTCGATGGCATCAACGATCGCTCACAGCTCGCCGCCGCCGAGTGGAATCTGCGCGTTCGGCGCAACGAGGGGCATATGCGCGACGGCGTCACCATGCGCGACCCATCCACGGTCTACCTGGACTGGGAGGTGACCCTCGCCGCGGACGTCACCCTGGAGCCCAACGTCATCCTGCGCGGCAGGACCTCGGTCGGGGAGGGCAGCGTCATCGGCGCCGGCAGCCAGCTGATCGACAGCGTCGTCGGCGCGCGCGCCAGGGTCTGGGCGAGCGTCCTTGAATCGTCGACCGTGGAGGACGAGGCGACCGTCGGGCCGTTCAGCCACCTGCGCCCGGGAAGCGTCGTCGGTCGCGGCGCCGAGGTCGGTAACTTCGCCGAGCTGAAGAACACGCACCTGGGCGCCGGGTCCAAGCAGCATCACATGAGCTACCTGGGCGACGCGGAGGTCGGCGAACGGGCCAACATCGGGGCCGGCGCCATCACCGCGAACTACGACGGCGCGAAGAAACACCGCACCACGATCGGCGATGGCGCGTTCATCGGTGTCGACACCATGATCGTCGCGCCGCTTGCTATCGGAGCGGGGGCCCGGACCGGGGCCGGCGCGGTCGTCACCAGGGACGTCCCGGCGGGCAAGCTCGCCGTTGGCGTGCCCGCGCGCATCCGCGAGCCGCGCATCCGCGAGCCGCGCGAACCAGTCGGGTCCCGCGAACCGGGCGGGTCCCCATCGCGATCGGAACCCGCATCGGACGACGCGACCTCGTGACCGACCCGCTCTTCGAGCTCGGCCTCATCGCTGTGCTCATCCTGCTCAACGGGTTCTTCTCCGCCACGGAGATCGCCCTCGTCACGATCCGGCGGAGTCGTATCCAGCAGCTCATCGACGAGGGTCAGCGCGGCGCCCTGCGCGTCCAGCGGCTAAAGCTGCATCCGGGTCGGTTTCTGGCGGTCATCCAGATCGGGATCACCTTCCTGGGCTTCCTGGCCTCGGCGTTCGCGGCCGTCAGCCTGGTTGGGGGCATGGAGACCTGGCTGAAGACCCTCGGGCCACTGAAGGACGTGGCCGGTGGCATCGCGCTCGTGATCGTGACCGGCCTGCTGACGATCTTCACGATCATCTTCGGCGAGCTCGTACCCAAGCAGATCGGCCTGGCCCACCCCGAGCGTGTCGCGATGTCCACGAGCCGGCCCCTGGAGGTGCTCGGCACGATCTTCGCCCCGCTGGTCGCGTTCCTGACCTGGACGACACGTCAGATCAGCCGGCTGTTCGGCGCAGATGTCGCCGCGGACGAGCGGATCAGCTCGGAAGAGCTGCGCCTGATCATCGAGCAGGGCGGCGAGCAGGGCATCCTGGAGGCGGAAGAGGAACAGATGATCCACGCGGTCATCGAGCTCGGCGACCAGCGCGTCCACGAGGTCATGGTCCCGCGCACGTCGATGTCGACCCTGAGCGCCGCGGCGACCTTCGAGGACGCGATCGACACGGTCATCGAGCAGGGCCACAGCCGCATCCCGGTCTACGAAGACAGCATCGATGAGATCATCGGGATCCTGTACGCGAAGGACCTGCTGCCGTTCCTGAAGGCTGGATCGCCGGAGCGACCATCGCTCCGGTCGCTGCTGCGCACACCCGTCTTCGTGCCGGAGTCGATGTCGGTCGACGACCTGCTCCACGAGCTGCAGCGTCGCAAGGTCCACCTGGCCATCGTGCTCGACGAGTACGGCGGGACAGCCGGTCTCGTGACCATCGAGGACCTCATCGAGGAGATCGTCGGTGAGATCCAGGACGAGTACGACGAGGAGGAGCCGATGATCGTGCGGCTCTCCGACGACGAAGCCCGGGTGGACGGTCGCGCCGACGTGGATGACCTGTCAAAGCTCTTCGACACGGACCTCTCGCTCGATGACGAGGACGAGTACGACACGGTCGGCGGCCTCATCTACCACCGCATCGGCGGCGTGCCGACGCCCGGTGACCAGATCAAGGTGGACGGCCTGACCATCACGGTGGAGACGACCGACGGGCGCCGTGTCGGCAAGGTGCTCGTGGTCCGGTCGCGCGACGACGAGGGTCGCGTGATCCACGACGATGAGGCGGACCGCTGACGCGTCGCGGTTGCCGGTTCGCCGGGGTCGGCCACGGCCAGCCGCGGGCCCGCCACGGGCTGACGGCGCGCCTCGGGCCGCGGAACGGGCCGCGGAACGGGCCATCGGCCGGCGCGTCACGGGCTGACGGCGTGACCGCGTACCCGGCCACGATTCCGCTCGGACCGGCATAACCCGGGGATCGGGCCGCGGAACGGGAGGGCGGCCGGGCCACCACGGTCGATCGCGACCCTGGACCGGCGCTCGTTCCGCACGCGCGAGGTCGATCGGCCCGCCATCCGCTCGCTTCGGGCCAACGGTACGCGTCCCGTACCCGCCCAAATGTCGGTCGGAGCGGAATCCCGAAAGGGACCGGAGATCGTGGTACTCGGCCGGCGCCCACGAGGGCGCCGACAGACTCAGGCCGAGATGACCCCGACGATGATCTCCTCGAGCCGCGCGCGCGCGGCCGCGTCGATGACGCCGGCAGCGTCGAGTTCGGCGAGGGCCGTGTCGCGGTAGTGGCGGGCCTGGTCCCGGGTGTAGTCGCGCGCGCCGACCCGCTCCAGGATGGCGATGATCTCCGCGACCTCGCTCGCCGACGGCTCGGGTCGCGCGTAGAGGGCCAGGAGTGAGGCGCGGTCGTCTGGCCCGGCATGCTCGATGGCGAAGATCACCGGCAGCGTCTTCTTGCGATTCGCCACGTCGGATGGTTCCTTGCCGGTCGTCTGTTCCGTGCCCCAGATCCCGAGCAGGTCGTCATTGAGCTGGAACGCGAGGCCCAGCGCCCAGCCGAACCCGCGATACCGGGCGATGACGTTCTCGTCGTCGGTCGCCAGCAATGCGCCCGCCTCGATCGACGCGGAGATGAGCGCGGCGGTCTTGCGCCCGATCATGTCGAAATAGCCGTCCACGGACATCAACGCGTCCGATTCACTGGTGGCGATGTCGATGTACTGGCCCTCACACAGGGCCAGGCACGTCTCGTCGTAGAGGCGCATGAGGCGAAGCACCTTGGCGTCGGAGAAGCCAAGGTCGGTCAGGCGATGGAGCGCGATCCGGGACAGGCTGAACAGGGTGTCACCGGTGTTGATCGCCTGTGGGATGCCATGGCGCTTCCACAGGGTTGGTCGGTGGCGGCGTTCCGTATCGCCGTCCTCGATGTCGTCGTGCACGAGGCTGAAGTTATGGCCAAGTTCGACGGCCGCGGCACCCGGCAGCGCACGACGGTGGTCGCCCGCGATCGATGCGTAGGCGAGGAGACCCAGCAGCGGGCGCATGCGCTTGCCGCCACTGGCGCCCGATCCGTCCAGGGCGAGGTGGTAGCGGACCATCTCGTACAGGCCATGCGTGGACGGATCGCGATCCTGGACGAGGCGGACGAGCTCGTCTTCCGTATCGGCGATCAACGCGGCGAGATCGAGGTCGGGCAGCGTGTTGGTCATCGTCGGGGAGTGTACACGAAACGTGTTCGCTGTAGGTAGCCTGTTGGAAAGACACCGACCAGGGACCGCAGCGGCCGCAGCGGCCGCTGCGAGAACCGCGCGGCCGGCAGGGCTGATCGACGTCGGCGCGGGGGACGCGACCGCACCGGCGTCTACCCTCTCTACGCAGCGGCGAACAGGACGGATGAATCGCCGATCGCGTGCTACCGTCGGCGCTGAGATGCCCATCCCGCGCAGGTACACCACGGAGGCCATCGTCCTCTCCCGGTTCGACCTCGGTGAGGCGGATCGGGTGTTGACGCTGATCACCCCGGGGATCGGCAAGCTGAAGGCGATCGCCAAAGGGGTACGCCGCCCGACGTCACGGATCGGTGGCAGCCTGGAACCCTTCGCCGAGCTGACCGTCGCGCTGGCCAGGGGCCGCACGTTCGATATCGTGACCCAGGTCATCGTCGGCCACGCCTGGCTCAAGTTGCGTGACGACCTGGAGAGCACGGCCACCGCCTGGTACCTCGCCGAGCTTGCAGATCGCAGCCTGGAGGAGCGCCACGCCGCGGAACCCCTGTACGCGCTCCTGCGCCGCGCCTACGAATTGTTGGACGCCGGGATGGCGCCGGGGCGGGTCGCCCGTTGGTACGAGATGCACCTGCTCGATGAGCTGGGCGTTCGACCCGAGGTGGACCGCTGCGTCGAGTGCGACCGCGTGCTGGAGTCGGATGAGCGCTTCCGCTGGGTCCCGCCGCTCGGCGGCGTCGTGTGCGAGCGCTGTCCCGGCCCGCCGCACGACCGGGCCGGCCTGAGCCTTGAGGCACTCAAATTGATCAAGGCCTACCAGCGGCTCGACATCGAAGCCATCGCCGGTCTGCGTCTCGCGGCCACCACGGAGCACGAGGTGGAAACGGTCCTGCGCGAATTCGTGCGCCAGGCCCTGGAGCGCGATGCCCGTTCTCTGCCGTTCCTGGACGAGGTCCGTCAGGAGCCGGTCGCCCGCTGATGATCCTAGTACCCCACCGGATCGGCGAAGGAGAAGACATGACCGCCACCCTCGATCCCTCGACCACGGCCGGCGCCCGCGCCCTGGAACGACTCGACACGGAGAAGATCGGCTGGCTGACCACGGTCACGCCCGACGGCCAGCCGCAGGCCAGCGCGATCTGGTTCCTGTGGGAGGACGGGGAGGTCCTGATCTACTCGCACAAGCGGGCGCCCCGCAACGGCAACATCGAGGACAACCCGAGCGTCGCCTTCAACCTGCACACCGACGCCGGCGGGGGCGACTACGTGTCGATGGAGGGCACGGCCCGCTTCGACCCGGAGCACCCGGTGTCGTCCGAGGTGCCGGCCTACCAGGCCAAGTACCTGGCCATGATCGAGGCCTACGGCTGGACGCCGCATTGGTTCGACGGGGAGTACCCGGTGGTCCTGCGTATCACGCCGACCCGCTGGCGGCTGGGCTGAGCGGCTACGCGGCCGAGCCTCGCTCGCCGCACGCCCGATGATGAGCGGCCCGCCGCTCATCCCCCGCAACAGCCGCCAGCGCAAGACGCTCCGGGCCGGCATCGAGGGCACCCAGAGCGGCCTGACCGGCTCGCCCGACATCCCCGATCCGCCCGACGATTCGCCAACGGACTGGCGCTCTCGCCTGCGCCGCGTCCGGGACGAGGTCCGTGCCCTCCTGGGCACGATGCCTCGCGTCCTCGGCCTGGTCTGGTCCGCCAGCCGGATCCTGACCATCGGGCTGGCCGTCGCGACCATCCTGGCCGGCCTCGTGCCGGCGATCACGGCCTACGTGGCCAAGCTCCTCATCGACGCGGTCGTGGCGGCCATCACCGTTCGAGCCACGCCCGGCGCGAGCGACGCCGCCCTCGTCGGGCCGTGGACGCTGGACTCGACGAGTGTGGTCGTCGCGCTGGCCGGCGTGCAATTCCTGGTGTTCACCCTGAGCTCGTTCCTGGGCACCCTGCGCAACGTCTGTCAGCAGCTCCTCCAGGAGCGGGTCACCAACACGATCCAGCTGCAGGTCATGGCCCACGCCGCCCGCCTGGACCTCGCCTTCTTTGAGGATTCGACCTCGTACGACCTGCTCAGGCGCGCCCAGCAGGGTGCAGCAAGCCGGCCCCTGTCGCTGGTCAGCGGCGTATTCGGGCTCATCCAGACGTTCATCGCCTTCGTGTCCATGATCGCCCTGCTCATCGCCCTCAGTCCGCTCCTGGCCCTGGTCGCCCTG
>Ga0163144_10004743_pt1 | contig 30510 bp, 21 predicted proteins | sample OliLak19BULKMAT1_FD_123175 | JGI IMG/M metagenome (GOLD analysis project Ga0163144, IMG submission 123175) | Freshwater microbial mat bacterial communities from Lake Vanda, McMurdo Dry Valleys, Antarctica - Oligotrophic Lake LV.19.BULKMAT1 | ecosystem: Environmental > Aquatic > Freshwater >... | reverse complement strand
GCTCGATGCGAGCCCACCGGCTCCATTGTCGGTCATGCTTGTTATGAGATTTTGATTGCGGGCTTCGATGAGAAACTCAGTCAAACAACGCTGCACAAAGGGTTGCGCCACCTGCACAGCTGATCCAGAAAAATCTTCACTGCGTAAATCGCGAGAACTCATCACAGCTCCGCGCAATCCATCAGGGCCAACGGCTCCGCCGACGCAAAAAAGAATGTCGCCCTTCAGCGGATTCTTCGTTACATGCGCTCTTTCGAGCACTCCGATGCTTCCTGCAAAAACTAGGGGCTTGGCAGCATATGAGGGATCAAAAACTACGGATCCTTGAACAGTCGGAATACCGCTCTGATTGCCGCCATCCTCGATGCCTTTTAGCACTCCTTTGCGAATCACTTCGGGAGGAAGTGCACGAGAAGGGCGAGCTTGTTTGTGATCGGGCTCTTCAAAACAAAGAACATCCCAACTTGCAATGGGCTTGGCACCTATGCCCGTTCCCAAAATGTCACGATGCACTCCTACCAATCCTGTTGAAGCTCCTCCATAAGGAGAAATCGCTGAGGGTGAATTATGGGTTTCCATTTTCAAGCAAAAGGCCCAGTTGGAACGTTTGCCATCAGCATTTTGCAATCCCAAGACTCCCGAGTTGTCGTGAAATAAAGAGAGATAGGTGTCGGGCTTGTGTTTTTGGATCTCAAGCGCGGGTGCACGCAAATGAGTTTTAAAGAGACCGTCTGTATCTGTATTTGCAGCACCTTCGGCGTGAATGTGAGCCGCGAAGATTTTATGTTTGCAGTGTTCGGACCAAGTTTGAGCTAGGAGTTCCCACTCAGTTCTGTTGAGAGCCGAGCCTCTTTGAGCTTCTTTTTCACGAATCACTTTCAATTCATCGGGACTAAATTCAAGACCAATTTGTTGAGGATCAGCGACAAGATCCCATGAGGGATCGGGAGCTCTTTCGAGCTTACGGATAGGGAGTCGCAGGTCTTTCCATTCAGCAAGCGAGCCCGACCACAATTCTTCAATCGCTGGCTCGCGCCACTGGAACTGTAATGTTTTTTCGAGTTCTTTGGCTTGAGATTCTGTCGGGCAAAGAATCCATTGTTCAATACGAAGCAAAGAGGGTTGGCAGTTTAGAAAACTTCCTAGACTCTGTTCACGAGGATGAACAAGAGCGTTGTGATGTTGTCTGGCGAGAATAGATTCTTTAATTTGCTCTGGGAGCTTTAAGGCATTGGGGAAAAGCTGAGACAGCCTTTCTTTCTGAGAAGAGTTGAGAGACTTGTAAGAGATCAAGTCAAAAGCTTTGATCTGATGGGACTCTTCCAGTTTGGCAAGAGGATGCCCCAAGAGAACTTCAGGAAGAGCGGTGGGGATCATGAGGCATTCAAAAGTTTCCATAAATCTCTTTCTATCGGAGAATGTCCGACCTCCATTCGATATTGTCTTTCCAAGGGGAGTCTAAAAGAGCATCGAAGACTTTGTCTCCAGCGTCTAAGAAGCTAGGACCCTGCCCAACTAAATAGGCAATTCGACCTGTTCGTGATCCTGTCTGAAACAATTGCACTTCAGAGGTTGAGGTGAAGCTCCACTCTTCGAGATCCAGAGGTGCGCATGATTTGGGATATTCAGGATGCACAAGTGCCAAACAGAGAGACTTGGTTTCGGATTCTATCGCTTCAGCAAACTCAGTCATTGGAGTGAGCTGCACGAGGCTTCGAGCAATGGCCTGATGTTCGGGCCATAGGGCCACAAGAGCTTGGGTTTCAGGATCGCCGAAACGTGAGTTGTATTCGATGAGCACCCAACCCTTTTTGGGGTCGCGCATGAATCCCATATAAAGGATTCCGCGAAAGGCTTCACCTCGCTCTTGCATGCAACGAGCCGTGGCCAATGCCCAGTTGCGGAAAGTCTCTACATCTTCGGGTTTAAGCGAAGGATGAGGAGCATAGGCTCCCATACCTCCGGTGTTTGGACCTTCATCGCCGAGATAGCGTCGTTTGAAATCTTTAGCCGATCCAAGGAAACGAGCTTTTTCTCTTCCCCAAGCGTCACGTTCGATCATGAAAAATGCACTCGCTTCTTCTCCTGAACAACGTTCTTCAAAAATAAAATCAGTCCTTTTACCATTCAACTCCTGAACGATTTCGTCCAAGGCTTCTTTGCTATCAGGAAGGAAGACTCCTTTTCCAGAGGCTAATCCATCCATTTTTACTACTGGAAATTGTGAAGACGAAGCTACTGAATAAATATCTTCGAGCTTCTTAGAAAACTTGGGAGTCGGAACTTGCGCCAAATTTGCGATTTCTCGACCAAAAAGTTTTGACCATTCTAATTTGGAGGCCGCTTGAGAAGGACCAAAAGTCCAAACTCTTTGCTCGCGCAGTTTATCAGCAAGGCCCGCCGCCAAATCATCGTCCATACTCACAAATACGGCATCTGCGCCCTCACGAGTTTTAACAATCTCGCATCCTTCATGAGCGAAGCGCCAACGAAGAGCTTCTTCACGACCGCCCTTCCCTAAGATACAAATTTTGGGCTGTGGAACCGAGGCATCGCTCCCACGAAGGAGGGAGAAGAGTTTCGAGGAAGAAGAGTTTTCGAGTTGATCAGCCAAATAGATATAGAGCTTTGATAGAAAATTCAAACGCCATGCTCCAAGGCGGGGAGCGGGAGACAATTGATCGCGCCACGAATTGCCGCCCTTGGCCTTAGCCACAAGCACATCTTCATACCAAGCCGTTTGTCTGAGCCAGAATCGAAGCAATTCTTTAGAAAGTGGAACTTTATCAAGTCCCTTAAGAGTCAAACGCAATTCGTCGGGAGTAACGGCATCTACAAGAAGAAGTGATTCTTTCTTAGCGTCCCAAGCAAGCTCAAATTTGGCATCCCAAACTTCTAAGCCTTTTTCTCCAAAAAAAGATTTCAAGTGAGCAGCAACCTCGAGTACGAATTTTTCAAGACTCGCGAGCTTCAACCCTTCAGGGCAAAGACTTTGAGCTTCGGTGTTATCAAGTGCTCGATCTTGAGCTTCTAGTTTGGTTGTGTAGTCGACAGTGGGAGTTTCGAAGCGCGAGCCCAATGGGTAGCGATTCGGATCTTTCTTAACAAGACTCGACCCTACGGGAACACCCCAACGAACAATCACCTCTAAAGGAACGAAGAGAGGCTTGTCGCCATCGATATTGTTAAGAATCAATTCACTTGAGGCTGATGACATCGGAAGTGCAGAACCCACTAGGGCACAGGCAGACAGTTCTTCGGCGGTACGCGAGGGAATCTTTGCGTGAGCGACACGCTTTTGCACAAATCCTTGGTATTCACTTGAAAGCTCTTTGTCCCAAGCCTGAGGAACTCCTTTGGAAGCCAGATGCAACGCCACACTTTGTGCAAAACGCTCCAAGGATTGAGCGCGTTCTGTGATGTCGTCATCTAAGGCGCCCACGTCAAAAACTGAAATACGGGAACTCATTTTGAAAAGCAAATGTTGCGGATGCTTTTCGAGTTCGTAAATATCTTTATTGGAACCTTTGGTTAAAAGTTTCAATCCTTTGTCGTTGAAGCCACTCATTGAGCAAGTCCAGCATTTTCACGTTGAGCCCGACGCTCGCTCAGGAAGCGATCAAAGGCGGGGCCACGCGAAGGATAGTCACCGTCCAAACAAGCGGCACACAAGTCACCAGTCCCAACTGCTTTTTTTAGACCTTCGATAGAAAGATAGAAAACATTTTCAACCCCAAGACTTTTTGCAATGTCTTGAGGAGTTTTATTCTGCGCAGCCACAAGCTCTTCGGCATCGGGGAAATCGATTCCGTAATAACAACCATGTTTGATGGGAGGACAGGCAGAAGCCATCCAGATTTCCTTGGCTCCCGCTTCTCGTAGTCGTTTAGCCATGAGGCGCGAAGTGTTGCCACGCACTACAGAATCGTCAACCAAAAGGATTCTTTGCCCTTTCACCTCGGGACCGATCAAGGACAGCTTCGCCTCGAGGGCACGAAGTCGACGAGCCTGAGAAGATAAAATGAAGGTACGAGTCGCATAAGGGTTTTTAACTAAATATTCGCGATAAGGAACACGCAGCGTTTCCGCCACTGCTATAGCCGCCGACCGTGAGGTTTCAGGAACGGGCACCACATAGTCGAACACCTCAGAGCCATATTTCTGAGGAGGCAACTCACTCATGATCTCAATCGCAAGCTGCCGGCCCATCGCAAATCGATGGCGATAGGTTGAGAGACTAAAATATTCTGACTGAGGAGAGGAGAAGTAAACCATCTCAAACATGCAAAAACGTTTGTCTTTGCTTGAACCCGTCTTGGAAACACCCTCGGAGAAAACGCCCTCTGGAGTGACTCTCGCCCAACCTCCCGAAGAGATTTCGCGAATCTCAAATTTAGACGATTCAAAACCCAGCTCCACTTCAAAAGCTTTCAAAAAGCTAAGCGCGCTAGTTTCAGAAGCAAAAACAATCATGTTGTCGGATTCATAAACAAACAAAGGACGAATGCCATAAGGATCACGAAACGCGAAGAGTTCGCCAGCTTCAGAGAGACCCACAACTGCATAAGACCCCACGAAGTCTTGGTGCAAACGCTCTAATGCGTCTTCAAAACCAAACTCTTCTTCGTGTCTTAGAAAAAACTGTTGAAGTACTTCAAGGTCGGATTCTGAATTGCAGATGAGTGAATACTTTTCTTTCAATTCACTGGTGTTCACAATGTTTCCATTATGAGCCATCGCCAAGCGAGGTGTGCCGTCTACGAAGGGTTGCACTTCGGCAACTCCACCCGTGCCGGTTGTGGCGTATCGAGTGTGAGCGATGAGCGCTTTAGCTTCGGGAAGTTTGCTCCAATCTTTAAGCGCTACGTCGACGTGGCCCAAGCCTCGTAAACTTTCAAACGAATTTTGCCCTGCCGAGAGAACCGTGATGCCCGCCGCATCTTGTCCTCGATGTTGAAGCCGCAAGAGCGCCGAAAGAGCGAGTTCACTGGATCGACCCTGAAGTCCAGAATTTTTTAGTGTGATGCCTAGGACTCCGCACATTTTAAATACTCCCCATCAATTCTGAAACTCTTGAAATTTTTTCAAAACAGTTTTGAGTTTGTCTTGAGCTCCAATATAAATTTTTTCTTTGATCTGAGCAGGACCAAAGCCTTCTGGAAGAACCTTTTGCGACGCCAAAACGTCCAACAGGTCTTTGCCGGTTTTTTCGGATTCACGCGCCCCCTCTCGCACTTTAGAGTGAGCATCGCCCACTCCTCGAGAAGTCATGCCCACATAAAGAGCCTCACCAAAGACGCTTCCGCCCGCACGGTCCAAATTGTGTTTCATGTTTTCTGGGAACGCCTCCATGCGAGGCAATACTTTATTCATGCGTTTCAACATCAAATAAATCACTGAGAAGTATTCGATATAGAAACGACCCGATGCCGAATTTGTGAGATCGCGTTGATGCTCAGTCACCATATCAATTTGAAGAAGATTCAAGCGTGACTGCAACACTTTATAAAGACTGCACACATGCTCGAAGTTCCAGGGATTGCGCTTTTGAGGCATGGTGCTTGAACCCACTTGACCGGGACTCATACCCTCCGCTATTTCAGCAATTTCCGATCTTGCCAAGTGGCGCAAATCGTTGGCAAGTTTAGCTGTTGAGGAAGCCAACACAAAAAGATCAGTGGCCAAATTGACGAGATCCTCGGGAGGAAGAATTTGAGAAGAAGCGTAGGCAGGTTTTAGGTTCAAGCGTTTCAAGAAGCTTTTCTCTAGCTCCAAAGGTTTGTCCACCAAAAGAGAAGTGGCTTGATAGCCGCCTACAGCTCCCGATGCCTGCCCTCGAAGGTTTGCTATCGATTCCTTCACTCGCGGCATTTGATCGAGAATGCGATCCAAGGACTCACTAAACAAGAGACCAAAAAAACTAGGCACGGCCCACTGACCGTGAGTGCGTCCGACCTGAGGAGTGTTTTTATGAGTTTCAGTCCAACGGGCGAGTTCCTTTAGAAAAATTTGAAGCTCTGGCATAAAATCCTGAGTCATAAACTCTTTAATGCGGTAGCGCTGAGCTGTGTCTACAGTGTCGAAAGAAGTGAGACCCACGTGAACCCAACGAGCCGATTCTTCAAGTCCTGCTTTTTTCAAACGGTTGGCAATCGATTCCACCAGAGCACGCGTAGCATGCTGGGTGACTTTTTCGATTTCTGTAATCTCCTCTTGAGACAAACCTTTGAGAGCTTTGTCCAAAAGAGCGGCGTCGAGCGCCTCTTTAATAAAACCTTGAGCTTTCAATTCGAGCAGCCATTCCGACTCGACTTTGACTTGAGCCTTAAGCCAAGCCTCTTCACTCAAAGAAAATGGGAGAATTTCCTGATAACGACCATCGAGGGGACTAAACACGCTCATCTTGCCTCCAGATTCGGAAAATCTTCCGAATAATTTTCAACGAAACTATTAAAATTCCAATTGTGTTTAAGTCGCAGATCGCGACTTGTTAGTGACAAGTCTTCTTTTTGAAGATCAGAACGCAAAAGGTTCATCCAAACCTTAGGCAACCAACGCTGTTCGGCATCGCGCACGTTTTTGCGAGCGTCATCTTCGCTCCAACGAGGATCCATCGAAACGGGTTGTTGAAAAATAATTGGCCCGCCATCGAGTTCTTCGCTCACCATGTGAACCGAAAATCCGCTTACGGGCACGCTCTCCCATGCTTTCTTTTGAACTCGATGATCAAGTCCAGGGAAAGCAGGAAGCAAAGAGGGATGAGTGTTTACCACGGGAAAGGGACAAGCATCGAGAAACTCTTTTGAAAGAATTCCAAAAAATCCACAAAGTAAAATCAAAGCATTGTCGATGTTCTTTTTCTCGATCCAATCGAGCATGAAAGCTTCAAACTTTTTCTTTTCGAGTTCATAGACAGGAGCTTCGCGAAGAACTTGACGGGCTAAGGTGGCAGCAGCACAAGGGCGATCGGTAAAGAAACCGAGCATGGAGTCTTGGCTCTGAAGATCAAGACGTTGGTAGAAACTTCGAAAAGTTTGGCCCGTTGAGGATGAAAAGAGAAGCCATGGTCTGGGTTGTGAAGAGGAGCTTGCTTGATTCATCTGATTCATCCTTTCAGCCCCCGCCTCACTCCCACTCGATTGTGGCGGGAGGTTTGCTCGTCAGATCGTAAACCACTCGGTTCACCCCCGACACCTCATTCACAATGAGGTTGGCGATCTCACATAATTCTTCCAAGGGAAGCTTCGTAGCCTCTGCTGTCATGGCATCGGTAGAACTCACCGCTCGCAATGCCAATACGTTTTCATAAGAGCGCGAATCGCCCATCACACCCACTGTCGACACAGGAAGAAGAACACAAAAGGCCTGCCATGTTTCCTTATAGAGTCCACGACGTTTTAACTCGCCCACGAAGAGGTCATCGGCGTTGCGAAGCACTTCGATGCGCTCAGGCACTAAGTCACCAATGCAACGAATCGCAAGCCCAGGTCCGGGGCAAGGATGACGCTCCACCGCCTCTTCTTCGATATTCAACAAACGGCCAATTTCACGAACTTCATCTTTAAAGAATTCGCGTAAAGGCTCGACCAAAATAAAATCATGATCATCAGGAAGCCCACCCACATTGTGGTGACTCTTAATGTTGTGAGAAGTGCCATCGCCCGCTTTCGCACTTTCGATAACGTCGGAATAGATCGTGCCCTGTCCTAGATACACCTTGGTACCCTTGGCTTCGCCGATATGAGAATAGAAAGTTTCAATAAAGAGTTTGCCGATAATTTTGCGTTTCTTTTCAGGATCGCTCACTCCACGCAATTCATTCCAAAACACATCGCGCGCATCTAGCACTTCCAAATCAATGTTGGGATAAGGAGCAAAAAACTTTTTAAGGTCGGTCTCGTCATAGGCTCTTAAGAATCCATGATCCACCATAATGGCTTTCACTTTGGTAACCTGAGACAAGAGAACGGCCAACACCGTAGAATCCACACCACCAGAAACGGCACAATATAAAATAGGAACGTTTTTCAACTGTTCCTTTAAGTCACGAATCGAATTTTCAAGAGCGCGAGAAACACTCCACTCTCCACGTTTCACTCCGCAAATCTTTTCAGCGAAGTTTTGGAGAATCTCATCTCCGAATTGGGAATGATAAACTTCAGCATGAAACTGCAAAGCCCAAATGCGCTTATCCAGCATACAGAATCCAGCAATTTTACCTTCAGAACGCAAAAAAACTTCGGAACCTTTAGGCACTTCAACAACACTATCGCCATGACTCATCCAAACGCGAAAACGTTTGGAGATGCCTTCGAGCAACACGCCACTATCTAAGCCTTCAACTTGTTCGACCCAAGCTTGTCCGTATTCACGGTGCTTAGAGGACTCGACTCTTCCACCATAATATTTGGCCAAATACTGATAACCGAAACAAATCCCAAGAATGGGAATATCCATCTGAAGTAAAGAATCATGCGGGTCCACTCCCGTTCCCACACTTGATGGCGAACCGGAAAGAACCAATCCTTGAAGATTTTCTCCAGCAAGAATTTTTTTTAGAGAATCCGCCGTTGAACGTGCAGAGAAAACTTGAGCCTTGTAACCCATACGACGAAAGCGTTTAGCAATAAGCTGAGTGTATTGAGAGCCGAAATCGATAATCGCGATCATGTCGCAGACCCCGAGCTATAGTTAGGAGCCTCAGCAGTGATGGCCACATCATGCACGTGACTTTCACGAAGACCACCTGCGGTGATACGACGGAATCGCGCTTTTTCTACAAGCGATACTAAGTCTTCTGCACCGACATAGCCCATGCCTGCTCGTAGACCACCCATCAACTGCTCGACAACATGCTTAAGCGCTCCTTTGTAAGGAACCCGGGCTTCCACACCTTCGGGCACAAGCTTTTTCATATCTTTCACGCCGGCTTGTCCGTAACGATCTTTTGATCCTTGTCTCATCGCAGAGAGTGAACCCATGCCGCGATAAAGCTTATAACTACGTCCGCCGTAAAGAACGATTTCACCAGGGCTTTCGTCTGTGCCCGCAAAAAGAGATCCCGCCATAACGGCATGGGCACCCGCTGCGAGCGCCTTGGTCACATCGCCTGAATAGCGAAGCCCACCGTCCGCAATGACACCCACGTTGGGATACTTAGAACGAACGAGTCGAGCCACTTCACGCACAGCTGTGAACTGAGCCACACCAATGCCACTCACGATACGAGTGGTGCAAATAGAGCCGGGGCCGATCCCCACCTTCACAACATCCACTCCCGCTTTGCAAAGAGCCTCAGCTCCCGCAGCAGTAGCGACGTTGCCACCAATTAAAATCAATTTAGGATAAGTCTTACGCAAGAACTCGATGGTTTTGATCACTCCAGCACTGTGTCCGTGTGCAGAATCCACCACCAAACAATCCACTCCCGCTTTTACAAGAACAGCAGCGCGCGCAAGGTTTGATATGTTGTCTTCAGACTCCGACCGAGCAGAAGCCGTAACGCTATCGATCACACCGATGGCGGCTGCCACGCAAAGAGAACCTTCAGAATCACGGAAAGCTTCGGGATGGTCTTGAGCTTTGCGAAGATCGCGACTTGTCATGAGACCCTTGAGTCGACCTTCTGAATCGACCAAAGGCAATTTCTCGACTTTGTTTTTTAGGAAAAATTCTTTGGCCTGATCCACGCTCGCACCGACACTGAGACTTCTGGCCGGAGAGCTCATCACATCTGAAACTTTGAGATTGGGTTTTTGAATGTAGCGAATATCTCGCTCCGTGCACATTCCCACCAAACGTCCCTGATCATCAAGAACAGGAAAACCAGTGACGCCCGTTTCAGTGATGATCTGTTTGAGCTGATCGACAGAGTGAGTCGCTAGGATAGTGATCGGATCAGAAATAACAGCGTGCTGGAATTTTTTCACACGACGCACTTGAGCGGCTTGCTCGTCAGCACTCATGTTTTTATGAAGAACACCCATCCCACCCATAAGAGCCATAGCAATCGCTGTGTCGGCCTCTGTGACCGTATCCATTGCTGCTGAAAGAAGAGGTATATTGAGGGAGAGAGGCCCCAGCTTGGTCTTAAGACTCACGGCTGTGGGCAGGACCTCTGAATAGGCGGGTTCTAAGAGAACATCGTCGAAGGCCAAGCTGAGCGATAGCTCGTCATTCGAAGCAGAGTTCGAGCTAGACGCATTTACATTGTTGTTTTGGGTGGTTTTCGAGTCGTTCACATGCCCCATAGCAGGGATATAGTGAAGAAGTCCCAAGTGCTCAACACTAAAGCTGATCCACGCTCTTCGGTCGCGGGTTGTTTGACGCGCGCGCACTCTACGCGGGCGCGTCAAACAACCCGCGACCGAAGAGCGTGGATCAGTTCCTAGAATCGAGTAACTTTCGGGCGTTTTCGAGGCTTCTAGAGAGCATAACTTCGGTCGAAAGACCGCTTGTGCCTGTAGTTCGACGTTCCACAATCACCGTCAGGTGTTCAGCCAGCTCATTTGCAATACTCATCGCCTTGAGCGAATGATAATACTGATCTCGATCGCTAGGTTGCGCTGTGATGATCGCGCGCACCAACAATCGAACGTTCTTATTGGCCGAAGCCAAGGGGTACTTGAGCTTGATATAGGCTCCTGCCGAGTCTTTTTGCTCAAAAACAGTATCATTTTGACCCACGTAGAAATCGAGAAACTCCTCATCGTTCATTTCCATGAGAACCACGTCGAAATTGGAATTGAGAACGTTGTTGCGATCGATATAGGCGCGAGCGACTCTTGAAATAGCGTTGCGCTTTTCAAGTACAAGGAAAGCTTTGTAACCTTCCTGAACAACAGAATCGACAGCCTCCTGAATCTCAGGATCTTGGAACTCGCCCTCCACCACCGCTTCAATCAAATGATCACGATTCAGAAGATAAGTTTCTGGAAACACCAAGCGCAAATATTCATCCACACAGGAATAGAATTCATCCATCTTCTGTTCGGCCATCTTGTTGGCACATTCGTGGCGTTTCCACTTTTCAGCAAAGAGTGCGTTCATCAACTCTTTCACATCGAGCAATTCGTAGGCACCATAAACCACTCCGCCCACTCCACCCGTTCCAAGAGCTGTAGCTAAACTCGCGTTGCCCCAGCGAACAGTCTTAAGCCAGCGTCCCGTTCGGGTTTTGGACCAAGACTCCACACTCGTCATGGCCTCATCAATTCCTAAACGCTTGCGCTCTTCAGGCGTGAGAGTCTTAACGTAGTCGAGTGTCTTCTTAAACTCGCTGTCGTGCCACTTCGGCACATAGGCCTTCAAGCGCTCTCCTAAAGCCATGTGAAACTGGGTCCATTTCATGTGGTTCCACGCGCTCAAGGGTGGCTGGAACTCGTCTTGGAGTTTTCCATGTTCCCAATCCCTATAGAGAGCTCTGATTTCAGCCAAACGTGCAATCGCTTCAGAATCAAAGACATTTCCTCTATGCAAACTTTGATAATAAAGCGCCTCTGCTTGAAAGTTCTCAAGCGACTTCACCGTTTTGACCTGTTCGAAGTTCAATTCGCGAGCGATGTTCTGAGTCGCCATCAATCGAGCCATCGCTCGGTCGCGATGCAATAGTACTGAAGACATCGTTGGCAAACTGAGTTCGGCCTCTTCAGCCACGCTGCCCCCCACATACTTCGTATATTTCACAACGATGCCATGAGACTTTTTGGAAGCGATAGCCGATTCCAAAGCCAAAAGCTGAGCCGCAGCTGTCATGGTTTCATCCACCACGACTTGGCGACGCACTTGATATGTTTTTACAATTTCGATGTGATCAAGAATTTGTTTATTGAGAACATCGTAAGAGAGCGAATCGCTACCTTCGGCCGTCTTGTCCAAAACGCCGAGAGCACGCTTAGCCCAAAAGTTAGCCTTGGGAGTAGTGTCGCAGGCAATGACGGGATAATCGCGACCATTTCGGTAAGTAAGAAAGGTCGTCGCCCAATCTCGCAGTCTTCTGGCAAACTGAGGAGAGCGAAGTTTTTGATTGTCGAGCGCGCGATAAGCACGCTGGGCCATGACTTCAGTAGAATGATTTCTACCCTTCTCAACAAGCTCTTGGAAATAACCAACACAGGATCGAACGATCGAAGCTGGAGCGCGCGAAGAGTCATCAAGTTCATAGAGTTCAGATTGAAACTCGACAGCGACCTTATCTCGGGTTTCAAAGATGCCATGTGAACGGTAGAAAAACACATAAGCACCCAGCCCCCATACAACAGCAAAAGCGAATCCCAATGTAAGCGGCGTTGAAAAAGTCTTCCAGTTCATACTCGAAGACTTTTCGGCGGTTTAGCCACTTAAATTAAATCGAATCCACGCTCTTAGGTCGCGGGTTCGATGATGCGCCGCGCTTAGTGGCGGCGCATCATCGAACCCGCGACCTAAGAGCGTGGATCCGCAAAAAAATTGGGGCTGATGGAGGAATACCATCAGCCCCGTCACTAGAGGAACGAAGAGAGCTCAGCCTCTAAGAGACCAAACCCTCACAAATCACGCGTTTCCGCTCATTTGGCGGTTGTCGAAGCGCATTGGAGGTACCAATTGCTTCTTTTTGAGCTTTTCAACAAGCGTGGTGCGGTTCAGGCGAAGAAGACCCGCAGCGCGGTTTCTGTTCCATCCTGTACGTTCCAAAGCTTGAAGAATCAGAATGTTTTCGAACTGATCTACGATCGAGTTAAAATCCATTCCTTCTTCAGGAAAAATTACCTTGTCAGCGAGCAAACGAAGCGCAGCTTCAACAGAGATCCCGCCCTCAAACCCCATATCAGAATTGTCCTGATTGTTGTTTTGAGAATCTTCTTGAGTGTTGTACTCAGAGTTCTGCTTGTTGATACTTTGTTCGATAATGCCCTTTGTAAAATTCATGTTCCCTTTCATGTCGGAGCCCTCCCCAGCAGCTTCCTTATTCGAAAATTGTTGATCTTGAATGTCTTGATTCCCCATCAATCCATTTGTTTCCATGTTTTGCACAACCACCTTTTTGGGGTTGATCAGGTCTTCGTACTCGATGTCCGAAAGACTCAAACGACGGTACTTCTCAGGAAAGTCGAGAATGTCGATCATTCCAGAACACTTGAGGATCACCATACGCTCCATCAAGTTTTCCAATTCACGAACGTTCCCTGGCCATGCGTAGGCTACAAGCGCTCGTAGAGCAGCTCGTGTCACACCTGTCACACGACGAGACTTTTCACGGTTGAATTTCTTCACGAAGAAATCGACCAACAAAGGCACATCTTCTTGTCTTTCTCGAAGAGCTGGAATGTGAATCGGAATGACATTCAAGCGATAGAACAAGTCTTCGCGGAAACGTCCGTCTTTCACGTCTTCTTCCAGATCACGATTGGTCGCAGCCACAATTCTCACGTCTGCGTTTTTAGTTTTTGTCGACCCTACAGGCTCATACGTGCGAGTTTGAAGAACTCTCAAGAGACGAACCTGAAGGTTGGCACCCATTTCACCGATTTCATCCAAGAAGAGTGTTCCTTGTTCAGCCACTTCAAAACGTCCAGCACGGTTGCTGATCGCTCCCGTAAAAGCCCCTTTGATGTGACCGAAAAGTTCCGACTCCAAAAGCTCTCCAGGGATCGCTCCGCAGTTAACGGCGATGTGAGGAAACTTTGCTCGATGTGAACGAGCATGAATACGGTTTGCAATGAGTTCTTTACCTACACCTGACTCACCTGTGATGAGTACAGTGCTGTCTGTGTCAGCAATGGCGTCGGCCAGAGCGATTAATTCCTTAAATGCAGGACTGCGTGTAATAATCGTTGGATCCACCGTTCCGCTCCCTCCGCCAGTAGGCAAGTCAATTTTTTCAATGTCTCCGCGAGTAAGGCCACCGTTCACACGAATGATTTCTTCAGCGAAGTTTTGAATTTTGTTTGTTTGACGAGGATCGAGCCATTCCCAAGTTTCCTTGAGAGCCATAAGCTGCGAGTGGTTCCACTTGGGTGAACTAGTCAGCGCCAAATGTCTTACTCGAGGCAACACCATAGAAAGTCTTGCCAAATGTTCGACCTGTTTCGGTTGAGTTGTGTCAGAAGGAATGTACACCAAAGCATCGCATTCGGTATTATAGAGATCGTCGTGCGACAAGATGTCAGCATTTTCGATCTCTGAACCAAATAAACGAGCAAGGTACGTCATGTCCTGACGTTGACGGTTTCCGAGGACGCTCCACTGAACCGAGATTTCTTCTCGCTTCAGGAAAGACTCCAGCTGAAACACTTGGGTCAATACACCGAGAATCTCTGCATCCGAAAGTCTCCCACGACTCGGAGGCACAGAACCCTCTTGGTACTGAATCCGCCCTTGTTTAACGCCTTCACAAAAATGGATTATTGAATCCAGCCCTGCCTGCGCCCCTAATATAAATACGACGCGTCCATACGCCATCCTCAAAACCCTCCCCTGGTTTTTTGGATTCGCGGCCTGACTCCACCTAAGTACTTTTCCCTAATACTCAGGCTATCTGCCGGCTAAATTACCGACAAATTATCAGCTCCCCTACAGATAATTAAACGGTCGATTTACCCCACCGTCAATTCCGCGCTTCCTGTTTTTTTGACACGACAAAAGTCCATCAAGGTTAAATAAATGACAAGTTTGATAAAGCTGCTATCCTAAGTGACTGAAATGGCACGAAATAAAAAATCAACAGCGAAAACATCCTCATCCCCTAAGACTAAGAATAGCGTCAAGAAGCGCTCAGCGACACCAAAAAAAATGACGGCGAAGGATAAGGACACTTTGACGGTGCCAGAACTTCTGCATCAAATCCCTGGCACTAAGCTCGAAGAAATCCGTTTTTTGCAAGGTGAAGACAATCCCGCGAAAGAAACTTGGCGCACATTCCGCATTATGGCGGAGTTTATTAAAGGCCTTGAGGCCCTCAACGGCGTTACAAAAGGCATCTCAATGTTTGGTAGTGCTCGCATCAAACCGAGTTCTGATTATTACGAACTCGCACGCGCCACTGGATACCAGCTTGGCAAATCAGGCTTTGCCATCATCACAGGTGGAGGTCCTGGCGCCATGGAAGCTTCCAATAGAGGCGGCAAAGAAGCCGGTGCTCTTTCTATTGGTCTTAATATCAAGCTACCTTTTGAAACCCATGTGAACCCCTACGTCGATATCGCCGTCGACTTCAACTTCTTCTTTGTTCGTAAGGTCATGCTGGTGAAATACGCCCATGGCTTCATCATTCTCCCTGGGGGAGTGGGCACTCTTGATGAGATGTTCGAAGCTCTAACACTCCTTCAAACAGGCAAAATCATGAACTTCCCTATTATTCTCATGGGCAAAGATTATTGGACTCCGCTTCTCGACTGGATGCGCAACAAACTCTTGGCCGAAGGAATGATCTCAGCCAAAGACCTCGACAACATTCACCTCACAGATAGCCCCAAAGAGGCCTGCAAGATCGCCCAGCGCTATTGGAAGAGTTATCTCAAAGATCTCAAACAAGAGATTGTGAAACAAAAGTGGCTCAGCGAAGTGATGAGTCGCCACATGGCCGACGTTTAAGTTTTAAAGAAGTTTTGGCTCTCAACAGCCTTGACCAGCCTGAGACCATTTACCACCTAAAGGCTTATCCTTGATTCGACAACAAGATTGCTCAGTCAGCTGAGTGCCCGCATGACACTTTTTCTTATTCGGATCATCATCTGCTGAAATTTCCGAAGGATTAATGTAGGAACACGCCGCTCCAAAAGGGGAGCAAGCGTCGTATGTGTAGCGTACAGGCTCTCCACCTCCCGCAAAAACTGTCATTCGAGATGTTGAGTTCTTCACTTCGTTGGCCCAACGCACTTTTCCAAAGAAACCTACTCCTGCCACAACACCTATATTTTGATTCCCAGAAATTGAATACGAACAAGCCTCTGCTCCTAACTCACTTTGAGCACATCGCAGAACGCGCTCAGTTTCGTTGAAAACCAAACAAGTCACCCCATCATAACAAACTGATTTAGCCTTAAAACGTTGAGCTAGTTTTTTTGAATTCGCAAAGGGAATTTCATAATCTTCGGGCAATCCATGAAAACTTCCATAGACCTTCACTTCCTCGCAGGTCGTAGGAAACAGTGACGAATCCATTGGCAGATCGCTAAATGTACTGGAAGAATCCACAGCAATTCTGAAAGATTCATTCTTTTTACAACTCTCCTGTTTGAAAAATTTTTTACAAGTCCCCTCAACCAATCCTTCAGGAAACCCCTCTCCCACCAAACAAGCACAACATTTTTTCAGATGCCTCTCCTCGGAGGAACTCGAAGACGATTGGTTCTGCTTTCGCTGAGTAATTCGTTGATTCAAATCACGCGGAGCTTCGGACAAAGAGGATTGCGGCAACCAACGCGGATCATAGCCTGAATTGGATTGCTCAGAGCTAGAGGATTCACCCTGAGAAGAATGTCCTTCCTCTGCGTGCCCCTCCGAGACCACACAAACAAAAACTATCAAAAAAGTCCGCAACACATCGAGCATAGATCTAGATACACTCCTGAGGAAGTGTCGTTGAGGCAATCATAGGATTGACTGATCCATTGCTAATTCCCGCGGCCTCTCGAAGAGCGTTGCAATCAGGGGCGACGCTTGCAATGGCAACATTTTCTTCCTCATCCTCTTCTTTGGCGTAACATTTTCCATCCTGTTTAAGGACTTCATCCTTTTTGCACTTCGCATCCGCAGGACTGTCCACCACACAAATATTTTGTGCATTCGCACTTGAGTTGGCGGGACATGTCACCGCTTCACTAGCGGGCTCAGGACCCGCAGCTTCTTCTTTCTTTACTTCTTTCTCTTCTGGCTTAGCTGCTGGTTTGGTCTCATTGGATTTCATAGCCTTTGCAATCATGAAGCCACCCACCCCCGCAGCTCCGAACATGAGCATATCGGTTCCTGTAATTTTAAAGCCTTCCTTGGTAGGGGTGGTTGGACTATTCGCCTGAAATGAAGGTGTCGAAGAGGGTGTCGTTGCACCAGAGCTTGAAGGTGCATTTCCGGAGGTGGCAGCGCCACCACTAGCACTTCCGCTTGAACCACCACCTGCTGGCGGATTATTAGCAGCTGTGTCGCCGCCAGCACCTGTAGGTGGGACATCAGAACTCGGTGTCGTAGGAGGAGGAGTAACGCCTGTTACAGTGCTTTGGACAGCACTATTTTCCGAGATAGCTAAACTCATGGAACCTTCCGATTCTGAAATTCGGCTTTCGAGCCCGTCCAGCAATAAACTTTTTTCGGTTTTTTGATGTGAAGATACAGCACTCAAAGAGGCTTCTTCTTTCTCTAGTGACTCCAAACTTGAATCATAAGACGACTGAATTTGAGGATCTTGCTGAGGAATCGAACTGATTGAATTGTCTGCTCTCAGATTACTATCGTTACAATCTTTAAGATCCTCAACAATCTCTTTTCTTTTCGCTAAATTTTTAGAAGCATTCGTAAGAGATGTTGCCTCCTTTATAGAGGCGCTATCGGCCAAGCCCTTGCTCATTCGCGCCGATTGCACACTTAGCCCCGAAGTTTCAATCCCCGCATTGGTGGAATCCAATTGTTTAGTCATTCCTGCATCGCTCGATCCTTGCGGGGATGAAGCACCGCTGCCCACAATGGAGTCAGTGTTCGTTAAAGTGCTCGTCGCCTCACCCATATGGCGCTCAGAGTTCTGAATCTCTAAATGTTTTTCAGAGAAAGCACTTTTTGCTTCTTCATAAGGCTTGGCCCCCTCTTGGTATAATTTTAAATACTCATCAGCATAGAGCGAGCATTCCTGCCCTGTTAGTAAGGAAGCACGAGAATAAGGAGTCACAACTTTAGAAAAATCTTTCTCAAGGGTCTCGTACTTGGCAGTGCTGTCTTTCTTAGATATTTCAGCATTATCTATATAAAAAGAATTAAGTTCGGTTGCCAAAGTCGCCCCAAATGAAAGACCAGAAAACAGGATGGATCCTATGAGGAATAATGGAGAAACAATTCTCATCCCCCTATTCTACCCACCCCGGAATGGAGACATTGTTAAAGTCTGATTAAATCGGGCATAAAAAAACTCGAGATTCCTTTCGGAACCTCGAGTTTGGCCTATTGTGGCTGTTTTCCCCTTAAATCTAATTCTCTCCCCCGAAAGAACCAGACAATAGACTTACAGTTAGCTTACGCGTGCAAATTTCTTTGCTTGGCTTTCGCGCTCTTCGGCAGCTTCTACAGAATAGCGTGCCCAAGGAGCTGCCTCAAGACGACCTTCGTCAATGGGCTCTTCCGAGTCTTCGCAAACTCCATACTCACCGTCTTCAAACTTAGACAGTGCATGTTCAATCTCTTGAAGCATGAAACGGTCTCGCGCTTGAACGTTCAATGAAACGCTCTGTTGAATAATTGAAGCAGCGTGATCTGACTCATCCACGAGGTCATCGCGATCTATGGTTAACATATCTCCACGATTCACCATACCGCGGTTGAGGATCTGCTCGCGCAACTCCAGCAACTTCCCCTTGAAGTGTTCGAGTTTCTTTTTTGACAACATAATAATCCCCTTCCCCTGAAACTTCCCCCGAAGTTTCTTCCCTTTATTAGCCACCCCTCGTGGCCTTGTGCTTGGTTAGACTCACCTTTCGTCCGCTAGGGTTAATCTCTTGAGATATTTTATTGAAGTTCCCCAACTTCATCGAGCGTTGATATTCCGACGCTCGAAAACAAAAATTGTTCTGACCCGCTCATCATTGTAGAGACAAAGCCCCGATAGTTTTATGAAATTTGTGTGAAGATTGATCAATATCGACACGCTTCAGCTCATGACGGGGTGATCTAAATTCTTCTTAATTAACGACAGACTCTTGACGATCGGGCCAAAACGGCCCTAATCTCGAATTCCCATAAGCCCCAAGATCAACCTAATAACTTATGGAGGACCCCCTACATGATCGAAAATTCTTTTATTCAAGCCGAGTACATTTGGATCGACGGTGCTGAACCCACCCAAAAACTTCGTTCGAAGACAAAAATACTCAAGTCCCCCACCAAAGAAATTGATGTGTCTTATTTTGGTGAATGGAGTTTTGATGGATCCTCCACCAGTCAAGCCGATGGTCACGACTCCGACTGCATCCTAAAGCCTGTTAGTTTCATCGACGATCCCATTCGCGGTCCCGGCAACTACCTCGTACTTTGCGAAGTTTTCAATGCCGACGGAAAGTCGCCCCACAAATCCAACAAACGTGCCGAACTTCGCCGAGTTCTTGAAGCGGGTGCCTCTAAAGAAAACCCTTGGTTTGGTTACGAGCAAGAATACACACTCCTTGATGGCCAAATGCCGCTAGGTTTTCCTGACAACGGCTTCCCTGCTCCCCAAGGTCCTTACTACTGTGGCGTGGGTGCTGACGAAGTTTTCGGTCGCGACGTTGTCGAAGCTCACACTCAACTTTGTCTCGACGCTGGAATCATGATCTACGGAATCAACGCTGAAGTGATGCCCGGCCAATGGGAATTCCAAATTGGTTACCGCGGCGATGACACCGAATCAGCCGACGCTCTCACCACCTCCGACCATCTTTGGCTCGCACGCTGGTTGCTTTACCGCGTAGGCGAAGAGTTCGGTATTTCTGCAACCCTCCACCCCAAACCCGTTCGTGGTGATTGGAACGGAACAGGAATGCACACCAACTTCTCAACCAACTCCACCCGTGACTCGAAACTAGGCGGAGCAGCTATCGAAACTGCGATCAAAAAGCTCGGCACCAAACATAAAGAGCACATCCAAGTTTACGGAGCTGACATTCAACTTCGTTTGACTGGAAAGCATGAGACTTGCTCGATCCACGATTTCAAATCAGGAGTAGCCGACCGTGGTGCCTCGATTCGAATTCCTCGTTCTGTAGCTAACGTAGGTTACGGATACCTCGAAGATCGTCGTCCTTGCGCCAATGCGTGTCCGTACGAAGTTTCAACTCGTTTGTTGAAAACAATCTGCGACATCGCTTAATTCAACAACTTCCATCATTGAAAAAGCCCTACTCTTTACGAAGAGTTAGGGCTATTTTTCTTTAAGTTCCTACGCGATTTATGAAACCCATTCTCACTCTCACAAGTCGCTTTATTTGTGCGCCGCCCCATCCAATACTTAAGGCTCTGCATAAAAGTTCCGTTAAGTAGGTATATGGGCGCATCAATCAAACGCGAACACTCAACGGCACGCAAAACTCACAAACATGAGTATCGTGCCTTTGACCGAATCAACGGAAAACATCCGCTACAAAGCATTGTCCCCGAAATGTGTGTCATGTACGCCGCACGCAAACGACACGGGGCCGAAGTGGCCTACTTTAATTTCGATCTCGCCAAAGAGATGGGACTCATTCCCGCATCTCACTCGGGCATTCTCAACGCCGACCTCGCCGACTCATTGATCGATAGTTTTTCACTCGTGATCATCAACGAGTACGACATCGAGAACAAGATTCAGTTTCCTAAGAATGACATCAAACCCCACAAATACATGGCCACCCGCTATCTCCAGCTTCAACATCCCAACAAAAACGGGAAAACTTCCGGAGACGGACGAAGCATCTGGAACGGAGCCTTCACAGGTAAAGGCAAAACATGGGACGTCTCTAGCTGTGGCACAGGAGCCACTTGCCTCAGTCCCGCAGCTGCCCTCTATCAAAAGAATTTCAAAACAGGCGACTCCAGTGTTTCCTACGGATGCGGCCTCGCCGACTATCCCGACGCCCTAGCTGCCGCACTCATGAGCGAAATCTTCCACCGCAACAAGTACCCCACTGAGCGCACTCTTGCGATTCTTCGCTACAAAGACGGCACCTCTATCAACGTGCGCGCAGAACAGAACCTAGTGCGTCCTGCCCACCTTTTCCGCTACCTCAAGACTGGCGACTACGAAAACCTTAAAAATATCACCGACTACTACATCGAACGTGAGAAAAAGAACGGTCGCTGGAATCCCAGCATCAAAACAAAAGATCCCTACGCTGAACTCCTCGACATCTTCACGCACGACTTTGCACGATCGGCAGCTCTCTTCGAACGTGAATATATTTTCTGCTGGCTCGATTGGGATGGCGACAACATTCTCATGTCGGAAGCCGCCATTCTCGACTACGGCTCTGTAAGACAGTTCGGTCTCTTCCACAAAGAGTATCGCTACGACGACGTCGAGCGTTGGTCGACCACCATTCTCGAACAAAAATCAAAGGCTCGCTATCTCGTTCAAACATTCGCACAGCTGATCGACTTTCTTCAGCACAAGCAGAAAACGAAAGTGCCTGGTTTTGCGAATTGCACCGCACTCACAAACTTTGAAAAACATTTTCAGAGCTACAAACAAAAGTTCTTACTTCGCAATGTTGGATTCACCGAAAAGGCGCAATCCCTCTTGCTAAAGAAACACCCTAAAAAAGTACGCCATTTCCAAAAGCTTTTTGAATCCTTCGAGCGCATTCAATCTCAAAAAGGAATCTACAAAGTCGACGACGGCATCACCTCCGACGCCGTCTTTTGCATGAGAGATGTTCTTCGCGAACTCCCTCGTCTCTTCCTCGCCCGCCCCGAAGTGGTTAAAAACGACACCTTCATTGAAATCGCAAAATCAAGTTACGCAGCGGACGAAGACCTCAAGCTCGACACAGCCACAGCGCGCAACATTCTCAACTTCCAAAAATCCTACCTCTCATTAATCTCACTTGTGTCTACAGAAACACGCACAGCTCAAGAACGCGTTCTACTAGAAATCACGATGCGTTCCTCAATTCACAATCGACCCGATCGCGTCACAGGCAACGGCATCATTCGCGTCTCCGCTGCGATTTCCAAAGCTCGCGGAGCCAAACAACTCGAAACACTTCGTCTCTTGCCTGAGTTTATCCGTCATCAAGTCGAAGCGCCCACCCTTTCTCCACGCACCCACAATGCCGACTCAGGACCCACGACCGACCCTAACTTGCGCAAGCTCTTTAGAATCGTTAAGGACAGTCGTGAAGAAATATGAGCCTGATCCTCTATAGTGGCGGTCACTACAGGGACAACGAAGCCCTGAACCGAATCTGTATTGAATCTACAGGAAAGCGTCATCCCAAGATCACCTACATTCCCGCTAACTCCGAATGGGGACTTGAAGATTTCCGTGAATTTGTAGAAGCCTTCGACGACATTCGTCGTTGCCACTTCGTCTATTTCCCTATCGACTTTCCCTTCACTCAGGAAATGAAAGCTCGTGCTCTCGAAAGCGATGTGATTTTTCTTTCAGGAGGCAACACTTTTTACTTTTTGAACAATCTACGCCAAACAGGAATGCTCACCAGTCTCAAAGAATTTCACAAGAGCGGCAAAACCCTCGCTGGACTCAGCGCGGGTGCCATAGTGCTCACGCCCAATATTCAAACTGCGACCTACCCCTCCTTCGACTGCGACGACAACTTCATTGGGCTGCGAAATTTATCAGCACTCAAACTCGTTCCCGCCGAATTTTTTCCGCACTACACTCATTCACCTCGCTACAAAAAGGCACTCCTTCAAGCGAGCAAAAAAGCCCAACACCCACTCTTCGGAGTTCCCGATGGGTCAGGATTGATTTACACCGATGACGAGCTACGTATTCTCGGAAGTGCCTACCTCTATCATCAAGGGCATCTGATCAGCTTTGCACGTTCGAAACGCAAAAAAGTCGCTCGCACGAGCTCTTTGATCGACACACTTCCTCAAATCGATTTAAGCTTAGACCTCAATTCATGAGCTACAAATGGATCCTAATTCCCGCCCTCTCCGACAACTACATTCTCTTGCTTCAATCTAAAAAAACAGAAGAAGTGATTTGCTTTGATCCGGGAGAATACTCACCTCTTGCTGCTTTCTTTTCTAAGAATCCAAAAGCTCGGCTCAAAACGGTTTTCATTACGCATCAACACGCCGATCACATCGGCGGACTCAAAGAACTCATGCAAGCCCATCCCCAAGCCACCCTCTACACGAGCGACGATTCAAGGCTTTCCGATTATCGAGGCAACGTTTTACACGATGAAAACGAGGTTGCCGTTTTCGAAGATCTCCAAATACGCGCACTTTCCACTCCTGGCCACACTGTTCCCGCCTTGAGCTATTTAGCTCACAACACACAGGAAAATATTTTCTACTTCGCCGCCGGCGACACCGTTTTTGTGTCCGGCTGCGGAAGACTTTTTGAAGGAGATGCTCAAACAATGTGGGATTCTCTTCTCAAACTCCGAAACCAAATTCCCGCCGAAAGCCTTTTCTTTTGCGGACACGAATACAGTCTCAACAACATGAATTTCGTCAGCGAAACCCTGCCCTCTTGGCGCCCTTCACTTTCTCAAAAGAAGCTTCAAAAACTCCAAGCCATGGCTATCCAAGGACAACCCACTTTCCCTATCTCTTGGTCGGAAGAGGTTGAGACAAATCCTTTCCTCAATGCCGATGATCTCAAGCTCAGAGCAATCTTGGGTGTAGACCCCTTAAAACCAGCCTTTGAAGTCTTCTCAAAACTTCGGATAGCAAGAAATAGCTATTAAATTCAAATCATTAAACACATAAGCAATACTTAACTGTTATTTTAAATATCCTTATGTTTTTTCTTGATTAGTTGCGTCATGAGAGTACAATAAGCCCCGAAATGAAGCTCTCCTTAGGCCAGATTTTCTTACTGAGCATTTACCTGACAACGCCTGCCGCTTTCGCCCAAAATTCCACTTCTTGTACTGAAGCCCTCAGCTCACTCATGCGCTCATCTTCGAGCGCTCTTAAAGAACTCAATGTCGCTCATTTTCCTAAAATGAGCGACACCAAACACCTCTCAAACGACTTACTCTTCCCATCAGGAAAGATCCTCAACGAATTCACAAAAAATCCAGAACTCGAAATGAGCTATGTGATCACTCCCGACGACCGCATGTTCCTTATTCGAGGATTGATCGACTTCGACGGCAACTACAAATACTCGGCTGAGTTGGTTGATGACAAAGGCACCCCCCTCACCTTCCCAGTTAAAGCTGCAGGACAATTTAAACTCAGCTCTGAGGAGGCCGGACGCAAAGGCTTTTTCAATCCAGTACGCTCGTACGGAGCCGAACTCACCGACGAGGAAATCGGCACATTCTCCAAACAAGTAGAAGGCGCCATTGCAGAAGACTCTTCGTTGGCTAAAAAATTCAAGCTCAAACGTCCCAACTCAACAGCACGATTGATGAAATGCTCTGAAGCTATTTCTCATTCGCGTTCTTCGAAAAAATTCATCAGCGCAAAACTCGCCACCTCCATGTCTTTGCTCACGGGCGGCATTCTTATTCAAAACCCAGATCGCTTTGATGTCTTGCTGACGCAACTTGGGTTTCATCAACAAGAAGAAGGGCGCAACTACGACGGCGACATGCTCTTTACGGATTACATCACCACTGGCAGCAACTCTCTATTTCAAGGACTCGCGGGCTACCACATCTCCACCAAGGGTGTTCAGTTTCTTCAAAGTCGTATTGGCCGCACAGCCTCTTCGATGGTTTCGCGCGGAGCTGTTTCACTCACCTCTATCGGGATGCAAACACTCCTCTATGCCACACTTACAGATAACAATGCCAAAGGCGTTGGCATCTACAACATCGGCTACAGTGCCTTTTCCATCGTTAAAAGCCACTTCTTCGATGACTTCCTCGTTCATAAGCTTCCAGAACTTGTGACCGATGCCTGCATGGTCAATCCCGCATTTAAAATTGTGGTGGGTGACCGCTCCATCCGTCTCGGAGAGGGTTTGGCCTCAACTTGGCTCTACCTCACTGGGCGCCATGCACTCGTAGGCGAGTGATCGTCCAAATCTTAATTTTTTCTTAATCAAGCCAAGGCTTCGCAAAGCCGATAACAAGATAGGTGCGACTCCTTAATTCATCGATACTCATTGTCACGTTCATGCTGAGCCATTCGCCGATTCATGCGAGCGACTTAGCTCAACGTGTGCAAGATAAAAAAGAGAAACTCCTCAATGTCGCGCCCCCTTTTCCAGAAAAAATCGCAAACTCAGCCATGGGACATCCCCAATGGAAAAGCTACATTCATTCGCTACTTTCCTATCAAAAATCATTCCCTGGGATCTACACCCCATTAGATCTTATTCGATGGGACAAAATACCCACCGAATGGCTCTATCCTCAAATTCGTAAGCATGGGTTAACTTGGGAACGCTCTCAAAAAAAATCAATGGCTGCTGATGAAAGACGCACAGAACAAACGGTGCTCTCTCGCAATTCCAACGAGGAACTCTACCGAAAAATTATGCAGCTCGAAAAAGCTCAACCGACTCTCTATTGGATTGGGTCCACACGATGGATTTTAGATTCTTTAAGTGAGAACGAACGCATGTCACTCACGCCCCTAGATCCCACTTTCCAAGAGAGCGACATTGGCAAAGAAGTCTTCAACCGAATTCGAGAAAGTGTAAAAAACAACAACATCTCTGGATTTGTCATCGACCGAAAATCACAAAAACTCATTCTCGAAACTGAGAATAGCTTTTACAAAATAGAATTCCAAGAGAGCGTCGACCCTCAAGAACTCATCATTCGTCCCTATGAAGGGAAAGATAAAAGACTTGGAACAGATATCAAAGTTCGAAGAGAAAATTTCAGAGGCTATCTCTACAACGCATCTTCTGGAGAAAAACTACCCTTCGGCCCCATCCCGCTTAAAAGCAATCAATGGGTCGATGAGCGGGGCCACACCCACTTCGAAGGCGATGGCCACAAACATTAATCTTCCATCAAACGAGCCAAGTCACGATCACGTCCGACTAACAACAAACTGAATGAATCTTTAATCACAAGATCAGCGGTAGGCATAACCAAAGAAGTGGTTGCATTCGAATCGCGCATCGCGATGATCTGAATAGCATAGTTTTTAGGCAGAGCGAGTTCAGCAATGTTTTTACCAATCATCCAAGGACGTGCGCTGGATTCCACGATGCGAAACCCTTCGCCCAAATCCATCTCGTGCAAAATTCCAGGCGTGGCCAATCGATGAGCAATAGCTTTACCCATTTCACTTTCAACGAAAAAGACATCATGCGCACCCAAGCGTCTCAAGAGGTCAGCGTGCATTTTACTCGTAGCGCGAACAGCGACATGCTTGACCTTCAGATCAAGCAATTGCACCGTCGTCATCAAAGCTCCGGGGAAGTTTTCTCCGATACAAACAATGACGGCATCCATTTTTCTAGCACCCAACTGATCCAAGAGTTTGGGGTCTGTAGAATCGCCCTGAACGGCCATAGCCGTCGTGTCTTTAATACGCTCTACGTAAACAGGGTCCATATCCAAAGCAATCACTTCGGCACCCTCAGACGCCAATGTGCGCGCTACAGTTTCACCGAGAATCCCCAATCCCACTACCATAAATCTTTTCTTACCCATTTGAACACTCCTAAAAAACGAACTTAAAAATCATCCAACAAAAAATTTATCCGCAGGAACTCGATAACGTTGATTGTCCATTTTACCGAGACCCGCATAAACAAAAGTCACCAAACCGACTCGTCCCATAAGCATCAAAAAGATCACAACAATCTTTCCGAAAATACTCAGCTCATTAGTAGCCCCTAACGAAAGCCCCACAGTCGACATCGCCGAAACCACCTCAAACATCAAAGCCCAGGGATCTATATTTTCCGAAATAATCAGAACAAGAATGGCCACAGCTGCAACCAAAACATACAAAGCGAGTCCCGTAATAGCGCGCATCACAGTTCTCAAAGGAATCTCCCGATGATAAAACTGCGCAAAAGGACGCCCCCTTAAAGTGCTATAGGCACTCGCAGCCAGCACCCCCAAAGTTGATGTCTTAATACCACCCGCCGTAGAAAGAGGTCCGCCCCCGATAAACATCAAAAGCATAATCACTAAAATGCTCGTCATACTCAATCGATCGACAGGCACCATATTAAAGCCTGCTGTCCTCGATGAGATGGAATAAAATACCGACTGACCAAATCGTTCCCAAGGATCCAAAAACGGATTGCCCGAAAAAGATTCCATCAAAAAGATACCAATCGCTCCCGCCACCAACAATCCCACACCCACCCACAAAGTCATGCGCGTGTGAGCAGCGAGTGTTTTATAATGCTTAGTAGGCTTTAAATTCGCTATAATATTGAAAACCACGGGAAAGCCTAAGCCGCCCACAAAAACCAAAGCGCAAACAGTTCCGATTCCAACTCCCGAAAAAGGAGAGGCTTCAAGATTCGCAGGCAAAATACTAAACCCAGCATTGCAGAACGCAGAAACCGAATGAAAGAGAGCTTGAAAAAAGCGACGAGGCAAATCGGCGGGCAAACTAAAATAGAGCACCACAGCGCCCACAAGTTCAAACGTCAAAGTAAAAGCCAAGACCTTGCTTAAAAACTGCGACATGTTCCCAATATCGGGAATGTCATAAAGCTCTTGTCCAGCGCGAGAATTATTCAAAGACAAGCGTCGCAAAGTCGCCGCTGCCAAACCAGCCGTTAAAATCACAATGCCCAATCCACCAATTTGAATCAGAAACAAAATCAAAACCTGTCCAGAAACGGAAAAAGTTTCGGCCACATTCACTGGACTCAACCCAGTAACGGAGAGAGCCGACACCACCACAAAAGCACTATCGATCAAATCCAAAACCATGCCGGGCTGCAAAGCAAAAGGGAGCATCAACAAAAGCATCGCTCCCACAATTAAAACTAAATAGGAAAAGATCAGTCGTCGGCTTGAAGTGATGTTGATCGCTCGAAGACGACGTAAAACTCGACGACTCGAAAGTGCCCACGAAACAATGAGAAGCAAAATCGCAGTATCAAAAAAGTTTTGATAATGCTCAACACCTAGGAGCTTCCAGCCAGCCTCCCAACCCTCTGTCCAACGTGACACTCGAAGAGTAAGGAACACCACCGCCATCCATTGGCAAAATTCACGCAACACCGAGAGAGCCTTACGCGATTCTCCTGAAACAGCCCATGCGGCTGCCAGTGTCCGAATTCTTCTCAAGTTATTGAATACGAATCGTAGATAACCACCGACCAATTCAACGATCGCAAATATAGACAAGACATCAAGAATGAGCGGCCACCCCGGAGGAACCGCAAAAAATTCTTGGAATACCTTGGCCGCTACCAATAAAAGAAGCACCAATAGTTGAGTCTGCAAGTTGAAATAGCGCACCATAGGAGAGCCTCTCGACAGTCTAGGCCCTAGTGCAAGATATGGCAATTAAAGCATAAAAAGTCTCGTTCGGCCGTATTTGTCCTATCGGTGCCTTTAGGTTATAAGCCATAAGGTTTTGAACAGTCCCCATACCTAGGGGCTGAACGGGTTTATGGAGAGACATTATTATGATGAAACTGGCCTTGAATAAAGCAATCGTTCTCAGCACCTTTCTTACCCTTTTCGCCTACATTCCTTCAGTAAAAGCCGAAGACAAAAGCATCTCCATTGCCTGCGGAGCGGTTGGAATGGAATACGAACTCTGCAAAGAAGCTTCCGAGGCCTGGTCCAAAAAATCTGGCATCAAAGTGAAGCTGGTCTCAACCCCCAACGACACCAACCAAAAACTCGCTCTCTTTCAACAGCTCCTCTCCTCCCGATCCGAAGACATCGACGTTTTCACAATCGACGTGATTTGGCCGGGCGTGCTTCACTCTCATTTCGAAGATCTTTCCCCCTATATTTCTGCAAAAGAAAAAGCCGCCCATTTCGACAACCTCATCGCCAACAACACCATTAAAGGACGCTGGGTTGCCCTTCCTTGGTGGGTCGACACGGGAGTGATGTACTACCGCAACGATCTCCTTAACAAATATGGACTCGAAGTTCCTCAAACTTGGGAAGCTCTCAAAGCTGCTGCCGAAAAGATTCAAGAAGGCGAAAAGAAAACAAACTCCAAGTTTGTTGGCTTCGTGTTTCAAGGGAAAGCTTACGAAGGCCTCACATGCAACATTATGGAATGGACAGCTTCCTACGGAGGAACTCCGTTCGTCGCCGCTAACGGTGATGTGTCGGTGGACAACGCAGCCAATGCAAAAGCTTTCGCCATGGCCGCTTCATGGGTTGGCCACATCAGCCCTAAAGGCGTGCTCAACTATGCAGAAGAAGAAGCTCGCGGCGTCTTTCAATCAGGCGGCGCTGCTTTTATGCGCAACTGGCCCTATGCTTGGTCTCTAGTTAACTCCAAAAACAGTCCTATCGCCGGAAAAGTAGGAGTTATGGCGATCCCCAAAGGCGGCGAAAACGGAAAACATTCTCCCGTTTTGGGCGGATGGCATTTGGCAGTTTCCAAATATTCAAAACATAAAAAAGAAGCCATTGAGCTCTTGAAATTTTTGACTTCTGAAGCCAACCAAAAAGTACGTTTGAAACACGGGTTTTTCCCAACACGCAAAGATCTCTACACAGACAAGGCCATGATCGCAAAAGATCCTCTCTTTGCCGTTCTAGCCCAGTCCTTAGAAACTGCTGTAGCACGCCCCTCAAGTAGCACCGGCTCTCAATACAATCGCGTTTCCAATGAAATTTGGAACGCAGGATTCTCCATCATCAGCGGAAAGGAGCCCGCCGCAGAAGGACTGAAGCAGCTTGATCGCAAATTGAAACGCATCAGCCGCGGGGGCAAGTGGAACTAAGTCGATGAGTGATCCGGGGGCCCTTTACGAACGACGCCGATCAGCTTATTTGTTTCTCGCTCCTAGCCTGCTCATCCTACTCCTTGTAGCAGCTTGGCCTCTTCTGAGAACTTTTTGGTTGAGCTTTACCAACGCCACTCTTTCTTTGGAAAATGTGGAATGGGTCGGCCTCGCCAACTTCAAAGGAGTTCTCCAAGATCCCGACTGGTGGCACTCCGTCAGAAACACGCTCCAGTTCACCGTTATTTCCGTCACACTAGAAACACTTCTGGGACTGGGCATCGCCCTACTCTTGCACAAAGCTTTTTGGGGGCGCGGTCTCTTACGAGCAGCCGTGATGGTTCCATGGGCGATCCCCACGGTAGTGTCTGCAAAAATGTGGTCATGGATGTTTCACGATCTCTATGGCGTGATCAACGACATGCTCCTCAAAGCGGGCTTCATTAAAGAACCTTTAGCTTGGCTTGCTGACCCCAGCCTTTCTATGGTGGCCGTTGTTTTTGTCGACGTATGGAAAACAACTCCCTTCATGACCCTCCTTCTCCTTGCTGGCATTCAGAGCATTCCTCTCCAAGTTTATCAATCCGCCTCAGTAGACGGAGCCGGCCCCTTCAGAACTTTCTGGAAAATCACTTTACCCCTCATCAAACCCGCTCTTGTAGTGGCCGTTATTTTCCGTTGCCTTGATGCCCTTCGTATTTTCGATCTGATCTATATCATGACCAGCAACAGTCGCGACACAGCCACTATGTCCGTTTACGCCCGTGAAAACATGATCGACTTTCAAGACATGGGCTACGGCTCAGCTGTTTCCGTTC
>Ga0163144_10004741_pt1 | contig 30524 bp, 21 predicted proteins | sample OliLak19BULKMAT1_FD_123175 | JGI IMG/M metagenome (GOLD analysis project Ga0163144, IMG submission 123175) | Freshwater microbial mat bacterial communities from Lake Vanda, McMurdo Dry Valleys, Antarctica - Oligotrophic Lake LV.19.BULKMAT1 | ecosystem: Environmental > Aquatic > Freshwater >... | reverse complement strand
TCGTGATGCCGGACATGCCCGGCCAGAATCCATGCGAGGGCACGCACCGTGACGCGAGAACCGCTCGCTGTGCCCGCCCGATGCCAGGCGGCATCGGAGAGGTTTCGGATCAGCAGAACGTTGGCTCTGCGAATGCATTCGAACGATTCCACGATGTCCGACAACGGCGAAGGGTGTTCCTCAGACGCAGCCGCATAGAAATGTTCATCAAACCCCGGCAAGGGAGTCGTATCGCCTCGCGCGATTCGCAGAAGTCGATAGCCGAAGATTCGTTCTCCATCGACAAGATGATCCAGCACCTGTCGAATTCTCCACGAATACGGCGGATGGATCACCGACGCTGCTGTCTCTGGAATCGATCGCCAGAACTTAGTGACGTCATCGAGCTGCGTTTGCAGGACATTCAGAATGTCCGCCTCGGGCACGAGATTGACATATCCGGCATAGAACGAAGCGTACTCGGTGGCTTCAGGGCGCATCCAGTTTTCCTTCGACGTCATTGGTTGGCACAGTCTCGTTTCAGCAGAATCCTGTCACGACTTCTGCCGGGAGACATTCCTGCGAAAGCTCTGAATTGTGGTAAATTTCATGACGAAGACCTTTTCCACCAGCACGCCATCCACGAGTTCGCACAGACACTTCGGCTCACCGTCGCACAGCCGCAATACATCTGCAACGGTAGCCGTGCCGGGGAAAGGGTGGAGTCGTATCCTGTGAAGTGGCACGTCGCCGAGCCGCTCCATCAAGTCCGCCAGCGTTTCCAGCGGTTGAAGTTCTGTGGCAATCATGGGCGGTCTTCCGGGGCTTGTAGAAGCCGGGCTGCTGGCATACGGTTTTACATATCGAGTGGCGACTGCCAGGCAGATTTCAATTCTGTTAATGAACCGTCGACCAGTTTAACGCCCTGATTGATCACGCTGAAACTTTGTGTGGTCGTTGTTGTCCCGATTCGGCCGATTGGCAGGTTGCCGAAGACTGCTTCCAACTGACCGGCGTGTGATGCAGAGACTTCCACCAGAAAACGGGTGTTGGATTCAGAGAAGAGGGCGATGGCAGCGGGATAAGAAGCCTGGCTTTTTGACAAAGCCGGGCTTCTGGCGTCGTCCAGGTTAATCTCAACCCCGACCCCGCCCGCAAACGCCATCTCCGCAGCCGCCACAGCCAGTCCCCCTTCACTGAGGTCGTGGCAGCTGAGGATCAGGCCTTGCTTGATGGCTTGATGGATCGCTCGGAAGATCCTGGGTGCCATGACTTTGTCGACGGTTGGCACATTGCCGCCGGTGAGGCTGTTGACCAGGTGGAAATGACTGCCTCCCATTTCGTCTGTGGTTTCACCGATCAGGTAGAGCAGATTGCCGGGGCCTTTGAGGTCCATGGTGACACATTGCTCGATGTCGTCGACCTGGCCGAGTGCCGTGATGAGCAGGGTGGATGGGATGGCGACCGTGCGGCGCTGAGGAACGCTGAAATCGCAACCCGACAGGGACTGTCGGGCCACATTGGCTTCATAACTGAATTCGTTGTTGAGGCTGTCTTTGCCGCTGACGAATGGCGTGCCGTAGGCAACGGCGATGTCCTGGCAGGCGACGGCGGCTCGGACGAGCGTGCCCAAAGTTTCCGGGCGCTCGGTGTTGCCCCAGCAGAAGTTGTCGAGAATGGCGATGCGGGAAGGGTCCGCTCCGACGGCCACGCAGTTGCGGACGGCTTCGTCGATCGCGGAGGCGGCCATCCAGTATGGATCAAGATCGCCGTAGTGCGGGTTGATGCCGCAGGAAACGACGAGGCCTCGCCTGGAAGTCAGATCGGGACGCACGACAGCGGCGTCAGAGGGACCGTCATTGTTGATGCCGACCAGTGGTTTAATGACGCTGCCGCCCTGGACCTCGTGGTCGTACTGACGAATGATCCATTCTTTGCTGCAGACGTTCAGCGAGCCAAGGATCTTTTTGAGGTCGTCGGTGTAGCCCGGTTTACTGTAGCCATCACGCTCCGCGTGATGAGCCTCGAGGTTTGCATGTGGAGTTACAGAAGTTGCTGCCGCAGAGGATGATGGGGAATTGGTTCTGGTGGCAGTTGGGTTCGGTTGCTGGCTGCTTGTCCCGGAAGGCTCCTCACGCGGAGCGTGAGGGCTACTTTGTTTTATGTCATACGCAGCTTCGCGGATCACCGGCGGACGACCGTCGTGGAGGAAGGCCATGCTGATTTCGCCGACTTGCTGGTCGCCGTACTTGAGCACCAGCTGCTTCGTATCGGTGAATTTGCCGATCGCCGTCGCTTCAACTCCTTCGGAGGCACAAAGTGCGTGGAACTCGGCCCAGTTCTTTTCGGGAACCGACAGCACCATGCGTTCCTGAGCTTCCGAAATCCAGATCTCCGTGTACGACAGGCCCGAATACTTCAGGGGGGCTCGATCGAGCCACACTTCGGCTCCCGTATCTTCACCCATCTCACCCACGGCACTGCTGAAGCCGCCGGCGCCGCAGTCGGTGATGGCGGAGTACAGGTTGAGGTCTCGCGCGGCAAGAATGACATCGGCCACCATCTTCTCGGTAACCGGGTTGCCAATCTGGACAGAGCCGCCGCTGATGGTCTCGCTTTCCTGAGTCAATTCCACGGAGGAAAACGTAGCGCCGTGAATTCCGTCTCGGCCTGTTCGTCCGCCGACGGCCACGATCAAATCCCCAGGACTGACTTTCTTATCGCATTTGTCGGCCGGGATCATTGCGATATTACCGCAGTAAACCAGCGGGTTGCCGAGATAGCGGTCGTCGAAACAGACGGCTCCGTTGACGGTGGGAATGCCCATGCGGTTGCCATAGTCGCGAACTCCCGCGACGACTCCCTGCATGACGGCCCGCGGATGCAACACGCCGGGAGGAAGCTGATCGGCCGGATAATCCGGTCGTGCGAAACAAAACACATCCGTACTGCAAACGGGACGAGCCCCCAAGCCGGTTCCCAGCGGATCGCGGATGACTCCGCCGAGCCCTGTATTGGCTCCGCCGTACGGTTCAATGGCGGACGGATGGTTGTGCGTTTCCACTTTGATGCAAACGTTCTGCTTGTCGTCGAACTTGACGATTCCGGCGTTGTCCTTGAACACGCTGACGCACCAGTCGTTCTTGCCGAGTGATTCGCGGATCTGCACAGTGGCGGCGAAGATCGTTTCCTTCAGCATGCTGTTAAAATGATGATCGCGGACGATCTCGCCGTTCTGGGTTTCGACATAATGAATGCGTCCGCCGAGCGTCTTGTGCGAACAGTGTTCGCTCCACGTCTGAGCGACGGTTTCCAGTTCGATGTCGGTAGGATCTCGGTGAAGTGAGCGGAAGTATTCCTGCACGGTCTGCATTTCGGTGATGCTCAGATACAGCTGGCCCTTCTTGCTGAGCTCCATCAGCCCTGCGGCGTCCATGTCGCGAACAGCGACGGTGGTGAGTTTGAATTTGTACTCTGATCCCATGGACAGGTCGGCAATCTGCAGCGGGCCGGTGACGACATACTCAATGGCTTCGTTCGCGAGGACTTTCTTCGACAGCTGAATCAGCTTCGAGGCACCAAGCTCACCGGTGATCCAATACCGTCGGCAAGTCGCGACGTTCGTGACGCTGAAGTTCAGCCGACTGAGAGCTTTGGCGGCGTTTTCAGCAACACAGTCCGTCACGCCGGGGTGGAGAAGAACGTTGAGGGAAATTTTTGATTTTTGATTGTCGATTTTCGATTGAGTCGCGGGCAGAGCGTGGACGTGGAACTGCTCGGTGACGGGGTCGACGAGAAGCTGCGCGGCGGCCCGTTGAGCGTCGTCGCGAGACAACTCACCCTGGATCAGGAATGTACGGGCCGAAGCGACAGTGCTGAGTCCGGTGATTCCCTGACTTTGGGCACTCGCCAGGATTCGCTGACCTTCGTAGTCCTTTTCGCTGCCGATCGGCAGGATTTCAACTTCCCAGAGCATGATGGATACGATCTCGATGAAGACATTCGTGTTAAGGAGGCTGGGGACTTTTTTTACTCACCCGAACTGATGTTGACCACAGCCGTTATTCGCCGAAACCTCGACGTCACGCCCAAAGCCCTGGAGCAGCTGAACCGCGGAACATTTTGAAGCGGAGTATTCCAAGGTCGTGATGCCAGTGCAAGAAATGACGCATCTGAGACGAAGAACCTGCCATTGCAAGACCGCTCCAATCGCGGAATGAATCCGCGACTCCACATGTGTGTTACGTCTCGAGTGCTGTCACGCCAGTCTTCAACAAAAAGCCAGAAGAAGGCACGCATGTACACTAATTATCGAGATAACATGGGCTGTATGGGATGATTGTTGCAATTTGGCAGATTCTTCAAACCTTCTGTTTGAATCTCGTTGACGCCATCATCATCTTTCCGTCGCTACCTGAATTTCGCTTCTCGACTCATTCCACCTTTTGTCAGATTTATGCGAACGGGGTTCATGATGAGAGTTCGTGTGTCAAATGTCGTTCAAATGCTGTCCATTGGGGCGGCGGTGCTGTTGTTCGGCTCGACTGGCCGTGCGTCAATCATTTACGGCACGGTCGGAAATACTCTCTCGCAGAATTTCGATTCACTCGCGAGTACTGCCATTGCTAGTCCATTTCACACATGGTCAGACGATACAACGATTGATGGCTGGTACTCGAGCCGAACGGTGTATAACGGCGGGACTGGGTCAAGTCTCACAGGCAACCTGTATAGCTATGGCGTTGCCGGAGTAAATCCGAATACCGATCGCGCATTGGGCTCCGTAGCATCGGGCACGACTGGAGCAATTCAATACGGTATCGCGTTGCAGAACACGACGGGAATACTGCTGGATTCATTCACGCTGGCGTATGTCGGCGAGCAGTGGCGTATTGGTTCATCTCCCGTCATTGATCCGGGGGATCCTTCAACATTTCAGAGACTGGCATTTCACTATGGAATCAGCAGTGGCTTGGCCGGGCTGTTGGCGAATGCAGCGATCTCTGACACGGATTTGGATTTCGTCGGCCCGAAGAACGTCGTTGGTCCACCGCCAGCAACAAATGCGATTGATGGAAATGCAGGAGCCAACAGGATATCGTTGAGTGATTCGATCACCGGGATCAGTTGGGGGATCAACGAGTTTCTCTGGCTGCGGTGGTCGGATTCCAACAGCGCCGGCGACGATCATGGCTTCGCGATCGACGATTTCTCGTTTTCCGCAACTGGGCCGGTCGCTCCTGCAGCGGTGCCAGAACCGTCCAGCATGGCGGCTCTCGCTTTGCTGGCATGCGGCATAGTTGCCATGCGACGGTTTCGCAGAAGTGTGCCTGGAAGCGAAACAATCTGAGCTTGGTCAGGCGCAGCAATCCTGCAGCCCAAGGTTTTGCCACCTTGGGCTGTTTGCGTTGGTGTTCCACCGCTGTCGTCACGTTTTTATCCACGGTTGGTCGCCGAACGGGATCTATTCAGCCTTTCTCCTGTGTTCAACTTGCGGAGAGCCCGAAAACGGTTGATTCCTGTGGGACGCGCATAGCCTATTCAGTCTGGCTCGGTACACTGTGTATCTTCCGAAACGGATGCCGGAATGCGGTGACTTTCAGAGGAAGACACTGCCGAGAGTCAGTGAAGATGTCGCCGCGGAGCCGTTCCGCCCGTTTCGGATCCGGATGGCCAGTGGTCAAACTTACGACATCCGCCATCCGGCGATGATTCTGGCCGGGAAGACGATTGTGCGAATCTATCGGAATCTCGACGCGGACCAGGACAGAGTCCCGCAAGGGCACGAACTGTCGATGATCCTGATTGAAGCCCGGGAACTTAACGAATCACGAACCGCCGCGGGACTGAACTGAACGATGACCTCATTGCCGATTATTGATCTCCCATCCCCGGTGTCTCCCATGAGTGCCGCCGATCCGCTCGATCCGCGGCAGACCAAGGGAACTTATGCCTTCGTCAGCCTTGGCTGTCCAAAGAATCTGGTCGACAGCGAAAAGATGCTGGGGTCACTCTCTCTCGACGGTTACACGCTGGTATCCGAGCCGGACGGAGCCGACTTTGTGATCGTGAACACCTGCGGGTTCATCGAAAGCTCGCGGCAGGAATCAAAGTCAGTCATTCAGGAAATGCTCGATCTGAAGAAGGCCGGCAAGACGAAAGGCGTGATTGTCGCCGGCTGTCTGCCTCAGCGCCTGGAGGCGGACGGCGGACTGTTGGCGCAGATGCCCGAGATCGATCATGTTGTCGGCGTCTTTGGTCGTGATGAAATCACGAAGGTCGCCGATCGTCTCGTCGGTGGGTCTCGTGAGCAGCGGGAACTGTTCCGTCCGGCCCCGATCAAGGCCATGAACGATCGGTCGCGGCTGCGAATCACTCCGTCGCACTATGCCTATCTGAAGATCTCGGAAGGCTGCGACCGGACGTGTACGTTCTGCTCAATTCCGTCCATGCGCGGCAAGCACGTGACGAAGCCGATTGAGATGATTCTGGACGAAGCCCGCGAACTTGTCGACGATGGCATGCGGGAGCTGATCATTGTCGCTCAGGACACGACGTACTATGGCATGGATCTGTACGGCAAAGTCCGGCTGGCAGAACTGCTGAAGGAACTGCAGGAAGTCGACGGCATTGACTGGATCCGGCTCATGTATCTGTATCCGATCAATTTCTCAGACGACCTGATCAGCGTGATCGCCGATTCCGGCAACATCCTGCCGTATCTCGATATGCCGCTGCAGCACATCAATTCGGCTGTGCTGAAGCGGATGCAGCGGAAAGTGAACTCCGATCAGACTCGTGAACTTGTCGGCAAGCTGCGTGAGCGCATTCCGAATGTCGTGATGCGAACGACGTTCATCACCGGATTCCCCGGTGAGACGGATGCACAGTTCGAAGAGCTGAAGCAGTTTGTGAAGGAAACTCGCTTCGAACGCATGGGTGTGTTTACGTATTCGCTGGAACCAGGGACCCCTTCAGTGAAGCTGGAAGGCCACCTTCCGGAAGCCGTGAAGGAAGCTCGTCGCGATGAACTGATGGCGCTGCAGCAGGAGATTGCGTTCGAGCACGCCGACAAAATGATCGGCTACGAGCTGGACATTCTGATTGACGAAGACCTGGGCGACGGAGTGTTTGTTGGACGGTCCTATGCGGATGCTCCGGAGATTGATGCCAACGTGATCGTCCGCGGCGTCGATCTGGAGCCGGGCGATCTGGTCGCAGTCGAAATCATGGAACGGCAGGACTATGATCTGGTCGGAATGCTGTCCGATATGGATGATGAGGATGGCGAAGATTAGACTTCGGGGGTACGAAAGCGACGCGGCCTCAGGTCACAACGGCGTGTGATTCCTTCAACTGACGAATCTGGCATGTCATCCACGAACACGACCACTCAGCCGATGACAGCATCGGCACAGCGCCGGGGCGGCGCGGTGCTCGGGCGTGAGTCGCTGAACATGCCGAATCTGGTCACAACGATCCGGCTGCTGCTGTCGTTCGTGCTGTTTTCCCTGATCGCAGCCGGAGGCTGGTGGATCACCGCTGCAGCTCTGTTTGCGTTCGCCGCATCGACAGACGCGCTTGATGGTTATCTGGCCAGGCGGTATCAGCAGATCACTGTGCTGGGGAGAATCCTTGACCCGTTCGTCGACAAAGTGATCGTGTGCGGAACGTTCGTGTTTCTGCTCGAAAAGCAGGGCGAACAGGATTCTGGTGTCAACGCCTGGATGGTGATCATTATCGTTGGCCGTGAGATGTTTGTCTCGAGCTTGCGCGGCATCCTTGAAAAGCAAGGAAAAGATTTCTCGGCCAGCCTGGCGGGGAAACTCAAGATGACGCTGCAGTGTGTGGCAGTCACTGCCAGCCTGCTTTCGCTATCCAGGAATCTGACGTGGACTTGGCTGCCAGGCGTACGGGATGTGCTGCTGTGGCTGGCAGTGGGCGTGACTGTCTGGAGCGGTCTGATCTACGTGATTCGTGGCTTCTCCCTGCTCCGCGAGGAATAGAACGCCGATTCCCGCTGCACAGCAACTGAGGTCCTCTGCGTCCGCTTGTCGGCCTGAATGATCTCACGCAACCTCTGGCAGGAACCCTCAGATGCGGGACTCTGCCTCCAATGCTGAGTGGCTTTACTTGGAAACCCCCAGAGGAACTTCCTGCAAAGAGCAAGGTGAATCATTTTCGTAATTCTGAAGATGATCAACGTCCCCCGGACGGCCCGAAGAGACGTGTGAGGGCGGAATTCCACATCCGGTGAATTCCTCCCCCGCACAGGTGTCCTGCCCCGATTCGTGCAAGGTTGGCGACACGACTTTCAGAAATCGATGAGTCGGAGACTGAGCCATGATCCAGCCGATTTCTACTTCGTATTTCGACGCCAGTTACTCGTCATCTGCTTCTGATGAGTCCGCGTTCAGAAGCTGGATGGCGCGGCGTGACTCAGCACGGCAGCAGATTCGTCGGCTTTCGCGGCGTGAGCTGCAGGTCGTGCAGCTGGTCTCCAGCGGCCTCGCAAACAAGAGCATCGCTCTGGAACTGCGAATCAGCGTGAAGACGATCGAAAAACACCGGGCGAATGCCGCGCGAAAGCTGGGTGTCGGAAGTACTGCCGAAATGGTCCGGCTCGCCGTGCAGGCCGACCATCAGGAACTGGATCGAGGTCGCGTATCAGCGATCTCAACTCTGATCGAATCGCGGTCCGTCGGAACGGACAATTGACCACAAGAATGACGCTCGCCCTGGGTCGACGCGGCTAAGGCACTCCGGTGACCGAGCGTCGGCAGTTTGAGCATTCTGTTTTCCGCTGTTTGAGCACTGTCCGGATTTCTTTCCGTTGACTAGCCATCGACTACAGCCCCGGTACACTGCTGCCGGACACGATCTCCGGAAATCCCTGCGGGCGGCGAATCAAGCGTTGCAGACGTGCGTGCAGGGCTCGGTGCAATCTCCGGAACTCGCGATGGACATTTCGGGTTCTGCTATTTTTTCCAGAGAAGCAGGCCCACATGTTGTGCATCGAAAAATAAGCTGCGCCGGCCGGTGCCAAAACCGCCGCAGTGATGAGTCACGCTCAAGAAGTTGCACCATGACCTCTCCCCCCGTCGTCCAGTATGCATCGCGTACCGATGTCGGGATGCGGCGCGCCGCGAACCAGGATTCCATGGCGGTCAGGCTTTGCCCGGACTATGAGGAATGGAGCCGCTGCGGACACTTGTTCATGGTCGCCGACGGAATGGGGGGCCATGCGGTCGGCGATCTTGCCAGCAGAATTGCCGTGGAAACTCTTCCGCACGCCTATTTCAAACGAGAAGCCACATCGATTGAAAGCCGCCTGCGGCAAGCCATCATGGCAGCCAATAAGGCCATCAATGATCGCGGTCGCGAGAACCGCGAATTCGAAGGCATGGGGACAACCTGCAGTGTCCTGAGCCTGTCGGATCGAGGGGCCCTCGCGGGGCATGTCGGTGACAGTCGGGTGTATCGAGTCCGCAGGAACCATATCGAGCAGTTAACGTTTGACCACAGCCTGCAATGGGAAATGATCCGACTCGGGCGAGCGACCGCGGAGAACGTCGAACTGTTTCATCCCCGAAACGTGATCACGCGCTGCCTTGGACCGGACCCGGCGGTTCAGATCGACATCGAAGGCCCGTTCTCCGTTGAAGCCGGTGATTTCTTCCTGCTGTGTTCGGACGGGCTGACGAACCATGTTACCGATTCGGAAATCGGACAAATCGTGGCTTCACTGCCACCTGCGGAATCTTCCCGACTATTGATCAATCTGGCCAATTGCCGCGGTGGGTCGGATAACTGCACCGTTGTGGTCGTCGGGGTCGACAGTTACCCGGATACGGACGCCGTTCCAGCAGACTCCCCCGGGGAGTCTCCCGCAAAGATGGTGGTCACACCTGCGGCAACGTCCCGCGGCAACGGCACGGCACGGGTCGTTCTGGCGGGTGCTGCCGTCGTTTGTCTGCTGGCCGGGATTGCCCTCGCCGTGTTCGAAAAAATGCCGGCGGCCATCATCCTCATCGTGGCTGCCGTGTTGGCGTGGCTCATCAGTCACCGGATGGCTGGAAAGGGAGCGTCCGACATCGCTCATGCCAGCGATCCTGAGGGCACTCCCGCGCGAAATCCGCATGGCATTACTGATCCGTACGTGGCGACGGCCGCGGAGCCGCATGCTGCAGATTCCTCCGGCTCTTTTCGATCGTCGTTTCTGCCGAAGTCGCCCTACCGTGTGATCGATGCGGAGCTGTCCGATTCACTGCTGGCTCATCTCGCAGAAGTTCAGAGCGAGCTGGTCCAGGCCGCTCGCGACAGCGGCTGGAAAGTCGATTTCGATGAACTGACGACCTTGAGCAAACAGACCGTGCTTGCGGAACAGGGCAGGAAATCTGACCGGGCGCTCAAGTTCAGAGCGAAGGCGATCGACCTGCTGATGCGTGAGCTGTATCACCGCTCTCGTTCGACGTAGCGTCCGACAGCGTGGCGGCTGGCTGTTACCCGCCGGTTCTCGCCTTCTGCAGCGCCAGCAGGCTGGCTTTGAGCTGTTCGTCCGAGGGGATCGTGCCCTCCTTCTGGCGGTTGCGAAACTGCAGTTCCAGATCAATGATCAGCGGCTGCATTTTCGGTAGTGCGCCCGCCGGGACGCGGTCGGTGAACAATACGCCGTCAACGTGATCGTACTCATGCTGCACGACGCGCGCGGGGAGGTCTTCCAGTTCCATTTCGAACTGCTGGCCAGCCAGGTCGAATGCGTCCACAATGATCCGCGTCGCACGGGTGACGGGGCCGAAAATCTCCGGAAGACTCAGGCAGCCTTCCTCATCCTCCTCGCTGCCGTTGCGGCGCGTGATCTGAGGATTGATAAAGACCTGCTCCTGATCTCTCTCAGACCTGTCGCCGGTGGGATTGATGACGAACAGCCGATACGGCAGTGCGACTTGATTGGCGGCGAGGCCGATGCCTTTGTGAGCGTACATCAGCTCAAACATCTGCTCGACCATCTGTCGCAGTTCGGCGTCGATCTTTGTCACTTCGCGGGACTTCCACCGAAGGGCAGGATGCGGATGCAGGACGACTTCCAGATTCGGCATGACAGAAAGTTTCAAAACAGGCACAGTGCTCAGGCGCACGGGTTGGCACCCGCTTTTTCGCGGATGTTACTGTCTGACGCCGTATTTCACCTGCGAATTCCCGAACGGTTTTCGGAAAAGAGACTGTTCATCATCAACACCTGCAGACCGCCCATGGACCCGAATCCGTTCGCCGTTCTTTCCTTCATCGTGGCTCCGATTCGGCCGCAATTGTCACCGGACTGCCATTCGCTTCAACCTCTCGCCATTCGCTCCCGGCCTTCACATCCAGTTGAAACGACTTCTTCCGGATTTCCTGTTCCTGGAGCAGCTTGTAGATATGAAGTTCAATGAAGTCGAGGTCCTGCAGCTGAACCTTTTCTTTCGCCAGCTCTGCGACGCGAGTGCGCACAGCCGAAATGGCTCGCAAGGACTCGATATCGACGGCGGTCGGATCGGTTTGAGACTTCATCACAATCCGCAGGATCGTGGGAGTGTCCTTCTGCATTTTCTTCTGGCCGCCCTCGACGCGGGGAGCAGAACCGGGGAACTCCGTCTCGATCGCTTCCTGCAGCGGCATGAACGGCATGAGGTGCAGTTTCCAGTAGAGAAAGAGCAGCCCTGTTGCACAAATGCCGAATACGAACATCCCCACCACGACCTTGCGTCCGGAGATCGCTCTTAAGCTGATTTCAGGCAGTGCTGTTTCGGACATGGATCTTGCTTTCGTGTCGAACGTTGCCGCATCGCCCCACGGTGACTCGAGGGTGCATCACGCCTTGGCGCTAAGACCGACAATAATTCGATCGCCCGTGGAATCTCTGGTCGTGCAGAGGTGGTGTAAACCCCTGAGGCAGGCTTCGCAGTGTTTCCGTCTTTCGAGTGCCCGACGGTTTATAGACATTCCTTGCTCCGATTCCCGCGAACGATGCAGATGAAGGCGCTTCTTTCCTGATTTCTCGTTGACGATTGGTCGTCCCGTCTTCTAGAGTCCCCGCATGATTCTCAGCATTCACACGATTCAGATCATCGGTATCGGCGGCATTTTTGCCGCTCGGCCGCCGCGACATGCCTGAGGAACGCTGAACCCGAATTGCCCGGCCCTCAGGATTCCCTGAGGGCTTTTTTGTTGGTGGAACGACGAATGGCCCGCATCCAGCTCTACGACACAACACTCCGCGACGGCTCCCAGGGAGAAGGCGTCAACTTTTCGCTGCAGGATAAGCTGATGATCACTCAGCGACTGGATCAGCTCGGCTTTGACTACATTGAGGGCGGCTACCCGCTGTCCAATCCGAAGGACGAAGAGTACTTCCAGCGCGTGGCTGATCTGGACCTGAAACACGCTCGAGTCACGGCATTCGGGATGACTCGACGGAAAGACATCGCCGCTGAAGACGACATTGGAATGCAGGCTTTGGTCCGCTCAAAGGCCCCGGCCATCACGATTGTCGGCAAGACCTGGGATCTGCATGTGACAGAAGTTCTGCGGGTCTCGCTGGACGAGAACATTGCGATGATTCGCGATTCCATCGCCTTCGTGAAATCCGAAGGCCGTGAAGCGATCTACGACGCAGAACACTGCTTCGACGGCTGGAAAGCCAACCCCGACTACGCTCTGCGGACGCTGCAGGCCGCCGCGGAATCCGGCGCGAACATGATCGTGATGTGCGACACAAATGGCGGCACTCTGCCTGAACAGATTGCCGAGTTCGTCCAGGCACTGAAGTCCGCGATCAGCGTTCCGATCGGCATCCACTGTCACAACGATTGCGAACTTGCCGTCGCCAATTCTCTGGCTGCTGTTCAGGCCGGAGCGATGCAGGTCCAGGGAACCATCAATGGCATCGGCGAGCGCTGCGGCAATGTCGACCTGATTTCCGTTGCGGCGAATCTGTCGCTGAAGCTGAACTATGACGTCCTGATCCCCGGCGGCATTCAAAGGCTCACGGAACTGTCCCGTTACGTCTACGAACTGGCCAACATGAACTTCCGTTCGGGGCAGCCCTTTGTGGGCTCCAGCGCGTTTGCTCACAAGGGCGGCATGCACGTCCACGCCGTCAATCGGATCGCTCGCAGTTATGAACACATTCCTCCCGACGCCGTCGGCAACGAACGCCGAATCCTTGTCAGCGAACTGTCCGGGCGTTCCAACATCGTCGCCAAGACGATCAAGTTCAACATCAGCGAAAACAATGAACTGATGGCAAAGATCCTGAGCGTGGTGCAGGATCTTGAGAGCGACGGCTACCAGTTTGAGGCGGCTGAAGCATCGTTTGATCTGCTGGTGATGAAGCAGGCGGGGACGTACAAGGCCGCGTTTCAGCTGGACCATTATCGAGTCAACGTCGAGAACCAGTCGCGAGAGCCAATGACGGAAGCCGTGATCAAACTGACGACCGGCGACGCTCAGCAGCACGTCGTCGGTGAAGGCGACGGCCCCGTGAATGCGCTCGACAGTGCTCTGCGAAAGGCACTGACCCCTGTCTTTCCGGGGCTCACCGAAATGATCCTGATGGACTACAAGGTGCGAGTGATCAACAGCGCGGAAGGCACGGCTGCAAAAGTCCGTGTCGTCATCGAAAGCCGCGACCACGGCAGCGTCTGGAGCACGGTGGGGGTCAGCGAAAACATCATCGAAGCCAGCTGGATCGCGCTCGTCGATGCTTTCGAATACAAGATCCACAAGGACCGAGGGGCGGTTCAGGGGGCGACACCTTCTCCCCCGATCTCGGGGGAGAAGGGACAAATCCTCGCGGGCTGTTAGAGTCCCGTGCAGTCCCATGACCCGCGAAACCAACGACATCCCGGCGTTTCTTCAGTCGCTGAATCCACAACAGCGGGCAGCCGTCATGCACGGCGATGCCCCACTGCTGATCATCGCGGGGGCCGGCACCGGGAAGACGACGACCCTGGCTCACCGAGTCGCCTGGCAGATCGTCTCGGGCACCGATCCCGGTCGGCTGCTGATGCTCACGTTCACACGCCGTGCCGCTGCCGAAATGCTGCGACGAGTCGAGCAGATTCTCATTCAGCTGGATCCATCGACTTTGAAAGATCCTTCGCTCTGCCAAAGATCGGCAATCCGTCGAGTCGCCGGCGGCACGTTTCACTCGGTCGCCACAAATCTGCTGCGGCGTTATGGATCTCTGATCGGCCTGCATCCCGATTTCACGATCCTGGATCGCAGTGATTCCGAAGATCTGATGAATGTGGTCCGCTCAAAGCTGAACCTGCCGAAGTCGGAAAACCGCTTTCCACTGAAGGCCACTTGCCTCGACATCTACAGCCGCTGCGTGAATACACAGAGACCGCTGGACATTGTGCTGAAAAAATGGTTCCCGTGGTGTCTGGAACATCAGGACCGACTGGCCGAACTGTTCAACGCTTACACTCATACGAAAGAGCAGCAGCGAGTCCTCGATTTTGACGACCTGCTGCTGTTCTGGAATGCGCTGTCCGAGAATCCCGATGGCGGGCAGATTCTGCGGCAGCAATTCACGAAAGTGCTGGTCGACGAATATCAGGACACCAACATCCTGCAGGCGCAGATCCTGAAGAACATGTGTCCCGACGGAACGGGCCTGACGGCAGTCGGCGACGATGCTCAGTCGATCTATTCGTTCCGAGCCGCCACGGTCCGCAACATTCTCGACTTCCCGGACCACTATCCGGGAACACAGCTGATTCCGCTCGAACAGAATTACCGCAGTACGCAGAAGATTCTGGATGCGACGAATCGGGTCATCGCGGAGGCCGAAGAACGCCACCGAAAGGAGCTTTGGTCATCCCGTGGCGACGGTGCGATGCCGGTGCTGGTGACGTGCAGCGATGAGGATGCTCAGACCACCTGGGTGATCGATCAGATTCTGGATCGCCGGGAAAAGGGAGTCACGCTGAAACAGCAGGCCGTGCTTTTTCGGGCCTCGCATCACAGCATGGCTCTGGAAGCCGAGCTCGGCCGTCGCAACGTGCCGTTCGTGAAATACGGCGGCTTGAGATTTCTGGAGACCGCGCACGTCCGCGACCTGTTGTCGTTTCTGAGACTGGCCGAGAACCCGTTCGATACCGTCGCCGGGTTTCGAGTTCTGATGCTGCTGCCTGGTGTCGGACCCGCGAAGGCCGGCTCACTGATGGATTCTCTGAGAGAAGCCGGCGGACACTTTGATACCTGGCTTTCATGGACGCCGCCAGCGTCATTGCGAGACAACTGGCCGAAGCTGATTCAGCTGCTGCGGCAACTGGAAAAGCGCGCCACCGATTCCGACGCTGGAGTCGCCAGCGACATCCACGCCGTCCGGCTGTTCTATTCGCCGCTTGTGGAAACCAGGTACGACAACGTGCAGGCGAGGCTCAACGATCTGATTCAGCTGGAAGCCATCGCCGCGAGATACCAAAGTCGCAGCGAATTTCTGTCGGAAATGACTCTGGACCCGCCGAGGTCCACTCAGGAGCTTTCCGCTGATCCGTTCCTCGACGAAGACTATCTGATCCTCAGCACCATTCATTCGGCCAAAGGGCTTGAATGGGATTCCGTCTACGTCATCCACGCCGCCGACGGCAACATCCCATCCGACATGGCGACAGGCAGTCCCGAAGAAATCGAGGAAGAACGCCGCCTGTTCTACGTCGCCATGACCCGCGCGAAGAACCACGTCGCCGTCCTCCGTCCTGAACGCTACTACTTCCACAACCGACACAAGAGCGACCAGCACTCCCTGAGCAAGATCACACGATTCCTGCCCGCTGCCATCCAGTCTCTGTTCGACCGCCAGTCCCAGGGCATGACCTATGGCTCTGCGTCCGGTACTTTTGGTCAGAGCAGCCTCATCCAAAGTGATACTTCCGAGATACGAAAGAGGATCTCGAAATTGTGGGAGTGACGACTGTCGTCACGCTGTTCCGCCGGCGGGAATTTGGTTCGCACAACGCCGTATCAACCGCCGGGAATTTCAGCCGGCGGAGTCCCGGCGCGCCGGGAGTCAACAGTCGCTTGGGTCGATCTGCCGCGAGCACGACTCGTGACTGGCCAGCGACAGGCTCTGGTCCAGGCCTGCTTCTGTTGATATGCTGAGGAACGCTCCGCAGATCACAAGGGCATTCAGGGGTGATGACGATGGCAACGGATACGACACAAACTCGCAAGCTGACGTACGCTGATTACGTCAAGATTCCGAACGACGGACGGCGGCATGAAATCATCGACGGGGAGCACTACATCAACGGGCAGCGACACGATCTGGTCGGAGAGGAATCACTCTTGAATCCGGCACCGAGTACTTACCATCAGGCGGTGTCCGGTCGCCTTTTTTTCCAGCTGTTTCAGCAGATCGAATTGAAGGATCTGGGCTTCGTGTTTCCTGCACCCTGCGATGTGCAGCTTGCGGAACAGAAAATTGTTCAACCGGACATTGTCGTTGTGCTGAAGGGCAGGAAAGCAATCATCACACCCACGAAGATCAAGGGGATTCCTGATCTGGTTGTGGAGATTCTCTCGCCCTCCTCTGAAGAGAATGACTGCATCCGAAAACGCGCGATGTACCAGGCCGCCGGGGTATCTGAATACTGGATTGTCGATCCCTTTGAACATGTCGTTGAGCAGCTCGTGCTTCAGGACGGACGCTTTCAGCCGAAGCCCGATGCCGATGTCCGGCAGCTGACGATTCTGGAAGGTGTCAACGTGCGGCTGAATGAAATCTGGTAGGCCTGCCATGGAACTCTGGGAAGCCTGTCTGATTCTGTGTCCTGCCGCTGCGCTTGGCGGGGCGATCAATTCGGTCGCAGGTGGCGGGACACTCGTCACGTTTCCGGCGCTGATGTGGGTCCTGAGTGCCATGTCCGGCAACACGGACGGAGCAGCGATCATCGCCAACGCCACGAACACTGTCGCGCTGTGTCCCGGCGCGCTTTCGGGATCATGGGGATATCGGCGCGAGCTGCGGGAACTCTGGGACTGGGCTCGCTGGCTCGCAATCCCGAGCATCCTCGGGGGCATCGCAGGTTCGCTGATTGTTGTGATGGCTCCGGAGTCGACCTTTAAGGCGATGGTGCCGTGGCTGATCGGGCTCGCGACGGTTCTGTTCATCCTGCAGCCGAAGCTGACTCGAGCGGCACCTGCGGAGACCAGTCTCGCCAGCCGCAGTCAGAACACTCGCATGCTTGTCTTCTGTCTGCAGTTCCTGATCGCACTGTACGGAGGCTACTTCGGAGCGGGAATCGGGATTTTGATGCTCAGTTCTCTGAGTCTGCTCAATCTGGGCAACATCCATCACGTCAACGGACTGAAGACTGTGCTCGCCGGGCTGATCAACGGAGTATCAATGGTCGTGTTTGTGACGTCCGGAAAAGTGAACTGGCCGCTGGCAATCCCGATGTTGATCTCGGCATCGTTCGGTGGCTGGCTCGGAGCGACCTGGGCAAGAAAGCTCGACAAGACACTCGTCCGCCGCATCGTGATCAGCATCGGAATCGTATTGACGACGTGGTATTTTGCCCAGCAGTGGATCCAACGCTGACTCAGACGTCCCACCCGGTCGAGTACAAGCACGACGCGCAAGCGAGTGGTCGTGTACAATTGGCACATGATCACCGCCCGATCAATCTGGCTGATATTGGCGGCTGTCCTGTATGGACAGTTGTTGACCGCTACAACAGCGTTTGCACAGCTGCCGGACGGTGAACGCGAACTGGTGCAGCAGCTGGTCGACCGCGCGTTCTTCGATCTGGCGGAGCAGTTTTGCCGTCAGCGCCTTGAAGACCGGGCCGACATGAATGTCCGCTCGGAGTGGGAATTCCTGTTGTCAGAGTCGCACCAGCAGCATGCCTGGTGGCTGGACAGCGACAGCCGGGTTGAAATGATCCGCATGGCCGCCCATCGCATCACGGACTTCCTGAAGAGCAACACGCCGTCACCGGAAAATGATCTGATGCTGCGAGTCCGGCAGATCGAACTGCTGGCATCTTCCGGAACGATGGAGTCCGTGCTGCAGGCGAGCGTTACGAATCCTGTGCGGACATCGACGCACCCTTCTCGTGAGAATCCCGGTGGGTTGGCAACCACCGCTCCGCCGGTTGCAGGCTCGGCCAGGACTTCCTCCGTCAGCCGCGAATTCGCGCTCGAAGCAATGCGTCAGAGCTCCGGGCTCGGCGTCGCACTGCTGGCTCAGCTGGACGAACTCCGGAAGGACATTGATCGTGACGTCGCTCGATCCGCCCGTGATCGAATCCGATGCGCTCTGGCTGACATGACCTTCGCGCGGTCGCGCCTGACAACAGGTGCTGACTCTGCAGACTTGCGCCATCAGGCGGATGAGATGGCCGAGCAACTCCTGAAGTCTGCGAGCGATGATGGGCTGCGGTTCCGTGCGCGGCTGTTGCTGACCGACATTCAGCTCGATCAACAGGACTTTGAAGCCTTCCGGCTGCGGTTCACCAGTCTGCAGTCAACCGCAGATACAGAAGCGAAAACAACCGCCACGGCCGCTGTGAGAATTCGGGGCCTGCTCGTTCAGGGTCAGCCGTCTGAAGCACTGCAGGAGTGTCTCAACCAGACAAAGGGCGGGGTATCGCCGACTCAGGAACTGAGGGCTCTGCGATTGCAGGGACTGCTGCAACTGCTGGAACTTCTGTCTCAGCTCGATCCGGCGTTGCCTCAAACGCTCGAGCTGCGGACGAAGACGATCGATGAGTTTACACTGCTGAAGGAGAAAGCCCTCGCGATGACTCGCGGCGTCTGGCGGGAACGCTGCCTGAAGATTGCGAGCCGGTTCGAGCGTGTGCAGCAGGTCGGTCCCGAAGCGGCTGCTGAGCTGGACAAAGTGTCTGCTCTTGCAGAAACCGGCGACATCAGGGAGGCTCGCGAAACACTGCTGAGGCTGTCCGGTCGCACGACTCGCCAATCCCCGGCAGTGACCGCCACATTCCTCCTGCAGGCCGGAGACTTTGCGGTTCGCCTGAGCGCCTGGTCTGAAGCGATCGATGATCTCACTCGCTCTCGCGACCTGTTTCATGATTCCGGCGACATGGCGAGGGAAGCCGCCGCCGATCTGCTGCGAGTCTTTGCCATCGGTCGGCAATGGAATTCCGCCGGAATTGATCCTGCATCGGAAGCAGCTTATCGCGAGGCTCTGGACGCTCACATTCAATCCTATGCCCGGCAAACGACAGTCGCCAAAGCCCGAGAATGGCGAGCCCGACTGCTGCGGACGACGGACCCGCTGCACGCCGCGGAAGAATTGCTCGACGTTGCGGCCGCGATGAACCCTGGGTCTGCCACGTCATTGACTGACCCGGCAAATGAAGCGGAACGGCTAAATGTGCTGAGCCTGGCCGGAGACTGCCTGCTGGAGGCTGTTCACAGGCCGGCAGGAACGGCGACGGATGTTGCGTTCGTGTCTCATTTGTCGGTGCTCGCGAAGAAATTTGCAGAACAGTCGAATGTCTCCGAGGAACGGACATCCGCATCAATTTCGCCGACAGGGAATCTCCTGCAGGCGCAGCGCCTCTGCTTTTCCTGCATCGATAGTATGTCCGCGGGCATTGATTGGAACACGCTGCAGACAGATTCGAGTTTACTGCTGCCGGTCCTCGCCGGAATTCTCGAAAGCACGGCCGTCACCAGTACTCAGGACAAGCCCCGGAGTGATCATCCGGCTGTTCAGCCAGCTGTTGGCCTGCTTCAACGATCGCTTTCCGCGTGCCAGGAAGTGCATGTGCTGTCCTCCCTTCGCCAACTGGCTTCCGCGGACAGTTTCGCAGACTCGCGCGCAGCCCTGGAATCGCAGTCGTTGCATGAGCGACTCAACACAGCCGGATTTCTTGCTCGACAATTGTCGGCCGGGAGCACTGCGCTGCCAGGAGACCCGCAGCTCGCGAAGTTTCTGGTCAGGCTGCTGGAGAGCCCGGCTGTGGAACCTGTCGCGACATTGACGATCGATCAGGAGATCGACGCCGTCGAAATTCTGAAACGTGCCTGTATTGTGACAGGACAGCTCGACGTATTTGAAAAACGACTGAATGATCTGATGGTGGTTTCTCTGTCAGATGAGCAGCTCCGCAGAATCGGCGCGCTTGTTTCAGGGGGCGCAACAGCGGAGGCCGCGGCTTCACCTGATGCAGGACGGACTCGCAAGTTCTGGCAGTCCGTACAGAAGCGATCCAGGGCTGGCGATGATGCCTGGTTCGAAGCGACTCTGCAGATGGCATTCGAGGCCGAGAAATCCGGAGACCGGAAAGCGGCCGTCCGGATTCTGACGACCGTCAGCGTGCTTCATCCCGGCTGGGGAACCAACGAACGTCAAACGCGCGCGGAAGAACTGAAGAAGCGTCTGGAGACCGTGCCGTGATCACGCCTTATGTGCAGATCAGCCTCGAAGCCGTCTCGCACAATGTGCGATTGATTCAAAAGGCAGTGGGAGATGGCGGCAAACAGTGGGCACCCCGGCTGAGTCGCTGTGTTCCAGCTGAGATACTTTCGGACATCATTCTGCCCGTGACCGATCGTGCCTCTTGCGGACGAATTGAAGATGCCGAGGCGCTCGCCGAAACGGGATTTCGGCGCATCCTGCTCACTCGTCCGGTCGTTGATCCCGAAGCGCTTTCGCGGCTGAGCGCACTCCTCCACCGTGCTGATTTTGCAGTCACCGTCGATCATTTCCGCCAGGCCGAGTTGCTGTCTTACGCGGCCACGCAGGCAGGGGGCACGATCGGCTTGATGATCGACGTCGACCTCAGTCGCCAAACCACCGGAGTCCGCCCCGGCCCGGACGCATCGCGCCTGGCTGCCGCTGCATCGAAGCTGCCAGGAATCCGCGTGGTCGGCGTCTATGCCGATGACTGCGGCACAGCAATGCAGCCTTTCGCAGTGCAGTTGCAGGCATTCGATGACATGATCACCGTGGCACAGCACTGCCAGCGAACGATGACAAACGATGGCGTTCACTGCGAAGAGATCGTCGCTGGCTGCCAATGTGATTTTACTCTCTCCTGTCAGCACGACAAAATCACGCTGGTCATGTGCGACCCGTTTGTCAGCACGATTTCAGATGAGCTGACGCACTCTCACCACAACGGGCGTCTCATTCAGGACATCACCATCATCAGCCGCGTCATCTCAAGGCCAGCTTTCGAGTGGTGCGTCATCAACGCGGGTATTCAGACGTTCGGCCAGTCAGGCAACGTTGCGGTTCTGCAGCCACTCGGGGCTCGCGTGCTGGCGGCAACTGCAGACGTCTCGACTCTCGGCCTGTCCGATTTCGCACTCGACCTGAGAATTGGCGACACCGTTCAGCTGGTCATACAGCACGCCAGCGAATTCTTAGGATCTGCCGGCGGGCAAATCCGCGCTGTTTGAAACGGCAAGTGGTCATGCACTGCAAATCGGCGAGCCTCAGGCTGGATGCCGTTTACTTCTGCAGCGTCCTCACATACTCAATGACATCTGCCAGATCCTGGTGATTCAGGTCCTTCTCCAAACCATCCGGCATCAGCGATTTGCCGGTACTGCGAAGTTCTTCGATGTCCGCACGAAGGACGGATTCGGATTTTCCTTCTGCGGCTACGAGTGTGACGCTGCTCCCGGTTTCGGTGGACAGCATCCCGATCACGCTGCGGCCTGACGTTGTGGCAACGACGAAGTTCAGGTACTTCGCTTCCACCGCGGCACTGGGATCAAGGATGGCGGCAAAGAGTGATTCAGGAGTTCGCGTGGTGAGCGACGCGAGGTTCGGTCCTGCCTCATAACCGACGTTGCCCTGCTTGTGACAGGTGGAACATTTCTTCCCGAACAAGATGGTTCCGCGCGCGGCATCGCCCGTCAGTTTCAGAGCCGGCTGTAAAGATTCCATGACGGCTCTGCGATCAGCTGATGTTCCTGACGTGAAGATTTTTTCCAGCCGTGATCGCAGGACGGCGTCGCGAGTGGTCAACAGCCTCTGACGCATCGGCGCATCGATCTCAGCGGCCGACACATGGGCTCGTTCAAGCTGTTGCACGAGCACGGCCACCCAGGCTTCACGGCTCGACAGCACCGACAGAATCTGCGACCGCAGTGATGGCGAATGTGATGGCCAGCCAGCCAGAAGCACGTTTGCAAAGTTGTCGCCGGACTGGAGAGCAATCTGACTCACGACGGCCTGCTGCACGAGCGCTGGAGTTTGGGGCACCAGCAGTGCCTGCAACAGAATTGTGTCGTCAATGTGCCACTCCGGCTCCCTAAGAAGCAGGTGCACCGCGGCTGCTCGGCTGACTTCTTCGCCCGCAGTATCGACAGCCGCGAGACGACCAATCGCAAAGGCTCGACCCAATTGAGCCTGCTGCTCACGAGACATATGGTCCGGCAGCACCCAGCCGCGCGCAGCCAGAGTATCCAGCGCGCTCGCCAGCGCCGTCATCTGCCAGCGGCGAAGCGAGTTGGACTTTGCATCGCTGGACAGCGTGAGTGTTTTCACAATCACAGGATCATCGCCAATCGCTGCAACCTGGCCGAAGAGGTCGTCGATCAATCGATCATCCATGGCATGGGAGCGAGCGGGCTCATCAATCTTCGCCACGACTTCATCCACAACGCGACCAGTATTGCCTGCGTTCAGAGAACTCATCGCGGCCGCTCGGAGGAACGGATCAGCATCGTTCACCAGCAGTTTCCCGAGCGCCGCTCCGGCGATTTCATCAATGCAGTCTCCCAGAGTACACGCCAGCTGCAGACGCACCTTGGCATCGGGATCATCGACAAGACCTGCCAGCAAGTGCGGTGCAACCGACGCGGTGACTGAAAGTCGAACCGCCTGGCGTCGCACACCCGGATGGACATCCTTCAGACATGTCTCCACAATCTTTGGCGACAACGCATTCAGGCCATCGAGCGTACACAGCGCGTGCAATCTTGCCAGAGGCTGCCGGCTCGTCATCACGAGTCGCTCAAGCCCGGTGACGGCTGACTGATCCTTCGCCGTGACCAGCAACCGCTGCGCCGTATCACGCTGCCAGCCGTTGGGGCTTTCCAATGCCGCGACCAGTTCAACGGTGGCAAGCAGATCCATGCGAGGCACTTTGCGACTCGCACTGCCGGCCCGAACGATCCGATAAATGCGGCCTCGATCCTCGCCCGACCGAAAGAACGGACGCAGCTCATCCTGCCCCTCTTTCGGCAACCAGTGAGGATGCTCAATCATGTACCGATACATGTCCACAATCCACAACGCCCCGTCGGGGCCGGTGCGGACCATCACAGGCCGGCACCAGCGGTCTTCGGATGCGAAAAAGTCGGTCTTGTCAGTTTCGACGGGATCACGTTCCAGTCGAAAACTGACGCCTTCATCGATCAGCAGGTTATGCTGAACGACGTTGCTGAATGGCTCACAGGTGAAGGCATGTTGAACGGGAAGGCCTATGAGCTGTCCCTTCTCCCCCAGGCCTGGGGGAGAAGGTGGCCGAAGGCCGGATGAGGGGGCCGATGGTGCCACCGATTCCCCAAACAGCAAATCATCCAGATACACCATTCCTGAACACGCCGACGTGTAACGTCCCGATTGATCAAAGCTGTGAAACCGCTTTTCGGGAGGAGCCGCAGCATAGACCGGCGGATTTGCAGGAGTCAGGAGTCGACGCGGGTCCGGCGGAGCGAAATGAGAGTTGCGGCGGATGTACGGATCTTCCAGGACATAATGCCACAGCGGATAACTGTTCTGCTCGCCGAACCAGTTGCCCCAGGCATCCCGGTTGCGACCAAACTGCGACGGACCGCTCTGAGGATCAATCAAGCCTTCATCTGGTCGAAAACGAAAGTCGCGACTTCCGATGGCAGTCTTCTGCTGCGTGGCATGCGACAGAATCTGACTGTCCGAGCCGTAACCCGGATGATGACTTCCGCTCGCACAATGAACCCAGTTGTCGAGCCCCCAGCGCAGGCCGTTGACTCGCAGCTGCTGATTGCCTTCGAGGAATCCGGTGAACAGGGTCCTGCGGATATCTGCTTTGCCGTCGCGGTCGGAATCTTCCGCGTAGAAGATCTCCGGAGCGGCTGTGACGATCACTCCCCTGCCCCACGCCATGACGCCAGTGGGAAATGCGACGTCCTGCAACAGTACGGTGGACGTGTCATACTTGCCATCGCCATCCTCGTCTTCGAGATATCGGATTCGACCGCCGGGCCTGCCGTGATCATCCATGCCCGACGGATAGTCGGCCATTTCGGCGACCCAGAGTTTCCCATCCGGCCCCCAATCGATTGCGACGGGATCGATCACGAGCGGCTCCGCAGCGACGAGCTGCAATTCAAAGCCCTCTCGCACATGAGTCTTTTTCATAGATTCTCCCGGCGACAGCGGTGGCGAATCAGGCTGAGCCACCGTTTCGTTCACCTGCGGAACGCGCACAACATCCGACACTGCGTAATGAGCCGCAACCTCCTCCGCTGTGAGCGCTCGATCGTACAGCGCGACTTCATCCAGCCGCCCTTCGAGACCGAACAGCCGATCATTGCGGCCGCCGAGAAACACCTCGTCGCTGGTATCGGAAAACGTCGGCTCGAGTTCGCCTTCAATTTCTGGTTCCGGGTTGCCATTCAGAAAGACAGTGACGTGACGATCGCTCCGCACGAAGACGACATGGTGCCACGTCCGAGTTTCCAGAACAATCCGCCCTGTGAGTGCTTCGTTTCGTTCGTTCCCATTGAACAGCAGCAGCTTGCCATCCCATCCCTGATTCAGGTAGTTGCCGCCGATCCCCAGATGATCGCCAGCGACTTTCGCATCTCCATCGGCGCCGCGAGAAAAGAAGTAGCCTGTGACGGCTCGCTCGCTGTTCGGGAACCCGTTCCAGAGCCAGCATTCGACGCTGTAGACGCTGCCAAGTTTCGGAACCCTCGCGGACACTCGTCCGCCCGCGAAATGTGCCGCTCGGTTGCCGCGGGGTTGCTGAATCAGTCCGTATCCGCGCGGACCCGGTAGATACAGCGCCATGCCGTCTTCGTAGATGGCATGATCGCTTCCGATCGAATCAAGGGCCACATACTGTTGGCCCGCCGCTCCGTCGGCGGGCGATTCCCGTCGGCGGAGCGGCGGGTTTGCGGTACTTTCAATCTCCCCGAGCCGCCAAAACGCTCGTGGCTTCGATTCCAGCACAGCTTTCGCGTAGGTGTGTTGCTCGTCGATGATTTCCCGCCGAGGCTTCCCCGCGACCTGTTCGAGCAGCTTCGTGAGCGTCTCGACAATCTGCGGCTCCGCGCGCACTTCCAGCCCCGCTGTCCGCGCGGGCCAGGTCGTATAACCTCCGAGCTCGTGCTGTTCCGGGGGAGGAATGTAGCCCTCCGCACCGTTGGCAAGTTCGATATTCATGGTCGGCTGAAGAGGACTGCGGTTCTTCAGCTTAATGCCCGTGATGCCAAAGACTTCGTCGGGAATCGCCGTGATGCCAAATTCGCCGATGCGAATCGCCTGCAGCTTGAGTTCCGCCGTTGGATCTTTGTGCAGTCGCAATTGCTCGAAGGCATACACCTCCGACCAGCCGCGCGGCAGCCGATCGCCGACACTGGCCACCATCTCATGAGCCCACTTCAGCCGTGCCTCATCCGGAACTCGGCGATTCAGCTGCAGCGTTGCCTCAGCCATCGCCAGAGTGACCGACGGACGATATTCAATCGACTGATACGCCCGAAACGCCACCTCAGCGATCGCCCTGGTGTAGGCATCCAGATCAACAGGAACAGCTGGCCTGCTGTAGTCCATCCACATGCTGTCCCCACTGGTGCCCTGTGACAGGATGCCCACAAAGCCCGGCTGCTGATTCGTCACGCCGATCAGTTCGGCCAGCTTCAAACCAAACTGACCGCAGACGTCACCGGACACCAGCGGCGACCCGTGATAGTGCATCGCATAGTTCGCCAGCACCGCCAGCGGCCTGCCGTCCGCTGTTTGCACCGACAGCAGGGTCAGGTCCGTGTCCGCCGGACCAGACGGGCCGACGTGGTTGGGGCTCATGTAACCGGGATGCATGTGAGCCCGCACGTTCAATTGTCCGAACGGATCGGCCATTGACATCCGGTCTGAGCGAAAAATCCACCGACGACAATGATTGTGCTGGTCGTCAGTGATCACCGCCCAGCCAACCTGAGCCGGCGTGAGTCTCTCATTTGCCTGCACGATGCTGCGAACAATTTGCCCCGGCAGAAACTGAGCGTACTCCGGATCAACGCGACTGCCCAGACATGGCATCGCCGACGGAGCGGAGTGCGTGTGCGTCGCCGAGATCAACATCCGATCCGTCGGGATTCCGGTCAGCTGCTGAGCCTGTTCCTTGACTTCATCGAGCATCGCCCGGGCCATCATCAGACTGTCGACCACGACAATCGCAATCCGCTCATTGCCGGCATCGAGCACCAGTGCACGCGCCATCAGCGCATCGTGCGCCATCGTCGCCGTGCGTTCTTCGACCATGCCATTGACGATGACGGGGAACACGGTCGGCGTGATATCCACCATCGCCGCCCCCGCGCGGAATACGGCGTGACCGGGCTCATCTGCCGCCAGCCGTTTCGCGGCACAAGCCGCCGCCAACACTGCCAGAACCAACGATATGCGCAACGTCATGGCACCATCCTACTGTTGGCCCGCCGCTCCGTCGGCGGGTACTTGCGCACGGCATCGGGCTCTGTAAAATGCTGCAGGTTCACAAAAATCCCAGCCGACGAAGTCCCGGCGCGCCGGGAGACAACAGTAGATCAGACTTCCTTCGACGAAATCCAGGTCATCATGCGGCGCAGCTGCTTGCCGACTTTTTCGATGAGATGGCCTCGTTCGCGGCGGCGGGTCGCCAGAAACGATGCCTGACCGGCCCGGTTTTCCAGCAGCCAGTCACGAGCGAACTGACCGCTCTGGATCTCTTCGAGGATTTTTTTCATTTCGGCCTTGGTCTGATCGGTCACGATCCGGTTGCCACGTGTGTAGTCGCCGTATTCAGCGGTGTTCGACACGCTGTACCGCATATAATTCAGACCGCCCTGATAGAACAGATCCACGATCAGTTTCAGCTCGTGCATACATTCAAAGTAAGCCATTTCGGGCTGATACCCGGCTTCGACCAGCGTTTCAAACGCAGCCTTCACCAGCGCACTCACGCCGCCGCAGAGCACCACTTGTTCGCCGAACAGATCAGTTTCCGTTTCTTCAGCAAAAGTGGTCTCGATGACGCCACCGCGTGTTCCGCCGATCCCCTTGGCATAGGCCAGAGCCAGCTGTCGCGATGTTTCGGACGCTCCTTCGCTGAGAGCGATCAAGCTCGGCACGCCGCCGCCTTTTTCGTATTCGCTGCGGACGAGATGACCTGGACCTTTCGGTGCGACCAGTGCTGCATCAACGCCTTGTGGAGGCTTTACCTGATTGAAATGAATGTTGAATCCATGTGAGCACATCAGCAGATTGCCGGTCGTCAGCTTCGGCCGGATATCGTTGCGGTAGACGTCGCCCTGCAATTCATCGGGAAGCAGAATGTTGACCAGGTCGCCCTTCTCCGCAGCTTCTGCGGCAGAGACTGGCTTGAATCCATGGCTGATCGCCAGATCATAGTTGGGACCGCCCGGTCGCTGACCGACAAGCACCGTGCAGCCGCTGTCACGAAGGTTCTGAGCCTGTGCGTGTCCCTGACTTCCATAGCCGATGATGGAAATCGTCTTTCCCTTCAGAAGGCTCAGATCTGCATCGTCGTCGTAATAAACTTTGGCCGCCATTCGTCAAATTCCTGTCGGATATCGTGGGTGTGGGAAGCCACGGATTGAAACAGTGAACCCAGCTCAAGACAAGCGAGCCGCAGCTTTAGCGACTGCAAACCTCGAATTCGGGGGTGTAACCATCGCAGAGCCGTTACCTCGGAGGCTTAACAGCCGCCGCTCGCCATGCTTTGAAGAGTTCCTCACGGCCTCTTGAAAACTTCGCCCTCTTTCATCACGAACACCACGTCCTTCATGACCTTGATGTCGTCGAGCGGGTTGCCTTTGACGGCGATGACGTCAGCCAGTTTTCCGGCTTCCAGAGTTCCAAGCCGATCTTCGACTCGCAGCAGCTGCGACGCCGTCCGAGTCGCCGCCTGAATGGCTTCCATGGGCGGCATCCCGCCTTCGACCATCAGCTCGAACTCGTGAGCGTTCTCCCCGTGAGGAGACACACCGCTGTCGGTACCGAAGGCGATCTTCACTCCGGCCTTGTACGCCCTGGCAAACGTCTGCTTAATCGCCGGACCGATCGCTGCGGCTTTGGGACGGACGACTTCCGGAAAGTAGCCGGGCTCCTGCGACTTCATCGCAACCCATTCGCCCGCCATGTTCGTCGGAACCCAGAACGTGCCTCGTTCCTTCATCAGCTGCATAATCTCATCGGTCATGTACGTCCCGTGTTCGATGGAATCGACACCGGCCAGCACCGCCCGTTTCATCCCTTCCGCGCCATGAGCGTGGACGGCGATCGCCATGTTGTAATCCTTCGCGGTTTCAACGATCGCCTTCAGCTCTTCGTCGGTGAACTGAGGATTCTGACCGCTGGCGGCCAGACTGAGAACTCCGCCGGTTGCCGTGAGCTTGATCAAATCCGCTCCGTCCTTGTAACGCTGTCGAACAGCCTTTTTCGCGTCGTCCGGCCCGTTGACGACGCCTTCCAGCGGAGTCGCATCTCGACGATAGTCGCCGCGCAACCCGTTCGTCGGATCGGCATGACCGCCGGTCGTCGCCAGAGACTTGCCTGCCGTGAAAATCCTCGGGCCGACAACCCAGCCTTCCGTGATCGCCTTCCGCAGCGAAACCGAATTGATGCCGTTGTCGCCAAGCTCCCTCACGGTCGTAAAGCCCGCCATCAGAGTGACGCGGGCATAGACCGTGGAACGAAGAGCATAGTCGGATTCTTCCATAAAGAATCGTTCGGTGTACGAATCCTTCGAGTGCTGCGACATCAGATGCGTGTGCATGTCCATCAGCCCCGGCAGGACCGTGAACTCCTTCAGGTCGATCAGAGTCTCGCCATCCGCCGGCTTCTGATAACCGCGAACGATCTTCGTGATCTTTCCATTGTCGATGACGATCGTCATCTCGATCAGAGCCGCATCGCCCTGCCCGTCAATCAGTCGCCCCGCATGGATCACCGTGGCGGCCGGTGCTTTCGCCGCCAGGGAAACGCCGAGACAGACCAGCAGAATTGACAACCATCGCATGAGCAGACTTTCTGTGTCAGAGTAACGCTTGATTCGCACATTTTCCCGTCGGCGGAGCGACGGGTGTACGTTACGCCCGTCACCACAAAGAACGCAAAGATCACAGAGAAAGCACAGAGTTCCAGTCGACCTCTGAATCGTGGCTGGCGTTCACTCTGTGGCCCTCTGCGTCCTCTGTGGTAAAACTACTCTCTGTCAGGTTGCTGTCAAAGCCCGCGCCCAGTTCTTTGTGGCAATTCAACCGTAACGGACAACCGTCGAATCACCGACCCCTGGATTAGCATCGTGACGAATAATTCAGCCGACAACGAACTGCTCAGCCGAGTCGCCAAAGGGGATCAGAACGCGCTGGCCGAACTGTTTTCGCAGCATCGTGACCGGCTCTGGCGGATGGTCACGTTTCGCATGGACCCGCGGCTGCATGGGCGAGTCGACGCGGATGACGTGCTGCAGGAAGCCTGGTTGTCTGCCGTTCAGAGGATCGATCATTTTTTGATTGATGCCTCCCGATCAATCTTCGTCTGGTTCCGCCTGATCACTTGCCAGACTCTGGTCGACATCCACCGGCGGCATTTGAACACCCAGAAGCGCAACGCCGGGAATGAGTTCTCGATCGACCGTGGCTGGTCATCGTCGTCAACGTCGTCCTCGCTGTCGTTCCATCTGCTCGACAATCTGACGACTCCGAGTGAAGCCGCTCTGAAGGAAGAGATGTCACAGAAGCTGAACGAAGCACTTGCTGACATGAAAGACATCGACCGCGAAGTCCTGGCTCTGAGGCATTTCGAACAACTCACCAACCGCGAAGCCGCTCAGGTCCTCGGCATCTCCGAACAAGCCGCGAGTGATCGCTACATTCGCGCATTGGCAAGGCTGAAGACGTCGATGACGTCCCTGCCGGGGTATCTGGCGGACTAGAACGTCGTCCTCACGCTCCGCGTGAGGAGCCCCGCGAACGATATTGCCCAGATCGCTGAAGCCTGTAGATCCTGCCTGCCGGGCAGGATTTTCGCCGAAGGCGAACCCCAGGAACGCACGCGTAATCCACATCGCCTCGAGTCCCCGGTTTCCGCGTCCATCGTCGCTGGTCACGGCACGCCGCGAAGTGCCGCCCGGCAGGCGGCACCTGCAACGATGCACGTCCGTGACTGGGCGACTCAATGATTCGGACCTTCACTGGGCAGCATTGAAGTGAGCAAGCGTCCATGGAATTAACGGATTCTGGTCGAAGGAGGTCCGTGTTTGTAGCTGTCTCGCAGTTGGATGGAGCAGTAATCC
>Ga0163144_10004740_pt1 | contig 30529 bp, 32 predicted proteins | sample OliLak19BULKMAT1_FD_123175 | JGI IMG/M metagenome (GOLD analysis project Ga0163144, IMG submission 123175) | Freshwater microbial mat bacterial communities from Lake Vanda, McMurdo Dry Valleys, Antarctica - Oligotrophic Lake LV.19.BULKMAT1 | ecosystem: Environmental > Aquatic > Freshwater >... | reverse complement strand
CGACGCGATCAAAACTCGTAACGGAACAGGTAGCGAAGGAACCACTCAGTACGGTTCAAACAGCCAAGTGTTCCGTCAAATCCAAGATGGCTACTCAGGTGGAACCCTTACGAACTTCTCGGTTGATGACAATGGAACGGTTTCTGGTTCTTACAGCAACGGTGTGACCAAGGCTTTGGCTAAAATTGGTGTTGCCCGATTCGAGAACAATGAAGGTCTCTACAAGTTGGGCCAAAACCGATTCAAAGAGGCTGTGTTATCAGGCGAACCTCTGATCGGTGAGGCGAACCAAGGGGGTCGAGGTGCTATTCAAACAAAAACTCTCGAGCAATCGAACGTGGATATTGCCGCTGAGTTCGTAGAGATGATTCGCACTCAACGTAACTTCCAGGCCAACGCCAAAACAGTGACAACAAGTGATGAGCTTCTTCAAGACATCATTAGCTTGAAGCGATAATAAGATAATATTCTGACGAAAGTCGGGGTCTCTCAATGCAGAGATCCCGACGTTTCCATGACAGCTGCCTGATTCCATAAATTCTTCGCCACTTCTTTGGCGACTCAGCGAATTAAACACTTAAATATTCATTCACAATCCCCGCCAAGAAAACACTGGCACGTTCGTTGCTTATAAGTGTGCTGGGGGATCGTGTCGTGGCTGAAGAAGAAGACATCAATGTTGAAAACACCGAAGACGAAGCGCAAGATGCGAGCGTCAAGAAAAAGTCGGAGTCTGGATCAGGCGAAGGCTCTAAAGCTCCTGCGCCTAAGCTCATCTACATCGTTCTCGTTCTCAACCTCGTCGTACTCGCGGCGTTGGCTGCGTTCGTTTGGATGAACCTTTCAAAATCTGAAAAAAATATCTCATTGGCCGATGTGGAGGTCGCCCAGTCGAGCCATGTCGCTGAAGGACAGGGAGAAGTTGTAGGTGGCGTCGAAGCCAAATTCATCAAAGAGTCGTTTACGGTCAATTTGGCCGACACCTCGGGATCACACTTTGCGAAGGTGGACGTTGAGATTGAGGTTGATGACGATTTCGTTCGTGGTGAGGTCGAGCGCCTAAAGCCACGAATTCGCGACTTTATTGTCGTTATCCTCTCTAGCAAAACCTACGACCAGATCGCCAGCGTGGATGGGCGTGACTTTTTGAGGGAAGAAATTAGAAATAAAATCAACGGATATTTAACCAAAGGACAGATCAAGAATGTCTACTTTACTCAGTTCATCATTCAATAGGAGAGGCGAATGACTCAGGTTCTTTCACAAAAAGAAGTCGACGCTCTTCTCAATGCGGTCATTGGGGGAGATGTTTCCACGGAATCCACTAATTCCCCTCAAGAGGAGGAGTCGGTTGTTACCTATGACTTGACCTCGCAGGATAAGATCATTCGTGGAAGAATGCCTACGCTCGACATCGTGTACGAGCGTTTTATTCGCGCCTTTCGAATGAATTTGACGTCGCAGCTCCGTAAGCTTGCGACCCTTAGTATTGCTGCAACCGACACCATGAAGTTCGGAGAGTTTATCAACACTCTTCCTCTTCCTAGTTGTATGACTGTTGTGCGTTTTGAATCGCTTCGGGGATCGGGAATTATCGTTCTGGAATCCAAGTTGGCGTATGCCCTTATCGATAGTTTCTTGGGCGGTACAGATCGTCCTTACACAAAGGTGGAAGGAAAAGAATTCACTCAAATCGAGTTGAGCATCATCAAAAAAGTCGTGGTTGCTGCTTTGGATGATTTGGAGAAGGCTTGGGCTCCCGTAACACCCATGAGTATTAGTTTCATGAGAACAGAAACCAATCCTCAGTTTGTGGGTATTGTTCCTCCTTCCGATATTGTTATTGCGACCACGTTTAGCGTGGAGCTTGAAAATGCTTCAGGCGCCCTTACGATTGTTATGCCCTTTGCGACTCTAGAGCCCATTCGTCAGAAGCTTATTAGCGGATTCCAACAGGAAGCCGTAGAGACAGATTATTACTGGTCGAACATGATGATTCGTCATTTGGAAGAAACCGACCTCAATGTGAACGTTGAGCTGGGGACAACCAATATCACGTTGCGGCAACTCTTAGATATGAATATAGGAGATGTGATTCCTTTAAGAACCGATGCGACTGCTGAAATTCCCGTGCTCGTTGAAGGCGTGATCCGATTCAGAGGACTCTTTGGCGCCAGTCGTGGAAGTCGTGCGGTTCAGGTCACACAAGTTGTTGAAAACCGTAACAAAGAATTTCTTAAACGTCGTGAAGAAGAAGACTTGCCAATGGGTGGCGCTGCACACGGCGCAGTGGATGATTTAGCTTAAATCTGGGGAGATAAGAAAATGAGTGAAGAATTACAAGACGAACTTGAGACAGCTGATGGGGTAGTCACTCCGGCTGCGCAACTCGAAGAAAGAATGAAGAAGCTCGAGATGATTCTCGATATTCCTCTTCGTGTGAGCGTAGAATTGGGCAGAACAAAAATGCTCGTCAACGACCTTCTCCAGTTGGGGCAGGGATCGGTTATCGAGTTGAGCAAGCTGGCGGGCGAGCCTCTTGAAGTTTTGGTTAACGACAAGCTAGTTGCTCGTGGTGAAGTGGTGGTGGTTAACGAGAAGTTCGGAATTCGTTTGACCGACATTATTTCCCCTATCGAACGTATCGAGAAGTTGGGCTGATCATGGATTCGTCGTTGCTTGAAATTGGATTCAAAATGTCTGTAGCTCTTGGAGCCGTGCTTCTTACCTTCGGTGGAGCGGTTCTCATTGCTAAAAAGTTTTTTGGCAAAGGTCTATCTTCATTTGGCAAGCGCGATTCGACAGCGTCGAAGGCACGTATTCAGCTCGAAGGATCACGAATGATTGGTCAAGGACGCAATCTTCATGTGGTTCGCTTTGGGGATAAGATTTTGCTCTTAGGAGCTACGAGTTCCAACATCTCTTTGATTGCTGAGATAGATGCCGACGATGCGGACGACGAAGGCAGCTTCCAAACCGTTCTTGATAACAACAACGAAGAAAGTCGTGGCAAGTCGATTAAAGAACAAATCGGTAGCCGTTTGCGGGAAATATCGCGCGTATGAGAAGAGAAGTGCTCATCCTATTACTGTGTTTGATCGGCTGCACCGTGTTTGCGTCGACAGCAGGTGCTCAGATGAGCATTCCTAGTATTTCATTGGGTTTGCAACAGGCAAAAAATCCAACAGAAGTTGTAAACGTGCTTCAAATTCTCTTCTTGTTGACGGTGCTCACATTGGCTCCGGCGATTTTAATCATGATGACCTCGTTCACTCGAATCATTGTGATTCTTTCTTTCTTGAGAAATGCTCTTGGAACAAACCAAATGCCTCCTAACCAGCTCTTGGTGGGATTGTCTTTGTTTTTAACATTTGTAGTTATGGGTCCGACCTTCAATCGAGTTCATTCGGAAGCTGTGGAACCCTATTTGAAGGGCGAAATCTCTCAGTCTGTGGGTTTGGAGAGAGCTCAGGTACCCATTCGTGAGTTCATGCTTTCTCAGACAAGGCCTAAAGATATCGAGCTTTTTTTGCGTCTCACGAAGCAAGACGAACAAATTTCGATAGAAAAAGTTTCTTTCATGATGCTTGTACCTGCCTTCATGATTTCAGAATTGAAAACGGCTTTTCAAATGGGCTTTGTAATTTATTTGCCTTTTCTGGTGCTCGACATGGTCGTGGCCTCGGTTCTCATGGCTATGGGAATGATGATGTTGCCGCCCGTACTGATTTCGTTGCCATTCAAGCTCATGCTCTTCGTGCTTGTTGATGGATGGCAGCTCATTGTGGGCTCTATCGTTAAGAGCTTTTCTTAAGATGTAGAAAGTTTTTCTTTAGGTTTTTTAACCAAAAGTGACCCTGGGGAGGGTCCTATAAGGGGGAGGGGATTATGAATGATGCATGGGTTTTGGATCTAACCAAAAATGCTCTGACGACAATGCTTATGATTGGCGGACCTTTGCTGTTAGTGGCACTAGTGGTGGGCCTTCTGGTTTCAATTTTTCAAGCATTGACACAAATCAACGAAGCCACGCTTACCTTCATTCCTAAGATTCTCGCCATTGGCGGCACTCTTTTGATCATGGGACCTTGGATGATTCGCATCATGACAAGTTTTACGGCGGGCCTTTATGAAAACATCAATCTTCACATTAGGTAATTAGGGAGTTTCAGTGGACGTTCTTTCTCTTTTTGAGCCCATCTTGCATGTCCTTTGGGTATCAATACGAGTCGGTGCGTTCTGGATGTCCTTTCCTTTTGTTATGAACCTCGGCATTCCTCCGATGGTTCGTGTCGCGAGCGCACTCACTCTTTCCTTGGCTCTTGTTCCTTTGGTGGGGAACCAGCTTCCTGCGTGGACATTGCAAAACCCGCCCGAAACACTCGAGCTTATCGCGTTCATTTTCAAAGAATTTATTATTGGAGTTGGCCTTGGTTTTCTGGCCAAGTTTATTTTCACTTCCGCAGTTGCGGCTGCTCAGTGGGTTGGCATTCAAATGGGCTTCTCTCAGGGCGCAATCATGAATCCAGACTTTGAAGAGGGCGACACCTCTTGGTCGGCTCTTCACGGTTGGATCGCTCTGATGATTTACTTGGGCATGGGTGGACACTGGTTTACTCTTCAGGCGCTCGCAGATTCTTATTCATTTTCATTTGATGATTTTTATGTCCGACTTGCTTCAAGCAATGCAGGCATCTCTCTTTGGTCGCAAGTGGGAACTAGTTTTTTTGTTTGGATGATCAAACTTTCTGGACCCATGGTTGCGGTGATTCTCTTTCTGCAGGCAGGCATGGGCGTTTTGTCTAAGTTTGTTCCTCAGATTAACGTTTGGGTGGTGAGTATTCCCATCACTCTTGGTGTTGGCGTTTTGGTGTTCAGCCTGTTCTTGCCCATGTACGGCGAAACCCTTGTAAAACTCTTTACCGCCGCTTCGGAGACTCAATATCTCTGGCTGCGCTTCCTCGGAGCTAGATAATGGCTGACGAAAGTTTAGAAGAAAAAACCGAAGAAGCCTCGCCGAAGAAACGCGAGGACATGCGAAAGGATGGCAAGGTTGCTCAAAGCAAGGATCTTGTTGCTGCTGTGCTCTTGCTGGCTACGGCAGGGGGAATTTATGGGGCTGCTCAGTGGAGCTTTCGAGGAGTGGGGACACTTTTTGAATCGTCTTTCTTGGAACTAGGCAAAGCAGGAGTTCGCGAATGGAATTCCAACACAATTATTGGAATGGCCAATTTTTCGTTCAAAAGCTTTCTTTGGATCGTTGCCCCCGTGGCCGGAGCGGGATTTCTGGCCGGAGTATTTGGCAACGTTCTTCAGTTTGGCTTGCTATGGACCACCAAGCCTCTTGAGCCCGATTTGAACAAACTCAACCCAATCAACGGATTGGGTCGAATTTTCAGTATGGACGGTCTCTTTGACCTCTTCAAGGCAACTGTAAAGCTCACTATTGTGGGTGTGCTTACCTATTTCGTCTTTATCAGGTGGCTTGGGTCATCGGGCTATCTGTGGGATGCCGACGTTCAGGGTCTTCTGCTGGCCTTGGGCAACGAGGTCATGACTATTATTTTTACTATTGGTGGCGCGATGGGCGTCATGGCGGTCGGCGACTTTTTTTTCCAGAAGTATCGTTTTGAAGAAAAAATTAAAATGACCAAACAAGAAGTGCGCGAAGAGCGCAAGCAGATTGATGGTAATCCGCAAGTCGAGGCACGTATTCGAGCCATTCAACGCAAATTTGCGACAAGCAAAATGATGGAAGCTGTGAAGACTGCGGACGTGATCATCACCAACCCGACTCACTTTGCGGTGGCACTCATTTATGATCGTGAAAACATGATGGCCCCTAAGGTTGTCGCCAAGGGCATGGACCACATGGCTCAGAGAATTAAAAAGGTTGCTCGAGACAATGGAATTCCTTGTGTGGAAAACGTTCCTTTGGCGCGAGCCCTCTATAAGGCCCTGAAGATCGGGCAATTTATTTCAAAAGATCTCTACAACGCGGTCGCAGAAGTGCTGGCCTACGTTTATCGATTGAGGGGTAGGAATTTATGAACAATCTTTTGCTGAAGTTTTTCCGCAACACCGATGTTGCCATGGGCATCGGAGTTGTCTTCTTGATGATGCTCATCGTGATGCCGTTGAGCGCGATGTTTCTGGATCTTTTCCTCGTGCTTTCGATTGCCACAGCTTTGGGCATTCTCCTTTTGTCGGTTTACACCAAAAAGGCGCTCGATTTTTCTATTTTCCCCAGCTTACTGTTGATGGTGACCCTGTTTCGTTTGGCGCTGAACGTTGCGTCGACTCGATTGATTCTTTCTGAGGGGCACCAAGGTTCGGGAGCGGCGGGATCGCTCATTAACAGCATTGGAAACTTCGTCGTGGGTGGAAACTATGTTGTTGGTTTCATCATCTTTGTTATTCTCGTCATTATTAACTTCGTGGTTATCACGAAAGGTTCGGGTCGTGTGTCTGAAGTGGCAGCTCGTTTCACCTTGGATGCTTTGCCAGGTAAACAGATGGCGATCGATGCCGATTTAAATGCCGGCATTATCAACGAAAAAGAGGCGCAATCTCGTCGAAAAGAAATCGAATCCGAGGCTGACTTTTTCGGAGCCATGGATGGTGCGTCTAAGTTTGTTCGCGGTGATGCGATCGCTGGCATCTTGATCACATTGGTGAACATCTTTGGCGGCTTGATCATTGGTATGGCTCAAAAGGGCTTGGATCTTTCCACCGCCGCTGAAAATTACACACTTCTCACTGTGGGAGACGGTCTTGTTTCCCAGATTCCTGCGTTGATCATTTCGACGGCTGCTGGTTTGGTCGTGACTCGTTCCTCTACTTCAGGGAAGTCGATGGGCGATGAGTTCTCGAAACAACTTTTCCTAAACGAGAAAGTGCTCTACATTTTGTCCGGCGCTTTGTTTGTTATGGGTCTGATGCTCCGAGGGGCGTTCTTTCCTTTCTTTGTACTGGCCGTGGCCTGTGGCGGCGTGGGCTATCTTATTAAGAGCTTCAAAGATGATGCCGAACGAAAAGAAGAGGCGGCAGCGAGTCGTGCCCTCGAAACTGACGAACGACAGCTTGAGCCTGCCACAATGGTCGATGCGCTTCAGCTTGAAGTGGGCTACGGATTGATTTCAATTGTTGAAGGCTCTGCCAAGGGCGATCTCTTGGATCGTATTCAATCGATTCGTAAACAATTTGCACAAGACATGGGAGTGGTTGTTCCTCCTATGAGTATCCGAGACAACCTTCAGCTCAAGCCAGGAGAATATATTCTGAAGCTTAAAGGCATCTCAGTGGCTCGAGGTGATTTGATGTTGGATCATTTCTTGGCTATGGATCCTGGCGGAGTGGTTGAGCCTGTCGAAGGAATTAACACGAAAGAGCCCGTGTTCTTGCTTGATGCTCTTTGGATTCATGAAAACAATCGTGAGTTGGCTCAGATCGCGGGCTACACCGTTGTTGATCTTCCAACTGTCATTGCGACACACATCACCGAGGTGATCAAGAACCACGCTCACGAACTTGTGGGTCGTCAAGAAGTTCAAGCCCTTTTGGATTACGTGCAGAAGTCGCACCCCAAAGTTGTCGAAGAACTTATTCCCAAGGAAGTTTCTTTGGGTGTGCTTGTTAAGGTGCTTCAGAACTTGGTGCACGAACAGGTTCCTATACGTGATCTCGTCACCATTCTAGAGTCTCTGGCGGACGCTGTGCTCATCAAAAAGGACATTGAGTTCCTAACTGAAAGCGTACGCGCATCGCTAGGACGAAGCATTACAGCGCGTCTCATGGATGAAAACGATGAGTTGCCGCTCATCACGTTCTCTCGCGATGTTGAAGAAAAATTGATTCACGCAGTTCAGCCCGGTGAACGCGGACAAAGCTCGCAGTTTCTTGTGGAGCCCAGTCTCGTAAAAAGTTTAATTCCTTCCGCCTCAAGGGTTGTCGAATCACTGACTAACGAGGGCGTCACACCTGTTCTTTTGGTGACGCCAATGATTCGACATCACGTCAAGCAATTGTTGGATCGATTCTTGCCTCACCTTGTAGTGTTGTCCCATTCCGAGATCCAGCCGACGTTGAAGGTTCGATCCGTCGGGACAATTGACGCTGATGGGTAGGTGATAGAAGTATGATGCAAGTTAAAAAATTCGAAGCCCCAACGCTCGCAGAAGCGCTTAAGGTTGTTAAGAGAGAATTGGGCCCAGAGGCCATTATTCTCACCACTAAGAACAACAAGTCAGGCTGGGGCTTGATGAACAAGTCTTCTGTCGAGGTTACAGCTACCGTGAGTCGTGAGGCCATGGGGCGCAAAACTCAAGCTGAATCAGGTCTAAGCCAGACTCAGCGTGATGCTTTGTCATCGCGGCCCTCTCAAAAAGTAGTCCAAGCTTATGACGTATTGTCAGGAGCCCGACTCCAACGAAAGTTGGCGGCCGCTAATACTTTGACGGAAGGGTCAAATTATTCACCCTCGGCACGCGCCAAAACTTCGTCGATGACGGCGGCTGTTCAGACGGCAGAAGCCTTGGGTCGTCGACCAACAACTCAAAGACGCTATGTCGATATTCAAGACGACGAGTCTCCAGCCGAGCAAATGATGAACCGTTCGCAAGATCGCACGCAGTTCTCGAACACTGAAAACTCCTATGCGCGTCACCAGCCTTCTTTTGCTCAGCAGCAAGTGCAGGCACAGCCTCAGTATTCTCAGAACAGCTTCATTCAACCGTCGCGCAACAGTTCTTCTCATGGTGGAGGGTCCTCTTTGCAGGTTCTGCCTAGAATTATTGCTGACCTCATTCAAGCGGGTGTGCAAGAGCCGCTTGTTCGTGAAATCAGTGATGAGCTTAAGGCCGTAATGCTCCGTGAACACATCACGCGTGAAGATCTCCTACGTTTGCAGTTGGCGCGTATTCTCATGTCGCGTCTTCGCGTAGCTCGTTCTTTGGGTGATCGCTTGCGAGTGCCTAGCACGCCACGAATTATCACTTTCCTTGGACCCACTGGAGTGGGCAAGACCACAACAATTGCCAAGATTGCGGCCGAGCTTGTGATCAATCAAAAGCGTCCTGTCACCTTGGCGACCACCGACACATACAAAATTGCAGCGGTGGAACAACTTCAAACTTACGCAAACATTCTGAAGGTTCCTTTAGAGGTTTGTCCCAATGCCGAAAGCTTGGGTTCGTTGAGAGATCACCTAGGTCCGGAAGATGTCGTTCTTGTCGACACGGCTGGCTATGGTCCTCGCGATGAAAGAAAGTTGAACGAATTGCAAGTTCTCTTGAGTGCGGTTCGTGCGGAGAAACACCTTTGTGTTTCTTCAACCACACGAGATTCGGATCTTGTTCAGGCGTTGAATCGTTTCAACATGTTTGAACCTGATTACCTCGTGTTCACAAAACTAGACGAAACCAACGTGTTTGGAAATATTTTCAATTTAGCTGCGAAAACCCATATTCCTCTTTCTTACTTCACGATGGGACAGCGAGTGCCTGAGGATATGGAAGTCGCAACTAAAGAACGCGTGGCGGATTTGATATTGAACCTAGCAGGGGGGGATGAATTGTGGACCAAGCAGACCGATTAAGAGTGCTCGCAGGATTTGACGTATCCAGCGGTCGAACAAAAATTATTAGTATCACCAGTGGCAAAGGCGGCGTTGGCAAGAGCAACATCGCTGCGAACATAGCAACTCTTTTCGCGAACAAAGGAATGAAAGTTCTTTTGATCGATGCGGATATGGGGTTGGGCAACGCGAACTTACTTATGGGTTGCAGAGTAGAAAACACCTTGGATGATGTCATGTTTGGCGAAGTGCAAATTCAAGACATCTTTGTTAAAACTCCAGGTGGTTTTGACCTTCTTCCAAACTCTTCAGGAATCCGAAAACTTTTGGAGTTGGACACTTTCGCTCAGCGAACGTTGATGGATCGACTTCAGGATGTCATGCACAACTACGATATCGTGCTCTACGATACGGCTCCAGGGATTGGCTCGCATGTTTTGAACTTCAACGCTTCGGCCGATGAAATTGTTGTAGTGGCTCATCCTGAGCCCACAGCTTTGGCTGATGCTTATGCGCTTATCAAAGTCATGTCGGTCGAAAGAAAAGAGAAAAAGTTTCGTTTGCTGATCAACCGTGCGCAAACAGCGCAAGATGGTCTGGATGCCTTCCGTCGCATCACGGAAGTTTCGGCAGAATTCTTAAATATATCCATAGACTACCTCGGATCGATTCCTGAGGATGTCAACGTGGGTCGAGCCGTGCGAGCTCAAAAGCCCATCGTGCAGTTTTCGCCTAAGAGTCCATTTGCACTCGCGTTAGGGCGCATCGCCGACAAACTGTTGGCTTGCTCTAAACAGCCAAAGAATCAAAATAGAGTGGTGGGTGCAGGAACGGCATCTGCTGGGCTGATTACGCCTGGCATTAGGGGGGCTTCATGACTACGAGCGAGGCATTGATTAAAAAATACAAGGCGAATGCCAAAAAGCTCAGCAACGCCCAAAAGCAAAGACTTATTCAAGAGTATGCGCCACTTGTAAAATTTATCGCACAAAAAATTGCCGTGCGTTTGCCCGCGAACATTGAGTTGGATGATTTGATGAGTGCAGGTGTGATCGGTCTTATGGACGCGATCGAAAAGTATGATCCCGCTCGTGATAACAAGTTCAAAACCTACGCAGAGTTTCGTGTCCGTGGAGCCATCCTCGACGAACTTCGTGCGCAGGATTGGATTCCTCGCTCGATGCGCGAAAAAGCAAAAGGCATCGAACGCTCTTTTCAAAAGCTTCAACAAAAGCTCGGACGCGAAGCTTCAGAAGACGAAGTGGCAAAAGACTTGGGAATGGATCTCGGAGATTTCCAATCTGCACTTCAACAGTGCAAATCTGTTTCATTACTTTCTCTTGATGAAGTGGGAACTTTTTCAAACGGTGATCGCAAGAGCTTATTAGCTCTTCTAGAGGCAGGGCGCGAAAGCAATCCTATGGTTCAGCTTGCTGGAACAGAGTTGCGCGAACAGCTCGCAGGAGCGATTGAAGAATTGCCTGAGAAACAGCGAATGGTTCTTTCTCTTTATTACTACGAAGATCTCAACCTTAAAGAAATTGGGGAGATTCTTGAGGTGACCGAGAGTCGAGTTTCTCAACTTCACACACAGGCCGTTTTGCGTTTGCGTGGAAAGCTTAAAGAGCACCTTTTCGCTGAAGACGTGACCGATTCTTAAGGAGATCGTTATGGGCCGTGCTCTTGAAGCCTTGTCCTTTTGCGGTTTGATTTTTTTTCTGAGCGCATGCTCGTCTCAAGTGAACAAAGAGATGATGAGTTACAAAGGGGCGGCTTTGAGTCGCCCTTCTCTATTGGGGAGTCTTTCGGAAGAGAGAGTTCCCGCGGGCGTTGATTCAGACTTTCTCTCGGATATGCCTCGACAGCTGAAGTTTCCTTGATTGTATTTGGGAGCACTGATGCTATTCGATGACTGCCAAGGACAATGCCCCTACTGCTCGGAGACTATCTCCATTCCTCTCGACCCTGGTGGGGGGCAAAAACAAGAGATCTATGTGGACTGCGAGGTTTGTTGTCAGCCCATTTTTGTTCGGGCTCAGTGGGAAGAAGACTCGGGCGAGTATCGGCTTAACCTAGAGCGTAGCTAGGGCTTCGGTGATATTTGTTTTGCGTCGCGTTATAGCTGCTTTCTCCTCTTAATATTTAGCTTCGTTACCCATTCTTTTTGACTCCTAGCGGGTTCAAGCCTAATCAACCACAACGTGAAACATCCTATCGTTCTTGGACTTCAATATGGCGACGAAGGTAAGGGAAAAATCACGGATTCCCTCGCTCGCCAATCTCAATGGGTTATTCGCTTCAATGGCGGCAGCAATGCGGGCCATACGCTTTGGCTTAACGGCAAAAAGCTCGTAACGCATTCAGTGCCATCGGGGGTTCTTTACCCTCATGTGCAAAACTACATCGGTGCGGGCTGCGTGATTGATCCTGTTTCTTTGAAAAAAGAGCTCAACGAGATCAACGAATCTGGCTCCAGTCTTAAGGGTGAGCGTCTAAAAATCGATTATCGCGCCCATCTCACCTTGCCCATCCACATTTCTTTGGACGCCGCTCGTGAGGGCGGACGCAAAGGAATCGGAACCACTCGTAAGGGAATTGGTCCTACTTACACAACCAAGATGGATCGCATTGGCATTCGCGTGACTGATTTGTTCAACGACGATTTGGCTGATCGTGTGAAGTTCTTGTGTGAAACTTACAACGCCTTGGTTCGTCAGCAAGAGCTTCCGGAAAGCACCTTCGAAGAAAATATGAAGACTGCTGAAGATGCGCGTGAGCTTTTGCGTGACCATGTCTGCAATGAGCCCACCATGTTTTACGACGTAGCTAAGACTCATAAATGTGTTCTTGAAGGCGCTCAGGGCGTTCTTCTGGATCTTGATCATGGAACTTTTCCTTTCGTTACCTCTTCCAACACTCTCGCATCTACTGCTGCGTCGGGAACTCCTTTCCCGATGTCCAAGTTGGGTTCGGTTATTGGTGTGGCGAAGGTCTACATGACTCGTGTGGGATCAGGTCCTTTTGAAACAGAACAAGACAACGAAGACGGTGAGCGTATCCGCGCAAAAGGTGGAGAGTTTGGTGCCACTACAGGGCGTCCTCGCCGCGTGGGTTGGCTCAACACCGACGAATTGCGCTTGGCTGTGCGTCTCTCCGATTGTTCTTATGTTGTGCTTACGAAGGCCGACGTGTTGACGGGCGAAGACACTGTGAAGGTTTTGGCTAACGGCGAGTACCGCAGTTTCCCTTGCTGGAAAGATATTTACAAAGACGATTCCAAGACTCAATTGAGTGTAGAGCTCGAGGCTTACGTTGCGTTCATCGAAAAAGAAATTGGAATTCCCGTTGTTGGTATGGGAACGGGTCCTGATCGAGCTGACTTCTTCTGGAGAGGGGAAACGCCCGATTTCTGGGCTTAACTCATGTTCTTAAAAGACCTCTCAGAATATTCGCTCCAGAGTTTGCGTGTTTTTACGTATGTTTCTTCTATGGGGTCTGTCTCTGAAGCGGCCGAAGCGCTGCAACTTTCGCAGCCTGCTGTTTCTCTCCAGATCAGCAATCTTGAAAAGCAGCTCGGCTTTTCGCTTTTCGAAAGAAGTGGCCGTCGCAACGTGCTTACGGCTCGGGGGCAGGATCTGCACCAAAAAGTTCTTCCTCTGCTTGAACGTCTTGAGCTTCTCTTGGGTGATGCGCGCGAAGAAGAACACCTAATCAAACCTAAAATCACCTTGGCATCGGTGGAAGGCATCGGCGAGTTTTGGCTTCTGAATCGCTTTAACGACTTCCGAAGTGCTCATAAGGAATCGCGCCTATTCCTTGATGTTCTTGATAACGATCTTATCGAAGAGCGTTTAAAAACGGGCCGGGTCGACTTGGCAATCACCACTAAAAAAATCGAAGAACCCAATACGGTTTCCGAAGTCTTGATGGATGAAAAGCTTGTTCCCGTGGGCCGCAAAGAAGACATCGATCATCTAAAAAAGGTTCTTGATGAAGCTAAGCCCGGCGAGCGTTTTTGGGAAAAAATTTCCTGGATAGGCTATGGCGATTCCTTCTCTTCTGAAACTTGGGCCCTGAGATGGCTTGAGCAAATTGGAGCTGTGATTGATCGTCGTTTTAAGTATCAGCATCAGGTCAATTCTTACGTAGTGATCCGTAAACTTTTAAGAAATGGTATGGGTGTTTGCGTGGCTCCCCTGCACACAGTCGCTGATTTGCTCGAAAAGGGCGAACTCGTCGCCTTGGATTCCAAAAAATTTCCTCACCTTTCAAACCGTCTTTATATTTCTTATCGTCAGCAGTCTTTGAGCCGAATGAATAAGGATTTCAAAGACTGGATTAAAGAAGCCGCCATAAAAAAATAGGAGACTCACATGAGGGCATTTAACACATTTCTTTCATGCACTTTTTTTGGAGCTCTTGTGGGAGCGCTGATTTCGTCTTGGTTGGCCCCTAAAGGAATCGCCTGGTATTTCGATCCACCCGTTGATATGGGCATCAATTGCAAATCAGCTACTGAGTGGTCGATGTCGCGACTCTTGATTTTTCAAGCTATAGGAACAGCTTTCGGAGTCATCAGCGGCATGCTGATCTTTTTTATGTTCAAAGGGCGGGGCAGCAAGATATTGCCGCCACCGCCTCCTACACAAAACTAAAAATCCATTTTCTTGCGGTAGTGCGCGAGACGGTCAAAGAGATCGTCTTGATCAATCGTTAAGCATTTATGATCTCTAACAAGAGCTTTGCCTTGAACATAAACATCGCGCACTTCGTGACCTTGAAGTGAATAAATAAGACTAGGAATTTCGTGCACGGGCTGAAGGTGAGGGCGCTTGAGGTCGATGCCTACGAAGTCAGCGTCGTAGCCTTCTTTAAGTTCTCCAATCACGCCTTGGAGTCCTAGTGCTTGAGCGCCGTTGCGGGTGGCTAGCTCGATAAGTTCTTTTGCGGTGATGGCCGAGTTGTCAGAGAGGGAAAGTTTTTGAAGTTTTGCTCCAGTGTCCATTTCACGAATCATGTTCAAGTCGTTGTTGGATGCGCATCCGTCGGTTCCTAGGGCAACACAAACGCCACGATCTAACATTTTACGAACAGGTGCCGCACCTGATCCGAGTTTCATATTGCTTTCCGGATTGTAAATCGCAGCGACAGGGCTCTTGGCCATAATGGAAATGTCTTCGTCGCTCATGTGCACGCAGTGAGCAAAGAGTGCGGGAGTGTCGAGCACGCCGAGTCCTTGGAGGCGTGCGACGGGGGTTTTGCCGAAGTTCTTTAGAGACTCATTCACTTCAAATTCTGTTTCGGAAACGTGAATGCTCAGAATGACACCGTTGTCTTTAGCGAACTTCGCAGCTTTGCGAAGAGTGTCGTCAGAGCAAGTGTAGGGGGCGTGTGGCGCGATCATAGGACGAAGGAGTGAATGTCCTTGGCAACGCTCAATCAATTCTTGCATGAGGCGATAGTCGCTGCCATCAAGCTTTTTGTTGTCGGGAGCTGGAAAGTCGATAACGGATTGTCCAAGGAAAGCGCGAAGGCCAGCCTTGTCCATCACGTCGGCGATGTCGGTTTCAAAATAATACATGTCTGCCATGCAGGTGGTGCCACTCAAGAGGGCTTCAAGCGCCGCTATCTCGGTGCCGATGCGAACGAAGTCAGGGTTCACGAGGCGCGCCTCAGCGGGGAAAATGTGTTTTGTGAGCCAGTCTTGAAGAGGCTCGTCATCCGAGAATCCACGGAAGAGAGTCATGGGAAGGTGAGTGTGGGCATTGACCAATCCGGGGATGAGCCAAGCCTCGCCAAGATCGCGAGTGTTTTGAGCTTGGGGTGCGGTGCTGCGAGGGCCTACATAGGCGATCTTTTCGCCTTTGATGCCAATCGCGAGGTCATTCTCCACGAAAGGACGCTCAGGCTGGAGAGTGCTGATGTGTTTGGCGGTGACGAGCAAATCAATTGTAGATGACATGATTTGTTTTTAAGTGCAGATGCCTTTGCTGGCAACTCGCGAGGCTTGCTTAAAACCCCACAAAACAAAAAAGGCACCTCTCGGATGAGAAGTGCCTTTGATTTTTATCGGTTCAAATCTTTCTATGAAGATTTAGAGACGGAAACGGTCGCGGGTACGACAAAGCTCGACGGCTTGGTTCCCAGAAAGGAGACGGTCGCCTTCAGCTCTTTCATAACAAGTTACGGGAGTAGCATCATTTGCACCTGAGCAAAGAGTCACTTTTTCGTTTCGAGAGAGAGTTCTAACTCTGTCTGCAGACAGGAGACAGGATGTGACGCCGCCTTCAGCTGACACGCCTTTGCAGGCCGCTTGAGCTTCGTTGGAGTTCAACATGCGACGGGTGTCTCTGGTGGCAACAACTTGTTGGTAACACTTGATAGGAGCCTCGGTGGGGGCTGCGATACAAAGCGATTTTGCTTCGTTGTTAGAAAGAGTGCGCTCATCGAGTGCCATGTTCAAACAAGCGGCAACACCGGCGCTATTTCCACCAGAACAAAGAACAACGGCTTCGTTTTTATTGACGAGGCGATTGTCTTCAACGGAAGAAAAACAAGAGTAAGAATCTGCATGTGCGGAATGAGTGACAGAAAGAGTGATGAGGGAAAGGCCGAGGGTTAGGCTAGCTAGGATTTTATTCATGGCCCGTAAAATACGCCAATCACCGCCCTGCGTCAAGAGGCATTTTTGGCATAAATTCAACGTCTTGTGCGGTGAGCCGACTTTTCAGCCAACGAGCACTTTTGCGTAGTTGAAAATGGCTCCTAATAATTTGGGAGCACTTTTGGCGGCTTCTTCTTCCACTTCCGCGTGGGAAAGAGGATTCTTGGCCACGAGCCCGCATCCGAGGTTCGAAATGAAAGAGAGTCCTGCCACTTTTTTACCCAAATAGTTGAGGGCCATAGTTTCCCAAACGGTGGACATGCCAACGGCACCGAGACCCCATTGAGCAAAGAGCTTCACTTCAGCGGGAGTTTCGAAAGTGGGTCCGTTCACTCCAAGGTAAGTTCCCGCATGAACTTGTAGGTCGGCTTTAAGCAAAGTGTCTTTAAGGAGCTTGTTGAGCTCTTCGTTGTAGGACTGGCTCATGTCGGTGAATCGAGGGCCAAAAGGGTTTCCTTTTTCATCGACAGGGTTGGGTCCGTAGAGAGGGCTCTTTCCTGTGAAGTTCACATGGTCTTCGATGATCATGAGGTGACCGGGGAGAAAATGTGGCTTGAGAGAGCCAGACGCGTTGGTCAGTAGAAAGTTGGGAGTTCCGGCAAGTGCCATTTGCACAAGCGGGTGCACAACGGCTTCTGGAGAATGTCCTTCGTAACCATGGAGCCGACCTACTTGGAATGAAAAAGTTTTGTCCGACTTTTTATCTTTGTAGATTCGGAAGGCGCCTTTGTGGCCGGGGGCTGAAGAGGGGAGGAGTCCGGCAACTTCCTTGAAGGAAATCTCTTTAATGAACTCAATGTCATTTGAAATTTGAATGCTCGCAAAAGCGGGTGCGAGGCCCGAGCCCAAAACAATATGAAGAGAGGGCACAGAGATGTTTTGTTCTATGAGGAGTTTCTTTAGAGAAAAAGACTGAGCGTTGATCATTGCGAGATCCTTTCCATGATGAGCGGGTGAGGTGTGGCGCCTGTAAGAGCGCGAACTTTGCTTTGATCGGCTTCGATCAAAAATGAAGATAAAATATCAGCAGAATAAAATTCAATATCGGCCTTGGAGTGGCAATGAAGTTTGAGCAAGGGTTGGCCTTTAACTACACTTTCGCCAGGGGCAACGAGAACTTCAAAGCCGACAGCGGGATCCACTTTGTCCTCGGTCTTTTGCCGACCAATTCCAAGACTCAATCCTAAGATGCCTAATTTGCGAGAATGAATTTCAGCAACGAGGCCATCTTGAGGCGCTTCGACCGTGAGACAGTGTTGAGTGCGTGGAAGTTTGCTTCGCCATCCATCAACAGCGCCCTGAGCTTTGGCCATTTTTTCAAAGAGAGCTATCGCGCGGCCATCCTCAAGAGCTTTTTCACATTCGTCGCGTGTTGTTTGAAGATCTGTTCTTGTTCCAGCAAGCAAAGCCATCTCGCAGCTCAAATCGATGCAGAGGTTCTTGAGCGGCTCAATCACTCGGCGATGTGTTTCAGTGGGATAAGTGTCGGAGAGGATCCAGAGAGATTCTTCCACCTCAAGAGCGTTTCCGATCATAGAGCCGAGAGGCTCTTCCATGCGAGTGATGCAAGAGACGGCTTTGAGGCCAGCGAGTTGAGCGGTGCGCACGAGGGATTCTCCTAAGTTGCGCGCTTCTTCGACATGCCCCATGAAAGCAGCACTTCCACATTTCACGTCGAAGACGATGGCATCAATGCCTTCCGCCCATTTTTTTGAAACAATAGAAGCTGTGATGAGAGGCACACTTTCAACAGTCGAAGTGACATCACGCAGGGAGTAGAGTTTGCGGTCGGCAGGGCAGACTTCATGGCTCTGTGACATCATCACAAAGCCCACTTCATCGAGGCATTGGATCATGAGTTTTTCAGAAGGCTGCATTGAGAATCCGGAAATAGATTCCAGTTTGTCGACGGTGCCTCCCGTGTGACCAAGTCCACGACCACTCATCATAGGAACTTTGAGATCGAGTAGGGCAGCTAAGGGGGCGAGAATAAGAGAAACCTTGTCGCCCACTCCTCCAGTAGAGTGCTTGTCTGCAAAGCGAGCTTGCGCAAAGTTTGAACTGAGCTCTCGCCAGTTAAAGGTTTTTCCTGAATTGCGCATGAGACGCGTGAGTAAGAAGGTTTCTTCGTGACTCATGCCACATAAAAAACTCGCCATAAGCCAAGCGCTGATTTGATAGTCGGGAATAGATCCGTTTGCGAATCCTTCAACGAGTTGTGATAGCTCTTCGGTGTTGAGGGATTGTCCCTCACGTTTTTTTCGAATGAGTTCTGAGACGGGTGTGGTGGGTCGCATGCTCATAATGCCTTTGTGTCCTTAAGAGGTTCAATAGAGGAGAAGTCGATTCCGAGGGCATCGAGACTCAGTCGCGCGATGTGATGAAATCCTTTGCGAGTGCCCCAATCTTGGGCCGCAAATTGTTTGGAAGGTGACCAGGCAAGAAGAGGCACATATTCGCGAGTGTGATCGGTTCCCGTGTGGGTTGGGTCGTTGCCGTGGTCGGCGGTGAGCAAAATAAGATCACGCTCTCCGGCAGCTTTTTCAATTTGAGGCAGGAAGGTGTCGAAAGCCATGAGGCAATCGGCATAGCCCGAAGGGTTGCGACGATGGCCGTAGTGTTGGTCGAAGTCGATAAGGTTAGTGAAGATGAGGCCACGTTGACCTTTTGTTTCGTTCATCATTTCAACAGTGGCGATCTGACTCGTTTCATTTCTTCCGGTGTGATTGGAGAGAGTGAGACCTCTGTGCGCGAAGATGTCTTCGATTTTGCCGACTCCGCCGACAAAGTCTGCTTTTGCTTTGATGAGGTCGAGCATGTTGGGTTCAGGTGGCGCTTCGCTAAAGTCACGACGGTTTTCGGTGCGCGTAAAGTCGCTAGGGCTGTTGCCGACGAAGGGACGGGCAATGACTCGGCCGAGACCAAGCTTGTTGGCGTGTATACGTGCCGAGCGACAGATGTCGTAGAGGCGCTCGAGTCCGAAGGTGTCTTCGTGGGCGGCAATTTGCCAAACACTATCTGCAGAGGTGTAGACAATAGGTTTGCCGGAGCGCATGTGCTCGGCGCCGAACTCCTCCATCACCTGAGTGCCTGAGCCTGCACGATTGCAGAGCCAACCTTTGAGGTTGTTTTCTTGGCACCACGTTTCTAAAAGTTTGGAGTCAAAACCTTCGGAATAAACGGGGAACTCTTTTTTAAGAGGAGTGCCTGCAATTTCCCAATGTCCCGTCGTTGTGTCTTTTCCGGGAGAGACTTCTTGAAGAATCGCTCGGCTGGCTACGGGATTGGCATGAGGAGGAACTCCTTCGAGTTTGAGTAAATTTCCGAGTCCCCATCTCTCCATGTTCGGCAGGGAGAAGGGCTTTTTGTTTTTATGACACCATTCTGCGATGTGTCCCAAGGTGTTGGTGCCTACGTCGCCAAATTGAGCAGCGTCTGGAGCGGCCCCCATGCCTACTGAATCAAGAACAATCAAGACAACTCTGTCGTAAGAACTTTGCATCTTCATCCCTTCTGACTTGCGATGAAGTCTTTAATGATTTGCACGGTGGCGGAGCTTCCGATTCTTTGCACTCCGGCATTGGAATAGATCAGAGCAGTTTCGAGATCCCGAATTCCACCGCTTGCTTTGATTTGCATTTTTGAAGAAATGTTTTTTTGAATGATGACGATGTCGTTGAGTGAGGCTCCGCGCGATCCAAAGCCGGTGCTTGTTTTTACAAAAGCGGCACCTGCATTTTCACAAATTTTGGAAGAAAGAGCAATCTCTTCATCCGAGAGCAGCGAGGTTTCGATGATCACCTTCACGGGAACTTTGCCCGCGGCTTGAACCACCGAAGAGATATCTTTTTCGACCACGCCCGCGCGACCTGATTTGAGGTAACCCACGTTCTGGACCATGTCGATCTCGCGAGCACCCACTTCAATAGAGAACTTAGTTTCTTCAACTTTGCTTTTGGTGAGATTGGCCCCAATAGGAAAGCCGACAACGCAGATAGGAAGCACTTCGGAGTTTTTGAGGAGAGAGTTGCAAAGGGGAATCCAGGTGCTGTTGACGCACACGCTATAAAACGAGTGATCGAGCGCCTCTGAGCAAAGGGCTCTTATTTGAGCCTCGTTCGCATCGGGCTTGAGCAGGGTGTGATCAAATTTTTTGGCAAATTCTTTAGCTTCCATGGGTTCCTCTTTAAGTCTCTGCTTGAAATCCTTCCTCTTTCTCGCCCTCTTGGCAAGCTGTCGATAGCCCGATAGAGTCTATTGTAGAGATGTTTGCGCGTATAGCTAAGTCATTAGGAAGAGTTTCGATTGTGAGCCTTGTTTTGGGGTCAGCCCTATTGAGTTCGCCTCGCCTTGCTGCGCAACAGACTAATTCAACAATTCAAGCCCTGGAGCCCCGAGAGGCTATCGGAACTATTCTCATGTCCGGCCTTGTAGGCGGAATTCTAGGTCTATCGACGTTGTCGTTTTACGACCAGCCGCAGGACAATATTCGAAATATTTCCCTCGGAGCTGGTGTGGGCATGATCGCCGCCGCAATTTACATGACCTACAGCGTGGCAGAGAGCACCAAGCCGGCAGGTCGCAGCTCTATGCTGCTTCCTGATTACGACTTGAGCACAGGCCAAGCCAGCGCTCGCTACGTCTATCAATTTTAATCGGGCTGATTTCTAGCAACTCGTTTATTTTTTCCAAACAAACGGATCGATTGTGGAGTTTGAGGGGAGCGTTAGAATCTCGACGCTTTCTTCGTGCACCACGATAGTGTGTTCGAACTGAGCCGAAAGTTTTCCGTCAGCAGTTTCAACGGTCCAGTCGTCGTCCAGAAGAATCACATCGCGCTTGCCTTGGTTGATCATGGGTTCAACGGTGAAAACCATGCCAGGGAGGAATTTGGGACCGCTTCCCTTTCTTCCGAAGTGAGTGACGTGAGGATCTTCATGAAAGGCGCGGCCGATTCCGTGTCCGCCATATTCGCGAACGACGGAGTAGCCCTTGTTTTCGACGAAGCTTTGAACAGCAAATCCGATATCTCCAAAGTTTCCGTTAGGCCGAACGGCGCGAATACCTTCCCAGAGAGCTTCTTCAGCGATGCTCACAATATCTCTTGAAGCGCGCGAGGTTTTACCTACTGAGAATGTTTTAGAGGTGTCGCCGTGGAAGTCGTTAATGAAGGCGGTGACATCTACGTTGATAATGTCGCCTTCTTTTAAGATATAGGCGCTGGGAATTCCGTGACACACAACATGGTTGATGGAGGTGCAAATCGACTTTGGAAATCCGTTGTAATTGAGAGGGCTGGGAACGGCATCGTGTTCGACGATGTAACGATGACATATATCGTTGATTTCTAAGGTGCTGATTCCGGGGCGAATGTGTTCTTCAATCATGACCAAAACGTCTGCCGCGAGCTGACAGCTTTTCTTCATAACTTTTATGTCTTCAGTGGTCTTAATGGGAATCATGTCGCTTTACCTTTCCGGAATTAAATTAGATAGCTCTCTTAGAGATCTTCTCTTAACAATTCATCCATTCCTGAGTTGTTTTCTCCATTGCTAGAAGGCCTTGAAGAAGAGAGGTCAGGATTTCCTGTAATGACTTGGGTTTTTAACACGCGGGGCTCCTGACTTGTCAACGCCGCAAGGTTCGAATTCTCGTCAGGTTTGGCGGTTTGTCCGGGAGCATTGCCGTCGATGAAATACTCGGTAACCACCTTCACCGTGCTGGTGGTGGGAACGTCGCCCGTTTGAGAGTCGACTTTCACCTGAATAATTCCCTCAGGAATATCAAAGTCTAATACGGGCATTTCTTTTACGGCTTCCTGTGAATAGGAAAGCCAGATAGGAGCTGCTGTTCGGGTGCCTGTTTCATTGCGACCAATGGGACGGTCTTCGTCGAAACCTACCCAAACTCCGGAAATGATTTGTGGAGTGAATCCAAGAAACCAAGCGTCTTTAAAGTCGTTGGTTGTTCCAGTTTTTCCAGCAACGGGGCGCCCTAGAGCTTGGATGGGTTGGGCGGTTCCGTATTGAACGACCGAACGAAGAAGTGTGGTGACGAGAAAAGCAACTTTAGGGTCGAGCACTTGTTCTTGTTCTTCAACCACAGGAGGAATGACTTCTTCAAGAAGATTTCCTTCCCAGTCCATCACCTTTGCAATGGAATAGTACGGAATTTTGCGGCCCTTGTTGGCAAATACGGACCAGGCACTCACCATTTCGTTGAGACTTAGGCCAGAACTTCCTAGGGCAAGCGAGAGGTCGGGTGCGAGTTTGGATTGGATTCCGAGCTTACGGGCGAAGTCGATAACAGTCGGGATTTTCAAATGCTGAGCTAGTTTGATGGTGGGAATGTTTCGAGAAAACGCGAGGGCATTTCGGAGGGTGGTGTCCCCATAAAAACGTTCACCGTAGTTGCCGGGCTTCCAGAATGTTTCGAGTTGTGATTGTTCATCTTGGCTACGATAGACAATCGGAGAGTCGACAATGATGGTTGAGGGAGTGAGACCTGACTCAATAGCCGCACCATAAACAAAAGGTTTAAAGGTGGAGCCAGGCTGGCGAATCGCCTGCACAGCTCTGTTGAAGTGAGAGCCCGTTGTGGCGAAATCGTAACCGCCCACAACGGCTTCGAGTCCTCCCGTGGCCACATCATAAGAAATGATGGCACCTTGAACGATGGGTTCTTGTTCAAGCTTGAGTGTGATTTTGTCTTCCTCGATGAGTTTCACCTGAAGGGTAACAACATCTCCCGTTTTGAATTCGAGGTACGGATTGCGAACAACGCGCTCTCCATAGACTTCTTCGGGGTTGGCTTCGAGGGCCCATCTGTATTCGTCAGGAAGAATGTTTCCTTTTCGATTTCCAACTTGAACGACGATAGCACGAGTATTGCGATCTTTATCGACCACAACACCCGTGTAATTTTTCCCTGTTTCTAGAGGAGTGGGAGTATCCATGGCTACAGGATCTTGTCTTTCCCCTTGCGCATCTATGAGGTGAAAGTTGTAAAAATTTTGAATCAGGGCTTCGTGTTGCCTTTGAAGATGTTTTGCAATTTCTTCTTTTTTAAGACGTATTTCGGGTTGTCGGAGTCCGAGGCGTTTGTCGGTGGCTCTGAGTCCTGCATCGAGTGCCTCTTGCGCTGAAAGCTGATTTTCGAGCTTAACGGTCGTGTAGACCGAAAGGCCCTGTGCGAATTGTTCTTCACCAAACTTTTCCAGAATCTGACGACGTATAAATTCAGCCAAATAAGGAGTTTTGCTGGTGATCCCTGGAGGCGAAATAAGAATTTTAAGCTCTTCGGCCATGGCTTCGTCGTATTCGCTCTTAGAAATTTTGCTGGTTTCTAGCATACGGCCGAGCACATAACGTTGTCTCTGCTTGGCGGCTTTCGGATTGGTGGATGGGTTGTCACGAGACGGAGCTCTCGGAAGTCCCGCAAGCACCGCAGCTTCGGCAATGCTTAGATCCTTGGAGCTTTTTCCATAGTAGGTCGTCGCGGCGGCTTCGATGCCATATGAGTTTTGTCCTAAGAAAATGTGGTTGAGGTATAGATTGATGATTTGATCTTTGGTGAGAGCTTTCTCAATGCGAAACGAGAGAAGCATCTCTTTGATTTTTCGTTTGTAAGATTTTTCTGGAGTCAGAAGAAAAGATTTGGCCACCTGCTGTGTGATGGTTGATCCACCTTGAACGGTAGCTCCGGCTCGAAAGTTTTTGTAGGCGGCGCGAAGAATGGTGATGGGATTGATTCCCATGTGATTGTAGAACTCGTCATCCTCTGCGGCGACGAAGGCATTGACCACGTTTCTGGGCATTTCTTCAGTCCGTATAAAGATACGGCGTTCTTCTGCGTAACTAGCGAGAACTTTCCCATCGCGATCATAAATCGTTGTGATGAGCTTGGGTTTGTAATTCACGAGTGAATCGAGACTGGGTAGATCGGCACTATAACTGGCGAGTCCTACGAAAATCGTGACGAGAATGATTCCAAAACCGATGAGTGCTGCGATAAAAAGTCGCTTAAAGATTGTCATTGTTTTTACTATAGCAAAGAGGTGAGAACTTGGCGCTTTGGCAGGAGGACCTTTCGTTGGCTATGGCAGCCTGTGTCGCCAAAACTTCGACTTTTTTGCTTTGTGCCACAGACCACCTGCGCCAACACCGTAAAGCGATCCAAAAAGAATCCCGGCCAAGACGTCGAGTGGATAGTGTTGGCCTAGATAAACTCGGCTGTAACAAATAGCCAGAGTGAAAAGGATACAAAAGATGAAAAATAGAGATTTGGAGTGTGAAAATCGTGGCTGAAGAGAGGAAATCAAGAAAAATCCTAAGATCACAAATGCGCTCGTATTGAAGGCGTGACTCGATGGAAAGCTTAAAGCCGGAACGACCTTGGGATTATAAAAATCGACATGAGGTTTGAGTCGTCCAAAATAGAGCTTCAGGACATTTGAAAAGAGGTCAGAAAAAGCCATCCCGAGTGTCAGAATTCCAACTCCCTTTAGTGAGCTTAAAAAGTTGAATTTAGGCATGCGACAGCAGAGCACTAAGAGCAGCACAAAAAACAACACCATGAGCGAAATTCCGCCCGCTCCCTCAGTTTGCCACTTGAGATCGTTGATGAGGCTCGGGTCTTTTCGTTTACTGGCATCGGTTCGAGCTTGGAGGTTTCTATCCCATTGAATCAGGTCTGCGGGAAACGAAAGGCAGGGACTCTCGGGCATGCAACGTGTGTTGATCGGGTGGTCGGGCGGGTACACTCTTTTTGTCTTTTTCGGGGCAGACGATTCTTGAGCAGAAATTTCTTGTGCATAGCCTGCCACAAATAAAGAGATGATTAGAAAACTAAGAAGAAAAATCGGCTGCAAGACTCTCCGAGAGAGTCTAGTATGGCTACGGGTCCCAATCATGTCGTTATATTCTAACCTCGAAAAGTTTTTTTGGTGCGTGCTTTTGGCTTTCTTGGCTTGCTTTGCTTCGGTGCGCGTCATTGGTTTGCAGCCCGATGCGGCTCTTTACGCTGGGCTCGCGCAAAAAATTCTTTTAACGGGCGACAAATGGGCGCTCTCAGTGAGCGAGGAAATGTTTCCCAGGTTTTTTGAACATCCACCCTACTTTTTCCAGTGGGGCGCTTGGTTGATGGAAAACTATGGCGCGAGTGAAATGTCCGCGAAGATGATGGGCGCATTGCCCTCATTTTTTGCGCTCATTCTTCTCATCGCTTTTGTGGGCCGTGTTTGGGGATTGTCTTTGGCGAAGTGGACAGTCTTTGTGTTGGCCACGACGGTGCATTTTACTAAGTATGCGGCCACTTCAATGCTTGAAGGTCCTTTGGCTCTCGGAGTTTTAATGTCTGCCATTGGAGTTTATGGGGCACTTTCCCTCACTCGCAATTGGCAACGTCTTTTGTGTTACATGCTCACGGGGGTCGGAGTGGCGCTGGCTTGTGCTGTTAAAGGTGTGGTCGGATACGGGGCGCTTGGAGGCGCTCTTTTGGCATTTGTTTCTCAAATATTCGCCGACAATCGATCGCTTTCCCGTTTTCTCTATCTACCGATATATGGATCTTTTCTGGTTGGCGTGGCCTCCATTCCTTTCTTTTACTGGTTTCTCCAGACACTCAAGCGTCCCGAGCTTTTAGCGTGGCTCCATGGATATTTCTTCGAACAAGTTCTTCGTTCGGCCACCACTGATCGAGGAGAGGTCTTCTTTAAAGAGGCTGGAAATTATATTTATTATCTAGAGGTGATCGTGACGAGCATTTGGCCTTGGTGGTGGACCGTGCCTCTCGCCTTGGCTTTGATGGTGAAAGGACGAATTCCCTTCCGAGAAAAGTCGTGGGTTTTGTGGGCCATTGTTTCGGTTTCATTTTTTAGCGCCTTCCTCATTCCTTTGAGCTTGGTGAAATACAAGCTTCCTCATTACATGCACCCGACCTATATGCTCCTAGCTCCTCTTGGGGCCTTGGCTCTTTCGGAATTAGTAAAGCTTGTTAGAAAGGGACGCTGGACTTTTTTAGACAATCCCTTGCTGCGTTGGGGGGGGCTGTTGGTCGTCTGCGTAGCTTTTTGGATTCCCCAAGTAAGAATTTCTTCTTCTTCAAATAGAGGGCAAGAGTTTGTGCGCGCTCGTGAAGAAATTCTATCTCTCAAGTCTTCGTGTAAGATTTTGGTGCCAGCGGAAGAAATGGATCCCTACCGGATGGCGGCGTTTTCTCTTTGGTACTTTCAGGGCAAGGAATGGAAAATTGTTAAGCATCGCTATCCTTCTCCTATTGCGATTCCTCAAGACTCTATTTACTGGGAGCCACAGGGAGCTAAACTATGGATAGGAAAGGCTTGCCGATGAATGAATCTTTAATAAAAATCGCAATGGTTCAGATGTGTTCGAGTGACGATCCTTTCGAGAATCTTTTGTTGGTCAATGATTTTGTTCTCGAGGCACAGTCACAAGGGGCCTCGCTTGTGTGTTTCCCGGAAAATGTTTTTTATAGAGGACCCAAAAAGAAAGAAGGCTTTGATCGTTCTCACCTTTACTTGTCTTTGGATGAGAAAGGTCAGCTTGAGACTTCCTCCGAATTCTCCCGAGCTCTGAAAACTTTTGCGGAGTCGTGGCAGATCGCAGTGAGTTTGGGCTCGGTGTTGGAGCTTCGTGAAGATCCAGAGATGCCTTACAACTCTCATTTCTTCGTTTATCCCAAGGGCGAGAAGATTCTTTCCTATCGCAAAGTTCATCTCTTTAAATTTCATGGCAGCGAAACTCTCTATGAGGAATCGCGAGATATTCATCCGGGTGAAAGTGTCTTGTCGGTAGACCTGAACGGGTTGAAGGTGGGATTGTCGATTTGTTTCGATCTACGTTTCCCCGAATTGTTTCGTAAATTGGTTTTGCTTGATGGCGCTCAACTTCTTCTCATTCCGGCAGCCTTTGCCGCCGAAACGGGGCGAGCTCATTGGCACACTCTTTTGCGAGCGCGGTCCATCGAGAATCAATCTTACGTCGTGGCTTCGGCTCAATGGGGCAAACACCATGATTCGCGCATGCAATCGTGCGAATGTTACGGCCACGCGGTTTCTTATGGGCCTTGGGGTGAATCTTTGGCTGAGCTTCCCGAGCAAGGAGATGCCCTTGTGTGTGTGAGCCTTGATCTGTCCGCGCAGAGCAAATTGCGCGAGCGTTTGCCGGCCCTAAGTTCGGCCAAACTTCTTTGATCGAAGCTTTAAAAGAGGGCGACCTCTTGACCTCGTGTGCACCGCGTTAAGGGCTTAAATGTTTTGACACTTCCCAGATTGTCCAATCTTTGTCACAATCAATTGTATGACCAAATCCGATCTCGTTAACTTGATTACTGAGAAGACCAATCTCACGAAGAAAAAAGTGGAGGCCGTCGTGAACTGTTGTTTCGACACGATGTTTGAAGCACTCGTGAATGGCGATCGTATTGAAGTGCGTGGCTTCGGAAGCTGGTATGTGAAGAGTTACAAATCTTACACAGGCCGCAATCCTAAGACGGGCGCTGCTGTAGATGTTCCTGAAAAGAAACTCCCTTTCTTTAAAGTCGGCAAAGAACTTAAAAAAATCATCGACGACTCTAAAGACAAGCCCATCAAGCAGTAGTCACTTCTTCAAATAGGTTTTTTTATATTGCTGAGCAATCGTAGATCCGGCTCGCTTAAAATCCAGTCTTCTCTTCTGCGATCACGCTGGCATAGAGCGTAGGCCTCTACCGAATATGCGGGCACGACAATCGATCGGCTCGCTTGAAACCAAACACTCACCGCGTCCTTGATTGTGAAAATTTCGCAGTTCTTTTTCTTCAGAAGCTCGCGCACTTTTTCGGAAGCCGCAGTTTTGTGAGCACGGCTGTGCGGTGCTTTGGGAGCCGGAGGGAGTGGAGTGGCTTCTTTGGGAAAATAGCGAAAGCCCATGAGGGGAAGCCCTTGATAGTCTAGCTCCCAGAAAGAGTCTGACCCTAATGAGTAACGTTGGTTTCCTGAGTAGACGGTGTCGGGTCCAAAAGCGGGGGGAGCCACAAAACTTTTTTCGCTCTGTTGAGCGTCGTTCTTGGTGTCAACTTGGGTTGGTGGGGTGGGGGTCAAGGTTGGCATTGATTCAAGGGGCGATGAGTGTTCCTCGGGGGGAGTCTCTATGTCGTTTGAAAAGTTCACGTCGCGTTTCTTTTGAAGCTTCCACGTTAGGCCGATGCCTAAAAGTAAAAAAAGGATAATTCCTATCTTTATCGATTTAGACATATGGAAAACGATGTGCGTAGAAGTGGGTTTTGGTTTCGTAGTAAAAACTCCGCCATGCGGTAATGATGAACGCCAGCGAGTTCTGAACTTTCGATCATGGAAAGCTCTCCTGGCTTTATTTTATCAAAAAAACTCAAAATGCTTTCGGACCAATCTCCTTTTGCTTCCGGATCTGTCGCGGCATCAAAGCTGGCCCACGAGTCAAACGCCTTGCCAGGAGGCTGCAAGTGGAAAAAGCCTTTGTGTGCATTTACAAAGCTTAGGTGAATCCAGCGAGGGAGTCTGAAGTGAATACGCAGCTTCTCTGCATGAAGATCTTGTACGACAAAATAGAGCAGGTTTTCGCTACGATTTCTTTCTGGAAGTTTTCGTCGGCAGATTTCACTTGCCGATTCGAGGTCGCTCACAAGAGGGGATCCGTATTGAGCGATGTAGGGTTTGGTGGCCTCTTTGTCGCTTCTGAGTCTAAAAAAAGACTCGGTGAATCCGGAGAAAATATTTTCAGCTTGAACGGCGGCAGAGGCATTCCATTGTTTTTGTAGCAGCATCAACACGCCTTTTTCGTGGGAAGAGTTGAAGGGCGCTACAGAAAACAGCATGGCTTAAGTCTAACCTAGCGTTTTAGATAGGCCAAGCGAGCCTCGGCCTTGAGTAGGTATTCAACTGCTTGGTAGTCACGCACGTTTTCTAAAAGGTCTTTGGTTTTTTGGAGTCCTGCCACTGCGGCTCTTAAGTCGCCAACGGACTCATAAATCACTGCTCCTCGATAGAGATTCTTCGCTTCGGTGATGATCTTGTCGTAAAGGCGAGCACGTGCTACACGAACTTTGTCGTAGAGAGGCTCTCTTTCGAGAATCTGATCATAGTGTTGACGGGCTTGGACATATTGTCGATTGGCAATGTACTGATCCGCGTCGGCAAGCTGAGTTTGGTATTCGATGTCCAGTTGTGAGAGCGCTTGATCATAAGCTTCTTCCACCATCGACTGAATTTTGCCAGTGTTCATTGAGAGCTCGTCTCTGATCGATGCGGGGCCACGTCCTCCTCGATATTCACCTAGGAGGTTGTTGAGTTTTGTATCGAGGTCTTTAAGGATGGGAATGGCGTTTCTGAAGTCGGGGCCGCGCACGTAGTCGGCAGCGATTTGATATTGGGTTCGAAGAGATTGAACGGTTTCGATTTCGCGCTGTTTGATTTCGAGTTCGGGATCGATCTCGATGATCTCTGTTTGAGGGCCCTCGTATTGGGCCATAGGATCTTTGTTGCGCGCAGCGATCAATCCGTGTTGAGCTTCTTTGTTGTTGGGGTCTAGTGTGAGGACAGAGACAAACGCCTCTTCGGCATCAGCCCATCTTTTTTGAGACAGCGCTACAGTGCCCGAGTCCATGAGAACTTGAGCCTGATCCTTGTTTTTCGCGGCCGCATCTTGAGCATCTCCAACTGAATTGGAGTTCTTAAAGTAGGACTCGTTGATCTGTGCCTGAGCTTGAAGCATGATGTCTTTGGTTCGTTTGTATTTATCTACTAGCTCAAGAATCTTGCTGGAAGAATCAAGAGCCTCTTGCCACTGTCCTTTGCTCTCTGCACGTTCAGCGTCGACATAGAGTTTTCGAATCATATTTTGTTTGTCGATGCTCAAAGCATAATAGGTCGGTGAGATGTCGGGACTCTGTGCGATGTTGATGCTGTTCTCTTCGCCAGATGCAGGTTTGCGAGCGGATACTGTTGCACCCGTATCTGCAGTGGGGTCGCCCCCTACGGAGAGAAGAATCATAAGGATAAACACGGCACCCGTTCCGGAGTAAAGATATCTTTTCTTCGGCGGAAGTGCGAGCCACTGTTTTTTGAGCTCGCGTTGTTTCCGTTTAATTTTAAGAAGCCAAGGTGGAAGCTTTTTGATGCTGGGATCGTCGCTCTCAGCTTGCACTTCCTCGTCCCACTCTTCTTCGGAAACAGAACCAGAGGCAAAGGCTCCCGCCTTTCCAAAGTCCTCTTGAGCCCTGTTGGGATCATAGGGAACGGGCATATTTACGATGGT
>Ga0163144_10004739_pt1 | contig 30538 bp, 27 predicted proteins | sample OliLak19BULKMAT1_FD_123175 | JGI IMG/M metagenome (GOLD analysis project Ga0163144, IMG submission 123175) | Freshwater microbial mat bacterial communities from Lake Vanda, McMurdo Dry Valleys, Antarctica - Oligotrophic Lake LV.19.BULKMAT1 | ecosystem: Environmental > Aquatic > Freshwater >... | reverse complement strand
GTCGACCAAACGCGCGTAGTAGCGCGCGATGCCCAGCGCCGTCGGCTCTGCGCCCAGTTCGCGCATGATCTTCGCAGCCGGCCCCTTGATCGCCTCGCCACCGACGATCGGTGAAACCGCGACGACCGTGCGACAAGCCTGCAGCGCGTGCGACACGCCCGGGAGCGCGAGGATGGGCGCCACGCTCAAGTAAGGATTCGACGGGCAGATCACGACGCCCTCGAGTTCGAGCGAGTCGAGCGCGGCGCGCAGCTCAGCGCTCGGGCGGGCCGATTCGGCGCCCTGGTATTCGATCGCGCCAAGCGCGGGCCGGCATTGCTCACGTACAAAGTAGTGCTGAAAATCGAGCCAGCCTGCTTCGGTCCGTACGCGCGTGGGCACCGGATCGTCGGACATCGGGACCAGGGCCTGCCGGACGCCCAAGCGCTCGCACAGCCCTCGGGTCACCTGCGAAAGCGATTCGCCGCGCCCCAACCTTTGCGTGCGCTCGACGTGGGTCGCGAGATCGCGGTCGCCCAGGCGGAACCAGCCCGGGCCGCCGAGCCTCTCGAGCGCCTCCATGAAGGCCCAACTTTCACCCGCCTGTCCCCAGCCGGTCACGGGATTCGCGATGCCGGCAAGGGTGTACATCACGGTATCGAGATCCGGCGACACGCGCAGCCCGAGATGCTCGAAGTCGTCGCCCGTATTCACGGCGATCACCAGTTCTCGCGGGTCGAGAGATCGCGCCAGCCCGTCGGCCAGCTTCGCCCCGCCTACGCCACCGGCCAGCGCAAGGATCACCTGAAAAAGTCCCTGTCGCGCGAGCGTTGCAACTCTTTGCCGCTGCCGTTGCGCCGAGGCCAGGGAACACCGCGAATCAACACCGCCGGCCGGCCTTCGGACCCCTGGCCCATCACCGCCGAGGCGGCCGCCGCCAGTTCGTCGGCCATGCCTACTTCGGTCGTGAGCAGAGGCCGGCCCTGCAGGTCCTTTTCGCCGCGCCGGTCGAAGAGTCCCGGCAGGCCGGCAACCCCTATGGCCACACCGACGGTGCCCAGGCGCCATGCGCGCCCGAGGCTATCGTTGATGATTACGCCGATATCGACCCCGCAAAATGCCGCGAGCGATTCCCGCAACCGGGCCGCGCTGGCATCCGGGTCGACGGGCAACAGGAGCACCCGCTCGCGTCCTGTCGCATCCTGGTCGACGTTCGAACGGTCGACGCCGGCATTGGCAAGGACCAGGCCGCGACTGTCTTCGACGATCATCACGTCCGGCGCCGTGCGCAGGACGGCGCGCGTTTCCGACAGCACGATCTCGACGAGGCGCGGATCCTTCTTGCAAAGCCGCGCAATCCGGACCGCCTGCTCCGAGGGCACGACCGTGTCGACGAGCACGTAGCGGTTCTCGGATTTCGAAACGACCTTTTGCGCGATCGCCAGCACGTCCCCGTCCTGGGGAACCAGTCCGGTTGCTTCGAACGCCCGAACCAGCAGCGCGCCCAGGTCGTCACCGGCGTGCACCGCGCCTATGCCTTCGAGGGCAATCAGTTCGAGCCTGGATCCCGTGCTCGAGCCGGCCGCTTCCGGTCTTCGGCCACTCCGGATGATCACGAGTCCTTCGCCGGGACCTATGCGCAGGTGCTTTCGCGCACAACCGGGCCTGGCGGCCGGGGCATCCGTCCGGCGCGGCGGGTAAGGACCGGGGGGGTAAGGACAATGGGCACGAGGGCCGCGGCTGCGAAGCTGTGCTCGCGGCGCTCGTTGCTCACAGGACCGTAAAGCGTGCCGCGCTGTTCGGGCACGCGACCCGCGCTTTCGATCAGGGCATGCATGGCCTCGGGCGGGAGCTCTTCCCCATGTTCGTTCCCGGCGGCTCGCGAGATGCTCTCGTTCATGAGCGTTCCGCCCATGTCATTGGCGCCCGCCGCAAGGCAGGCGGCGGCGCCTTGCGGCCCCACCTTGACCCAGGACACCTGGATATTGGGGATCAGGGGATGCAGCGCCAGGCGCGATACGGCGTGCATGAGCAGGGTCTCGCGCCAGGTCGGGCCGCGGCGCGCGCCTTCGCGCAGGTACATCGGCGCCTCCATATGCACGAAGGGCAGCGGCACGAACTCGGTAATGCCACCGGTGCGTTCCTGCAGGTCGCGAACCGCGAGAAGGTGGCGCGCCCAGGATCGCGGCGTCTCCACGTGACCGAACATGATCGTTGCCGTGGTGCGCACGCCGATGCGGTGCGCGGCTTCGATCACGTGCAGCCACTGGACAGTGCTGAGCTTGTCGGGGCAGATCCGTGCACGCACCGGATCGTCGAGGATCTCGGCCGCAGTGCCGGGCAGCGAGCCCAGCCCGGCGTCGCGAAGCCGCGCGAGGAAACGCTCCACGCTCACGCCCAGAGTCTTTGCACCGTGGGTGACTTCGAGCGGCGAGAACGCATGCACGTGCATTTGCGGTACGGCCTCCTTGGCCGCCCCGAGCAACGCAAGATAGGTCTCGCCCGTGTAAGCCGGATGGATGCCGCCCTGCATGCACACCTCGGTGGCCCCGCGCGACCAGGCTTCGGTGACCCGGCGCGAGACTTCCTCTAGAGCGAGGTCGTAAGGCTTGCCGCGCAGCGTCGCGGCGGTCTTGCCCTTGGAGAACGCGCAGAACCGGCAGCTCAGCGAGCAGATGTTGGTGTAGTTGATATTGCGGTTGACGACGTAGCGAACGGTGTCGCCGCTGACCCTGCTGCGAAGGGCGTCGGCCGCCGCCTGCACTGCGTCGGCTTCGCCTTCGCGCGCGGCGAACAGGCGCACCAGGTCTGGCTCGTCCAGACGGTCTCCGGCGGCCGCCCGCGCCAGCAGGGCATCGAACGGCGCGTTGGCTGCACTGCCCCCGGTTTGTTTTCTCGCCGCCGGCAGCCCGGCGTTCGCGACGCCCGGACTCCACGAGTCGGCTCTGGCATAGCCTTCCGAGTCGATCGCATCGAGGACGTGGCGCACCAGCGACGGATCCAGCCACTGCAGGGCCGCATCCGCGGCCGCGTAGGATGGATACACCGCGAGCCGCTCGGCAAGGATCAGTCCTGCATCCCGGGTGGCTTTCTCTAGCGCGTCGATCTGCGGCCATTTTCTTTCGGGATTCACGTAGTCGTCGGTCACCGGCGAAATGCCGCCCCAATCGTTGATGCCGGCGGCGAGCAGTTCGGGAAAGCGCGACTCGCTCAGGTTCGGCGGGATCTGGATGTTCGCTTCTGCGCCGAGCACGACGCGCGCGGCGGCAGCGGTCCAGAGCAGGTCGTCGAAACCGGGCTCGCCGTGCGCGCGCATGCGCGTGTCGGCCTTGGCGCGGAAATTCTGGATGATCACTTCCTGCAGGTGGCCATGACGCCCATGCGCCTCGCGCAGGGCGAGCAGCGCATCGATCCTCTCCAGCCGCGTCTCGCCGATGCCGATCAGGATGCCGCTCGTGAAGGGCACGCGCGCGCGGCCCGCGGCCTCGATCGCCGCGAGGCGCACGGCGGGCAGCTTGTCCGGGCAGCCATGGTGCGGCCCCCCGGGCTCGCACAGCCGCAGGGAGGTGCTCTCGAGCATCATGCCCTGCGACACGCTGACCTTGCGCAGCGCGCCGATCTCGTCCTGCGTGAGCACGCCCGGGTTGGTATGCGCAAGCAAGCCGGTCTCCTCGCGCACCAGCAAGCACATCGCGGCGAGGTACTCGAGCGTGGAAGCGTAGCCGAGGGCCGCGAGCGCCGCGAGCGCGGATTCGTGCACCGCCTCGGGCCGGTCGCCGAGGGTAAACAGCGCTTCCCGGCAGCCGGACTCGCGCCCCAGGCGCGCGATCTCGAGCACCTCTTCGGGGCGCAAGTACGGGTGGTCGACGTGCTTGGGTCCGCGCACGAAGGTGCAGTAGCCGCAGACGTTGCGGCACAGGCGCGTCAGCGGGATGAACACCTTGCGCGAATAGCTGACGACGCGGCCATGGCCAAGCTCGCGCAGCCGGCGCGCTTCCTGCATCAGTTCGCGAAGAGGCAGCGATTCGAGCGCGGTGAGAAGGTCCGCTGCTTCGCGGCCGGGAGATTGCGTCATCAGGACGATCCTGAGTGGAAGTTGACGGGCAAGACTAACCGAGCCCTTGAGGAATTCCAAGCGGAACCCGGGGCCTGCACGAAGCACTCAGCGCGGCTCGCGCGCGGCATCGCGCCGGGATGCGAGAAGCACCGGCCGGTCGATTGCGTCAGCGCACCGGCCCTTGTCCGCAGCGCGGATAGATGCGCCCGCCGTCGGCGATCGCCATCGCGACCAGGATCTCGTCCGGACGCGGCGCGTCGGCGACGAACAAGGTGATCGTGTCGAAATGGTCGAACGACCCTCGAGCGGATGGGCATGCAGGACGAGGACGCGCATGGTGCGGGGGGCGACCGGCGCGGGCTACTTCGTTTTCATGATCTCGCCGGGATTCGCGCGAGGATCGCGCGGCTTCCAGGCGCCCGCCTCGACTGCGGCGATGAACTCGGCCACGCAGCGATTGAATGCTTCGGGCTCCTCGAGATTCAGGGTGTGCCCGCTCTTGGGCAGCACGGCGAGCCCCGCGGTCGGCACCGTCATCTTAAGGAAGATGCCGGGTTGCAGACAGTGGAAGTCCTCGTCCCCGACGATCACCAGCATCGGCAGGCGCATTGCCTTCAATCCCTGTTCGAGGTCATAGATCGAAGGCCGGCGCGCCTGCACGCCGCGCATCGTCAGGGCCGAGCCCCGTGCTGAGTGCTGGCCGAGCTGCATCGCGAACTCCTCCCAGCCGCGCAGATCCTTGGCCTGGAACTGCACCCGCGTACCGGCCTGCGAGTAAGTCCTGGCGAAGACCTCTGCCCCCTGCGTCTCGAACTGCTTCGCCACTTCGAGCGACACGTCGCGGAAGTAGTTCTCGTACTGCTTTTCCGCACCGTAACCGGCGCCCGCGACCACCAGCGAGAGGACCCGCTCGGGCGCCGTGAGTCCGAGGTGCAGCGTCGCGAAGCCGCCCATCGACAGGCCGACTGCGTGCGCCTGGACGATGCCGCACGCATCCATCACCGCGACGATGTCCTTCACGGCGATTGCCTGCGAGTACGCCTCGAGGCTTTCCGGCACGTCCGAGGGTGGATAACCGCGCGCGCCGTACGTCACGCAACGATGACGGCGCGAGAAGAAGCGCATCTGCGGCTCCCAGCTGCGGTGGTCACCGCCGAACTCGTGCACGAACACGATCGGCGTTCCGGCGCCGGCTTCCTCGTAGTAAAGACGGATGCCGTCGTGCGCGGTGGCGTAGGCCATGGTCGGTTCCTCCCTTTCTAGAAGAGCGGCGCGAGGTCTTTGAGGCCGCGGGCGTGCTCGACGGCTTCCGGCAGAACCGCCGCGAAGGCATCGGCCCACTCGCGGGGCACCGTCGTGCTCACCTTGATGAAACGATGGCCGAAGCGGGCCGTGTGGTAGGCGCCCTGGCGCACCTGGATGCCGTGCTCGGCAAACGCCGCGACGATCGCCTCGGGCGTTACCCCGGTGGCCTCGCATTCGACGACGAGAAAGTTCGCCTGCGAGGGATAGACCGCCACCGACAGGCCGGCAATCTTGTCCACGGCGCGTTTCACCGTCGCCTGGTTGGCGCGCTGGATCTCCTGCACCGTGGCCATCCATTCCTTCTTCACCGAAAGCCCCGCCAGCGCTGCTTTCTGCGAAATGACGTTGGCCCCAAGCGGCGCCATCGACGCGGCGCCGATTTTCTCCAGCAGTTCGGGGCGCGCGACCAGCGCGCCGAGGCGCAGTCCCGCGAAGCCGAGCCACTTGGAAAAACTCACTGCCGTCACGGTCCCCTCTGGATAGAAGCGCGCGGCGAGCGTGTGCCGGTCGGCGAAATCGCGATAGGTGCTGTCATGGATCAGCGTCGCACCGGCCTTGCGCGCGATGGAGGCAATGCCTTCGATCTCCTCCGGCGTCGCGCAGGTGCCGAGAGGATTGTTCGGGTCCACCAGGTAGATGATGTCGGTCTTCGCGTCGACCGCCTCGGCGAGGCGCTGCGGGGACAGGCGCCAGCCGTGCTCCGCCCCGTAGATGGGAATCTCGACGATCTCCATGCCGGCCTGGCGCGCAAAGATCAGCGGCCACTTCCAGCTCGGGTCGGTGGTGACGAAGCGCCGCCCGGGGCGGCACAGCGCGCGGCAGGCCGTGCCGAGCGCCGCGACGGCGCCGTCCGAGACCAGCGCCGAGAATCCCTCGAGGCCGAGGTCGGCAACGATGCCCTCGCGCAGCGTTTCGATCCCCGCCGGCGGCGCATAGGCATGAAAGGACTCGTCGTCCACCGCACGATGCAGCGCCTCGCGCACCTTCGGATGCATCGGAATGTGGTTGGTGTTCTGCCCCATCCAGATCAGGTCGGGCTGCGAGAACAGCTTGTCGAAATGGCGGTTGCGGGTATCGAGTTCGCCCATGGCGCGCCCCTAGATGATCGAGCCGCGCGACGCGATGCCGCCGTCGATCGTGACGATCGTGCCGGTGATGTAGCCGGCGCGGGGCGAGGCGAGGAACACCATCAGGTCGGCCACTTCCTCGGCGCTTGCCGGCCGGCCGCCCGGATAGAGCTTGTAGAGCTCCTGCCAGCGGCTTTCGTCGCCGTGCATGTCGAGCGCGCGACGCTTCATCAGCTTGACCATGCGCTCGGTCGCCACCGGCCCCGGGTTGACGCCGACCACGCGCACGCCCTTGTCGAGGCTCACGCCACCCAGCGCCCGCGTAAAGGACATCAGCGCCGCGTTGCCCGTGGAGCCCATGATGTAGCGCGCGTCCCAATTCTCGCCGGAGTTGCCGATGTCGTTGACGATCACGCCGCTGCCGCGCTCGCACATCTTCGCGTAGAGCGCTCGCGTGAGCGAGATGTAGCCGAACACCTTGAGGTCGAACCCGCGGCGCAGCGCCGCGTCGTCCACCGCTTCGATCGGCCCGGAGGGAATGTCGCCCGCGTTGTTGACGAGGATGTCCACTGCACCGGAGCGCGTAGCCAGGTCGCGCATCTGAGCGTCGCTGGAGAGGTCCATCGCGTGGGTCGCAACCGGCACCTTGCATTCGGCCATGATCGCTTTCTTCGCGTCTTCGAGCAGTTCGGCCGAGCGCGCCGCGAGGTGCAACGCACAGCCCTCGCGGGCGAACGCCCACGCAGTGGCGAGGCCGATGCCCTTGGAGGCGCCGGTGATGAGCACGCTCTTGCCTTGCAGATCCAGTTTCACGGGGTTCCTTTGGTTGCGTTCTCCCGCGCAAGACCGAGCTCGCGCAGCACTTCGTCCGTATGCTCGCCCAGCATCGGCGGCGCGATGGCCGCCTGGTCGTCGCGCCGGCCGTCGAGGCGCACCGGGCGGCGGATCGCGGTCAGTTCGCCCTTCACCGGATGACGCAGCGTGTAGAAACTGTCCAGCGCTTGCACCTGCGGGTCGAGCATCACGTCCTCGATGTCATTGATGCAGGAGAACGGGATGTCGGCACCCGCGAACAGCGTGAGCCAATGCGCGCGGTCCTTCGTCGCGAAAGCCTCGCCGGCGATGTTCCGGAGCGCCTCGTAGTTTGCCACACGGCCCTCGAGCGTCGTGAAGCGCGCGTCATCGACGAGATCGGCGCGCCCGATCGTCTCGACGAACTGCTCGTAGAACTTCTGCCGCGAGGACATGTGCGTCACCACCAGCTTGCCGTCGCGGCAGCGGAACGCAAAGGCCAGCGAGTTGCGGATGCGCAGGAACGCGTCCGAATGCTCGCCGTTCTGCGTCAGATAGCCGAACGGCTCCGGCATGAACGCCATGGTCGCCTCGATCATGTTCACCTCCACGCGGCGCGCGATGCCGGTGCGCTCGCGCTCGAACAGGGCCGAGAGGATGCCATACGCCGCGTACTGCCCGGTGACGTTGTCCGCAACGGTGGTGCCCGTGAGCCGCGGGTTCTCCGGATCGAGAAACTGGCTGTACATGCCGCTCAGCCCCTGCGCAATCGAATCAAAGCAGGGGCGGGCCGAATACGGCCCCTCGGTGCCGAACCCGGTGATCGAACAATGGATCAGCGCGGGGTTCAGCTCGCGCAGCCGGGCTGCCGTGAGACCGAGCCGGTCGAGCACACCCGCGCGGAAGTTGTCCAGCAGCACGTCGCTTCGCTGCACCAATCTATCCATCGCCGTGCGGCCGAACTCGGTGCGCAGTGAGATCGCGATGCTGCGCTTGTTGCGGTTGTACGAGCAGTACTGCGCGCCGTAGTTGCCCCCGCCATAGCTGCGAAACGGATCGCCGCCGTCGGGATTCTCGACCTTGATCACTTCCGCGCCCATGTCGGCCAGCATCACGCCGGTGAGCGGCGCGGTGATGAACGTCGAGAGTTCGACGACGCGGATGCCTGCCAGCGGACCGGGCATGGCGGCCTCAGGCCTTGCGCCGCGGCTTCGCCTTGCCGCCCGCGCCTTCCTTGAAAGAGGCGTACACCGGCTTGTAGGCCTTCGAGTCGAGGAAACCGTGCAGGCCCGTGTTGTACGAGTCGTCCGCATCGCCCACCTGGATGGCGACCTTCTTCTCCTGCATGTAGTCGGCGGCCTCCGCGAAGCCCATCTGCCGCACCATGCGGATCACCTGCTTGGAGGCGCGAAGCGCGCGCGGGCTCTTGGCCATCAGCTTCTGCGCGAGCTTCGTCACCTCCGCCTTCAGGCGCGCCTTCGGCACCGAGAAGTTGACGATGCCGATGCGCGCGGCTTCCTTGCCGTCGAAAGTGTCGCCGGTGCAGGCGTAGTAGAGGGCATGACGCAGCAGCACCGCGTCGGCGAAAGCCTTGCTCACCATGCCGCCGGGCAGGATGCCCCAGTTCACCTCCGAAAGCGAAAAAGTGGTGTCGTTGGCGGTCAGGGCGAAATCGGTCGCCAGCAGGTGGCTGAACGCGCCGCCGATACAGAACCCCTCGACCATCGCGATGGTCGGCTTGTCGAACATGTAGAGCCGATCCCATTGCCAGTGGTTCGACATCAGTCGCACGCGCTTGCCCTCCGCGGGATCGTTCTCCAGCGCACGGAAGAACTCCTTCAGGTCCTGGCCTGCGGAGAAGATGCCGCCGGCGCCCGCGATGACGACGACCTTGGTCTCGGGGTCGGCCTCCAGCTCGTCCAGCGTCTCGCACATCTCGGCGTGAAGCGGCGGGGACATCGCATTCTTCTTCTCCGGCCGGTTGAGGTAGGTCCACGCGATGCCGTTCTCGCGCACCACCTTCACGTACTTGCGTTGCTTCAGCTTCATGCGATTACTCTCCTGGATTGCGTTTGAACTGCGAATTGCGGGCCCCTCAGCCGTAGCGCGAGCCGCCGCCGAACCAGTCGTCGAACTGGGGCGCGGTGCGGATGATGATGCTGCGCTTGCGCATGTGTTCCTTAAGCGCGGCCCAGCCGTTTTCCTTGCCGTAGCCGCTTTCGCCGAAGCCGCCCCAGACGGAGCGCGGGTCGTTCTTGTGGTGGTCGTTGACCCAGACCACGCCGGCGCGGATGCTGGCGGCCAACCGGTGCGCTCGGGCGACGTCGCGCGTCCAGACCGCCGCGCCCAGCGCGAAGTCGCTGTCGTTGGCGAGCGCCAGCGCCTCGGCCTCATCGCCAAAGCGCGTCACCGACACCACCGGGCCGAACACCTCTTCGCGAAACAGCCGCATCCGCGGCGTGACGTCGGCGAAAACGGTCGGCGCCACATAGTGTCCGCCCTTCAAGGCATCCGGCAGCGCGGGTGCGCCACCGCCGCAGACCAGCCGCGCGCCTTCCGACTTGGCGGATTCGATGTGCGCGAAGCAGCGGTCCCGCGACACCGCCGAGATCACCGGCCCCATGTCCGTCCTGCGGTCCGCGGGGTCGCCGACGACGAGGCTCCCTGCCCTTGCGGCGAATGCCTCGACGAACCGATCGTAGATCGCATCGGCCACCAGGAACCGCGCGCCGGACACGCAGGTCTGGCCCGACGCGACGAACGCCGCGAACAGGGCACCAGCCACCGCCTCGGCCAGCGGGGCATCCTCGAAGACGAGGATCGGGGTCTTGCCGCCCAGTTCGAGCGTGCATGGAATCAGCCGCGAGGCGGCAAGCGCCGCCACCTTGCGGCCGGTGGCGGTGCCGCCCGTGAGATCGATCATTTGCACCTCGGGATGCGCGCAGACCAGCGCTCCGGTCTCGCCGGCGCCGGTGACGACGTTTATCGTGCCCTCCGGCATCCCCGCCTCGCGCGCCCAGTCGGCGAGCACGAGCGGTGTGATCGGCGCGAGCTCGGAGGGCTTGACGAGGCAGGTGTTGCCCGCGGCGAGCGCGGCGGCGAGCTTCTTCACGAGGATCAGGACCGGGTGGTTCCACGGCGTCAGCAGCGCGCAGACGCCGATCGGCTCGTACGCGGTGAGCGTGACGAACCCGCCCTTGACGCGGTTGGACTCGCCTTCCAGCCCCGCCGCGATGCTGCCGAAGTACTCCAGCCACTCGGGGATGCGGCTCATCTGCGCCGCCATTTCGCGGATCGGCCGGCCCGTCACTGCCGACTCGAGCTCGGCCAGCGTGCCGATGCGTGCGCGGATCAGGTCCGCGAAGCGATTCATGTGCCGCGCGCGATCGAGCGGTTCCAGCGCGCGCCAGGCGGGCCAGGCGCTTGCCGCCGCCGCAGCCGCAGCGGCGACGTCTTCTTTGTCCGCCACGGGCACTTCGCCGAGCGGGACCAGCGTGGCCGGGCTTGCGACGGCGATCGTGCCGCGCCCATGCGGCTCGCGCCATTGTCCGCCGTAATGCAGCTGGTAGCGTGTCAAACGTCTTCCCCTGAAAATCCCATGAGGTCCGCCGCCCCGAGCGTCGCACGCTCGAGCAGCACGGACGCTTCCGGCAGGATGCGCCGCATGTAGAAGCGGCCGACCGAGAGTTTATGCTCGTAGAACGCGCGCGCCCCGGCGCCTTTCGAAACAGCGTGCGACGCGATCTGCGCGTACTCGAGCCATACCCAGCCGAGGGACACCAGCCCGAACAGGCGCAGGTAGTCGCTGGCGCCGCCCGCCGCATCCACGACTTCGGCGCCCGCGCGCTTCTGCATCCACGCGGTTGCCTCTTCCAGCGCGTGCAAGGCCTTGCGCAGAGCGTGCGCCATCGGCGCAATCGCCGCGTCCACCTCGGCAGCGGCGATCGACTGCGCGACCAGATCGAGGAATTCCCGCACGCCAGCACCGTCGCCCTGCGTCAGCTTGCGCCGCACGAGGTCGAGCGCCTGGATGCCGTTGGTGCCCTCGTAGATCTGCGTGATGCGCACGTCGCGGACGAACTGCTCGACTCCGGTGTCATTGATGTAGCCGTAGCCGCCGAAGCATTGCAGCGCGAGGTTGGTCACCTCGGAACCCCAATCGGTGAAGTGCGCCTTGATCACCGGCGTCATCAGCGCGACAAGACGGCCGGCACGCACACGCTCGGCCGATTCCGGGTGCCGTGCCGCGAGATCGATCTGCAGCGCCACCCACAGGCCCAGACCCCGGGCCGCCTCGGTGAAACTGCGCATCGTCAGCAGCATGCGGCGCACGTCGGGGTGCGCGACGATGGCGACGGGATCGTCCCCACCCTGCACCGGAACCAGCGCCCGCCCCTGGCGCCGTTCCCGGGAATAGTGCGTGGCGTTTTGGCTGGCGACCTCGGCCTGGCTGAGGCCCTGCAACGCCACGCCGAGGCGCGCATCGTTGACCATCGTGAACATCGCGCGCAGTCCCTGGTTGGCTTCGCCCACCAGCCAGCCGTGCGCGCCGTTGTAGTTGATCACCCCGGTAGGTGCGGCCCGCAGGCCCATCTTGTGCTCGAGCGACGCGCATTCCAGCGCATTGCGCTCGCCGGGCTTGCCGTCCGCATCGACAAGGAACTTCGGCACCAGGAACAGGCTCGTGCCGCCCGACCCTCCGGGCGAACCGGGAATGCGAGCCAGCACAAGATTGACAATATTCTCGGCAAGATCGTGCTCGGCGTTGGTGATGAACGACTTCGTGCCGTGCAGGCGGTAAGAGCCGTCCGCCTGCGGCAGCGCGCGCGTGCGGATGAGGCGCAGGTCGCTGCCGGCATGCTCTTCGGTAAGGTGCATCGCGCCGGTCCACGCGCCGGAGGCTAGTTTGGGGAGATAGAGACGTTTCTGCTCGTCAGTGCCATGCGCATGCAGCGCGCTGAACACGGCCTCCGAAAGCTCGATGTAGCCGCTGAAGGCCATGTTCGCGGCGGCGAGCATCTCGGCGAAGATTTCCGCGAGCACCCCCGGCAGGCCCTTGCCGCCGTAAGCTGGGTTGAACGCGAGTCCGATCCAGCCCCCCTGGGCGAAACGGGCGTAGGCCTCCTTGAAGCCCTTCGGCGTCGTGACTTCGCCCTTGTCCCAGCGGCAGCCTTCGAGGTCGCCGGACTGGTTGAGCGGCTGCGCCACACCCTCGCAGATGCGCGCGGCGCCCTCGAGGAACACGGCGAGGGTTTCTCCGCCCGCGTCCGCATAGCCCGGAATGCCGGCGAACCGCTCCAGGCGCAGGAATTCGTCGACGACGAAGCGGTATTCCGCCAGCGGGGCGCGATAGTGGGGCAGGGATCGGTCCGGCTGACGCGCCTACGCCGCAGCCGACGGCTGCTCGTAGCGCACATAGTTGGCGTCGAGGCGGGAAGTAAAGTAGTCGATGAAGCGCACCGGCGCGTGCTTCGCCGGCGCATCGCGGCAAAACTGCGGCAGGCAGGTGACCGTCGCATCGACGTTTGGATCGAAGAAATAGGCAACCGAGTACCTGTCGCGATGCGTGGAGGCGTTGATGACACGGTGCGGGGTCGAATTGAAGGCATCGTTCGTCCACCGCGCGAACACGTCCCCGATGTTGCAGACGAATGCGCCCTGTATGACGGGAACCGGCAGCCATGCGCCTTCGCGACCCTGCACCTCGAGCCCGCCGATCTCATCCTGCGCGAGGATGGTGAGGAATCCGTAGTCGGTGTGCGGGTGGCTGCCGTACAGGTCGTCGGGCCTGTCCTCGGGCGTGGGTGGATAGTGGATCAGCCTCAGCGCGGTAGACGGAGGATCGAAGAGTCGACCGAGGTAGTCCGGCGCCTCGCCGACGGCCACCGACAACGCCGGCAACAGGCGCAGGCCGAGCTCGCAGATCGCTGTGCCGTAGCGCCGGATCGCCTGGCACAGCCAGGTGTCGGCGGGCCACTGGTTCGGCCCCTGCAGCGGCTTCGCCTCGAGGATGTCCGGATGATCCGGCGCCACCTCGTGGCGGACGAAGAACGATTCCATCCGATTCGGGCGCCGCGCGGCGGCGAAGCGTGCCGAGGACTTGAGCGTCGCGTCGCCGAATCCCATGTAGCCGCGATGCCACTTGTTCGTGCGCAGCGCGTCCTTTTCCGGCTGGGGGAGCGCGTGGAACCGGCGATTGGCCTCGAACGCGTCTTCCACGACTCGCGCCGGGACGCCATGGTTCAGGATGGAGAAGAACCCGGCAGCCTCGCAGGCCGAGCGGATCGAGCGCGCGGTCGTCGCGATGTCCGCGGTCGAACACCCCTGCCGCAACATTCCAAGGTCGATGATCGGGATTTCTGGCACGGGCCGTACGCTAGCGAGTGATGGTTCCGCCGTCAATCGTTAGCGTCTGACCGGCAGGATTGGCCCGCACGTGCGCTGCGCTTCCTGGTCACCTGGCGCACCAAAAAGCGTTTCGAATTCACGTAGCCACCGAAGCTCCGGGCGGCCGTTGGCAATGATAGGATTCGCCGCCACTGTCATGGACGCGGCACGAAAGCAGGCACGCGCTTTGCTCAGCCACTTCCTGTTGCCTGTCGTTGAGGGCACTGCAACGGCCTGAGCCAAGGGTTCACAATCGCACATAGGGAGGATTTGTTCATGAGTCACCTGTTGAAGCACCGAGCGCCCGCGCGCATTGCCGTTCTGGCGATGGCCACGTTCGCCGTTGCCGTCGGCTCGATCAATACCGCTGCTGCGCAGGAAGCCGCCAGCGTGCGCCTGAAGTGGATTGCCCAGTCGCAGTTCGCGGGCCTGTACGTGGCCAAGGCAAAGGGCTACTACACGACCGAAGGCCTCAACCTGACCATCAACCCGGGCGGCCCGAACCTGAACGCCGAGTCGCTGGTGGCCTCGGGCGCCGACACTTTCGCCGTGGGCGGTGGCATCGAAAGCTCGCTCGCCGCGCGCGACAAGAAGCTGCCGATCGTCACCCTCGGCATGCTGCACCAGCGCACGCCGGTGGTCATGGTGGTGCACGAAGACTCGTCGATCAAGACGATCCAGGACTTCAAGGGCAAGAAGATCACCTCATTCTTCACCGGCCTGCAGCACACGGTGACCGCGATGCTGCAGAAGAACGGCATGTCGCCCTCGGACTACAGCCTCACTGCGCAGGCCGTGTCGATGACGCCGTTCATCAACAAGGAAACGGACGTCGCCATGGTGACGCTCTACAACGAGTTGAACGTGCTCAAGACGCGTGGCGTCAAAGTGCGCATCTTCGCGCCGGACGACTACGGTGTCAGCGTGCCGCGCGATTCGCTCATCACCTCGGAAAAGGTGATTGCCGAGAAGCCGAAGATGGTGCAGGGCTTCATGAACGCGACGCTGCGCGGCTGGAAGTACGCGATCCAGAACCAGTCCGAGGCGATCGACATCGTCATGGCCGCCTCGCCCGGGCTCGAGCGCGGGCATCAGACCTTGATGCTGCAGGAAATTGCCAAGCTGATGCTCGCCGACACCGGCACAACGGAGGGGCTCGGCGCGCTCAACATGCCGCGCTTCAGGGCAGCGCAGGACATCCTCGTCCAGGCGAAGGTCCTTTCGGGGCCGGTGGACTTCAACGCGGCATTCGACACGAGGTTCTGGAACGCCGTACCCGCCGCAGACAAGAAGATGTAATGGGCGGGCCAGCGGCCTCCGCTGCGCCGCCCATGCTGCAGCTCACCAACCTCTCGAAGACCTTCGAATCGAGCCATGGGACGGTGGTGGCGCTCGAGCGGGTCGGCATCGAAATCGGCCGCGGCGAGTTCGTCACCGTGGTCGGGCCCAGCGGCTGCGGCAAGAGTACGCTCTTCAATATCCTCGCCGGCCTGGCCGAGCCGGACGCCGGCGCGCAGATTCTCTACAACGGCGAGCCCCGCAAGGCCCCGGAACTGCTCGGCAAGGTCGCGTTCATGCCGCAGCGCGACCTGCTGCTGCCATGGCGCCGCGTGGTGGACAACGCCATCCTGCCGCTGCAGGTGGAAGGCGTGCCGCGCGCCGAGGCTCTGAAGCGCGCCGAACCGCTGTTCAGCGAGTTCGGCCTCGCCGGCTTCGAGCGCCACTACCCGCAGCAGCTCTCCGGGGGCATGCGCCAGCGCGTGGCGCTGATGCGCACCTTCCTTTTCGAGCGCGACCTCACGCTGCTCGACGAACCGTTCGGCGCGCTCGATGCGCTGACGCGCAGCCTGATGCAGCGCTGGCTGCTCGAAGTGTGGCAGCGCCACCAGAGGACGATTCTCTTCATCACCCACGACGTCGAGGAGGCGATCTTCCTCGGCGACCGCGTGCTGGTGATGACCGCCCGCCCGGGGCGCATCAAGCTGGTGCTCGACGTGCCGCTCGCGCGGCCGCGCCCGGCGTCGATGCTGACTTCGCCGGAATTCATCGACCTGAAGCGCCAGGTGCTCGCCGCCATCGAGGAGGAGAGCATCAAGAGCTTCCAGCAGGTGGCCGAGACCTAGCATGCGCGCCGGATTCGCAAGCCAGATCGCCGCGCTCCTCGGGCTGTTCGTGCTGTGGGAGGTCTGCGTGCGCGTCTTCGACGTCGCACCGCACAACATGCCGGCCGCGAGCGCGGTGTTGCGCGACATGGCGGCGAATACCGATCTGATCGGCCGCGGCATCGTACGCACGCTTTCCGAGACTCTGATCGGCTTCGCCATCGGCGCCGCGATCGGTTTCGTCTTCGGCAGCGCGTTTGCCGTTTCGCGCGCGCTGGAGCGCCTGCTGTTTCCGCTGTTCATCGTCTCGCAGGCGATCCCGGTGATCGCGTTCGGCGCCCTGGTCGTGATGTGGCTCGGCAACGACATCTGGTCGAAGGTGGCGATTGCGGCGTATCTCACAGCGTTTCCGGTAACGGTGAATACCTGCCGCGGCATGCAGGCGGTCGACCCGCAGCGCGTGGCGCTGCTGCGCAGTTTCGGCGCCGGCGCATGGGTCCTGTACTGGCGGCTGCGCGTGCCCTATGCGTTGCCGTCGATCGCCGCGGCGCTCAAGCTCGGCATCAGCCTGGGCTTGATCGGCGCCATCGTCGGCGAGTGGTTCGGCGACACCGTCGGCCTCGGCATCATGCTCCTGCAGGCGATGTACAACGAGAACCTGCCGCGCGTGTGGAGCGTGATCCTGGTCTGCGGCGCGATCGGCATCCTGCTCTACTCCGCCTTCGAGGCGATCGAGCGGCGCTGGATCTGGTGGAAGCAGGAGATCTGACCCGATGCTCCGCCTGACACGTCGCCTGATGCGCCGCATTCGCTGATGCGTGGCTTTCTTTTCGCGGCGGCCGGCCCGCTGCTCGTGGTCGCGCTCTGGGAAGCGATCGTGCGCGCCTTGGTCGTCCCGGTCTATGTGCTGCCTGCGCCGAGCGCCATCGTGCTGAAAGTCTGGACCGACCTGCCTGCCTTGCTCGGCGGGCTATCGACGACGCTCATGGAAGCGAGCATCGGCTACGCGATCGGCGCCGCTGGCGCGCTGATCCTCGCGATGCTCTTCGTCCTCTATCCGCGCCTGGAGCGCGTCGCGTTGCCGGCGCTGGTGGCGCTGAATTCGGTGCCGGTGGTGGCGTTCGCGCCGGTGGCGCTGCTCTGGTTCGGCTCCGGACCGGCGTCGAAGATCGCCATGGTCACGATCGCGGTGGGCTTTGCGGTGTTCGTCAATGCGCACCAGGGCCTGTGTTCGGTCGACGAGTCGGCGGCCAACCTGCTGCGCTCCTTCGGCGCCGGGCCGCTGCGCCTGATGGTGCTCCTGCGCCTGCCCGCGGCGCTGCCGTCAATCATGAACGGCCTGCGCGTCGCGGTAGTGCGCAGCATGATCATCGCCATCGTCGCCGAAATGCTGGGCGCGGTGAGCGGTCTGGGCTGGACGATCTTCGAATCCACACAACAGATGGATTTCCTGCGCGCCTGGGCAGCGATCGCGGTGGCCTCCGCGGCCAGCATGGCCTGGTACGGCCTGGTGAACTGGATCGACCACCGTTTCGTTTTCTGGCGCTAGCGGGATGCTCGGTGCCGAGATCCTGGTCCGCTCGCTGGTCGCCGGCGGCATCGACACCTGCTTCGCCAACCCGGGTACCTCAGAAATGCATTTTATCGCCGCGCTCGACCGCGTGCCTGGCGTGCACTGTGTCCTCACCCTCTTCGAAGGCGTGGCGACAGGCGCAGCCGACGGTTATGCGCGCATGGCGGGCCGGCCAGCCGGCACACTGATGCACCTCGGGCCAGGGCTTGCCAACGGCCTTTGCAACCTTCACAACGCGCGCCGCGCGCGCGTGCCGATCCTCAACATCGTCGGCGAACACGCGGCGCATCACCGACGCTACGATGCCCCGCTGCATTCTGACGTGGAAGGCGTCGCGCGCCCCTTCTCCGACTGGCTGCGCACCGCGCAGTCTGCGGCAACGCTCTCGGCCGATTGCGCCGCGGCGATCGAAGCGGCGCGTGTGGCGCCGGGACGAATTGCGACCCTGATCGTTCCCGCCGACACTGCATGGAGCGACGCTGGCGATGCCCCCCCGGTGGTGCGCGCCGCGGACGCGTCGCTCCCCCGGATTGCGCCCGAACGGGTCGAGGCGGCTGCGCGTCGCCTGCGCGCCGGCAAGGGAGTGGGCCTGATGATCGGCGGCGCCTGCCTCTCGGAACGCGGCCTTGCCTTTGCACACGGCATCGCGGCTGCCACGGGGTGCCGGGTGTTCGCGCCGATGTCGAACACGCGCATCGCTCGCGGTGCCGGGCGCCTGCCGCTGGATCGCGTGCCCTTTGCGGTTGACGACGCTGTGCGCTTCCTCGCCGCGATCGACACCCTGGTGCTCCTCGGCGCGAAGTCGCCGGTCGCCTTTTTCGCCTACCCTGACAAGCCGAGCCTGCTGACGCCGGCGGGCTGCGCGACCATGACGCTCGCAGATGCGGAAGAAGACGTGCTCGGCGCGCTCGAATCCGTCGCATCGGTGCTCGGCGCTCGTCCGGCTACCGCGCCGTCGGTGGAACTGGCGTCAGCCCCCGACAGCGGCGCGCTCACGCCCCATGCGCTTGCCGCGATCATCGCCCGCCAGGTTCCCGAGCAGGCAATCGTGATCGACGAGTCCTTGTCTCTCGGCTTCACGCTCTATCCGGCAATGGCGGGCGCCGCGCCGCACGACTGGCTGCAGATGGCCGGCGGAGCAACGGGAGAAGGCCTGCCGCTTGCGGTCGGCGCCGCACTCGCGTGCAAAGACCGCAGAGTGGTCTGCCTGCAGGCCGACGGCAGCGGCGCCTACACCTGCCAGGCGCTCTGGACCATGGCACGCGAAGGGCTCGACGTGACTACCGTGATCCTGAGCAACCGCGCCTATGCAACGCTGTTCGGCGAACTGGCGAATGTGGGTGCGAAGAATCCCGGCCGCAGCGCGCTCGACATGATCCAGCTCGACCGGCCGGCGATCGGCTGGCCCGACATCGCGCGGGGCTTCGGCGTGCCCGGGGAACGTGCGCACGACGCAGCGGGTTTTTCCCGCGCGCTCGCGCACGCGCTGGCGTCGCGCGGCCCCAGCCTCGTCGAGGCGGTGCTTACTGCACCTTGATCCCGGCGTCCTTCACGACCTTCGTCCAGAGCCGGGTCTCATCCCGGATCACCTGCGCGAGTTTCTCCGGCGGGCTCGCCACCGCCAGCGTGCCGATGGCGGCGAGCCGCTCGGTCACGTCGGGAAGCTTCGAGGCGCGCACGAGTTCGGCGTTGAGCGCATCCACCACCGCGCGCGGCGTGCCCGCCGGCGCCAGCAACCCACGCCAGCCTTCGATCACGATGCCGGGAAAACCGGCTTCCGCGAACGTCGGCACATCGGCCATGAACGACGTGCGCTTCGGCCCGGTCACGGCGATCGCCCTGAGCCGCCCCGACTTGATCTGCGCCATGACTCCGGGGATCGACGCGATCGACAGGTGCGTCTCCCCGGCGAGAAGGCTCGCGACCGAGGGCGCGTTGCCCTTGTAAGGAATGTGCGTCATCTGGATGCCCGCCTCGCGCATCAGCAGCACGCCCGCGAGGTGCGCCGGCGTGCCGTTGCCGCCACTGGAGAAATTCAGCGACTGCTTCTTCGCCAGTTCGACGACCTCGCGGACGGTGGCCGCCGGCGTGGCCGGGTTCACCACCAGCACGCTGTCGGAACTGCTGACCAGCGACACGGGCGCGAGATCCTTCTGCGGGTCGAACTTCATGTCGGGATAGAGCGCCGGGTTGACGGTCATCGCGGTGTCGATCACCCAAAGCAGCGTGTAGCCGTCGGGGGCCGAACGCGCGACGAGCTCGGCTCCGATGTTGCCATTGGCGCCGGGCCTGGCTTCGATGACCATCGGCTGGCCCAGGCCCTGAGTCATCTTGTCGGCGAAGATCCTCGCCAGCGCGTCCAGCGGCCCTCCCGCGGCATAGGGGACGATCATGCGTACCGGGCGATTCGGGTAGCCCTGCGCGAGTGCGTTGCCCGCGAAGACGCACGCAAGCAGTGCCACGACGAGGATGGACTTCAGTGCTCTGAGCGCCATGCTTTCTTTCTCCTTTGTTTCGGACTCATTGTCCCGCTTCGTCACGGCCGCAAGCCGGACAGAACGACCAGGGGCTCATGGCCTCGGCATTGCGGCCCAAGGGGTCCGACGCCTGCCAGCCCGCCCACAGCCACTCTGCCGCAGCCTGCGCACGCTGCCGCAGTGATGCAAAATCGATGCCGGGAATCCGCCCGTCCCGCATGCGGACTTCGCCCGCGACGATCACCGTGTCGACGTCATCGCCCACGCCGCATTCGACCAGCGTCTTGACGGGGTCTCGAACCGGGCCCATGCGCAGCGTGTCGCGCCCGGTGAGGTCCACGATGACGATATCGGCCCGCGCGCCGGGCGCGAGGCGGCCGAGGTCGTCACGCCCCAGCGACCGTGCGCCACCCAGAGTCGCCGCCGAGAACACCTCTGCGGCCGAAGCTGCGAGATAGTCGTGGCTCATGACTTTGCCATGATAGGACGCGGTGCGCATGTTGAGGATCATGTCACGCGGGTAGGTGTCGGTGCCGAGCGCGAGGTTGATGCCTGCCTGGCTGTAGCTCTTCCATGAGTCGAGTGCCCGCGCGCGGCGCACGAGGTTCACCGGGCAATGCGACACGGTGACGCCGGCTGCGCCCATCAGCTCGAGGTCGCGCGCGCCGGGGTAGTTCAGGCGCGGATTGTCGGCGATGAAGTTGCCATGACCGATGTTGAGCGTCGGGCGCAGCAGGCCCACGCTGTCGAGCAGTTCGATCGGCGTCATGCGGTGCTCGCGCACCACGTGGTGGAATTCAAGCACGTTGTAGGCCGCGTGCGTCGCCATCGGCAGGTGCAGCGCGTCGGCCGCCTCGCGCGTGCGATGCAGCAGCGCCACGGACATGGCTTCGAGTTCGCGCGCGACCAGGATGCCGCGCACCAGGCCTTCTCGTTGGCTCGCGAGGCGCTCGATGCCGGCGAGCGCGGTCTCGAACCCCCGCTCTCCGGCGGCCTCGTCCATGTGCAGCGAAAGTCGGCCGCGATCGTCGCTGACCCAGTGCCCGCTGCAGAACCCGGGCCCGAGATAGCCGCGCACGCCGAGCGCGTGGCACTGGCGCGCGATCGCCTCCTGGATGCGCAGCTGGCTGCCGAACTCCACGAAGGTGGTGATGCCGTTGCGCAGCAGCTCCGCGACGGTGAGCACGGCGTGCAGTTCGAGCTGTTCCTCAAGGCCGGGCTCGCCATCGCGCATGTAGCGAACGTCGCCCTCGATGCGCGTGCCCTGGCGCGGCACGCTGACCTCGAAGAACGGCTGGCCGAAGAACTCCGGGCGCCCGGTATCCGTGATCAGGCGATGGCCGGCGCGATGCCCGGAATGCACATGGGCGTCGATGAAGCCGGGGCAGACCAGCTTTCCCGCTGCGTCGATCGTGGCGTCGACTCCGCCCAGAAAGGCGGGACCCGCGTAAAGGATCGAGTCGCCCTCGAACACCACCTCGTGGTCCCGGTCAAGGCAGTGATGCCCGTCGCGATACCCGACCACCCAGCCACCGCGGACCCGGGTGCGCATCGATGCGTTACCGGAAAATCTCGCCCAGCGAGGCGATGGTGCGCAGCACCATGTCGTGCGGCAGGCTCGGCCACTGCACGCGCATCAGGAAATGGTTCACGCCGAGCAGCCCCTGATAGCGCTGGATCTCGTCCTTGACGAAAACCTTGTCGCCGATGATGAAGCGGTCGCGGACGAAATCCTCGAACGGCTGCTGGAACGATTCCGCGCCCTTGGACTGCGCGTCCAGCCCCCACGAGGAATACGCGGCGTACTTGTACTGCAGGGCCGCCTTGCACTCCTCGAGCGCCTGCGCGTTGCTAGGGCCGATGTAACACTCGCGTGTGATCGGCGCGTCCTCCGGGAAGGGCTTGCCAACCGCCGCAAGCGTGTCGCGATACAGCTTCATCTGCGGCACCAGTTCCTTCAGGTGCGCGAAGTTGGTGATCAGCCACGCGTCGCCGATCTCGGCGGCACGTTTCACTGCGGGGTCCACGACCGCGGCGAGCCAGATCGGCGGGCCGCCCTTGCGCAGCGGCTTGAGCCCGACGCCCATGTCGTCAATGGTGAAGAACTTGCCCTTGTGGGTGACGCGGTCCTCGGTCCACAGGCGCCGCATGACCTCGATGCTCTCGGTGATCCGCGCCACGCGTTCTTTGAGGGGCACGTTGAAGGCGACGAACTCGGCCTCGCGATAGCCGATGCCGATGCCGAGCACGTACTTGCCGCCGGACAGGAGATCCAGCGTGACCGCTTCCTCCGCGACATGGATCGGGTTAAGCAGCGGCATGACGAGGATATTGGGGCCGATAGTCATGCCCTCGGCCTCGCGCATCAGGTAAGCCAGCATCGGGATCGGCGCGAGCATCTGCATCGGCTGCGTGGCGTAGTGATGCGGCACCCAGAGGGAGCTGAAGCCGCTCTGGCGGGCGACGCGCACCTGTTCGAGCATCTCGCCGCGTGCGGCGGCGACGTCCTGCTCCGGGGTGAATTGCGTGGTGATGTAGAGGCCGACCTTCATGACGGCGATCTCCTGAATGTTGGATTGGATTCGGGATTGGATTCGGGATTGGATGCGGCCGCCGGCGCGCCCAGAAGGGCGGCAAGCGCGTGAACGTCGGGCGTGTCGGCGAGGGCGGCGACGCACAGGCGCAGGGCTTCGGCGCGTTCGCCGAACCCGCATTCGGCGAGCAGCGCCGCGGACTTGCGCTCGGCTTCCACGTGCAGCCGCGCCGGATCGCCCCGGTACTGCGGCGCCTCGGGGTCGCCACTCGGGCATTCGCTGAAGAAGCGCCGCTCGCTGCCGTCGCGCAGCCGCAGCTTCATCTCGACCCAGTAATCGCTTGGATAACGCGCTGTGTATTCGGCGTCTTCGACCACGTTGACACGCCGGGACACCGCCAGTACCGCCTCGTCGCGGATCGCCGCGTCGGTGAAGTCCGCGAGGCTCACCCTGCCGCGCACCAGCGCCACCGCGACCCCATAGGGCACGTTGAACTGCGCATCGACCGGGTTTTTCGGCACATGATGGTACGACAGCACGTCGGTGCGGTAGATGCGGATCGCCGCCTCCTCGATCTCGGCGGCAGCGATGCCGCTTTGATTCGCCTCGATCGCGATGTCGATCGCCCCGTGCTCGAAACGGCAGCAGGGATAGGGCTTGATGGCGGTGCCGAGCGCCCGCCAGTCGGTGCCCAGGCCGCGCGTCATCGCAAGCGGATCGGTCTTTTCGCCATACGAGAAGGCGTTGAAGAAGCCGTTGTCCCCCTCGAAGATCGTCGCCGGCCCGGTGAAGCCCTCGCGGGCGAGCCGCGCAGAGAGCACCCCGCTGTGCGCCGCGCGCCCGGGATGCAGGCGCTTGATCCACGACCCGTCGGCGCGCCATTCGGTGAGGCCCGAGGCCTGCGTGCCGGCGATTCCGAACGCGCGCACCATGGCATCGCGGTCCAGGCCGATCGCCACCCCCGCCGCCGCCGCCGCGCCGAAAACGCCGCAGAGCGCGGTCGGATGCACCCCGTGATAGAACTGGCTGCCGCGGAAGACTTCCCCCACCCGGCAGGCGACTTCATAGCCGATCAGCAGCGCGCGCAGGAAAGTGAGCCCTGTCGCGTTGGCCGCCTCGGCAGCGGCGAGCGCGGCCGGGACCACAACGGCGCCTGGATGCAACACCGCAATGCGGTGATCGTCGTCGAGTTCCAGCGCGTGCGCGAAAGCGCCGTTGGCGAGTGCCGCGTCCCATGCTGAGGTCACCCGACCCGCGCCGAGCACGGTGGCCTCGGCCTTGCCGCAGGCTGCGAGAATCGTGCGGGCCACTGCAGTACTCGACGGCGCGGTGCTGCCACCGAGAGTAACGGCGAGCGTATCGAGCGCGTAAGTCTGCATGCGCCTGGCGAGCGAAATGTCCGTGGATACCACCTGCCCCACCGCGAGGTCTGCGAGCGACTCGGAAATCGTCCCCATTTCAGCGCCCTTCCTGTGCGATGAATTGCGCGCGACCCGGACGACCCGCCACCGCGCCGTCCCGCCAGACGACTTCGCCACGCGAAATCGTCACCTGCGGCCAGCCTGCGAGGGGCATTGCCGCCAGCGGACTGGGGCACACGCCAGGCGCGAGAGTCTGCATGTCCATGACTTGCCGCTCGCCCGGATCGACCAGAATGAGGTCGGCATCGGCCCCGGGCGACAGCGTACCCTTGCGGGGCGAGAGGCCGAACAGGCGCGCCGGCGTTTCGGTCATCGCACGCACCAGGATCGGCAGCGGAACTCCCTTGTCCAGCGCCCAAGTAAACATCGACGGCCACAGCGTCGGGGCGCCGGACATGCCGAACGGGACGGCGAAAATATTGCCTCCACCACCGGACTTGGCGTCAACGCTGAAACTTGCGTGGTCGCTGCCGACCGTATTGATCGCACCGGTCAGCAGGGCGGTGCCGAGGGAGCGCTGGTCCACCGGCGTACGCAGCGGCGGCGCAATCTTGGCGGCGGCGCCATGCCGATGAAGGGCGCTATCGTCCATGAGAAGGTACTGAGGGCAGGTCTCGGCCCAGATCGGCACGCCGCGGCGGCGCGCGCTCTCTATGGCGGCCAGGCCCGCGTTGGACGAAAGGTGCACGATGTATGCGGGACAACCAGTGGCCTGCGCGGCAAGCGCGACGACCTCGATGGCGGCGGCCTCAGCCTCCGCCGGACGCGAGGGCTCGTAGTACTCGACTCCGACCCGGCCCGCGCCGATCGAAGCCTGTTCCATGTGGTCGACCATCTCGCCATGCTCGGCGTGGACGAGCGCGATGCCGCCTACGCGGGCGATTTCCTGCATGGCAGCAAAGAGGAACTCGTCACGCACCATCATGCCGCGGCGCTTGTAGGCCATGAACATCTTGAATGAGCGGCACCCACTTGCGGCCAGCGCCGCGATCTGGCCGATCGTTTCCTCGCGGTCATACAGCACCACATGGAAAGCGAAATCCGTAACGGCCTCGGCAAGGCCGGCCACCCGGTGCTCCTGGATAACGTCGGCGAGCGGCCGTTCGGGCGCACCGCGAATCATGCCAATGAACGTGGTGACGCCGCCGCGCACGGCCAACCGCGAATACTCGCCGATGCCCTCGCCGTAGAAATGCACGTGGGGATCCACGACGCCCGGAAGCACGATGCGTCCGCCTGCGTCGATCGTATCTCGCGCGCCCGGCAACGCCTCGCCCTTCGCATGGCGCGAGACGATGCGCCCGCCGGACACGCCGAGGCTTCCCGCCATCGTGCCCTGCCCATCGACAAGCGTGCCGTCGGCGATCAGCAGATCGAGCATTCAGCCCTCGTCGGCGAGCGCAAACAGCACGTCCGCGAGTACGCGCGCGCCGGCCTCCGCATCCGCCTGGGTGATGCTTTCCGCCTCGTTGTGGCTAATGCCGCCCTTGCAGGGGATGAACACCATTCCGGTTGGGCAGTGGTAGTGCAGGTAGCGTGAATCGTGGCCCGCCGGCGAAGGAAGTTCCATTGCGGGGTACCCCAGCCTCGACGCCGCCTCGGCCACGCGCGCGCGCATCGTCGCAGGAAACTCCAGCGGCGGATCGTAAAGCAGCGGCACCACCTTCACATCGCACTTGCCGCGTGCGTCCTGGCAGACCGCCGGCACGAGTTCGCCCAGGCGACGCACCGTGGCGTCGTCGTCGTGACGCAAGTCGACGGAGAACACGACGCGTGAAGGCACCACGGAGGGCGCGTTGGGCGTGACGGTGAAACTGCCGATGGTGAAGCGCACCTCGTCGGCCGGGTCCCAGATCGCCTTCTGGAGCGCGTCGACAATTGCCACAGCGCTGACCAGCGCGTCACGGCGTTCGCGCCGGGCAGATGTGCCGGCATGCGCGGGCTCGCCCTGCACTTCGACCCGGAACGTGCGCTTGCCGCCAATGCCGGTGACCACGCCTATGGTCTTCTCCTGCGCCTCCAGCGCCGGCCCCTGCTCGATGTGCGCCTCAATGTAACCGGCCACCGGATACCCGGTAGGCCGCCTGGGCAGGTGCTTTTCTTTGTCGAGCACCGGGGCGATGGCTTCGCGGACGCTGACTCCCGCCTTGTCGCGCACCGCGAGAATCTCGTCCAGCGTGCGCTTGCCGGTAAACACCGCCGACCCCATCATGCCCGGCGCAAAGCGCGAGCCCTCCTCGTTCATCCACGCCACCACCTCCACCGAGCGCTTCGGCCGCCTGCCCGAAGCGGCGATCGCGCGAAGCGCAGCCAAGCCCGCGACGACGCCATAGGCGCCGTCGAACTTGCCGCCGGTGGGCTGCGTGTCGATGTGCGAGCCGGTGAGCAGCGGCGGCAGCGACGGTTCGCGTCCTTCGAGGCGCAGGTAGAGGTTGGCGGCCGCGTCGACCGCCGCCTCGGCGCCGATCTCACTCGCCCATGCGACCAGCACCTGCCGCGCCTCGATCTCCTCCCGCGAGAGCGCGAGCCGGTTCACGCCGCCGAGCTCGATCGCGCCGAAACGCGCCAGTTGCATCAAGTCGCTCCACAAGCGCTTGCCGTCGACATGATCCGATGCGTGGCCGCTCATGGCACGCCGCGAATCTCGGTCAGTGATTTCAACAGCCGGTCCATGTGCTTCTTCAGGCTGACGTCGATCCGCATGTAGCGCTTGCCCAGGCCGATGAACGAAACCGAGCCGTCCTTGACGATCACCCCGCGCTTAAGGAGTTCGTTGAAAAGCGTCGTCGAGTCGAGGGACGGGTCGTCGATCTTCAAGAGGAAGAAGTTCGAGCACGGCTCGCCGACGATCGAGTAGCGCCCTTTCATCGCGCCGATTCCGGCGACAACATAGGCGCGCATCTCGGCGATCGCCTCGATCGTCTTCTTTACGTACGCATCGTCGTCGAGCGCGGCAATCGCACCCGCAGTCTGCAACTGCCCCATATTCCAGGTCGGCTTGAGGTGCATGAGCGGCGTGATGATCTCCGGCGCCGAGAGGCCGAAACCGATCCGCAGGCCCGCGAGCCCGTACACCTTCGAGAACGTGCGCATCACGATCAGGTTGTCGAATTCCTTCAGCAGGTCCATGCCGCCGTTGGTGTTCGAGTAGTGGATATACGCCTCGTCGAGCACCACGAGCTGGTCTTTCGCCGCCTTGCAGACCTGCCTGATGCGCTCGTTCGGGATAAGGCGGCCGGTAGGGCTGTGCGGGTTGGTGAGGAACACGATGCGCACGTCGGGCCTGATGGCGGCGAGATAGTCGTCCCACTTGAAATCGAGGTCGTCGCCCATGCCGATCATCACCGGCACGCGTCCCTCGCTTTGCGCAATCATGTGATAGATCGGGAACGCCGGCACGAACATCAGCACCTTGTCGCCCTTCGATGAGAACGCGCGGATGATCCACGGGAAGATTTCGGTTTCGCCCGAGCCGCAGATCACCTGATCGGGCCGGTAGCCGTACTTCGCGGCGATCTTTTCGCGCAGCGCCCCGGCGGTCCAGTCGGGATAGTTGTCCATCTTGCGAGCCGACATGACTACTTCCTGCGCCCTCGGCGAAGGACCGAACGGGTTTTCAGCCGAACCGAGCTTGGCCACCTCATCGACAGGGATGCCGTACGTCTTCGACACGTAGTCCGGGGTCAGGCCGGGAACATAGGCCTCCTGGGAGCCGAGCGCGGGATTATCTTTGTACACCTTGAACACGAATACCTCCTTGACGATGCAGTGTGGGGGTTAAGCCCGGCGGAGAAAAATTCAGGCTTCGGCAACGGCCCGGCTCGCAGCAGCCAGTGCCGCGCGAACGCCATCCGCGGTGCCCGTGGCGTCACTGCCGTCCAGCCGCACTCGCGCCACCGGCGGCATCGGCGCGCCGAGCTCTCGAAACGCCTGCTCGAAGAGATCCAGCCAGACGCCGCCTTGGGGCAATCCATCGACAGCGAGTATCACGACGCAATACTTGTGGCGCAGGTAGTCGACGGCGTCGCCTGCCATAGTGGACGCGGCAGGCTGGCCCACCGACTCGCCGAGGATGTGCGGCGGCGGCTTCATCATGCCCCAGCCGTCCTCGACGAGGACATCGAGCACCGGGCCCGGCCGCCCGGAAATCGCGGCGTAGAACGCGGAACCCGGATTGACGAGGTAATCCGCGACGATGACGGCGCGGCGTCCTCGCGCGTCCTCGCGGATCACGCGGGTTCCTTTTGCGCGGCGAGAAACCCATCCATCTCGTCCATCGAGGCCTGCATGTCGAAGTCCTGTGCGTCCATGGCGATGCCGGTGGCGCGCGGAAAGGCCATGCCGCGCGACTCGAACTCGTTCTTCAGCTCGGTCATCCACACACCCATGCCCGCCGTGCGGTCGCTGCCGCCGGACACCGCGCCCTCGGGCCTGCCGCCCCACGACGCCTTGGTACTCGTGAGCCGCACCCCGCTCGAGGGGCTACCGTCGAGGCCGATGATCACAACGTCATAGTCGTGCTGCACGTGGACCGCGACCGTGTCGACGACCGTGCGCGCGAGCGATCGGCAATGGCGCCTGTAGCCGGGGGTATCGTATTGCTCGCGCGACTGCCACCAGCGCACCACGCCGAGATAGCTCATCTCCGGACAGGGCAACTGCTGAATCTCGTAGCCGTTCGCGCGCAGGCGCTCGACGAGGGGCGCGACCACACCCGCGCACTTGGCGAATTCGCTCACCTTGGCGTTCTGGTTGACGAGGCAGTGCGCGACATAGGCGACCCGGCGACTGCTTTCCGGCATGGCGTTCCTCCCTGAGGTTCTCCGAAGGGTAGTGGCTGCCGGTGCGCACGGCAAGTGCAGGATTCATGGGCGAAACACCGCACGCCAGCAACGCTGAATCTAGGACAATCCAGCCATGCTGATCGCGAACGCACGCATGTACTCGTCTGCGGGCCCGGCGGCCCGGACGGCATGGCGGGAGGTTCTCGCATGGGTCGTCGCGAACGCCTGCACACCGATGGACATCGTAGACCACGATCCGCCTGCACTCCTTTCGGACCTTTGGGCGCGCGACGACCTGGGCGCGACGATCATGTGCGGCCTGCCGCACGCGCTGCGCAAGCCGACGCCGACCGTGCTCGCCGCGCCGATTCCGTCGCCGCCGGCCTACGGCGGGAAAGCGGTCTACTTCAGCTACCTCCTGGCGCCCGCCGGGTCGCCCGCCACGCGCTTGGAGGACACGTTCGGCGGCACCGTCGGCTACACGCTCGATGATTCGATGTCGGGATGCGTTGCGTTGCGCTGCCTGCTCGAGTCCTACCGCACGCCGCAGCGGCCGCAGCTGTTCTCGAAGGTCGTGGGCAACCTGATCCACGTGCGCGGCATGATCGAGGCCGTGGGTGCGCGCCGCGTGGACCTCGGGTCCGTGGATGGCTATGTCTTCGACCTGCTGAGAAAACACGATCCGGTCTTCGCGGCCCAGGTCAAGCCGATCGGCGTCACGGCCCCCGTGCCGATGCCGCCCTTCGTGGCGACGGCGAATCTCGAACCAGCCACCATCGCCCGGCTGCGCGCGGCGTTCCGCGCCGCGGGAGCCGCGCTGGAATTGGCGAACGCGCGGGAAACGCTGCTGCTATCCGGGTTCGACACGCCCGATCCTGCCGCGTACGACGTGTTTCACCGTTTCCAGGAACTTTCACAGCGCCACGCGGGAATCTGGTGATCGCCGGTGCTCAGCTCACGCTGACGAATCCGCGGTGAAGGTCTCCCTGGCGTGCCGCCCGCTGACTCCATAGCCGCGGTCGGAGCGATGTGTTGGCCGGCGCAAACACGCCCACCAAACTTCCGCATCCAAGCCAGGCATCCCCAGGAAGTTCCTCTTGAGGCCGAGGTGCATCTTCGAGCACGTGCACTTGCGGGTTGAAGTTGGAGCTTCAAACCTACCCGATGGCATCGGTATTGTTGTATTACAGCGATACACAAGGAATCATCATGGCGGTCTCCGTACGACTCGATCCCGTTACCGAAGCCAAACTGTCGCAGCAGGCGGCGCTGCTTGGTGTGACGAAATCCGACTTCATCAAGGATGCGCTTGCGCGCGTCCTGGGCATGAAGAATCCGGCAACGCTGCTCAAGCAGGTGCGCAGCGCCGGCAAGATGGGGCGGCCGGATGCGTCCTCCACTGTTTCGGCGGCGATGAAGGCCAGGTTGCGTGCGAAACGTTCTGATTGATGCCGGTCCGCTGGTCGCACTATTCGCGACCGACGATCAGCACCATCGCCGCTATGACGGGCTGGTGAAGGAACTATCCGCCGATGGTTTGCGTCTGGTCACGACCTGGCCATGCATCGTAGAGGCGTCCTACATTCTCGATGCGCCGTGGCGCTTCGAATTGCTGGAATGGGTGGAACAAGGCGGCGTGCAGGTACTTCCCTTTGATACGTCTCATTTGGCGGTGATATTGCCGTGGATGCGGTGTTACACCGAAAAATACAAGCGCGACATGGATCTCGCTGACGCGACACTGATCTGGCTGGGGTACGAAACCGGATTGCACGAAATCATGACGTTTGTCCCAGCGCGCCGAGAACACGCCCCCCGGCGTGTGCACCCGCATGGTTTCGTCTGATGCTTGAACCTGCGTGTTGTTACTCTCCTGGCACGCCCTCGCAACCGCCTCGGCTATTGCCAATTTGCGTTCACCCATCGGGTACCCCCTCGCGCGTTGCGTACGGCACGAGCAAGGCGGCGCTCGCCCACCTCACCCGCCAGCAGGCGGCCGAGCTCGGCAACCTGGGCATCCGCGTCAACCTCGTGGCGCCCGGACCGGTCGACACCGCAAT
>Ga0163144_10004738_pt1 | contig 30539 bp, 27 predicted proteins | sample OliLak19BULKMAT1_FD_123175 | JGI IMG/M metagenome (GOLD analysis project Ga0163144, IMG submission 123175) | Freshwater microbial mat bacterial communities from Lake Vanda, McMurdo Dry Valleys, Antarctica - Oligotrophic Lake LV.19.BULKMAT1 | ecosystem: Environmental > Aquatic > Freshwater >... | reverse complement strand
TATAACTGTGACTAAGATCACATTATAGAGGCCTTCCAGCGGTAACGAGGAGGCCGGAAGGGCTTGCAGGATCAGGTCGTCACTGAAAGGGCCAAGGTTGTAGCCCTCCTGCAGAATACCCCACCACAAACAATTCTGACACCCTGGCCGAGCGTTCCGCACAGCGTCGGCATGATGTTTTTCACCCAGCACCCGGGGGTGATCGACCTACCAAGGAGGTGGACGGAATGTTTGAAGACGAAGTTTATTCTACGCGCAGTCGCTCCAATAAAGAGTCAATATTGCTGCTGCTCAGCGGCGTTCTGGCTGTGGCAGTTACCCCTCTGGCTTACATTCGACTACGTGATGAGCACTGGACGCTGGCGTTTGTTGACGCGGGCATTGTATGCATCATGCTGTTGTTGTTTGTGTTTGTTTACGTTAGGCGCGGAACCCGGACGGCCGGGATCCTGATCGCGCTCGGCTTTATCAGCGCCGCGCTCATGTGCACCTTACTGTTGGGCGTTGGCGAGATATATTGGGCTTTTCCTGCCCTGATGGTGGCTTACTTCATGCTCGATACACGGCAGGCGACAATACTCGCGGGAGGATTTGTCGCCTGTTTCCTCGCAATTGTGTGGGATCATTTACCTGCCGCTAATCTCGTCAAAATCTGTCTGACCCTGGTAGTTACCATATTGCTTGCCAACGCATTTTCCCTCACCAATCGACGACAATTGGAAACCCTGCGCCGCATTGCGAATGTGGATCCTCTGACCGGCGCCGGCAACCGGCGTGCCCAAAATCTCAAGCTCGATGCAGCCGATGCGATTTTTCGTCGCAGTAATAGCCCGGCTTGTGTACTGATACTCGATATCGATCATTTCAAAAAAATCAACGACACCCACGGTCACATTGCGGGCGATCAGTTGTTGGTTGACCTCTGCGAACTAGTGCGCCGTTCCACTCGAGCCACGGAGAGTTTGTACCGATACGGTGGTGAGGAGTTCGTATTGATTGCTGAACAGACTGCGTTGGACACTGCGGTAAACCTGGCGGAAAAGTTGCGCAGTCAGATTGCGCAGGCAGTTTTTACCTCCGGAATTCAACTGACAGTATCCATTGGCGTTGCCGAACTCCAACGCGGAGAGAACAGAGAGGGATGGCTGGGCCGGGCGGACGCCGCACTGTATCGAGCCAAAGAGCGCGGGCGCAACCAGGTTGTGGTGGCAGAGACTCCGGAACCGGCAACGTTGTTGCGCTTGCCCACGGTGGAACGTAGGAGTCCCAAGTTGGAGCGTAGGGGTGAAGCCGAAACAGGGCGGACAGCGTTATCCCGTTCAATGTAATCAGGTGGGGCACGGATAGTTGTTGATTTCGGCCTGATAGTAGTCTGGCAAAAATTCGATCAAAGGAATGGTGCCCAGAGACGGAATCGAACCGCCGACACGGGGATTTTCAATCCCCTGCTCTACCGACTGAGCTATCTGGGCAAGCTTGCGGAACCGCAAGTGGCGCGTATTAAACCCGTATGGGCTGCGTGAGTCAAGCCGCCGCCGGCGAGTGGCGCGAGGCTACTTTGCAGGCGGAACGTAACCTTCGGCCCGGTCGTAATTCTCGCCGGAAAAGTATTTGTCCATCTCCCCCTGCAGGTACTTTCGCGCCGCCGGATCGACCAGGCTCAGGTGTTTTTCATTGATCAACATGGTCTGGTGGCCCTGCCAGTCCTGCCAGGCCTGTTTGGATACATTCTCGAAAACGTCCGAGCCTTTGGGGCCGGGGTACGGCGGCGCGTCCAGCCCTTCCATTTCCTTTTGGTACTTCTTGCAAAAAACCATGCGGGACATTCTCAGTACTCCTTGTGTGGGCCCGTTTGTGTGTCAGTGCTGGCCAGTTTTTCCAGCAGCGCGGCGACCGGTGCCGCCAGGCCGATTTGCGGGGGTTGGCGCAGTTTATACCAGAGCTGCCGGGTGCCTTCCATCACCGCGTGCGGGGTGACATCCAGTTCCACCACCACCGGTGTGATATCCAGGTGGTAGTGACTGAAGGTATGACGAAAGCCCGCCTGGATTTCCACCCTGGCAGGTTCGGCGCCCCACAAGTCCAGGCACCGTAGGTGGCCGGCCTCGGGGGTGGCGATCTCGGGGAAGCACCACAGGCCTCCCCAGATACCGCTGGCGGGGCGTTTTTCCAGCCAGACGTCGCCCTCGCTGCTGCGCGCAATAAGGAAGTGAGTGGATTTGACTGGCATACGCTTGCGCGGTTTTTTGCCGGGATAGTTGCGTTGATCGCCGTGGGCCAATGCCTGGCAGTCTACTGCCAGCGGACAAACCCCGCAGGCTGGAGACGAGCGTGTGCAGAGAGTCGCGCCCAGGTCCATCATCGCCTGGGTGTAATCTGCGCAGCGCTCATTTGGCGTGTACTGCTCGGCGATGTCCCAAAGCCGCTGGTGCACGGCGGTTTGTCCCGGCCAGCCCTCTACCCGGTGGTAGCGCGCCAGCACCCGTTTTACATTGCCATCAAGAATACTCGCGCGCTGTCTGAAGGCGATGCTCAGGATAGCGCCGGCGGTGGAGCGGCCCACGCCCGGCAATTCACACAGTCCATCGAGAGTGTCGGGGAACCGTCCGCGCAGTTCATTTGCTACTCGCTTGGCCGCCTGGTGCAGGTTGCGCGCCCGGGCGTAATAGCCGAGCCCGGTCCACAGGTGCAGCACCTCATCCTCGGGCGCATCCGCCAGTTCCTGCACATTCGGAAAGGCCGCCGTAAAGCGCTCGAAATAGGGAATGACGGTTTTTACCTGGGTCTGCTGCAGCATGATTTCCGACACCCAGACCCGGTAGGGGCTGGTATCGCGCTGCCACGGCAGGTCCGTGCGACCGTGCGCATCGAACCAGTCGAGGACGCGTTGGTGGAAGGGTGCGGGGCTGGGCATGGAGCGTACATTTCGGGGCGGACAACAGCGCCACAGGGTAATGCCTCACCTGCCATAGTGCCAGTGAATTAAGCGCTGCGTTCCCTTATAATGACCGGCCTTTCCGGGGCACGTTTTCCCCGCATTCAATTCGAGTGGAGAGTCCGATGGCTGCGCGCAAGGCCACAGTAACGCGAGACACGCTGGAGACCCAGATCACCGTCGCGGTGAATCTGGACGGTTCCGGCAAGACCAAATTCGATACGGGTATTCCCTTCCTGGAGCACATGCTGGACCAGGTCGCGCGTCACGGCATGGTGGATCTGGATATAAAAGCCAAGGGCGACCTGCACATCGACGCCCACCACACGGTGGAGGACATTGGCATCACTCTGGGCCAGGCCGTCGCGAAGGCAGCGGGTGACAAAAAGGGTATCGTCCGCTACGGGCATGCCTATGTGCCGCTGGATGAGGCGCTCTCAAGGGTGGTGATCGACTTCTCTGGTCGACCCGGCCTGGAGTTCCATGTGCCTTTTACCCGCTCGGCGGTCGGCGGCTTTGATGTGGACCTGTTCCTGGAGTTTTTCCAGGGCTTCGCGAATCACGCCCTCGTCACTCTGCACATCGACAACTTGCGCGGCGACAACAGCCACCACCAGGCGGAAACAGTGTTCAAGGCCTTCGGTCGCGCCGTACGCATGGCCCTGACGCTTGATCCGCGTATGGCGGGTGTCACGCCCTCCACCAAGGGTGTGTTGTAAACGGGAATCCCGGTTATGAGAGTCCGGTTATGAGTACCCGGTTATGAGCACCCGTTTATGAGTATTAGTGTCGCCGTCATCGATTACGGTATGGGTAACCTGCATTCTGTCGCCAGCGCGCTGCAGCACGTCGGCGCTGACGAGGTGCTGGTGACCCATGACGCCAATCTTATCCGCCAGGCTGATCGCGTGGTATTTCCCGGTGTGGGCGCTATCCGCGACTGCATGGCGGAGATACGCCGTCTCAAATGCGATGAACTTCTGACGCACGCACTGACTGAGCAGCAGGTCCCGGTGCTGGCGATCTGTGTCGGCCTGCAGGCCCTGATGACGCGCTCAGAAGAAAACGATGGTGTGGATTGCCTGGACATTATTCCCGGCGAGGTGCGTTACTTTGGCAAACCGCTGCAGGATACTGCCGGAGCGCGCTTGAAGGTGCCGCACATGGGCTGGAACGAAGTGCACCAATGCATGGAGCACCCGTTGTGGGCAGGCATTCCCGACAGGAGCCGCTTTTACTTCGTGCACAGTTACTACGTGCACGCCACGGATCGCAGCCTGTTGGCGGGCAGCGTGGAATACGGTGTCAGCGCCGATGCGGCCCTGGCCCGTGACAATCTGTTCGCGGTGCAGTTTCACCCGGAGAAGAGCGCTACCGCCGGGCTCAGATTGCTGAAAAATTTTCTACAGTGGAATGGACAATGCTGATCATCCCCGCTATCGATTTGAAGGACGGGCAGTGTGTGCGCCTACGCCAGGGTCTGATGGACGACAGCACGGTTTTCTCCGATGACCCTGTGGCGATGGCGGCCCGCTGGGTGCAGGCCGGTTGCCGTCGCCTGCATTTAGTAGATCTGAACGGGGCATTCGCCGGTGAACCGGTGAACGCCGCGGTGGTGACCGCCATCGCGGCTGCTTATCCGCAGCTGCCCATACAGATCGGCGGCGGTATCCGCAACCTGCAAACCATTGAGTACTATATTAATTCCGGTGTCAGCTACGTGATCATCGGTACCAAGGCAGTCAAGGAGCCGGAATTTGTGGCCGAGGCCTGCGCTGCTTTTCCGGGCAAGGTCATCGTGGGACTCGATGCCAAAGGCGGACTGGTCGCCACCGATGGCTGGGCCGAGGTCTCCGCGATGCGCGCCACCGATCTGGCCCGCCGCTTCGAATCTGACGGCGTGGCGGCCATCGTCTACACCGATATCGCCCGCGACGGCATGATGCAGGGTGTGAATGTGCCGGCGACGGTGGCGATGGCGCAGGCCTCGCGCATCCCGGTGATTGCCTCTGGCGGCATTACCAATATCGATGACATCCGCGGCCTGCTCGCGGTGGCGCACACCGGTATTTGCGGCGCCATTACCGGCCGCGCCATTTACGAGGGCACGCTGGACGTGGCGGAAGCACAGCGCCTGTGTGACGAGACGGTCCCGTCATGAGCCTCGCCAAACGCATTATTCCCTGCCTGGATGTGGACAACGGCCGAGTGGTCAAGGGTGTGAACTTTGTCGACATACGCGATGCCGGTGATCCTGTGGAAATCGCCATGCGCTATAACGAGCAGGGCGCCGACGAGGTGTGCTTTCTCGATATCACCGCCAGCCACGAAGGCCGCGCTACCACTGTACACACGGTAGAGCAGATTGCCGAGCATGTGTTCATTCCCCTCACCGTGGGCGGCGGCATTCGTTCGGTGGAGGATATTCGCACCATGCTCAACGCCGGTGCCGACAAGGTGAGCATCAATACTGCGGCCATCCATAATCCCCAGCTCGTGCAGGAATCAGCCCGGCGATTCGGCTCGCAGTGCATAGTCGTAGCGATTGATGCCAAGCGCGTGGAGGATGTGGACGGTCAGCCGCGCTGGGAGATATTCACCCACGGCGGCCGCCAGCCTACCGGCATTGACGCGGTGGCCTGGGCGGTAAGAATGGCAGAGCTGGGCGCGGGTGAAATCTTGCTGACTAGCATGGATCGGGACGGCACGCGCAATGGTTTCGAGTTGGGTGTAACGCGGGCGATTACTGATGCGGTGGAGATTCCAGTGATTGCCTCCGGTGGTGTGGGCACGCTGGACCATCTGGTTGATGGGATCATCAAAGGTGGCGCCGATGCGGTGCTGGCGGCCAGCATTTTCCACTTCGGCGAGTACACCGTGCCCCAGGCCAAGGCCTACATGGCCGCGCGCGGGATTGAAGTGCGAAGCTGAGGCGCAGCTCGGCGCTCAGGATTCGCCGTTAACTTCGGGCACCACTTTTTTGTCACGCAATCCCAGAATGTTCAGGCCCTTCAACAGCGCAAGCGCCTCATAGATCTGGTTGTCGTCGGCGAGCAACTTGCTCGCCACCGTGGCAGTCTTTTTGTCTTTGCTTGTGCCATTGGCGTTGTTGAGATGGCCGGACAAGTCCGCTTCTGTGATCTGCTGCGGGTCGTTGTAGGCCGTGATGGTAGCCCGCTCAACCACGATGTCCGGCACTATGCCCTCAGCCTGGATAGAGCGGCCATTGGGCGTGAAATACAGCGCGGTGGTGAGCTTGATCGCGCGGGAGTCGGACAGTGGCAGGACGGTTTGTACCGAGCCTTTACCAAAACTCCGGGTGCCCATGATCACAGCGCGGCCGTGGTCCTGTAGGGCGCCGGCGACAATCTCCGAGGCGCTGGCTGAGCCCTGGTTGATCAGCACAACGAGAGGCACGTCATTGGTGACGTCGAGTGGGTCGGCGTCATAACTCGCATCGGCGTTAGCCACACGACCCTCGGTGTAGACCACGTTGCCACCGTCTAGGAATAAACTGGCCACATCGACACTGGCGCGCAGAATGCCCCCGGGGTTATTGCGCAAATCCAGTACCAGGCCCTTGAGTTTCTGTTCGGCCATCAGTTTTTCCAGTGCTTTGCGCACGTCCGTTCCTGTGCTGTTCTGGAACTGGGCTATGCGGATATAGCCGTAACCGGGTTCCAGCCAGCTCTGGCGTACGCTGGCGACCTTGATGGTATTGCGCACCAGGGTGACGTCAAAGGGTTGAGTCTCGCCGGGCCGGCCGATGGACAGCTCGATCTTACTGCCCTTGGGGCCGCGCATTATTTCGATGGCCTCATTCAGGGTCATACCCTTCACCGGGACATTGCCCAGTTTGAGAATGACATCGCCGCTTTGCAGGCCCGCTTCTGCTGCTGGGGAGCCATCGATGGGCGAGATGATTTTGACGTAGCCGTCTTCCATCCCCACCTCCAGACCGAGACCGGTGAATTCGCCGGAGGTGGTGTCCTGTAAGTTCTGGAAGGCATCTTTAGTGAGGTAACTCGAGTGTGGGTCGAGGCCCATCAACATGCCTTGTATGGCGTATTCCAACAGTGTGCTGTCGTCGATTTCCTCGACGTAACCAAGACGGATCTGGTTGTACACTTCCGCGAACGTGCGCAATTCGTCCAGGGGTAGTTTGCCCTGCTCCTCCACGGCCCCCAGGGGCGCGCAAATGGTCAGGGCGAGTGCGGCGACAAAGCTCGCCAGCGTATTGCGGAGCATGAAGAAGGAGCGCATGAGTATTGTCGGGAGACCGGTAACCTGAAGAGCCACAGTTTACCCTATTCTTCGCCAAGAGTGCCAAGCGGGTTCGCGCAAAAGCAGGTTCAGCGTTTACACCACTGCGCCGGATTGGTGGGTTTGCCATTGTGGCGAATTTCAAAATACAGGGCGGTCTGGTCCTCTCCGCCAGTGTTGCCCACCGTACTGACGGGAGTGCCGGCAGTCACCCACTCGCCCACCTCGCGCAGCAGGCTCTCGTTGTGGGCGTACAGGCTCATGTAGCCGTCGCTGTGGTCTATGATCAGCAGCAGGCCGGAGCCGCGCAGCCAGTCGGCGTACACCACGCGACCGTGATGTATAGCCTTGACGGTGGTGCCTTCCGTGGCCGGTATGGTGATCCCCTGCCAGCGCATTTTACCCTCGTTGCGCGGGTGGTCGAACTGGTTACTGGGTTTGCCCGCAACTGGCCACGGCATTTGGCCCCGGGCACTCTGGAAGGTTGCGTAGTTGGCGGGTACCTGCAGATCGATTATCGCCTTTTCAATGGCGCGCAACAGCTCCTCCAGCTGTTTGCGATCCTGCTCTTTTTGTTTGAGCTGGGCACTTTTGCTGCTGATGCTGTCGTTCAGTTCCGCCAGAGCCAGTTGTCGGCTGGCCTGGGCTGTGGTGAGATCGGCCTGTTGTTGTTGCAGGGTCCGGCCACGGCTGTCCAATTCCGCCAGGGTGGCATCGATACGTTGCTGCAGTTCCTGCAGTTCCCGGAGTGTTTTCCGGTACTGTTCCAGCAGAGTATTGCGAGCCTCGAAAAAATAGCGGTAGTAGGCCAGGGATCGGGCCACCGTGTGCGGATTTTCCTGATTCAACAGGACCTTGATCTGTCCCTGGCGGCCCATCTGCCAGGCGGTCTTCAACTCCAGGGAAATGTGCGCCTTTTGCAGGTCGCGGGCCTGTTCCTGCTCCGTGCGCCGCTGCTCCATTGCCGCCAGCTCCTTGGTGTTGGCGGCCAATGTCCGTTGATTTTCGGTTATATCGCGCTGCAGCGTTCCCAGGTCCACTTCAGCCTGCCGCAGCTGTCCCTGCAACTCATTGTGGCGGTTGCTGGCAGTGGATATTTCCGACGTAATGCCTTTTATCTCGACTTCCAGTTGTTGCAACTGCTCGCGGGCCTTTTCTTCGTCGGATTGCGCCCGGCTCTGCTGGGACAGGCCTGTCAGCAATAGTCCCGACAGCAGCGCCACCAGTACTACGCGCCAGGCGGTGTGTTGGTCCTGGCGCGTCAAGCGGGCGCAGTAGACAGGTCGCGGCCGGTCATCTCGACCGGCTGTGGCAGGGCCATCAGGCCCAGCAGGGTCGGCGCGATATCCGCCAGTATGCCGCCCGTGGCTTGCAGCACCAGTTGTTTTGGCCCGATATAGACCAGGGGCACCAGCTCTGTGGTGTGCTGGGTGTGGTGCTGGCCGGATGCGTAATCAAGCATCTGTTCACAGTTGCCGTGATCGGCGGTGATCAGTGCCTGCCCGCCCACCTGGTCCAGGGCCTGCTCCACTCTGCCCAGGCATTCGTCCAGTACCTCTACCGCCTTTACGGCCGCAGCGAAGACACCGGTGTGACCCACCATATCGCCATTGGCGTAGTTGCAGACGATCAGGTCGTAGTTGCCGGAGGTTATTGCCTTCACCAGTTTGTCGGTCAGCTCCCGCGCGCTCATTTCCGGCTTGAGGTCATAGGTCGCGACATCCGGCGAAGCGATGAGCATGCGCTCTTCTCCCGGGAACAGCGCCTCTCGACCACCGCTGAAAAAGAAGGTCACATGGGCGTATTTCTCTGTTTCCGCAATGCGCAACTGGGTCATGTGGCGTTTGGCAAGATAGTCACCCAGCACGTTTTTCAGTTTTTCCGGTCCGAAGGCGCAGCTGGCGTCGATATCTTCCGCATATTCTGTCAGTGTCACGAACGCAGACAGGCGCGGCACCACCTTGCGCTGAAAATGATTGAAACCTTTATCGACAAATGTACGGGTCAGTTGCCGCGCACGATCAGAGCGGAAATTCAGGAACAGCACAGCGTCGTTATCGCTGACGACGACGGCCGCCTGCTGGTCGTTACAGATTACTGTAGGTAACACAAATTCGTCACTTTCTCCGCGCTGGTAGGCGGCATGCAGGGCCTCGGCAGTGTTGTCGGCGCGGTGCTGTGCAGCGCCTTCGGTGAGCAGCCGGTAGGCGCGCTCAATGCGATCCCAGCGGTTGTCCCTGTCCATGGCGTAGTAGCGACCGCAAACAGTGGCCGTGCGGCCGCAGCCGAGTTCGGCGAACAGGTCATCAGCCTTCTCCAGCGAGGGGCCAGCACTGCGCGGCAGCGTATCGCGGCCATCGAGGAAGGCGTGCAGGTATACCTGCTTTGCCCCGCGCGCGGCGGCCAGGCGAATGCCGGCGAAAATTTGCTCCTCGTGGCTGTGCACGCCCCCGGTGGAGAGCAGGCCGAAAATGTGTACTGCTCCGCCAGCTGCGATCGCCTTGTCGATAGCACCTGTCAAGGCCGGATTCCGGTCGAAGCTACCATCTCTGATCGCCTGGTGGATGCGCGAGATGTTCTGGTAGATCACTCGCCCTGAGCCCAGGCTCATATGGCCCACCTCGGAGTTGCCCATCTGCCCGCCCGGCAGCCCCACGTCCTCCCCGGAGGCCGAGATCAGTGCGTGCGGAGACTCAGCCCACAGCCGATCCCATACGGGAGTGCTGGCGATGGCGATGGCATTGTCCCGTGTTTCCTCACGGTAGCCCCAGCCATCCAGCACGATCAGGACAGTGGCTTTCTTGTTACTCTTGCTCATGTATGTTCCCGACCAGGCAGGGTGTTTTCAGGGGTGTCAAAGCGCGCCATTTTAACCTGTCTGGGATAGCAGCGCATTGTCTCTGTGGTCGACTGTGGTCCACTGGCGTCGTCGTCGCTTAGCTCTCCTTGCAAGCTCTCCTCGCAGGGCTGGTTGCGTTCCGACAGACCTTGTATACTTGGCGCCCTTTAAATCGGCAGGACGTGTGCTACACACGCAAAAAATACGCGCGGCCCTCGCGCGATTATTCCGGCCGTTTCCAACAGGTACAAGCTAGCAATACCATGGCACTATTTTTCGAATTTCTTACGCAGCAGTGGATGCTGGCGGCCGCGCTCCTGGTGGTCATAGCGCTGTTGATCATGCACGAGGCGCGCAAGTCTGGCCCGTCTCTGTCACCCCAGCAGGCAATCAATATGGTCAACGCTGATGAGGGCGTCTTTGTCGATCTGCGTGAGGCCACCGAGTTCAGGAAGGGACATATTGTCAGCGCCATAAATATACCCTCGGCCAAGTTGCCGGAGCGCATGGTTGAGCTGGAAAAATACAAAGAAAAACCCATTGTGCTGGTGTGCAAGATGGGCCAGCAGTCGAGTGCGGCGGGCAAGCAGCTCAAGGACGCAAATTACGGGCAAGTCTACAAAATGACCGGCGGCATGATGGAGTGGGGCAACCTGCAACTGCCCACGGTCACCTGATTCACATTAGCCACTATGAGCACAGGCGTTACTCTCTACACCACACGTTTCTGTCCCTACTGCATCCGGGCACGGAATCTGTTGGACAACAAAGGTGTCGCTTACCGGGACATCGCGGTGGACAATGACCCCCAGTTGCGGCGGGAGATGATGACTCGCAGCGGCCGCGACACGGTGCCACAAATCTGGATTGGTGAGCGCCACATAGGCGGTTATGACGACATGGAGTTGCTGGAGCGGCAGGGTCGACTGGATGAAATACTCAAGCAGGCGTGCGCCGCACCCTGATATTTGGATAAGCAATTGGAGGATGGCTTGATGGCCGAAGAACAAGCAGCAAAGCAACCGCAACAGTTTACTGTGCAGCGTATCTACACCAAGGATTTATCCTTTGAATCCCCCGCGACGCCGGAAGTATTCAAGAAGCAGTGGCAGCCAAAAATCACTGTCGACCTGAACACCAAAAGCGAGGCTATCGATCAGGAAGGCAATTTCGAGGTTGTGCTGTCCATTACCATCACCGCCCGGATGGACGAAGCGACCGCTTTCCTGATTGAAGTGCAGCAGGCCGGCATTTTCTACATCAAGGGTTTTGAGGGCGAAGAAACGCGGCGTATTCTCGGCACGGCTGCGCCCAACATTCTGTTTCCCTATGCCCGCGAGACTATCGATACCCTCTGCGTGAAAGGAGCGTTTCCCGCGATCATGCTGGCGCCGGTAAACTTTGATGCGGTGTACCAGCAAGCCCTGACGCAGGCGCAGAGCGCATCGAATGGCGGCGCGGCGGCCACACACTGAGCAGGCCGTTAGACGATCAGAAGGGGCTTTTGCCCCTTTTTTATTGGCCTAAAGCGTAAGTAAGTATTCGCTTAATCCAGCCCTGGAAAGTCCAGTTGGCGCAGGCCCTCGTAGACTACCAGGGCGACGGCGTTGCTCAGGTTGAGGCTGCGGCTGTGCGGCTTCATCGGAATGCGCAGGGTGCGGGCCGCCCCCAGGCTGTCCAGCACATGCCGGGGCAGGCCTCGGGTTTCCGGCCCAAACAGGATGGCATCGCCCGCCTGGTAGCTTATCCGGTGATAGGGTGTGCCGCCTTTGGTGGTGGCGGCGAAGATCCGCGGCTCGCCCTGTTGCCGCCGGAAACTCTCGATGTCGGGGTACAGTTGGAGGTCGGCGAATTCGCGGTAGTCCAGGCCGGCGCGGCGCATTTTTTTATCCTCCAGATCGAAGCCCAGCGGTTCGATCAGGTGCAGCGAACACCCGGAGTTGGCGCACAGGCGAATGATGTTGCCTGTATTGGGAGGAATCTCGGGCTCAAACAGGACGATTTTCAACATGGCTCGAGTGGTCCGCTCGAGATATCTGCGACTAGAGTTCCAGATCCTTCATCTTGCGGGTGAGAGTATTACGTCCCCAGCCCAGCAATTCGGCAGCATCCCGCTTGCGTCCCTGTGAATGTTGCAGTGCGACTTGGATCATTACTTTCTCAAACGCGGGAACGGCCTCTTGCAGGATTTGCTGCTTACCCTGTACCAGCTCATTGCGCGCCCAGCGAGAAAGTAGCTCGGGCCAATCCGACTGTTCGTTAGGCACTGGCCGCGTGGAGCCTGTGCCGAGCTCTGGCGGTAGATCACCCAGGTGCACCTCCCGTCCCGAGGCCATTACGGTGATCCAGCGACAGCAGTTCTCCAGCTGCCGGACATTGCCTGGCCAGTCGAGGCTGACTAAAAAGGCCTCCGCTTCCGGCAACAGAATTTTCGTTTCTCCACCCAGCTCTTTGGCCGCCTGCTGGAAGAAATATTTCATCAGCGTGGGAATATCTTCGCGCCGTTCGGCGAGCTTGGGAATATGTATGCGAATCACGTTCAGGCGGTGGAACAGGTCCTCCCGGAAGGCGCCCAGCTGCACCAGGTTTTCCAGGTTCTGGTGCGTAGCGGCGATAATGCGAACATCGACTTTGACCGATACATGCCCCCCAACCCGATAGAATTCGCCGTCGGCGAGTACCCGCAGCAGGCGGGTCTGGGTGTCGGCGGGCATATCGCCAATCTCATCCAGGAATAGGGTGCCGCCGTCGGCCTGTTCAAAGCGGCCCTCGCGCTTGCTGTTGGCACCGGTAAAGGCGCCTTTTTCGTGGCCAAACAATTCCGACTCCATCAGGTCTTTGGGAATGGCGGCCATATTGAGGGCGATAAAAGGCGCTTTGGCGCGCGGGCTGTGGCGATGTAGCGCGTGGGCCACGAGTTCCTTCCCGGTACCGGACTCGCCGTTAATCAGGACGGTGATATTGCTCTGTGCCAGGCGCCCGATGGCGCGAAAAACCTCCTGCATGGCGGGTGCTTCACCAATGATCTCAGTCTGCGGGAGTTCCTCGGGGGGTGGTGCATTGCCGCGTTTTTCGCGCGCGTGGGCAAGGGCGCGCTCGGTAACAGCGATCATCTCATCCAGATCGAAGGGTTTGGGCAGGTACTCAAATGCGCCCTTCTGGTAGGAGGCGACCGCGCTGTCCAGGTCCGAGTGTGCGGTGGTGATGATCACGGGTACGTCGGGATAGCTCTCGCTGATGCGCGCCAGTAACTCCAGGCCGCTGGTTCCGGGCATGCGAATATCGCTGATGATGACATCCGGTCGGCCCGCCGCGATTTGTCCAAGCAGCTCGTCGGCATCCGCAAAGCTTTCGTTCGTTATTCCTGCCTGGGACAGGGCGCGTTCCAGAACCCAGCGGATTGAGCTGTCGTCGTCTGCAACCCAGACTTTAGCGTGCCTATGCATGGTGTATTTCCATTGGTAAATAGAACGTGAATCGGGTTTCTCCGGGACGGCTCTCGCATTCAAGAACGCCCCCGTGAAGATGAATGATGGACTGTGCAATCGACAGGCCCAGACCGGTGCCATCGGCGCGCCCGGTGACCATGGGTGTGAAAACCGCAGGCAGTAATTCTGCAGGAATACCGGGACCGTTATCGATAATATCGACTCGGCAAACCAGGCGGTGCAGCTGCGCACCGACGATAAATTGTCGTTGCGAGCGACTGCGCAGGAGGATTTGGCATTTACCCGGATTTGTTGCGGCTTGCAGGGCATTGCGCATGATGTTCAACACCGCCTGAATCAACTGCGCCCTGTCGTAGGGAAATTCCGGCAGGCTTGGGTCGTAGTCGCGGATGATGGTGGCGCAATTGTCGGATTCGGCGGTGATCAGGTTGCGCACATGCTCCAGAATCTCATGAATGCTGAGTGCTTGCCGGTCCAGTTGACGATTGGGCCCCAGCAATCTATCGACGAGATCGCGCAAACGGTCCGCCTCGCGGATAATGATGCGCGTGTATTCCGCCAGCTCCTCATTGGGCAATTCCCTGGCCAGCAACTGGGCTGCACCGCGGACACCACCTAGGGGATTCTTGATTTCATGGGCCAGGCCACGGATCATCGCCCGGCTTGTTTCCTGGGCCTGCAGCAGGCTTTCATCACGGCTGATTTTAAGTAGCCGGTCTACGGCCATAAGTTCCACCAGCAGGCTGAAGTTGCCCTTTTCATCGGTGACCGGGGTGATGATCACGTCGACATGAATTTCCTGTCCCGAATGCAGCATCAGGGACACACCGCGACTGGCATGGGGGCTTTTGTTGGCCAACACCTGCTCCAGGGTTTCCAGCCAATCCCTGGAGTGCAGTACCAGTTTGCCGGCGTGTTGCCCGATACAGCGTGTTTCTGAAGTTTCGAGCAGGGCCTGACCGGCGGCATTGAGCGCGGTGACTTGTAGCTTGCCGTCCAGCGCCACGATACCTGTACTGATGTTGTCCAGTATGCCCTGGTCCTGCTTCATCCTTGCCTCATGTCTCGGTCGGGCCGCGCATTGTGGCTCATGGGTCTAAGCCCGCAACCGGCGTCCTCCCATAGCCTTAGCAAAAATGGAGCCACAATGACGCGGCGGGGCGTGAAATAACAATGAGTGCCTGAATATTGTGCAAACGACGAGAGTAAGTGCCAACCTACACGCTGTGTGATGAGCGCTCAGCGCTCATTGGTGATTGAGGCGTGCAGGGTAAGCGGCTTTTTCCGCGCTCTATGCACCGTTATGGTGCATTATCAGTTGGCTGCTGTCCAGTCCCATCATTACTTGGGTTGTGGTTTGGGCGGTCGCGGCTTGGCCGGTGGCGGTTGCCTGTTCTTGAAGTTAGTCGAGGGCCGGTGTACGAAAACTCGCACGGGCTCGGAGAGCGCGACAGTCTCGCCGGAGCCGTCGATAACCCCGACAGTAAGATCGTGGCTACCACGAAACACATTGGTCAGGTCCCACGTCAGGGCCTGCTGCGGTTCACTCTGGGGCGTCCCGTCGATAAACAACTGCAGGCTCTCGGCTGTGTTCAGGGTGGGACTGACCTCGGCGCTGACAGAAAAATTGCCTGGCCCCATGGGAAAGGAGGTTTCGTTGACCGGTTCGGTGATGGTCACGGTGTAGGACACGACTGCTGCCTCCGCCTCGAGGGTATCCACCGGTGCCGGGGGCGTCAGGACCTCAGGCGGGCGCGCGGTATTGGTCGGCCGGATTTCAATCCTGTCGGCCGGTGTGGCGTTGGCCGGGGGCGTATCGGTGAACACCACATTGCCCTGCGCATCCGTGGTGCGGTAGATCGCGTCGGCCAGGCTACCGAGGGGAAACAACAGCAGGGCAAGGAACAGAAGTCGGGGCATGACTATCACCTCATGTGGTCTGGTATGCCTATACCCTAACAGAAATCATTGGCCGGGAAGAGTTGCAGGGGGTAGATCGCGCTGTAAGATGCAAAAAAAGGCCCGCCGAGGCGAGCCTTGTGCTGGTGCTGGAGAGGCACTTATACAGAGTAGTACATCGCGAACTCAATCGGGTGAGTCGTCATGTTCAAACGCTGAATTTCACCTTCCTTCAGTTCGATGAACGCATCGATCATGCCGTCGGAGAATACACCACCCCTGGTCAGGAATTCACGATCTGCATTCAGGGCAGCCAAGGACATTTCCAGGCTGGAGGATACAGTGGGAATAGCCTTGGCTTCTTCTGCAGGCAGGTCGTACAAATCCTTGTCAGCGGGATCGCCGGGGTGGATCTTGTTCTGGATACCATCCAGGCCGGCCATCAGCATGGCGGCGAACGCCAGGTAGGGGTTGGCGGAGGGGTCTGGGAAACGCACCTCGACACGCTTGCCCTTGGGGTTGGCCTCGTAGGGAATGCGAATGGATGCGGAGCGGTTGCGAGCCGAATAGGCCAGCATAACCGGTGCTTCAAAGCCCGGTACCAGGCGCTTGTAGGAGTTGGTGGAGGAGTTGGTGAACGCGTTCAGGGCGCGCGCATGCTTGATAATCCCGCCAATGTAGTACAAGGCCTCCGTGGACAAACCCGAGTAGCCGTCTCCTGCGAACAGGTTCACGCCGCCCTTGGAAATCGACTGGTGTACGTGCATACCGGAGCCGTTATCGCCAACGATTGGCTTGGGCATGAAGGTGGCGGTTTTGCCGTAGGCATGGGCCACGTTGTGTACACAGTATTTCAGTATCTGCACTTCGTCAGCTTTTTTCACCAGCGTGTTGAACCGTACGCCGATCTCACATTGCCCGGCGGTGGCCACCTCGTGATGATGCACCTCGATGTCCAGGCCCATCTGCTCCATAGCGGTACACATTGCTGCACGAATATCGTGCAGTGAGTCAACAGGAGGCACAGGGAAGTAGCCACCTTTGACGCCTGGGCGGTGACCCGTGTTGCCTTCCTCAAAGTTGTGGTTGGAGGCCCAGGCTGCTTCATCTGAGTGGATTTTGACGCTGCAGCCACTCATGTCGACGTGCCACTTGATGTCGTCGAAGATGAAGAATTCCGGCTCGGGACCAAAATAAGCGGTATCACCAATACCGGTGGCTTTCAGGTAGTCCTCCGCGCGCTGGGCAACAGAACGAGGGTCGCGGTCATAGCCTTGCATGGTTGTGGGCTCTGCTACCGTACAGCGCAGGATCACGGTGGCTTCGTCGGTAAAGGGATCTAGCACCGATGTGCTGTCGTCGGGTATCAGCACCATGTCGGAATCATTGATGCCTTTCCAGCCGCCGATGGATGAGCCGTCAAACATTTTGCCACCATCGAAGAAGCCTTCAGAGACTTCCTTGGACGGGACGGTGACATGTTGTTCCTTCCCATGGGTGTCGGTGAAGCGCAGGTCTACCCAGCGGGCTTCGTTTTCTTTGATCAGCTTCAGGGTTTTCTTTGACATCTTTTGTTCTCCATAGAGCAGTAATCGGGCCAGTCTCGCCGGTCCGCGTTCGTTCTCCTGACGCCAGACCAAGCGGGCCGCTCAGGCATTGTCAGCAATCCCAGTGGAAGCAAGAGCTGTGCCACAAAGGTTCTTATGGTAACGCACTGAAATTCAGGGGGTTTATACCATCGACTGCAGGGGGCCTGCAATCAATGCACCAAAATGGACCGCTGCGGTGCAGATTTGGTGCAAGTTCCACGTCCGCGGGATCGCATGACCGACCTGCGCAATTGCCGGGTGAAGCCCGCTTAATACTCGCCCCGATCAGACGGAATGGTTATCGCCTCTATACTATTCGTTGTCAAGTATTTCTCTGAAATCGTGATGAAAAGCCAGCCGGTGCGGCGTCGTTTTGTACGCCAGCTGCAGGAGAAGCTGCTCGCTGTGCTGCGCGACATTGACCCTGAACAGGACTCACCGCGCCGACCTGATTAGTACACATTTCACATAAGTCTGTGGCAGTCCGCCGCAGGGCTATGGGGTATAATCCGCGCCTTTTTTACGGCTCGCAAGAGCCCAGAGGTCACCCCTTGATCGACAACCTTCGCAACATTGCCATTATTGCCCACGTTGACCATGGCAAAACTACCCTCGTGGATTGCCTGCTGCAACAGTCGGGCACGCTTGATCGCCGCTCCGATGGCGCGGAGCGCGTGATGGATTCCAACGACCAGGAGCGGGAGCGCGGCATTACAATTCTGGCCAAGAATACGGCCATCGTGTGGAACGGCTACCGCATCAATATCGTTGATACTCCGGGGCACGCCGACTTTGGCGGAGAGGTGGAGCGCGTGTTGTCCATGGTCGACTCGGTATTGCTGTTAGTTGATGCCGTGGACGGCCCCATGCCGCAGACTCGATTTGTCACCTCCAAGGCCTTCGAGCAGGGCCTGAATCCGATTGTGGTGATCAACAAGGTGGATCGCCCCGGAGCTCGTCCGGATTGGGTGGTGGACCAGGTCTTTGACCTGTTTGATCGGCTTGGGGCCACGGAGCAGCAGCTCGATTTCCCCATTATCTATACGTCAGCCATCCTGGGTACTGCCGGCCTCGACCATGAGCACATGAGTGCGGACATGCAGCCACTGTTTGAGACGGTTATAGATAAAGTACCAGCACCCGTGGTTAACTCCGAGGGTCCGCTACAGATGCAGATCAGCGCGCTGGACTATAGCAGCTATGTGGGAGTGATCGGCGTCGGCCGGATTACGCGCGGCACACTGGTCCCGAATACCCAGGTCGTTGTCGTGGATGGCGAAGGTGCTACGCGCAAAGGCCGCGTGCTGCAGGTTATGGGTCACCTGGGGCTGGAGCGGGTGGATGTGGCGACCGCCGAAGCTGGCGATATCGTGTGCGTGACCGGTATCGAAGGACTGAATATTTCCGATACCCTGTGTGATCCTGCATTTCCGGAAGCCCTGCCGCCGCTGTCGGTGGACGAGCCTACGGTCAGTATGACGTTCCAGGTTAACGACTCGCCCTTTGCCGGCAAGGAGGGTAAGTATGTTACCTCGCGCAATATCAAGGACCGTCTCGAGCGCGAGCTGATACACAACGTAGCGCTGCGCGTGGAGCCCGGCGATACTCCGGACAAGTTCAAGGTGTCGGGCCGTGGCGAGTTGCACCTTTCGGTGCTGATTGAATCCATGCGGCGCGAGGGTTTTGAACTGGGTGTATCCCGCCCGGAAGTCATTCGCAAGGAAGTGGATGGTGTGATGCAGGAGCCCTATGAACAGCTGGTGATCGACTGCGAAGAACAGCACCAGGGCTCTGTGATGCAGGAACTGGGACTGCGACGGGCGGAACTGGAGAATATGGTACCCGATGGCAAGGGGCGCGTGCGGCTGGAATTTATTATTCCCGCGCGCGGGCTGATCGGATTCCGCTCTCTGTTCCTGACGCTGACGTCAGGCGCGGGCATTCTGACACATGTCTTTGACCATTACGGCCCAGTCAAGAATGCGGAAATCACGCACCGCGCCAACGGCGTACTGGTGTCAATGGTGAAAGGCAAGACGCTCGGTTATTCCCTGTACAACCTGCAAGAGCGCGGGCGTATGTTTGTGGACCCGAATATCGAGGTGTACGAAGGGCAAATCATTGGTCTGCACAGTCGCGGCAATGACCTCACGGTTAATCCGATCAAGGGCAAGCAGCTGACCAATGTGCGCGCGTCGGGAACCGACGAGGCCTTGACACTCACCCCGCCGACACGCCATACGCTGGAGCAGGCACTGGAATTTATCGAGGAAGATGAATTGGTGGAAGTTACCCCCGTCAGCATTCGCTTGCGCAAGAAGTTGCTGCAGGAACACGAGCGCCGCCGGGCCGGACGCATCTGAACACTTCTATGGCAGCTGATAGCACATTTGCCGGTGCAGAATGTTGTCTTCCAGATACTCGCTGCCCTGCGCGATGAACCCCAGGGCGGCATAGAAGTTCTGTAAATGAGCCTGCGCGTTAATGCGAATGCCACTGCCTGGCCATTGCAACAGGTTGTGTTCGATGCCGCGCTGCACCAGCTCCCTGCCCCACTGCTGGCCACGCAGCGCCGGGCAGACGACGATTCGGCCCAGGGAGCTCTCCGGGTAACTCAGATCAGGTGCTAGGCACCGTTGGTATGCCAGCAGTCTCCCGTCTCCCCTGCCGAGCATGTGAGCTGCATGCTGGTCCAGGTTGTCGAGGTCAAGATAGGCACAGTTTTGTTCGACCACAAAGACTTGCTGGCGTAAACGCAGTGCGGCATACAATTCCTCCCCGGTCAGTTCGGTAAAAGCCAGGGTTTGCCACTCCAGGGTCATTGCACTCTCACCTTAAATTATTGGTCGTCTTAACAAAAGCTGTGCGCGGCGTTCTCCGCCGGCAGATTAGTTGTTACTATAGCCCGCTAACAAAAGCAGTAACAGGCTCCCATCTCAGGAGTCACCTTGGAATTTGGGTCGCTGACGTTGGGCGCAAATACGGTTCCCATTCAAAACCAGTCGGGGTTTCGCTGATGTTGGTTAATATTGACGCGCAGGATATCTCGGCGTTGAGCCAGCAACTTGGGAAACTGGTGGGGGCGCTACTGGAAGTCGTGAAAATTCCGGCCTTGCCCCTCGATGTTGATGTGACACTCGCCGGTAATTTTCGCGGCTTCGATGGCAGTCAGTTCTATGTGGTGCGGCGCGGCTCCATCACAGCTCGCTATCAGGGTAAAACAATTTATACGCTGGAAGCGGGTGACATTCTGCTGCCTGATATCGCCGGCGGCCTGGACCAGAAGATCGCGGTGTATTACGGCAGCGACGCCGGGGCCCAGTTGCAATGCTATCCGGCGCTGGAGTTTATGCAACGAGTGTTTAACGAGCCGGCGGCTATCAGGTTGTGGACGCGCCTGTTAATCACCTACGCAGGTTTGATGTTGAGAATTACTGCGGCCAACCTCCAGGAAGAAAAACCGGCGACACCCGGATTCGAAATCCATGAACCCGGCGACATCATCATTCGTCAGGGTGACCGGGCCGACTTTGTCTACAACATGAGTTCGGGTGTGGCTGAAGTGTTGGTCGATGACGTCAATGTAGGGCGCATTGGTGAGGGCGAAATTTTTGGTGCCATGGCGGCCCTGACCCATGCCAACCGCAGTGCAACAGTAAGGGCCAAAACCACCTGTTCTGTGGTGAAAGTTCCCAAGGAACAGTTCACCGAGTTGATCAAGAGCAATCCGGCAACCATTCACGGTCTGTTGATCGATATGGCGAATTCCATAGTCAATCTCAACGAGCAGTTGGTTGGCTTGCAAGGAAATCGCCGGGGACATCGCCCGGAAAGTTAAGCCTCTGGTTCAGGCGGCCCCGCCCGCCATGCCGCGTGTGGATTTACCGCAACCGGCGCACACCCCGAAATTAGCAACACAGGCCTGCGTCTAATGTCCGACATTCTGGAAATCGATAGCGAGGGCACCGAGCAGGTGTCACTGAAGCTGTATGCCGAGAAGGCTTACCTGGATTATTCCATGTACGTCATCCTTGATCGCGCCCTGCCCCATGTGGGCGATGGCCTGAAGCCAGTGCAGCGGCGGATCATCTACGCCATGAGTGAACTGGGGCTGAAATCCTCGGCCAAATTCAAGAAGTCGGCCCGCACCGTTGGCGATGTCATCGGTAAATTCCATCCCCACGGCGACAGCGCGGCCTACGAGGCCATGGTGTTGATGGCGCAGGATTTCAGTTATCGCTACCCGCTGGTGGATGGACAGGGCAACTGGGGCTCGCCCGACGATCCCAAATCCTTTGCCGCCATGCGCTACACCGAGTCCCGCCTGACCCCCTATGCCGAAGTCCTGCTCAGCGAACTCGGCCAGGGCACGGTGGACTGGACGCCCAATTTTGACAGTACGCTTGACGAGCCGGTGGTGTTGCCCGCGCAGGTACCCAATGTGCTGTTGAACGGCACTACAGGTATTGCCGTGGGTATGGCCACCGATGTACCGCCGCATAATCTGCGGGAAGTGGTGGCGGCAACGGTGCGGCTGCTGGAATCGCCCAAGTCCACGGTGGCTGAATTGTGCGAACATGTGCTGGCCCCTGACTTTCCCACCAATGCGGAAATCATCACGCCGCGCGAAGAGATTCTGGCGCTGTACGAAACCGGCCGTGGTGGCCTGCGCATGCGCGCAGTGTGGGAAAGGGATGGTGGCGATATCGTGATCAGTGCACTGCCCTACCAGGTATCAGGGTCCAGGGTGCTGGAACAGATAGCGCAACAGATGCAGGCCAGAAAATTGCCCATGGTGGCGGATCTGCGGGACGAGTCAGACCATGAAAATCCTACTCGTCTGGTTATCGTGCCGCGCTCCAACCGGGTTGATCCGGAAGCCCTGATGAGTCATTTGTTTGCCAGTACAGATCTGGAGCGCAGCTACCGCGTCAACCTCAACATGATCGGCATCGATGGTCGGCCGGGGGTGAAAGGCCTGGATCGAATTCTCCGGGAGTGGTTGAAATTTCGCACCGATACGGTTCGGCGGCGGCTGGAACACCGCCTGGATCGCGTGCTGAAGCGACTGCATATCCTCGACGGTTACCTGGTCGCCTTCCTCAATATCGACGAGGTCATTCATATCATTCGCACCGAGGACAAGCCCAAGCCTGCGCTCATGCAGCGTTTTGGCATCACCGATATCCAGGCCGAGGCTATCCTGGAACTGAAGTTGCGCAACCTGGCAAAGCTGGAGGAGATGAATATCCGCGCCGAGCAGGATGAGTTGCAGCAGGAGCGCGACCAATTGCAAAAGATCCTCGGCAGCGAAGCCCGGCTCAAGACCCTCATCAAGACTGAACTGCTGGCAGTGGCTGAAAAATACGGCGATGAACGCCGTTCGCCGCTGGTAGCGCGAGCTGAAGCGAAGGCGTTTAGTGAACTGGAACTGGTGACTGCCGACCCGATCACGGTAGTGATGTCGGAAAAGGGCTGGATCAGGGCGGCCAAAGGGCACGATATTGACCCCACGAGTCTCAGTTATAAGTCCGGCGACAGCTATAAAATGTCTGCCTATGGGCGCAGCAACCAGCCCGTGGTGATACTCGATTCCACCGGCCGCGCATACACGGTCCCCTCCTATAATCTGCCCACCGCGCGGGGCCAGGGTGAGCCGGTAACCGGACGTATCAACCCCCCATCCGGAGCGACCTTCGGGGGCCTGATGATGGGTGCCGACGATGCGCTTTATCTGCTGGCCAGTGATGCGGGGTACGGATTCGTCGCCAGGCTGGGTGACCTGCAGACCAAAAATCGCGCGGGCAAGGCAGTTATCAGTCTGTCCAAAGGCGGGCAGGTGCTGCAACCGGCGGCGATTGGAGTGGTGGAGGAATCCCTGGTTGCCGCCGTGTCCAGCGAGGGGCGCTTGCTGATCTTCCCGCTGGCAGAGCTGCCGCAGATGGCGCGGGGTAAGGGCAATAAAATTATCGGCATACCCGCGGCTCGCGTGCAGGCGCGGGAGGAGTATGTGGTGGCCATCCAGGTGTTTACGGCACGGGACACCCTGGTGATCCATTCGGGGAAGCGTCACCAGAATTTCAAGATCAAGGATCTTGAACATTACCGGGGAGAGCGCGGTCGACGTGGCAACAAGTTACCGCGCGGCTTCCAGAAAGTAGACAGTATGCTGCTGGAGTCCTGAGCGTCGGCGTCGGCGCGAACTGAAAGAACTCAGCGCCTGGCGGGATCAGTCAGGCGCTTGAGTATCAGGCGCAACTGTCGCTCCAACAGATCCTGGTAGGGTCCGGCAAACTCCTCGATCACGGCGTAATCCATCACTTCGGTCGGTCGATGTTGCAGGCGACTGGCTACGTCTATGTCTTCGCAGACGGCGGGAGAGAGCAGGATATTAGGCGGTTTGCTGGCACAGACCGCCTGTAATTCATCAAGCGTGTGCTGCGTATACAGCCCAGGGTAGATATCGGTGCCATTCCCAACGCCCAGCTCGCTTTGCGAGATAGCCATGGCAATGGATAGGGAACGTGACATCTGTTTTTCCAGCGCCTGGCTCACCGACCGCACGAGCCAGGCGCAGGAAGCGGCCCGAAACGCGGCGCTGCCGGCGCTGTTGTGGCCACTAAAATAAATAGCCAGACCGAATTGCCGTGCGACCTGCAAATCCCCGGCGTAAAAACCAGCTGCGGCGTACACCACCTGGTGCAGCCGCTCCGTATAACGCTGCAGCGCGCGCTCGTCCAGGGTATCCACATAATTCACGAGGCTGGAGAGGTGCAAATACAGTACGGCGGTGGTGCGATAGTTCTCGTCCTGCGGCCCCGGTTCACTGCGGGTGCGCAGCAGGTCCATGGGCAGTGCTTCGATCTGCCTGGCCAGCAGGAGCAACTCATTTGCCGGTTGGCGCACGGGATCTTCCTCTTCCAGCGAGATCTTCCTGGCCATGCTGGACAGACTGCTCCCCAGATGCTGCCCGAAGCGGCGGCCTATTCCGTATACCGCAAGGCTGAGCAGTACCGCCAGACCTAGCATACTCAGTACAAAGCGCAGTTGTGCGGCTCGGGCGTTGTCCGCGTTGACGGTAACGACGATCTGTCCGGCGATATCAGATTCGATGTGTACGGGCGCACTGTACTGGTAGCGGTTCTGTCCCTCGGCATCGCCCGCCTGCCCCAGGACTTTGCCTTCTACATCGGTAATGGCGATCGTCTGGGCCGCAGAGGTTTCCATAAAGCGCTGTAATGAAGCCGAAACGCTGAGTAAATCGCCGCTCTCCATGGCGGTGCTGATGCGCGCTGCTACCTGCTTGGCCAGAGCAGTACCGTATTCTTCCTGCAGCAGCATTTGCATATGGCGAGTGGAGATCGCGCCCAGGGCGACCAGTGCCAGGCTCACCAACAGGCACATTCCCGCGGTCACAAGTGCCAGTTGTTGGCCGAGATTGGCTTTATTGAAGAGTTGGTTCACGCGCGATGAATGACTTACCCGGTGACGACGGGGGCCAGTATAAACCAGACGTGGCGGCAAAAGCCCTCTTTGTGTACCTTGGCCATTGAATATCTCGCACCGGCGTCCGCGGGACAGCACGCTTTTCAGTGCTTGTCGCGAACAGGTAGAATGGCGCCCCGAGACAACCGTGGAACCCGCTGTGTGAACCAGATATTGCTCATCACTATTTCCGGCGAAGATCAGGCAGGCGTCACCGCCGGATTAACGGCAATTCTGGCGGAACACGCTGTGAGCATCCTCGACATTGGCCAGGCCGTGATACACGCGGCATTGTCTCTGGGTCTGTTGGTGGAATTGCCACAGGAGTGTGTTAGCGCACAGGTTGCGGATGCAGTGCAGAATTTCGCTTTGCGGCATGATCTGCGAGTTGTTACCAGTGCGGTATCCCCCGAGAGTTACAGCCAGTGGGTCGAGGCGCAGGGTCGGGCGCGCTATATCATTACGCTGCTGGCGCGCAAGATTACTGCCGATCAACTGGCGCGGGTAACGAAAGTGATTGCGCATCATGGACTCAACATAGACGGTATCAATCGCCTGTCAGGACGTATTCCTCTCGGGGAGCTTCCCGCACTCAGCAAGGCTTGCGTGGAGTTTTCGGCGCGCGGGTCTTTGCAGGACCCCGCCGCCTTTCGCCGCGAATTACTGGAAGTTGCTGGTGCCCTGGAGGTTGACCTGGCTTTCCAGCAGGACAATATGTACCGCCGCAACCGCAGACTCGTGGCTTTCGATATGGACTCTACCCTGGTCGAGGCGGAGGTCATCGACGAACTGGCCAAGCTGGCCGGTGTGGGCGAGCAGGTCAGCGCGATCACCGAGCGTGCCATGCGCGGAGAGATCGATTTCAGTGAGAGTTTGCGCACCCGGGTGGCGCTACTGGCGGGTTTGGAAGAGAGTGCCCTGGAGCGTGTGGCGGGGCAACTGAAGATAACCGAGGGCGCGGAGCATTTGATTGCAACGTTGCGCACCCTGGGGTACAAGACCGCGATACTTTCCGGCGGCTTTACCTATTTTGCCCGGCACCTGCAGGCCCGCCTGGGTATGGATTATGTCTACGCCAACGAACTGGACATTGCCGATGGTGTGGTCACGGGCAAAATCAGGGGCTCTATCGTAGATGGGGCGCGCAAGGCCGAACTGCTGCGTCAATTGGCCGATGAGCAGGGCATAGATTTGCAGCAGGTTATCGCAGTGGGTGACGGCGCCAACGACTTGCCGATGCTGAGCATTGCCGGGCTGGGTATTGCGTTCAGGGCGAAACCATTAGTGCAGAAAACTGCAGAGCAGTCGATTTCGACCCTGGGGCTGGATGCGATTCTGTATTTGTTGGGTATCTCTGATAAGTACCAGAGCCAGGCCTAGGTTCACGGCAGTGCTGGTGCTAGATATTGCTCCAGAGAGAGTCGTAATCCCCGCCCGCTAGTGCATTGTTGTTCTCAGCCAGTACGTCACCCAATTCTTTTACGTAGCGGAACTCAAACTGCGAAAAGCTTCCGGTTGATGCGATATGCCGCAACAACTGAATGGAACTTGCTTCGACACGGTTGCCGATCGTCACTTTCTGTCGCTCCTTGAATCCGGTGCGCGGCGTGATCAGTGTTTGAGGTTTTCCCACGAGCTTGATTTCGGGCAGTAGCAGCACCCTCATCGGCGGTGTTTTTTCGCCGCCTTTTTGGTGAATGCGGGCACCATAGGCGACTGCCCGGGGGCTCAGAAGCTCAAGCCCAATCAAGGTTTTGGCATTTTCGAGCTGGCTTAACCAGCGGATGGCGGCAATAACCCACTCACTATGTTCTTCCTCTTTCAGGCCGACGATGTCACCGGTTCTGATGTCGCTGTGCAATTCGCCAGTCCACTCCAGACAATAACCGCTGGGACTGACATCGGCCATCTGGACGTTAAAAACAGGGTAGCGTTCCTGCAACGGCAACTCGCGATTCTCTTCCATCAGCAGCCTGGCCTTGGTCGCAGGATTGAGATCTATATCACGATGTGGCTCGAACCGGACATCGCTAACGTAGTCTACCCCCGGATTTGCCACCTGCCACTCATCGGCTCTAACGTGGGTGGGTAGAAAAGGGTTGCCTCCCGCCAGTTTTTCTATGGTCAGAACGTCGTTAGTGCCATACAACAGATGCTCAAAGCTGCGCTCGCCGGCTACGTGAAAATGAGTACTGCTGAGTCCCACACAGATCCATAACGAGCTGTTGGCGGCAGTTCGCTTGAAATTACGCAGACTCATACTGCCAAGGGATGCTATCAGGTGATCCAGCAGATGGGAGGGTATGCTGGTGTGTTTGTCGAAGTTGATTGCTTTTCCACCAAGGTCCGCTTTCAGTGCTTGCAGGTGCTCTATCAGGGCTGTGGTATTGATATAGCGACACTGGGTTCCAGGTTGTTCGCGGTACAACGCGCGGTACAAGGGCGGTTGGTCGCTGTCCAGGTCGACCAGAAATAGGTCTTTTCCCGTCCCTCGGCTATCGAGTTTAACCAGTGCGCCCCACTGCTGTAGTGCGCGAAACAGCGCTGTCAGGTCGCTCTGGCGCAATTGGTTGGGCTTGCAACAGCCCATCATCATGGCCTGCAAATAGGTAGTTGTGATGGTGCTGCCGCCGGACAAAGGCTCAGGCACAGGGAGGTCGGCCAGCCGCTGGTTAGCGGCGAGCGCGTACAGCTGGTGCAGCGTTTGCCAGCCGTTAATTTCCATAGGCCTGTGCAGTTGAAAATTCTGTAGCACTTTACGCCCGGTAAATACCAGCGCCCGGTGTATGGCCTCACAGGTAAGGCGTGCCGGATTAGTCTCACGGATGGCGTCGCGTTGCTGGATCGCCTCAATCGCAACGACGGTATAGGCGGTGCCAGTCAAGGTGAGCAGTCCGTCGCTCAGTTCCGCCATGCGTCGGGGATCTTCAGGCATAACCAGGGGCTGGTTAAGAAAACGTTTTGACAGGTTGGACAGAGCCACATCAAGATTGGGACGCAGAATCTCCATGACGTTGTAGCGAACTTCGGGTGAGAGCTTGGTCCGATTGAGATCACTCAGGGCCTGGCCGAGCAATTGCACCAGGGAGTTGGTATTGGTGACAGGGAGGCTCTGTACCCAAGTGCTGGTTGCTTCCGAGTCTGGCTGGAACAGCGGTAACCCGGAGAAGTCCTGGCGCGGGATATTCAATTTGATTGTTGTGTGGTCTTCCATAGCAGCAAGCCAGTATTCTTATTGCATTCCACCTACCCTGTGCAGACAGAATATCCCACTTTGAGCATCCATCGCCACTCGGATTTCGGCATCTGCCATTGGCAGGCGACGTACGGTATTATAAGCGACTTTTTTACTGCAACCGACTGAGAACATCATGGCGTACTTTTCTACTAACGAATTCCGCTCTGGCATGAAAGTTATGCTGGATGGTGATCCATGTAGCATTCTTGATAATGAATTTGTAAAGCCCGGAAAAGGCCAGGCCTTCAACCGAGTGAAGCTGCGCAACCTGAAGACCGGACGACAGTGGGAGCGCACGTTCAAATCCGGCGAGAGTCTAGAGGGGGCGGATGTCGTGGACCGCGCCATGGAGTATCTGTATACCGATGGCGAGTTCTGGTACTTCATGGAATCCGATACCTTTGAGCAGTACCAGGCCGATGCCGCCGCCGTGGGGGATAGTTATTTGTGGCTCAAGGAACAGGACAAGTGTGATATCACACTGTACAACGGCGCGCCTTTAACTGTTGCACCACCCAATTTCGTGGAGCTGCAAATCACTGAAACCGATCCCGGCCTGAAAGGCGACACCGCTACCGGCGGCACCAAGCCGGCGAAGCTCAGCACGGGCGCGGTGGTTAAGGTCCCCCTGTTCATTAGCACGGGTGAAGTGATTCGGGTCGACACACGCACCGGTGAATACCAGAGTCGCGCGAGTAAGTCCTGATTGTAGCGAAAGGAGTATCCGGGCGTGCAGTGGCGACCAGCTGCGGATCTCAAGTCGATGCATCGGCGGGCGGAGCTGGTAGCGACGCTGCGGCGTTTTTTCGCCGACCGGACGATCCTCGAGGTAGAGACGCCACTGCTGTGTCGCGGTGGCATAACCGATCCAGCCATTGAACCTTTTATAGTGGCGTGTGGTGAATCTCCGGACCAGCCGCGATTTCTGCAAACATCACCTGAATACGCCATGAAGCGACTGCTTGCCGCATTGGGTGAGCCGATATTTCAGATCACCAAGGCGTTTCGCGAAGGCGAAGCCGGTTCCCGGCACAACCCTGAGTTCAGTTTGCTGGAGTGGTATCGTCCCGGTTTCGATCACCATCAGTTGATGGCGGAGGTGGCGGACCTGGTGCGTTATTGCCTGGGTGACCGGCCGCTGCAGAAATACAGCTACCGCCGGTTCTTTCAAGAGCGCCTGCAGGTTGACCCCTTTACCGCGCCCGTTGCCGAGCTGGAAACCATTGCTCGCCGTCACCTTGATCCTGGCAGCCTGTCAGGTGATCGGGATCTGTGGCTGGATCTGTTGATGAGCCATGTGCTGGAGCCGCAACTCGGCGATGGTGCGATCTGTTTTATCTATGATTACCCGGTCACCCAAGCAGCGCTTGCGCGCGTTGTGCAGGCCGACGATGTTTGGGTGGGGCAGCGGTTTGAACTCTACATGGATGGCATGGAAATGGCCAATGGCTACTGCGAACTCACCGACGCGCAGGAGCAGCGTCGGCGCTTCGAGCGCGATAACGTCCTGCGCCGGGAGCGCGGTCAGTGTGAGCGTCCCGTGGATGAACGGTTATTGGCAGCACTGGCGCACGGCCTGCCAGAGTGCAGCGGTGTCGCCTTGGGTATCGATCGATTGCTGATGCTGGCAACCGGTGCAGCCGATATCAGGAATGTGCTGGCGTTTGACTGGGAGCGCTCCTGAGCGACAGATCTACTCCCCCGCCAGCCAAAAAAAAGCCGGCACAGGGGCCGGCCGTTGTAGCTTGTGCGGTTAAACTCAACCGAATTCCTTGACCAGGCCGCCGATTGATTGTTTCGCGTCGCCAAACAGCATACGCGTATTGTCCTTGTAAAACAGCGGATTCTCGATGCCGGCAAAGCCCGACGCCATGGAGCGCTTCAGTACGAATACGGTGCGCGCCTTGTCCACGTTGATCACCGGCATGCCATAGATGGGCGATGATTCGTTCTCCCGCGCGGCGGGGTTCACCACGTCGTTGGCCCCGATAACAATGGCCACGTCCACGTTTTCCATGCGCGGGTTGATCTCATCCATCTCCAGCAGCTGGTCATAGGGCACGTCGGCTTCTGCCAGCAACACGTTCATGTGGCCGGGCATACGACCGGCCACCGGGTGGATGCCAAAGCTAACTTCCGCGCCTTTTTTTTCCAACAGCTCAGCGAGTTCCTTGACCACGTGCTGGGCTTGCGCGACTGCCATGCCGTAGCCCGGGATGATGGCTACGGTGCTGGCCGCTTCCAGAATGTAATAGGCGTCCTCCACGGAGATGGGCTTGATCTCGCCTTCGACCTTGGTAGTTTCCACCTTGCCAGAGCCGAAGCCGGAGAACAGCACGTTGGCCAGGGAGCGGTTCATCGCCTTGCACATGATCTGGGTAAGAATGATGCCGGAGGCGCCGACCAGGGCCCCCGCCACGATCAGGATGTTGTTGTTCACCGCAAAGCCCGCTGCACAAGCAGCCAGTCCCGAGTAGGAATTCAGCAAGGAGATCACTACCGGCATGTCGGCACCACCGATGGGAATAACCGCCATCACACCGAACAGCAGCGACAGTCCGATGATGATGAACAGCCACATGCTGCTGCTCGGCTCCGTGCAGAACATGACGGCGCTGCCCAAGATTCCCAGCACAATGATACTGTTAACCACCTGCTGCCCACTGAACAGTGTGGCGCCGCTACCGATTCTTTCCGAGAGCTTGCCGTAAGCCACCATAGAGCCGGTAAAGGTCACACCGCCGATCAGAATGGACAGGACAATAGTGATTAGCGTCAATGTTTCGGCGTCCGCACTGAGTGCGGCCCAGCCGATCAGCAGGCTCGCCAGGCCACCAAAGCC
>Ga0163144_10004737_pt1 | contig 30540 bp, 35 predicted proteins | sample OliLak19BULKMAT1_FD_123175 | JGI IMG/M metagenome (GOLD analysis project Ga0163144, IMG submission 123175) | Freshwater microbial mat bacterial communities from Lake Vanda, McMurdo Dry Valleys, Antarctica - Oligotrophic Lake LV.19.BULKMAT1 | ecosystem: Environmental > Aquatic > Freshwater >... | reverse complement strand
TCAGGAAGATGTGCAGCGCCGCGTTCTGGATGGCAGGGTCACGCTCCAGGTGATAGCGCAGCCGCTTGGGCACGGACAGCACCCACTGGCGCACCGGCAGGCGCGCAATGACGTGGTCGGCAAGGTGGGCGGCGGTCTGGACCATGCGGCGCGTATTGCAGGAGGGGCAGACGCCGCGCCCCTTGGTGTGCTACATCGTCGAGCGAATATTGGCATCCCAGCCCGAACCGAACCCAGGGCTGACCGCCTTGGCCAGTGGGTAACTGAGGAATATAGGATGATGCGTCCCTCGACCCTCACCAGCCCTAATCGCGACAGGTCATGGATGGACGGTGCGCTGATCGTCTACGACGCGGACACGTTCGAGGAGGTCAAACGTGTTTCGATGCGCAAGCCGGTCGGCAAGTACAACGTCTACAACAAGATCTCGCGCTCGAGTGGAACGAGCCACTGATCGGTCGATGGCTCGGCGGGGGACGGCTGCATCCGTATGCGGACGGCCCGCCTGAGACGGGTGGATTCTCGTAGGGAAAATTCATGCATTTCCGTAAGCGCGCATGCCCGAGACGGGATCACATTGACAGTTATGCATCGGGCTCTCGCCCGAGGAAGCGAACGAAGGTAGGCGTCCAACAACGAATAGGAGGAGTGTCATGTCGTTTGCAAAACCCGTTCTTGCTGTCGTGGCGGCAGCCTGTGCCGTCGGTGCGGCGTTCGCAGCGCAGGACACCGCCGACATTGCCTTTCCCGAAGGCTACCGCAGCTGGTTCCATCACCATTCCACCGTCAATCGCAGCGGTCATCAGCCTGACGGCAACGTGGGTATCCAGCACGTATACGTCAACGATGCGGCGCTCGAGGGCTTGCGCAAGGGGAAATTCGCGACCGGGGCGACGTTCGTGGTGGACCGCTTCAAGTACGTCGAACAGGAAAACCACAGCATGAGTCAGGGTGAGCGCAAGGTCGTGGCGGTGATGGTGTACGACGCGCAGCGCTATCCGGAGACCGGCGACTGGGGATTCCAGGCGTTCAAGGGTGGGAATCCGGCACAGAAGGTGGTGAAGGATGGCGGCACGGCCTGCTTCGTCTGCCACATCCCGCATGCCGAGAACAACTACCTGTTCACGCGCGGAACCGACTGAGTCCACCGCGCATCCCGCACGATCTGATCCGGGCGTGCCGTTGCCTCCGCTATTGCGTGGAGAGCGATGCGCCCTGTACTCGCAAGGAGACAACATGCGCAACTGGTTTCGTCGTACCGGCCCGAGTCCGGCGTGGATCGCTCTCGCCGTTGCACTGGCCGCGTTGCCGGTGTCCGGGGCCCGCGCTCAGGACCACGAACACGGCCATGAAGGCGGCGCACAGACGCTACAACTCGACCACGGCAACAAATGGACGACCGACGCGCCGTTGCGCGAGGCGATGACCGCCATCCGCGATGCGCTGCAGGCCGACCATCCCGCCATACACGCGCGCACCCAGCCGCCCGCCGCCTATCAGGCACTCGCACAGCACATCGACGCGCAGATCGCGCACATCGTCGCGCACTGCAAGCTGCCTGCCGATGCGGACGCGAACCTCCACGTTCTGCTGGCGCAGATCATCGGCGGCGCCGACGACATGCGCGGAGGCGATCCGCAGCTGGCGCGGGGCGGCGCAGTGCGCGTGATCCAGGCGCTGAACCAGTATCCGCAATACTTCGACCACCCCGGCTGGAAGAGCGTCCACTGACGCCGCTGCAGGGGCGTGCGCCCCCTGGGCGACGCCACCTTTAGCCTGAGTTAGGCGGCGGCGCACCATCGACCATACATTCTGACCACAGGCGTCGCAATCGAAGTACGTGCGCGGCGTCTGAATGCTGGACTCTCCGTTGCCGCCGGTGGCCACCCGAAGCCGACATTGCTCTTCGGACAGAGCGATGCCCCCGTCGAAGCGGTTGTGTGCGGAGATTTTCCGGCCGGACGCCTGAGATTCAACGACCCCAAGGCAAGTATCGCGGCGCTTTTCGCCCCACGTCAAACGAGAATTGCATCCGAAACCTCGCTGAAGCCAACTCGCCCATGCAGAACTAGCACCTGAAAGCTCGAGACCGCAACTCCCACAGAGGCGGGCGCCAGATGTGGGGCCGAAATCGGCTCGCCCAGATGGCCGAGAATTTCGCGAATCACTGGGCCTTCGTCGATGGAGGCGGTGATTCGCATGTCACCACCACACTTCGGGCAGACGAGCGCTAGCACCTCGTAGATGCGTGCCAGCTGCACCGCCCAGACATAGCGCGCGGCCTTGCGGTGGGCCGGTTCGGTTGCTACCTCGTCTGGTGCGTTGGTCGCGCCTGGTCCGGCAACAGTTTTGCCAACCGCGGTCGCCAGGGACGCATCGTTTTGCTGCGCCCCGCCAGTGCGGTGACGGCAGCCCGCAACGGTGCGTTCGGCGCCAGAGCCCCGTAGTAACGGTGACGATGCCGACGTGGTGGCGGAATCAGTGCCGCCAGTCGTTCGATCAGTTCGAGCGGCGCCAGCAGCAGGCTGACACTGCCGCCGGGGCCGGGCTTGATGCTTTCGTAGACCAGATGTTCAGGGTCCATCTGGCGCAGCCGTTCGAGCGCCAAGACCGGACGGGCACAGTAGCGTAGCAGGCGTTCGAGGCCGGGTCTGTCCTCGGCCTCAATGCGCACGCTGGCGTCGAGGCTGAAACCGCCGCTGTGATCCCAAGCGGCCACTTCCTCGGCGGCCTCTGGTTCGAGAAGTCCGCGCCTTGTGAGTGCGCGCAACAGGCGGCGGCGGATGTTGCGCTGGATGTCGGCGAGTTGTTGCACATCGAGCGCCGGCGTTTCGTGAAACTGCGGCGGCTGGGCAGCCTCGGTGCCGACCTCGAACACGCCATCGACCACCACGCAGTGGACATGCACATGCGGGTTGAGCAGGGCGCCGAAGCGGTGGATGAAGGCGACCGCGCCGATGCGGGCGGGGGTGCCTCGAGCCATCGGGCAGGCGGCGCGCAAGCCCTGTTCCACGCGCCGACAGAAAGATGTGCAGGGCCAGGTTCTGGACGGCGGGGTCGGCCTGCAGAAAGTAGCGCAGCCGTTTTTTGGGCACCGAGAGAACCATTGCCGAACCGGCAGGCGCGCAACGACGTGGTCGGCAAGGTGGGCGGAGGTCTGGACCATGCGGCGCGTATTGCAGGAGGGGCAGACGCCGCGCCCCTTGCACGAGTACGGGGAAATCGCCGAACACGAACCACCCGGTAAGTCCGATCCAGAGCAGTTGCGAATAGCCGAAGGGCGAAAGCGCCGACGCGCGCTCGATCTCGAGCGCCTTGATCAGCAGGTAGTGGCCGCTCATGCCGGCGGTTACCAGCAGCAGGAACAGCGGCGCGTCCTCCCAGCGGGGCTGCTTCGACACGTGCGGGAGGCATGAACGTCATCAGCATGAATCCCACGAACCCGCTCCTTCAGCAGCCACACCGCCAGGATCGAGACGAACAGTGGCGAGATGAAACTGATGGCCTTGACCTCGGCGAGTGGCAGGAACGAAATCGCGCCGAAGTTGCACAGCGTGGAGCCGAGCATGAGCGTGGCTCGCGCGAGTTGGCCCGCGGGCTGGCTCGTGCGCACCAGCCTCGTGCCCATGACCGGGCCGAACAACACGACCATGAGCCCGACGTGCACCGCGGAGCGAAACCAGACCACCATGGGCACCGGATAGCTTCGTGACAGCCACTTGGCCGTCGTCTCGAGCACGACGAAGCACATCGCCATGCCGAGCATCATGGCGATGGCACGGGGATTCACCCGGTGATGGTGCGCTTCGGTGGAAGTATTCAAGCGCGAGATCCGGTCATTCGGGGCAGTGTAGCCGACAGCTTGAAGCAACACAGTTGCAAAATTCGCAGCTCCGGCGTAGAAACGCGAGGTGCCGCGTTTCGCGAGCACCTCGCTCGGAGACGCGGCATCAGGGCAACCCTACCCGATGCCCTCGCGCCTTCCGCCACTCGAAAACACCCGGAGGACACAATTCCCATGGAACGATCCCAGGAACACCGCTTCATCGATCTCGCCAAGCCGGTCGAAGGCAAGTCGCAACCCGACCCCGAGTCCCGCCGCAGCTTTCTCGCCAAGGCCACGGGCGTCGCCGCCCTCACTGCCATGGCGCCGCAAGCGTTCGCCCGTAACTTCATCGACAAGTACGACGAGGACGGCCCGCTCGCGCGCTATCCGAATCCGGACGTGATGGTTCTCGACAAGCGCTTCAAGTACAAGCTGGGCAACACGCCGATCGTGCGCCTGTACCGCGGCACGATGTGGGCCGAGGGTCCGGCATGGAACGGCGTGGGGCGGTACCTGATCTGGAGCGACATCCCTAACAACGAACAACTCCGCTGGATCGAGGAAGACGGCCACGTCTCGCGGCAGTTCCGCTACCCGGCAAACAACTCCAACGGCAACACCTTCGATCACCAGGGCCGCCAGATCGCCTTCGAGCACGGCACGCGCCGCGTGGCCCGCTACGAATACGACGGCAGCTACACGATCCTCGCCGAGAAGACCTCCGACGGCAAGGGCTTCAATGCCCCGAACGACGGTGCTTGCCACCCGGATGGCTGGATGTTCTTTACCGACCCCGGCTACGGCGGCCTGATGAACTACGAAGGCGTGCGCCTTAACACCGGCTCGCCCCAGCCGATCCAGAAGGAGGCCGTCTACCGCATCGATGTCCCGGGCAAGGTGGAGAAGGTCGCCGACGAGCCGTTCAAGCCCAACGGGCTGTGTTTTTCGCCCGACTACAAGAAGTGCTACATCGCCGACACGGGCCTGTCGCACTATCCGAACGCGAAAAGCGTGATCTGGGTGTATGACGTCAACGGCAAGAAGCTCGCGAACCCGAAGGTGTTCGCGAGCATGGAGATGGACGGCAAGATCGGCTTCGCCGACGGCATCCGCTGCGACGAAGATGGCAACGTCTGGGCCGGCATGGGTTGGGTCGGCGACGGCTACGACGGCGTCCACTGCTTCTCGCCCGACGGCACGCGCATCGGCATGATCCGCATGCCGGAGATCATCTCGAATGTGTGCTTCGGCGGCAGCAAGCGCAACCGCCTCTTCATGACCGGTTCGACGTCGCTGTATGCGGTCTATGTGGAGACGCGCGGCGGCACGATGACCTGATCGCGAGGCCTGCCCCACTCGCCCGCCGCGCCCTCAAGCCGGCGGCCGTTTCTTTCTTGGACCCAGGCAGGCTGGACGACATGTCGGCAGCCGATCCACGATCACCCCGATCCGAGCCCGAAACACGTCCATCCATGTCCGGTGCCTCCGCGGACGCAAGCGCCCCTGCTGTTCGACAGATTTCCGCTGCGCGCCCGTTCGCCTGGCTCGCGCTCGGATGGCGTGATTTCACCCGCGCCGGCTGGCCCAGCGGCTTTCACGGCCTCGTGGTCGCCACCGGCGGATTGTTGATCCTCGCGGTGGCTGTGCAATTCACCGTGCTCCTGCCGGGCGCGGTCTCGGGATTCGTCCTCGTCGGCCCGATTCTCGCCACGGGGCTCTACGACATCAGCCGACGGCTGGCCGCAGGCCAGAGCCCGCACCTGGGACAGGTCATCCCACCTGGCGCAAGGGTACCCGTCCGCTGGTGCGGTTCGGCGTATTGCTCACGACTGCATCTCTGGGTGCTCGCCTCCATGCTGCTTTTCGGTTTGTTCGTGCAGCACGCGCCGATCGACGGCCTGTACGCCTTCCTGCGCTATGACGTTCGAGAACAGGGTAACCTGCGGTTCGCGCACTGGCTCGTCCTCGGCGGCTCGGCGCCGCGCTGGTGTTCGCCGCCACGGCCGTCTCGGTGCTCCTGCTGCTCGACCGCGAGATCGACCTGCATTCCGCCATCCTCACCAAAGTCCGGGCAGCGGGCGACAACCCGGTCGCGATGGCGCTCTGGGCTGCGATTGTCATGATCGCACGGCGGGGCCGGCAAGACCACGTTGCTCAACCGGATCCTCACCGAGAATCACGGTGAACGAGTCGCGGTGATCGAGAACGAGTTCGGCGAGATCGGCGTCGATCAGGATCTGGTGATCCGGGCCGACGAGGAAATCTTCGAGATGAACAACGGCTGCATCTGCTGCACGGTGCGCGGTGACCTCATCCGTATTCTCGGCAATCTGATGAAGCGCCGTGATCGTTTCGATCGCATCCTGATCGAGACCACGGGTCTGGCCGATCCGGGTCCGGTGGCGCAGACCTTCTTCGTCGACGACGAGGTGCGCGAGAGCATGAGCCTCGATGGTGTCGTCACGTTGGTCGACGCGCTTCATCTGGGGCTGCATCTGGATTGCAGCGACGAGGCGCGCGCCCAGATCGCGTTCGCCGATGTGATCCTTTTGAACAAGGTGGATCGTGTCAGCACGGCCGAACTCGATGCTCTGGAAGCCCGCTTGCGCGGCATGAACGGCATCGCACGTATCCGGCGCGTGCATATGGCCGAAACTCCCATGAGCGACGTCCTCGAACTCGGTGGGTTCGATCTCGATCGCGCGCTTGTCGTGAAGCCGACTTTCCTGGAGCCGGAGTATCCGTTCGAGTGGGCGGCCGCCTTCAACCTGCTCGCGGGAGAAGTCGTGTTGCGTCTGGCCGACGGTCCGGATCCGGCGATGTCGATGGTTTTCGTCGCTGCGCCCGCCGTGGATGGCGATCTGATCGATGCCACGGCGGAGCGCGTCTTTCCGTTGTTTTCGGGAGAAGGGCGAAACATTTATCCGCGGCAGGCGCTCGCATGCGACGGTGCCCTCGCCATCCTCGCGCTGTCGCAAACAGGGGAGAAGCACTTCGCCGTCGCCGTTCCGGCGGCTGGGCGTTACGTTCTCCTCACACAACATCTGCCCGAGGAATTCGATCTCCGGCTGGAGCAGTCCGACGGGTCGCCGTTGACGCCGGTTGTGGAGCGTCGCTACGCAGCCGCCCACCAGCACGACGACACCGTGGGGTCGGTCGGGGTGGAATTCAGCGGCGCCTTGAACCGGGAGAAGGTCGATGCATGGATGTCTCGTCTGTTGCAGACGCAGGGCAAGGACATCTACCGCATGAAGGGGTTCATCGACTTCGCCGGCAGCGGGGAACGTTTCGTCTTCCAAGGCGTGCACATGTTGTTCGACGCTCGCCCGGGGGGGGGGCCCTGGGGACGCGGCGCCCGCACCAACCGGTTGGTCTTCATCGGCCGCAATCTCGATCGCGCGGGACTGGAGAGGGGTTTGCGCGCGTGCGTGGCGTGAGCCGTCACACCTTACGGGACGGGGCGGTATTCGTGGACCCGTTCAGTCTGGTCCGCCTCAACATTCGCCAGAGCATCCAGATGTAGCCCAGCGCGAACGGCGCGAACAGCACCAGTCCGATCGTCGAATAGCCACTATCTCCCACACTCAACGCCGGGTTGATCCGGGTGGCGATGCCATAGGCTGCCATGCCCAAGGACGTGGCGACGATGCACCAGGCAAGTAGCCGTCGGAATCGCCGCACGTCGGCCTGTGCGGCGCGCTGCAGGATGCCGGCGACCACCCGGCTGTCAACGGTATCGGTAACCACCATGCCCAGGGTGAAGACAACGCCGATGGTGAGTGCCGCGGCGGTACCGCCTTGAACCGTGGCCGCCAACCCCCACGCTGCCGCCTGACTTGCGGTATCGAACACCAGTGCGAAGATCACGCCGACCAGGAAGATCCCGGCAGGATGGCCGCTGCGCGCGAGTGGTCCCGCGAGGCGCAGCGCGCTCCAACGAGACTTCGTGCCGTCGGGTTGGGCCAGCAGCGTCCGCAGGTTCGACAGACCGATAAGGGTAAGCAGCGCGATCGGGAGCCAGCCCGCCATGATCGCCAGTAGTCGCGGCAGCATGATGTCCCGACTGGCGAGGCCAACACCGACGGCGATCCCGGTAACGACGGTCCCGTGTCCCAGGGAGAACAGCGTCCCGACCCAACGGGCGGCACCGCTGCGAGTGCGCAGGACATGCATTGTCATGCCGTCGATGGCGGCGATGTGGTCCGGGTCGAGCCCGTGCCGCAGTCCCAGCACGAACATCAAACCCGCGCCGGCGGGCAGGAATGCGTCGACGATGTTCCACCCCAACGATGATCGGCACGGCTTCGCGGTGTTCGGGAAAAATTCACCGGGATGAGCCGAAAAAATGAGGGCACCCACAGGTGCCCTCTGGGAAAATCCGGGACGGAGAGAGCGCTTCGCCCCGGCTGTCGCGAAATCGATCGGAAGCAAGCTTCCCCTGCATTCAAGACACGATCTCTCGACTCGAGTGGACCTTAACGCTTAAGGTTAAAATGTGCAAGTCAGTTGCATTAAAGGCAGAAATTTCGCTCGAGTATGCGCCCTGCGGCTTTCGATTTCGCCCGATACTGATGCCTTTCGGCGTGTCAGACCGTCGCTTCAACCGCGCCTGTTACCTGTAGGGCGCGACGGATTCGGCATCGATCCGGTAGCCGGCATCGCCCATGTGTGTACCGACCCTCGTCGCGCTGACAACACCGCTCACCCAGAACGCATCCATCATGCGCACGCGCACGACCGGTTTCGACGCACGCACATGGATCACCTGATTCAGTGGGGGCGGCGGAGTATGGATGCAGGCCCCGAAATAGGGAACGAGAAGAAACTCGCGCGTCATGTTGTCGGTTTTGTCGAGCGGAACCGCGAACCCGGCGATGCGAATTCTCGTACCATCGAGGTTCGATTCGATCGGTGCGTTATCCGACGCTTCACGAATGTTTTTCAGAGCGGCCATCGCACGCGGATCCCCATCCTGCAGCGTCGCGAGATTCAATCCCTTCAGCGGCGCCATCGGATCCCCGGCCTGGTCGGGCACCGGCAACTCCCACAGCGGCGGACCGCGCGCGGGCGCACTGCCGCCGGGGCCGGGCTTGATGCTTTCGTAGACCAAATGTTCAGGACGGTCGGCGATTCGCTGCTCGTCTGCTTCAGCTATCCGCAAGCGCATGAGGACGACGCAGCTTTTCTGGGATCGATCCGGTTTCTCTGCACCGCGCGAAGAGCCTATTGCGACGGTCGCTTCGCCAGCCTCTTGAAGAGGGTTACGACACCTAGAGCGATCGCCCCTGCTGCGATCCCGACCACTGCATTCAATACCAACGGCGCAACGATCTCGAGGGTGCGACCAACGCCGGCTATGCCGCTCACCCACACCGCGACACCCTCGATTGCATGGTGCAGCGCGGGGATCCCATGGGAAAGGATGCCACCACCCACCAGAAACATCGCTACTGTCCCCGCCACGGACAAGAACTTCATCAGCCAGGGCGCAGCCCGCAGGATGCCTCGGCCGACACCGCGTTGCAGTGCTGCAAATCCCCCCTCGCCTTCGCGCCGGCTGAGATAGAGCCCGGCGTCGTCGAGCTTCACGATACCCGCGACGAGCCCGTAGACGCCGACGGTCATGACGACGGCGATTCCGCTCAGCACCAGCACCTGCGTGAGGAATGGGGACGCCGCCACGGTGCCGAGCGCGATGATGATGATCTCGGCCGAGAGGATGAAGTCGGTGCGTACCGCGCCCTTGATCTTCGATTTTTCGAGGGCCACGAGATCGACGGATGGATCGGTCAACGCGTGGACGAGTTCGGCGCGGTGTCTGGCATCCTCGTCCTTGCTGTGCAGGAACCGGTGCGCGACCTTCTCGAACCCTTCGTAGCAAAGGAATGCGCCGCCCACCATCAGCGCCGGCGTCACGGCCCACGGCGCCAAGGCGCTGACGGCCAGCGCCGAGGGCACCAGGATGATCTTGTTGACCATCGAGCCCTTCGCCACCGCCCAGACCACGGGCAGTTCGCGCTCGGCCTTGACCCCCGCTACCTGCTGCGCGTTGAGCGCGAGATCATCACCGAGGACGCCGGCTGTCTTCTTCGCTGCGATCTGGGTCAGCATCGAGACGTCGTCAAGCACGCTGGCGATGTCGTCGATCAGGGCGATCAGGCTCGATCCGGCCATGGGGCATTCCTCGGGTTGCAATGACTGCATGGTAGCCGCCCGGCCCCGGCAGGCCCGCCAGCGTTGCATAATCCGGCGGTCACGAACGTTGGATGCGAGGCTCGGAATGGCGATCGAAGTGGAACGGCAGCAGGCGCCGTGCGGCGCACTGATTCGCGGGATCGATCTGTCGGGCCCGATCACCGGCGATCAGGTCGCAACGTTGCGGGCGGCCTGGCTCGAGCATCAGGTGGTGGCCTTTCCCGACCAGCATCTGGAAATCCCCGACATCGAGCGCTTCGCGCACTACGTGGGCCCTTACGGCGAAGACCCGTACATCGAAGCGATTCCAGGACATCCGCATGTGGTGCAGGTCAAGCGCGAAGCCGACGAGAAGACCCCGATCTTCGCCGAGACCTGGCACTCCGACTGGAGCTTCCTGCCGCGCCCGCCGGCGGGGACGGTGCTGTACGGCAACATCATTCCCGCGACCGGCGGGGACACTCTGTTCTCGAACCAGTACGCGGCCTGGGACGGCCTGCCCGCTGCGACCAAGGCGCTGTTGCAAGGCCGCAAGGCGATCCATTCCGCGCGCCGCGGCTACGCGCGCGATGGCATGTACGGCGAACGCGACCAGGGGCGCTCCATGGCGATCAAGTTCGGCGATTCCGCTCTGAAGACGCAGACCCATCCCGTCGCGCGCCCTCATTCCGAAACGGGACGGCTCGCCCTGTTCGTGAGCCCGGGCTACACGATCGGCATCGAAGGCATGCCGGACGACGAGGCCCGCGGCATCCTGCGCGAGCTGTTCGCCCATCAGTCCCGCCCCGAGTATGTCTACCGGCACCGCTGGTCGGAGGGCATGCTCACGCTCTGGGACAACCGCTGCGTGATCCACGCGGCGACCGGCGGCTATGAAGGCCAGCGTCGCTTGCTGCACCGCATCACGGTGGCAGACCGGACATTGCAGTGACGGTCCTTGCGGGACCTGGAAAAAAATAAGGGCAACCGAAGGAAGGGGTTGCCCTGAGGAACCCCCTTGCGGGGGAGGAGACCATCCCTTTTAACGTCCCCGCAGCCAGCTACTTTAGGTTTTTTTGTCCGGAAACCGTGCCGATTTCCGAAGCAGCGATTGGCGAGGGTCAGCGGGCGAGGGTTAGCGGGACCTGACCGCGACGTCCTGGACGCGCCGCCCGGCGCCGAAGCGAACGTACAAGCGCTCGCCATCCGGCTGGCGATACTCCCAGACCGGAGCGGCACCCGAAAACGAGACGCCGGCGGGTTCGCCCAGCCACTCGAGCACCTCGGGCGCCGTGGTCACGCCGGTCTTCACGCGGGCGACGTCTGCCGGCCTGCGGATCGGAAGCTTCTCGCGGACTGCCCCGCCGGGCTCGAACACGACCCGCCACGCGCTATAGGAGACGCGGGCGTCATTGAATTCCCAGACCTCTTCGCCGGAGGCGAGAAAGCGCATCGCATTCGGCAACCCGGTGCGAGCCCGCACCTGTTCCATGGTGTCACCCATCGGTGGCGTACCGGATGGCACGGATGCACAGCCCCACGTCAGTACCGGTATCGTCAGCGCCAGCGTGACCCATCGGACGGCGCTCGCCGCAACGGCGTTCACGGTGTCACCCCGCCGTAGCCGTGGGTTGTGCCGCTGCCCCGATAGTGAGCGCCCAACAGCATCGTGGTCTTCAAGCGGTAGTCCGGGTCGAACTCGGCCACCAGCCGATGGCGTTGATCGCCGAAGTAGTGCAGCCGCCATTCCCAATGGAGGCGGCCGCGCACGAAGTAGATGAGGCTGGGCTCGCCCATGATCCCGACCAGTTCCTTCGATGTCATGCCCGGCACGATTTGCCGGCGGTCGCTGTCCACCCGAAATCGCCGTGCACTCTTCACCACGTTGTCGTCGCGGAACACGATCTGATAGGCGTGGAAACCGGTGGGATTGTTGTTGAACTCCCACATCTCTTCGCCCTCGGTGTTGAACTTGATCACGGAGGGCATCCCAACCCTCGAACGCACGTCCTGCATGGTGGACCGGCCCGGCTCGATACCCCACGGTTTCGATTGCGCCCGGGCGACATCCGGGAAGGCACCGGCCGAAGCGAGAAGGACCGCGGCGAGAAACTGCAAGGAGCGCGACATCGTGGATCCCTGGCGAAGTACGGCGGAGACGATACCGGTTGGATTCTACTGTGCGCAATGAGTTCAAGCGGCCGCAACCCCGTTCGGCGCGCGGCGACGTTACAGGCTCCAGAGATTCCAACCCTTCGGAGCCGTCATGCACCTGTCCAGCCTTCTCGCCGTCGTCCTGCTGGTTTGCGCCGCCCCGGTGCACGCCTTCTGCGGTTTCTACGTCGGCAAGGCCGACGCCGGCCTGTTCAACGAAGCTTCGCAAGTGATCCTGGTGCGCGATGGCAACCGCACGGTGATCAGCATGCTGAACGACTACCAGGGCGAACCGACCGAATTCGCGCTGGTGGTGCCGGTGCCCGAGGTGTTGAAACGCGGGCAGATCAATGTCGGCGACCGCCGCATCTTCGAGCGGCTGGACGGCTACAGCGCGCCGCGGCTCGCCGAATACCATGACGAGGATCCCTGCAACCGGCGCCGCTACGAAATGCTGGAGCGCCGGATGAAGAACGCACCGGCCTCCTTGCCCATGCAGGACGGCGCGATCCGTAACCGCTCGCTCGGCGTCACCGTCGAGGCAACCTACACGGTTGGCGAATACGACATCGTGATCCTGTCCGCCAAGCAGTCGGACGGCCTCGAGACCTGGCTCATCGAGAACGGCTATCGGGTCCCGACCGGCGCATCGCGGGCGCTCGAGCCGTACATCCGGCAGCAACTGAAATTCTTCGTGGCCAAGGTGAACATCAAGGAACGGGCGAAGACCGGACTCAGCTACCTGCGTCCCCTGCAGTTCGCCTTCGAGAGCGAGAAGTTCATGCTGCCGCTGCGGCTCGGCATGGTGAACGCGCGCGGACCACAGGACCTGATCGCCTATGTGCTCACACGCACGGGCCGCGTGGAATCCACCAACTACCGCACGATCAAGCTGCCGGCGAACATGGACGTGCCGGTGTTCGTGCGCGGCGAATTCAATCGCTTCTACAAGGCGCTGTTCGATCAGCAGGCGAAGCGCGAAAACCACCGCGTCGTGTTCACCGAATACTTCTGGGACATGAGCTGGTGCGATCCGTGCGCCGCCGATCCGCTCTCGCCGGAGGAACTGCGGCAGGCCGGAGTGTTCTGGGTCGACCCGGCGGCCGGCTCGGCGCCCAAGGCAATGCTGACGCGCTTGCATGTGCGCTATACGCCCGCGACCTTTCCGGAGGATCTGATGTTCCAGGAGACCGGCGACCGCGAGAACTTCCAGACGCGCTATGTGCTGCGCCATGCGTGGACCGGCGATGAGCACCCCTGCCCGGAAGCGAAGCCCTACTTCGAAGCGGTGCGCACGCGCCGGCAGCTCGAAGCCGCGACGCTCTCGTCGCTCACCGGATGGAACCTGGCGGATATCCACGGCCGCATGGGCATCGTCGCGAAGGCGGAAGGCAAATGGTGGGAACGGTTGTGGAAATGATCTTCGTTCCGGGATTGGAGCGCCTGCGCGCCACGCTGCCGAAGGACGCACGCGTATTCCAGATCCTGTTCCTCGCTTCGCTGTTGTCGATGGGCGTTCTGACGCGCGATTTCACGTTGCGCTGGGAACAGATGGCGTTGACTTTCGCGGCCGGGGTTGCCACGCAGGCCGTGGCGCTGCGATCGCTGCGGATTCCCCGGGCGGGCTACCTCAGTGCGGTGATCACCTGCTTCGGTCTTTCGATCCTGTTGCGCGCCGACACGCTGTGGGTGCATCCGCTGGCGGCGACGATCGCCATCGGGTCGAAGTTCGTGCTGCGGGTCCAGGGGAAGCATCTCTACAACCCGGCGAACCTCGGTGTGATGGCCGGGCTGTTGCTGCTGCCCGGCACCTGGATATCACCCGGACAATGGGGTCACGATCTGGCGGCGGCCGCCTGGTTCGTGATGCTGGGCGGGGTCGTGACGGGCAAGGCGCGGCGCTGGGACGTGAGCTGGATGTTCCTCGCGTGCTTTCTCGGCATGGTGCTGGCGCGCGTGCTCCTGCTCGGTCAGAACCCGTGGGTGTTCGTGCACCAGCTCGGCAACGGCGCCCTGCTCCTGTTTGCGTTCTTCATGATCTCGGATCCGATGACGATCCCGAATCATCGCCGCGCGCGCCTGCTCTACGCCCTGATCGTCGCGGCGTTCGCGATCTGGTGGCAATACGTGCTGTTCAGGCCGAACGCGCTGGTTTGGGCGCTGTTCCTGTGCACGCCGCTCGTACCGCTGCTCGACCGCCTCTGGCGCGCCAGGAGATTTCAGTGGAAACCGGCGTAGTCGTTCTGTTGCGCTTCAGGCGAGTTCACGCACGCCTTCGTCGTGCCGGAGCCGTCGGTGGCGGCGCTCCCGTTGCTGGGGCTCGGCGCGCTCGGTCTCGTCCTTGCGAACGCCGGGGACGGCGCAACGGAGCGGAAGAAATTCCGGTGGCTGCCCGTGACAAGGTGACGCAATGCACGACAGCCGCTATCGTTGCGGGCATTTCCATGCTCTCGACCGATCCCCATGCCGCTCAAGACGCCCCGCACCACCGTCAAGCGCCTGCCCAAGCGCGGGCACTACGACGCGGAAACCGTGCACGCCATTCTCGACGCAGGTTTCCTCTGCCACGTCGGTTTCGTCTCCAATGGCCAGCCATACGTGATCCCCACCGGCTTTGGCCGCGACGGCGACACGCTCTATATCCACGGCTCCGCGGTGAGCCGGACACTGAAGACGCTCGCCGGTGGCGTGCCGATGTGCCTCACCGTCACGCACCTCGACGGGCTCGTGCTGGCACGGTCGGGCTTCCACTCCTCGATGAACTATCGTTCGGTGGTCGTGCTCGGGACGGCGAGCGAAGTCACCGGTGAGCGCAAGGCGCACGCGCTCGCGGTGATTTCCGACCAGATCCTGAAGGGCCGGTGGGACGAGATCCGCGGCCCGACGCGCAAGGAGTTGAACGGAACGATCGTGCTCGAACTGCCGCTCCGCGAAGCCTCGGCAAAGGTCCGGACGGGCCCCCCCATCGACGACGAAGAAGACTATTCGATGCCGATCTGGGCCGGCGTGGTGCCGCTCTCGCTGAAGGCCGGCAAACCGCTGCCCGACGCGCGCCTGCCCGAGACGATTCCCGTGCCGGGCTACGTCAAGCGGCGACGCTAGCCGAGGCCCTTTGACGACCTGATCGTTTCGAACCATCGACCGGCTTGCGCGGTCGATCCCTTGCACGAAAGAGGGGAGCAGGCAGCCCGATACCGTCCGCCTTCATCGAGTGCTCCGGGCACCGCCCGAGCGAGTCTATCGGGCGTTCCTGGACTCGGATGCGATGACCAAATGGATTCCGCCGAACGGCTTCACCGCCAAGGTGCATCACATGGATCCCAAGGTGGGTGGCACCTTCAAGATGTCGTTCACGAACTTCGCGACCGGCCACACTCACTCCTTCGGCGGCTCGTACCTCGAACTCGTGCAGCACGAACGCATCCGCTATACGGACAAGTTCGACGACCCGAACCTGGCCGGCGAAATCCAGGTTACGGTGACCTTGAAGAAGGTGTCGTGCGGTACCGAATTGAACGTGGTGCAGGAAGGGATTCCCGACGTGATCCCGGCGGAAGCCTGCTATCTGATGTGGCAGGAATCACTCATTCTGCTGGCGAAGCTGATCGAGGCTGCGGTTCCCGATTGACAGGTTGAAGCTGACGGTCGAGCCCACCGGCCGGCGCCCACTCAGACTCCATGGCAAGACTCCGCGTACGCGCGTTCGGACTTTCCATCGACGGCTTCGGCGCCGGGCCCGATCAACGTCTGGGGAATCCCCTTGGGGTTGGCGGTACCGCGCTGCACGGCTGGGTGTTCCAGACTCGCACCTTCCAGAAGATGTTCGGCGGCGACGGCGGCACCTCCGGCATCGACGACGACTTCGCCGCCCGCGGCATGGACAACATCGGCGCATGGATCCTCGGACGCAACATGTTCGGCCCGATCCGTGGCGCGTGGCCGGACGAGACCTGGAAAGGCTGGTGGGGCGACAACACGCCGTATCACACGCCGGTGTTCGTGCTCACGCACCATCCATCCGCGACCGTCGTTCACGATGGAGGGTGACACGACCTTCCACTTCGTCTCCCGGAGGGGGCCCCTGCGCCTCCCTCATCCCCGGCCCTTCTCCCGGAGGGCCTGCGCCTCCGTCATCCCCGGCCCTTCTCCCGGAGGGAGAAGGGAGGTACTTCCCTCTCCCCTCGGGGCCCCTCGGGAGAGGGACCGAGGGTGAGGGAAGCTTTGCCTGCCCGAGCCCAGATCCACGCCCGATCGCGGCAGCGTTTCATCGCGGACCTCGCAGGCCAGCCCTGACCAGAATCCCAACCTACACGGTCCGGGGGGCAAGCCGGCAGCATGCGGCGCTGCATCAGTCTCTCCCGGAGGGCGCGGGAGATTCGTCCATGAATTGGTCTGTCAACCAGTTCATGAATTCTCGATAGGGGGAGCCGCCGTCGATGCGATGAAAGCCTATTGCCGGCTTCCGCGTCGCAGGACCTAAACCACGGCGCGGGTCGATACCAGCCGACCCGATCAGTCGACCGCCGATGGGTCAAGCCGGATGTGCGCGCGGCGCCAGAGCGGTGCGCGCTGCCTCGAGAACCTGTATCGCCACTTCACGGCTCACGGACGGAAAATCCGACAGGAAAACGTCCAACGAGTCGCCGGATTCGAGATGCTCGAACAGCACCCGTATCGGCACACGCGTGCCGGCGAAGATGGGCGCTCCGCCGAGCACTTCCGGATCGCGAATCACATGCGTTGAATCCATTCGAATCTCCTGGAACGCTCGAGAATAAATGTACGTCTCGTCAATCTCGACCGGGGCAACCAACCCGCATGCGCAAACGTGAGGTGCAGTTCGGCCCTCGATCTCCGCACGCAACAACAGCTTCATCCCCGTTTGAGCGCCCGTGCCAGCGCGTCGGCCATTGCACTACCAGCCGGCGTCGGTTGAGAGGCCTGCCGCGCGCCTGGCGATGGCTTGTCGCCACGCCTTCGCGCATCCTGCCCTGCCCGAGAGGTAACATTCTTTCCACCAGCAATCGGCGTTCCCGAACGCTCTTCCTTGCGCTCACCCCGTCCAGCGTCCCGCCTGGCGGCGCCAGCCTGCGGCGTTTCGTCCAGCCGCATGGTCAGCGCGATGCGTTTGCGCTCCAGATCCACCTCGACCACCTTCACCTTGACGACGTCGCCCGCCTTCACCACTTCGCGCGGGTCTTTCACGAAACGGTTGGACAGCAACGAGATGTGCACGAGGCCGTCCTGGTGCACGCCCACGTCGACGAACGCGCCGAAGTTGGCGACGTTGGTGACCGTGCCTTCGAGCAGCATGCCGGGGCGCAGATCCTTCAGGTCGTGCACGCCGTCGGCGAAGCGCGCCGTGCGGAACTCGGGACGCGGATCGCGGCCCGGTTTTTCCAGCTCGCGCACGATGTCCTGCACCGTGGGCAAGCCGAAGCGCTCGTCGGTGTAGCGTCGGGGATCCAGGGCACGCAGCGCCTGCGCGTTGCCCATGACGTCGCACACGCCGCGCTGCAGGTCGGCCAGGATGCGCTCCACCACGGGATAGGCCTCCGGGTGCACCGCAGAGGCATCGAGCGGATTGTCGCCGCCGGGCACGCGCAGGAAGCCGGCCGCCTGCTCGAAAGTCTTGGGGCCGAGGCGCGGCACCTGTTGCAGATCCCCACGGGTGCGGAACGGACCGTTCGCATCCCGGTGACGCACGATGTTCTCGGCCAACGACGCCGTAAGCCCGGAGATGCGCGCGAGCAACGGCGCGGAAGCCGTGTTCACGTCCACGCCGACGGCGTTCACGCAGTCTTCCACCACCGCATCGAGCGACCGCGCCAGCCGGGCCTGGCTCACGTCGTGCTGGTACTGACCCACGCCGATGGACTTGGGATCGATCTTGACCAGCTCGGCGAGCGGGTCCTGCAGCCGACGTGCGATGGACACCGCACCGCGCAGTGTCACGTCGAGATCGGGAAACTCGCGTGCCGCGCGTTCCGAGGCCGAGTACACCGACGCGCCCGCCTCGGACACCACCACGCGCGTGAGACGCAGATCGGCGTGACGCTGGATCAGTTCGGCCGCCAGCGCATCGGTTTCGCGCGACGCCGTGCCGTTGCCGATGGCGATCAGTTCCACATCGTGCGCCTTGCACAATCGCGCCAGTGTAGCGATCGCACCGTCCCGATCATTGCGCGGCGCGTGCGGATAGATCACGTCGGTCGCCAGCACCTTGCCGGTGCGATCCACCACGGCCACCTTCACGCCGGTGCGCAAGCCCGGATCGAGACCGAGCACGGGGCGCGGACCGGCCGGTGCCGCGAGCAGCAGATCGTGCAGATTGCGCGCGAATACGCGGATCGCTTCCTCCTCTGCGCGGGCGCGCAGCTCGCCAAGCAGATCGCCTTCGATCTGCCATGACAGCTTCACCTTCCAGGTCAATCGGGCGGACTCGACCAGCCACGCATCGGCGGGCCGACCCTGATCGCGAATGCCGGCACGCGCCGCGATCAACCGTTCGCACGGATGCGCGCCTGCGGCCTTCACCGCGGCCTCGTCCAGTTCCTCCGGCAGCTTGAGAGCAACGCGAAGAATCTCTTCGTGCCGGCCGCGGAACAGCGCCAGGGCGCGATGGGAAGGAATGCCGGCGAGCTTCTCGGAGTAGGCGAAGTAGTCGCGGAACTTCGCGCCTTCAGTCTCCTTTCCTTCCGCCACCGTCGAGACGACCACTCCCTCCTCGCTCATGCGGCCGCGCAACTGGGCGAGCAACTCCGCGTCCTCCGCGAAGCGCTCCATCAGGATCTGGCGCGCACCGTCGAGCGCCGCTTTCGTGTCAGCCACTCCGGGATTGTCGCCGTCGGGGCCGGTGAACGCCGGCCGCAGGAACGCCTGCGCTTCAGCCTCCGGATTTCGCGAAGGATCGGCCAACAGCAAATCGGCCAGCGGCTCAAGTCCCGCTTCACGCGCGATCTGCGCCTTGGTGCGGCGCCTGGGCTTGTAGGGGAGATAGAGATCCTCCAGCCGCTGCTTCGTCTCGGCCTCCGCGATCGCGCCGGCCAGTTCCGGCGTGAGCTTGCCCTGTTCTTCGATACTGGCAAGCACGGAAGTGCGCCGCTCTTCCAGCTCGCGCAGATAGCCGAGCCGCTCTTCGAGCGTCCGCAACTGCGTGTCGTCGAGCCCGCCGGTGGCCTCCTTGCGATAGCGGGAGATGAACGGAACCGTGGAGCCTTCGTCGAGCAGCGCGACAGCGGCGCTCACTTGTGCGGGACGGACGCCGAGTTCGGCGGCGATGCGATGGTCGATAGGGGGGAGCATGGAATGGGAACGTAGCGGGAGCGCGGAAAAGGTCGCGAACTATACCAACGTCGGCACGGCTCCTGGCCGTGCGCACATGGGCGAATGCCTCACAGCCAACCTACCGCCCGTTCCCTCAAGCCGCTCGCAGCAGAAACAGAATCTTGACCGCGTCGAAGGGAAACTCAACGCGCCCATCAGGTGTGCGGGTCAATACACCAGCCTCCAACAGAGCCGTCACGTCGCCGTGAACGGCTTTCACATCTCGTCCAACTCGTCGCGCAGCCTCGCGAATGGACACGGCCCGGCGCCACAGAGGACTTTCAGCAGCTCCCAACGTTTCGCAGTCAGCACTTCCCAGAGCGGCTCCGCTGTCGCGAAGCCGATGCGCGCTTCGTGCTCCGCTCGCCCGGTTTTCATCGCGCGCGCGGCATCGGCCAATGTCTCCTCGAGAGCACGTACCTCAAGAACGACCGTGTTCATGGTTCCACCTCGAACAGAATTGGACGTCAATCTTGATGATCGAACCAAGATCGATGGCTCGAAGGATCTGGCGTTGGAAACGCCGTGCGGGCAAATGAGAAGTCTCGGAGGATCTGAAGAGCACGGCGAGAAAGGAGCTCCATTCCCTTTTTGCCGAGCCAGCCAAGATCGGCGGGGCGAGCAGTTCAAATTCGGCTGCCTGGCGCTCCAGTAAACCAGCCCTACTCAATCGCACTATCCGGCTCCTCATCCTTCTTCATCACCTTGTGCCCCCAAGCCACATACAGCCCGCTCGCCACGATGATCGCCATCCCGATCAGCGAATGCCCATCCGGGAAATCACCGAACACCAGCCAGCCGGCGAGCGCGATCCATAGCAGTTGGGAATAGCCAAACGGTGACAGCGCCGAAGCGCGTTCGAGTTCGAGCGCCTTGATCAGCAGGTAATGCCCGCTCATGCCGGCGGCGCCGAGCAGCAGGAACAGGGGTGCGTCTTCCCACAGCGGTTGCTTCCACACGTGCGGCAGCATGAATGTCATGATCATGAAGCCCACCAGCGCGGTGTAGAACAGCGACGTGCGCTGGTCGTCTTCACCGCCGATCCGCCGTGTGAGGATCTGGTACAGGCTGTAGCAGCCGGCTGAACCCAGGGCCAGCAGGACCGCGGGGTTCAGCATCGCGCTGCCGGGGCGGATGATGAACAGCGTCGCGCCGAAGCCCACCAGTATCGCGACCCAGCGCGCGGTGGACACGTGCTCTTTCAACAGCCACACCGCGAAGATCGTCACCAGCAACGGCGAGACGAAACTGATGGCCTTGACCTCCGCCAGCGGGAGGAACGAGATCGCGCCGAAATTGCACAGCGTGGAACCGAGCATCAGCGTGGCGCGGGCGAGCTGACTGGCCGGCTGGGTCGTGCGCACCAGTGCCGTTCTCATCACCGGGCCGAAGATCACGATCATGAGCCCGACGTGCACCGCGTAGCGGAACCACACCACCATAGGCACCGGATAGCTGCGCGACAGCCATTTGGCGGTCGTCTCCAGAACCGTGAAGCACATCGCCATCCCGAGCATCATGGCGATGGCGCGGGGGTTGACCCGGTGATGATCCGTTGCGGCGTTGGCGATCAAGCGCGAGGCCTCTTCATTTCTTCGCAGTGTAGCCGACGGGTGGAGCGGGTGCCGTCAACTCCCGGCCGTGCCTGCTTCTGTTTCGTCTACATCGTTCCACCTCCGGATGCCCTGCGCGGCGACTGGACAGCCTTCGTTGCGCCGCCCAGAATCGTCCGGATTGCAGCGCATGGTCCACATTCATGTCCGCCCCTTCTCCCGCCGGCGATGTGCCGCCGATTCGCACGATCGGATTCACCCGCCCCTTGCGCTGGCTCGAACTCGGCTGGCGCGATTTCACGCGTGCGCGCTGGCCCAGCGGGTTCCACGGGCTCGTGGTCGCCACCGGCGGACTGTCGATCATCGCGCTCGCGCTGCTGGTTCCCAGCCTGTCCCCCGGCGCGTTCACGGGCTTCGTGCTGGTGGGCCCGATCCTGGCGACCGGACTCTACGACATCAGCCGCCGGCTCGCGGCAGGCCAGACACCGCATCTGGGCCAAGTCATTCGCGCGTGGCGGCGGGGGACGCGTCCTCTGGTGTGGCTGGGCGTCCTGCTGACGCTCGCCGGGACACTCTGGGTGCTCGCGTCGGCGATCCTGTTCGGCCTGTTCGTCCATGTGCCGATCCACAGTCCGCTCGCGTTCCTGCGCTTCGCCGTGGCGCAGCAGAACAATCTGCTGTTCACGCTATGGCTCGTTTTGGGCGGCCTCGGGGCAGCCGTCGTCTTCGCCGCCACGGCCGTGTCGGTGCCCATGCTGCTCGACCGGGACGTTAGCATCCGCAGCGCGCTGCTCACGAGCGTGCGCGCCGTGGGCGACAATCCTGCGGCGATGGGCCTGTGGGCCGTCATCATCATGCTCGGCACCGTGATCTCGATGGCCACCGCGATGCTGGGCTTCGTGGTCGTCGTGCCGGTCATCGGGCACGCGACGTGGCACGCCTACCGCGATCTCGTCGACGCAGCCGCATTGCCGGAGCGCCGGTAGCGTCCGATGTCTTTCACCGAGGAGCAGGTCTCGGAATTCGGTCTCACCTTCGGCTTGGCCGCGTTCATCCTGTTCATGCTGTTCATCGTGTGGTCGCTGGCGAAGGAATCGAAGGCCGGCCGGTTCGGCACTTTCGTGCTGTTCTTCGTGCTCTCCTTCGGGATGCTCGGCTTCATTGTGAAGACCGTGCTGCAGTACTTCATGGAGAAGTGAAGGGATTTTCGGCTGTTGATGCGCCGGAGTGGTTCTTCCCTCATCCCCTGCCCTTCTCCCGGGGGGAGACGGGAGCAACACAACTGTCCTGCCGAATTCAACCCGTCCTGCCGAATTCATGAGCCCTCTCCCTCACGGCCCTCAGGGAGAGGGCAGGGTGAGGAAGATGTTCTTGTGAAGACCGTGCTGCAGCAGTTCATGGAGAAGTGCAGGGCATCAGCGAGAGACGCGCAGCCGGAAGGGGCGGGTGTCGGCGCCGCGCATGGCGGGAATGTCATTTCCACCGCACTTGTCCCATACGCTCAGTTGAGCAACAATGATTGCTCGATCCAACTGGCAACGAACCTCATTCATGACGACCACCTTGAAACGTGAAGTGGCACGCAAGCTTCGAACGAAGCTCCTGCGCGATCTCGTGGGACGTCGGGTGCCCCTCGCCTCACTCTACGCTTTCGACCCGATCGAGCGGGTGGCCTTCGTCAAGGAAGGCCTGCCGGCCGAGCTGCTGACCGTGCTCGCAGAAGACATGGCGATCTCCAAGGAGAAGCTCTACAGCACCATCGGGGTCGCCCGTGCAACGGTGGACCGCAAAATTCGCGAGCAGACGCTGCTCAGCCAGGACGAAAGCGAGCGGGTCATGGGCGTCGCCCGGCTCGTCGGTCAGGTCGATGCGATCGTTCGGGGCTCGGGCGATCCGGAGGGTTTCGATGCTGCGAAATGGGTGTCGGCATGGCTCGATCGCCCGCAATCGGCGCTGGGCGGCCGACGTCCTGCGGAATTGATGGACACGTCCGAGGGGCGCGACATCGTGTCCGGTCTGGTCGCGCAGATGCAGTCGGGCGCGTACGCCTAGGCCTAGGGTGAAACGGCGTCCACGTTCGCCAGGTTCGCTATCCCCCGACGGAACACGTCGGTGCCTTGGGGCGGCCGGGCGCCACTGATATGGACGTCACCGTGTGGCGGATCGGAACCGATACCCCGGACTACGAGGCCCACGATCTGAGCGGCAAAGGCGCCGAATTGACCGGCGGCCGTTGGAATCGCCCGGGCACGCCGCTCGTGTACACGTCGACCTCTCGTGCGCTGGCATGCCTCGAAACGGTCTTGCACCTGAACGGTAGCGACCCTCTGCCGCTGAATCGGTACCTCGTTCGGATCGTCCTGCCGGAATCGGCCTGGACCGCGAGAACGGTCATCGATGCGGCCTCCCACGTCGGCTGGGACGCCGAGCCGGCCGCCAAGGTGTCGCGCGACTGGGGTACGGCCTGGGCTCATCGCATCGATACGCTGCTTGCCGAGGTCCCTTCGATCATCGTGCCGGAGGAAGCCAACATCCTGGTCAATCCGACGCATCCCGATGGTCGCCGGGTGCGCGCGGTCAAGGTGCGAAAGTGGCTCTACGCTCCGAGGTTGACGTAACCCGGGTGACGGGGCCCGGCGATGCGGCCTGCCGCACCGCTCATTCGACGATCCCCACCACCCCCAGGATGAAAGCGTAGGTGAACGCGATCTCCTTCAGGTAGTCGTAGCGCCCGGATGCGCCCGCGTGCCCGGCATCCATGTTGATCTTGAGCAGCAGCGGGTTGCGGTCGGTTTTGAGCGCACGCAGCTTGGCGACGTATTTCGCGGGCTCCCAGTACATCACCTGGCTGTCGTTCAACGACGTCTCGACCAGGATCAGCGGATAGTCCTTCGCTGCCAGATTGTCGTAGGGAGAATACGACTTCATGTACGCGTAGGCCTCGGGCTCGTTCGGATTGCCCCATTCCTCGTACTCGCCGGTGGTGAGCGGCAAGGTGTCGTCGAGCATGGTGCTGATGACGTCGACGAACGGCACTTCCGACACCACCGCACGGAACAGGTCGGGGCGCAGGCTGGTCACCGCACCCATCAGCAGGCCGCCGGCGCTGCCGCCCTCGATCACCAGCCGATCGGGCGCGGTGATGCCCGCGGCGATGACGCGCTCGGCGCAGGCGGTGAAATCGGTGAAAGTGTTCTTCTTGTGCATCATCCGGCCTTCGTCGTGCCAACGCTTGCCCATCTCGCCGCCGCCGCGGACGTGCGCCAGCGCGAACGTGACACCGCGGTCCAGCAGCGACAGACGCGAGGAACTGAACGTCACCATCTCGGGATAGCCGTAGGCGCCGTAGCCGGACAGCAGCATCGGCGCCGGTTGTTCTTCGGTTCGCAGGTCGGTACGCCAGACCATGGATACCGGGATCAGTGTGCTGTCCGCGGCCTTGGCGAAAACGAGCTCGCTGCGATAGCGTTGCGGGTCGTAGCCGCCGACGACCTCGACTTGTTTCAGCAGCTTCCGCTCGCGCGTGTCCATGTCGTAGTCGTACACCGAATCGGGCGTGACGAACGATTCGTAGGCGAAGCGAAACGTGGTGGTGTCGAACTCCGGATTCGAGCCCGCGAAGGCGCTGTAGGCCGGCTCGGGAAACTCGATCTCGTGGCGCTCGCCGTCGGCGAAGCGCACCACGACGAGCCTCGGGAATCCGCCGCGGCGCTCGTGGAGCACGTAGTGCTGCCCGAACAAATCGACGCCTTCGAGCATGGCGTCCTCGCGGTGAGGGACGAGTTCTTCCCAGCGTGCCTCGGCGCTGTCGGATACCGGCGCGCGCACCAGGCGGAAATTCCGGCCGCGGTCGTTGGTCACGATGAAGAAGTGCTCGTCATGGTGATCGGCGTAGTACTCGTGATCCTGCCGCCGGGGCACCATCAGCAGCGGCGGTTCGAGCGGTCGACCGGCGGGCACGTAGCGCACTTCGGACGTGGTCGCGCTGTGGGAAGTGATGAAGACATAGCCTCGGCTGCGCGAGAGGTCCACGCCGACGCTGAAGCGCGCATCGTCTTCCTCGAACACCATCGCGTGCTCGGCGCTTCCGAGGCGATGCCGCCACACGCGGCTCGCGCGCTTGGTGTCGTCCTCGGTGACGTAAAACAGCGTCGCACTGTCGCTGCACCAGGCGATCGAGCGCGCCTTCTCCACTTCGATCGGCAACACCGCCCCGGTTGCGAGATTCTTCACCCGCAACGTGTATTCGCGAAAACCGGTGTAGTCGGTCGAGAACGCGAGCAGTCGCGCGTCGGGACTCACGTCGAGTGCACCCAGGCCCAGGTACTTGCGGTCTTTCGCGAGCGCGTTCAGGTCGAGGATCACCGACTCCTTCGCGGCGAGCGAGCCGTGCTTGCGGCAGTAGATCGCGTACTGCTTGCCCTTCTGCGTGCGCGAGTAGTACCAGTACTCGCCCTCGCGAGCGGGCACGCCCATGTCGGTTTCCTTGATGCGCGCGAGCATCTCCTTGTACAAGGTGCGCTGGAAGCCTGCGCTCGGCTTCATCATGGCCTGCGTGTACGCGTTCTCCGCCTCGAGATAGGCGGTCACTTCCGGGGCATCCTTCTCGCGTAGCCAGAAGTAGTCGTCGACGCGGACATCGCCGTGATTCTCGAGCGTGCGCGGCTTGCGTGCCGCGATCGGGGGGAGCGGGATGGGTTTCGTTGCCATGTTCGAGAATTCGGAAGAAGGGTTTCGAGATGAGACGCAGGCCGGTCGAGGCCCAGTGTACGTCGCCCGGGGCGCTGGACACCGCGCGTTCGGGCACCCGCCGGATGCGAGCGCCGACCCGCGCGAATCGCTCTGCTCCGGTGCGACATCGCAGGCTGGCGACCGCCACGAATGGGGTGTGCACGTCGAACTCGCAGGCGGAACGTTCGGGCGCGAGAGTGTTCTGACGAAGCGCCGGAGGGCAAGCGGCGCCAAAGGATAGCCGAAGCGCATGGCGCGGGCCACGCTCCCGCGCTAGAATCCGATCTGTTTTCGCAGGCTTTTTGCGCAGGCTTTTTGACCACCCGGACCCATGAAACCGTACGAATCGGATACCACCCGTTTCATCCGCGATTTTCTCGAGAAGCATCCGGACGTCGTGGACAAACAGAAACTGGCGCGCGCAACCTGGTGGGACAAGGCGTACGACGCCGACCAGCGCGAGGCCTTCGAAGAATCCACGGTGCCGAAGAAATCGTACGAGTACTACAGCGGCGAACGCTGATCACGGAATCCCGTTCATGAAGACCCGACTGCTCCAGGCAGGCTTGCTCGCCTCCATCATCCTGACAACCACGCCGGCCTGGGCCGGCTGGGAAGAAGCCGTGGCGGCCTACAACAAGGGCGATTACGGTACCGCCGCCAAGGAATTCCGTCCGTTCGCCGAGCAAGGCCAGGCGACGGCGCAATACATCCTGGGCTGGATCAACCAGAACGGCGAAGGCGTGAAACAGGACCTCGCCGAAGCGGCGAAGTGGTACCAGCGCGCAGCGGAAAAGGGCAACGTCGACGCGCAATACGCGTTGGGCTCGCTCTACGCCGCGGGTGCAGGCGTCAAGCGTGACGACGCCGAGGCGGTCAAGTGGTTCCGCAAGGCCGCCGAACAGGGCAAGGCCGGCGCGCAGTACATGCTGGGCTACATGGTGACCGCGGGCGAAGGCGCTGCCAGGAACGAAGCCGAGGGTCTCGCCTGGTATCGCAAGGCCGCCGACCAGGGCCTGCCCGACGCGCAATATGCACTGGGGCTCGGACTCGCCTACGGCAAGGGCGCGAACAAGGACGAGCCGGAAGCGAATCAGTGGTTCCGCAAGGCCGCCGAGCAAGGCAATCTCGACGCGGCGTACCTGCTCGGCTACAACTACGAGACGGGAGTCGGCACGATTCCCGACTACGCGGAAGCGGTGAAGTGGTATCGCAAGGCCACGGAGAAGAACAACAGCGAGGCCCAGTATCACCTCGCCACCCTGCTGCGCGACGGCAAGGGCGTGCAACGCAACGACGCCGAAGCCCTCGCGCTGTTCAAGAAGGCCGCTGATCAAGGCCAGACGTATACCTCGATCGCCATCGATGAATACCTGAAGAAAGGCCAGCCCGATCGCGCTTTCGAACTCGCCGACACCTGGCTCGCGAAACGTCCGGACGATGTGCAACTCCTGACCGTGCTGGGATTCGGCGCCGCGAACGAAGCTCGCGGCAACCCTGCGAAGTACGTGCCGATCGCCAGGAAGTACGGCGAGAGAGCCATTGCGCTGATCGAGGTCGACAAGCGGCCCGAGCGCCTGAGCGAGAGCGAGTGGGCGGAATATCGCACCAAGTGGCTGCCCCAGATGTACCTGCAGCTCGCGTCGCTCGCGACCAAGGCCGGCAACCTCGTGGAAGCCCGCAAGCAGCTCGAGCGCGTCACGCAGCTCAATCCGAAGGACCCCTACGCGTGGTACCTGCTCGGCCAGAACCACTTCGGCGAATACGAGAAGCTCAACGCGGAAACCAAGACGATGCAGGGTCAGGCCAAGTCGGATGCCACAGCGAAGGCCTTCGCGAAACTCGATCAGGTCATCGACTATTACGCGCGCGCGGTGGGATTGTCCGCCGGCAAGGACACTCAGAAGGACCTGTACGATCCGCTGCTCAAGGATCTGACCAGCATCTACGATTTTCGCAATGGCTCGAAGTCCGGACTCGACCAGCTGATTGCGAAATACAAGCAGTAGCGCGGCACGCGCTTCGCAGCGCGATCACCCGCCGGCAGCATTCGGGTCGACGTATTTGACGAAGTCGATGCCGATTCCGTTCGGATCCACCACGGCAAAGTGGCGGTCGCCCCAGGGTTCGTTGCGCAAGTCCACCTCGATGGCGACACCGGCCGAGCGGAGCTTCGCGTATTCGGCATCGACGTCGTCGACGTCGATGGTCAGATAGACGCCCTGACCGCCGAACGGCGGCTGGAAGACAGGCGCCTGGCCGGGCTCGTGTGGCCGCAGAAACGAAATCTGGTCGCCATGGCCCTCGAGCAGGAAGAAGAACTCGTTCTCGAAGACAAGATGAAAGCCGAGCCGGTCGATGTAGAAGGCCTTGGTCTCGTCGAATCGCGCGGTGACGATGCCTGCGTTGAAGGACATGGTGTTGCTCCCTGGGTTCGAGCCGTCGCGAGGCGGCGATGAACGCAAGGCTACCGGTCGAACTCCCGGGCGCTCTAGTAAAAACCCGACATCAGCACCCGGGGACGGACAACGCGCGCAAGTCGCGCAGCAGGTGCGATTGATCGGTGTAGCCGAAGCGCAGCGCAAGATCGGCTCCGGAGCGCTCTCCGGATGTCAGTGCGGCACGCACGCGCTGGTAGCGCACGATTCGGGCGAACAGCTTCGGCGGCAGGCCTACCGCATCGACGAACAGGCGTTCCAGTTGCCGTTCGCTCATGCCGGCTTCGCGAGCGAGATCGGAGACACGCACGCACCCGCTGCGACGCTCGACATGCGCAACGAGCGCCGAAGCCAGGGTGTCCCGGGGATCGAGGCCCGCGACGGCAGGCCTCAGCAGTTCAGCCACGGCACGCAGCGCCTTGGCACCCGAGCGGGCACCTGCCGCACACTCGAGCAGCATCCGGGCATCGATCCCACCGACATGTTCGATACGACAGCGAGAATTCCGCAGTACGGTAGGACGCTCGTCGACGAGAACCCGCGAGCGCGCAGGGCGCAACCGGATGCCCAGATAGTCGCAACCCGGTTTCGGCGAGAAGCGCGTGGCGACCGTCGTGGAGCCGAAGGCGAGCGCCTCGCCGTTGGTGCCATCGTAGGCGAGGACCGCGTCGACGCGGCCATCGGGTTCGATGACGAAATCGGGCTCCAACGCCGGCGCCGCTTTGCCGTACCAGAGGCATTCCACGAAGGCGCCGAGTTCGCTCACGGGTTTGAAGTCGATCATCGCGCCGGACTCGGCCGAAGCCTTCGCCGCCATGGGGGATCGATGGTTCATCTACGCGATCGATCGGGCTTTGCCACCGGCCGGGGCACGGGCTTGGTTGCGGCCGATTTCGGCACGGCAAGCTTCGGCACGGTTGCCTTCGGTGCCACCGGGGTCCGTCTTGCCCTGGGTGCGACGGTCCCGGGGACGATGGCACCGGCCTCGAATTCGAGATCCATCGCGAAGATGGGTTTGCGCGAAGCAAAGCGGCCACAGTCGAGCCGCATGGTGCCGCCCGCACGGGTCCACGTTCGCAGTCGGTGTTCCAGGTTCTCCTCGATGCGGGTCGAGAAGCTGCCCGGCTGTCCGTAGCGATCGACCAGAGCGTCGAGAACCGTCCGGCACGAGGGAAAGCGGCGTTCGACCGCTTCGGGTTTGATGCCCTGCCCCTCGCGTTCGAACCCGAGGCCGAGTCGCAGCACCTTGCCGGCATCCAGGGTGAAGCTGACCATGGTGACTTCGGCGCGGGTGTCGTCAGAGGCGAGCCGCACGACGTAGCGGCCCTCGCCCTCTTTCAGCAGTGTCTCGAAGCGGCTGTCCTGGTCGTCCGGGGCAACGACGCTGCCCGTGCGCCGCTCCCAGAATTCATGCCGCGAGTCCGGGAACAACCGGCGCAGCGACGCAGGGTCGACGCTCCGGTCCAGTCCGGCGTATTCGAAGGCGTGGACAGGTCCGGCGAGCAACGACAGGAGCGCCAGGGCGACAACGCAACGGACTGGGGACGGCATGATCTTGTTCAAGGTAGGCCAGGGGGACGCGTCCATATGATGCCATCGTCTGGCCGGAAACCGCGGGGGACATCGAACGCGTGGCGATTCCGCGCCCGTGGGTCTCGAGGTTGTTTCGGCCACCGGGCCTTGCATGCTCGAATGGGCTCACTACGCCTGACCGAAACGGGGCAGGCACGCGCAGGTGCATTTGTACGCCTGGGCGAAATCCCTCAAGACTCTTTCAACACGAAGGGCACGAAGAAATTAAGGAGATAGCCGGTCCGCGTGCGTTTGCCGCCGAGTCCGCGACGAATAGCGTCCGCATTGATCTGGTCGTTCGAGACAACGCCCCCGTCTTTTATCGTGTTCCTTCGCGTTCTTCGTGTCCTTCGTGTTTGCCGCCCTTGTCCCGGCCTCGTGTAATGTTGGCGCATGTGCGGCCGCTATGCCCTGGACCAGGATGCGCGTGAGCTGGCTGACCACTTCAGCCTGCTGGAGGTGCCGGAAATGGTACCGCGCTTCAATATTGCGCCGTCGACCAAGGTGCTGGTGGTGCGCGAGGTACCACGAGGAAGAGTCGGCCAACTCATGACCTGGGGTCTGGCGCCGGTCTGGTTGCGCCGCAGCGAGGGCGCGAAGAGCCTTCCCAAACCCATCAATGCGCGCGCTGAGACGCTGGATGAGCGCCCGATGTTCCGCAAAGCCCTCAAGGCGCGCCGCTGCATCCTGCCAGCCAGTGGCTTCTATGAATGGTGCCGGCCGCCATCGGGACCGGCGCAACCTTTCTACGTGCATCCTGTGAACG
>Ga0163144_10004736_pt1 | contig 30541 bp, 28 predicted proteins | sample OliLak19BULKMAT1_FD_123175 | JGI IMG/M metagenome (GOLD analysis project Ga0163144, IMG submission 123175) | Freshwater microbial mat bacterial communities from Lake Vanda, McMurdo Dry Valleys, Antarctica - Oligotrophic Lake LV.19.BULKMAT1 | ecosystem: Environmental > Aquatic > Freshwater >... | reverse complement strand
GCACGCTGCGTGGGCGGCTTCCGCAGTCCGCAGCGCCGCACCGCACCACGTGGCGGTGGTGCGGCCGCAAGAGCCCGCGCATCACCCGGTCCCGCCCGGCACCCTGGACGTGGAAGGCACGGAGTTTGACCTTGACGAGGATGATGCCCCGTGTGCCGCAGACACGGTTCTGACGCCTCACCAGCCGGCTCACCACCGCGCGCCCACAGTCCGCCACGCGCCTGACGCCCACCTCACGCGTCTGGTCGTCAGCAGCGGTCTTGCGCGCGGCCCCCCGGGCTGAGCACCTCCACTGCGACCCCGCAGGTCCAGAACCGCGGGCGCCTTCGAGCAGGTTTTGAAGCCGCTGCGGCTTCCTGCCAGCCCTTCTGAGCCCGCCACCGCCCTCCGGCGTTGCGCAGGCCCACATGACCCATCTTCCAGCCAGGGAGCATGCCTGCGGTGGTGCTGAACGGCCCGCCGCCGCGCTCCGCGGAATACCCAACCATGCAGCGATTGATCCTTTTTGCGGTGGCAGCCCTCACCATTGGGAGCTGCCACACGGAACACGCCGAGCACCATGAAGCAGCCAGATACCTGGCCACCACGCCCCTGCGCGCGGACACCCAGCTCACCCGCGAGTACGTCGCCCAGATCCGGGCAATCCAGCACATTGAGCTGCGCGCCATGGAGCGCGGCTACCTCCAGGAGACTTTTGTTGACGAGGGCCGCCCGGTGGTCAGGGGCCGCAAGATGTTCCAGATCATGCCGCTCATCTACGACGCCGAGGTCCGGAAGGCTTCCGCTGAGGCGGAGCTGGCGCGGATTGAGTACAACAACACCAAGATGCTGGCGGACCAGGACGTGGTCTCCGCCAATGAGCTTGCCGTGGCCGGCGCCAAGGTGAACAAGGCGCTGGCGGAAGTGGCGCTGGCAACCACCCACAAGACCCTGACGGAAGTCCGCGCGCCGTTCAGCGGGCTCATGGGCCGCCTCCACGTCCGGCTGGGGAGCCTGGTTGATGAGGGAGACCTGCTGACCACGCTCTCGGACAACCGCACCGTCTGGGTCTATTTCAACGTGAGCGAGTCCGAATACCTCCACCACCAATCCCAGCCGGCAAGCGAAACCAACGCGGAGGTGCGGCTGGTGATGGCCAACGGCGTGCAGTTTGACCAGCCGGGGAAAGTGGAGACCATTGAGGCGGACTTCAACAATGAAACCGGCAACATTGCCTTCCGCGCGGCCTTTCCCAACCCCACCGGGCTGCTCCGCCACGGCGAAACCGGCAAGGTCTTGATGACCGTGCCGCTGAGAAATGCGCTGCTCATTCCGCAGAAGGCCACGTTTGACATCCTGGACAAGAAATTCGTGTTCGTGGTGGATGAAAAGAACACCGTCCGCTCGCGGCCCATCATGGTGGCGGCGGAACTTCCCCACCTCTACGCGGTGCAGAGCGGCCTGACCGAGCATGATCGGATTCTGGTTGAGGGGCTGCGCAAGGTGCGGGACGGCGTCACCGTGGAGCTGGACCTCCGGCAACCCTCTGAGGTGCTGGACCACCTGGAAGTGGTGGCCGAATGAACTTCTCACGCTTCCTCCACCGCCCGGTGCTGGCGATGGTGCTGTCCATCCTGATTGTGTTCCTGGGCCTGCTCGCCATGCGGTCGCGGCCCGTGGCGCAGTTCCCGGAAATCTCACCGCCGCGCGTGATTGTTACGCTGGACTTGCCCGGCGCCAGCGCGGACGTGCTGGTGCAGTCCTCCCTGGTCACGCTGGAGCGCGCCATCAACGGCGTCCCCGGCATGAGCTACATGATGTCCGACGCCACCAGCGCCGGTGAGGCCACCATCCAGGTCATCTTTGAACTGGGGACCAACGAGGACCAGGCCGTCGTCAACGTCAAGAACCGCGTGGACCAGGTGATGAGCCGACTCCCGCCACTTGTGCAGCTTGAGGGCGTGGTGGTCAACAAGGTGCAGCCCAGCATGCTGATGTACGTGAACCTCTACAGCTCTGAACAGACCGCGGACCAGAAGTTCCTGTACAATTTTGCCAGCGTCAACCTGCTTCCAGAATTGAGCCGGATCAGCGGAATTGCGCAGACCCGCATCCTTGGCTCCCGCCAGTACGCCATGCGCGTGTGGCTCAACCCGGACCGGATGCGCGCGTACAACATCTCCTCGGAAGACGTCATGAAGGCCATCGACGACCAGAGCGTCATTGGCCGGCCGGGACGGCTGGGCCAGGCATCCGGCAAGCACTCGCAGGCGCTGGAATACGTGCTCATCTATGCGGGCCGGTTCAACAAGCCGGAGCAGTACCAGGACATCATCCTCCGGGCGAACCACCAGGGCGAAATCCTGCGCTTGAAAGACGTGGCCACCGTGGAGCTGGGAAGCGAATTCTTCGACATCTATTCCAACCTGGACGGCCATCCCTCCGCCGCCATTGTGCTGAAGCAGACCTATGGCAGCAATGCCAACACCGTCATCGCCGAGGTGAACTCCAAACTCGAGGAACTCAAGCGCACTTCGTTCCCGCCGGGGATGGATTACAGCATCGGCTATGACGTCTCCAGCTTCCTGGACGCATCCATTGAGAAGGTGCTGCACACGCTGATGGAGGCCTTCCTCCTCGTGGCGCTCGTGGTGTTCCTCTTCCTGGGTGATTGGCGGTCCACACTCATCCCGGCGCTTGCCGTCCCCGTGTCATTGGTGGGCGCGTTCATCTTCATGCAGCTCTTTGGCATCACCATCAACCTCATCACGCTGTTCGCGCTCGTGCTCGCCATCGGCATTGTTGTTGATAATGCCATCGTGGTGGTGGAGGCGGTGCACGCCAGGATGGCTGAGGAGGGGCTCTCGCCGTACAAGGCGGTGGAGGGGGTGCTGGACGAAATCACGGGCGCCATCATTGCCATAACGCTGATGATGACCGCGGTGTTTGTCCCCGTGGCATTCATGAGCGGCCCGGTGGGCATCTTCTACCGCCAGTTCTCCATCACCATGGCAACGTCAATTGTGCTCTCCGGCGTGGTTGCCCTGACGCTGACTCCGGTGCTGTGCGCCATGATCCTCAAGAACACCCACGGCACACACAGCAAGCGGAACCCTGTCCAGCTGCTGCTTGACCTGTTCAACCGCGCGTTTGAGCGCATCACCACGGCCTACGTCGCCCTGCTCACAAAAATCGTCCACCGCAGATGGGTCAGCGTGGCCATGCTGGTGGTCTTTCCGCTGGGGATTTTCGCCGTGGTCCGGGTGCTGCCAGCCGGCTTCGTCCCCAATGAGGACCAGGGGATGATCTACGCCATCATCCAGACGCCCCCCGGAGCCACGCTCGAGCGGACCAATGACGTTGCCCGGCAGCTGCAGGACATTGCCGCGCATGTGGACGGCGTGGAGTCCGTCTCCTCGCTGGCCGGGTATGAAATCCTGACTGAAGGCCGCGGGTCCAATGCCGGCACCTGCCTCATCAACCTCAAGGGCTGGTCTCACCGGAGCCGGTCCGCCACGGAGCTCATCGAGGAGCTCGAGGAGAAATCACGGGACCTGGGCGCGGTCATTGAATTTTTCGAGCCTCCCGCGGTGCCCGGCTACGGCGCGGCCAGCGGCTTTGCGATGCGCCTGCTCGATAAGAACAATGAGACGGACTATCAGGAGTTTGACCGGGTCAACCAGGCCTTCATGGCCGCACTGGGCGAGCGCAAGGAGCTGACCGGGCTCTTCACGTTCTTCGCGGCGAACTATCCGCAGTACGAGTTGCTCATCGACAATGCACTGGCCATGCAGAAGGGCGTGTCCATCCGGGATGCCATGAACAACCTCGACATCCTGATTGGCAGCACCTACGAGCAGGGCTTCATCCGCTTTGGAAACTACTTCAAGGTGTACACGCAGGCGGCCCCGGAATTCCGCCGGCTCCCCTCAGACGTGATGAAGCTCTTTGTCAAGAATGACGATGGCGAGATGGTGCCCTATTCGGCATTTTCGTCCCTCAGGAAGACCCAGGGCCCCAACGAAATCACCCGCTACAACATGTACAACTCCGCGGCGATCCGCGGGGAACCGGCCAGGGGCTACACCAGTGGGGATGCCATCCGGGTGGTGCGCGAGGTCGCCGCGGCCACGCTGCCGCGCGGATATGACATTGCGTGGGAAGGCCTGTCCTATGACGAGGCGAAGCGCGGCAATGAAGCGTTCTACATATTTCTCGTCGTGCTCGCGTTCGTCTACCTGGTGCTCGCGGCACAGTATGAAAGCTTCATCCTGCCGCTTGCGGTGCTCTTGTCCCTTCCCGCGGGCGTGTTTGGTTCGTTCCTGCTGTTGAAGCTGCTGGGACTGGCCAATGACATCTACGCGCAGGTTGGACTGGTGATGCTGGTGGGCCTGCTTGGGAAGAATGCGGTGCTCATCGTCGAGTTTGCAGTCCAGCAGCAGCAGCGCGGGGCAACCGTGGCGGCTGCGGCCATTGGTGGGGCCAGGGCGCGGTTCCGTCCCATCCTGATGACGTCGTTGGCTTTCATCGCGGGGCTGGTTCCGCTCGTCGTGGCCACGGGCCCGGGCGCCGTGGCCAACCGCACCATTGGCACCTCCGCGCTGGGGGGCATGCTGTTTGGAACCGCGTTTGGGGTCATCGTCGTGCCGGGCCTCTATTTCATCTTTGGCTCCATTGCGGCGGGCAAGCACCTCATCCGTGACGAGGATGAGGAGCCGCTGAGCGAGCAGGTGAACACCCATGGCTAGAATCACTTTGTCATGGGTGGTCAGCACCACGGTGGCGGCCGGCCTGGCGTCGGGTTGCCTTCCGTCGCTGCTGGGGAACGTCTCCCGCAATGCCAACGTCAACCTCCCGGCAAGCTTCGACCGCACCGGCCCCGCGCAGGACGTTCCCGCAATCAAGGCAACCTCCGAGGCGCAGAAGACCTGGGACGAATTCTTCTCAAGCAAGGACCTGCGCTCGCTCATCAACACCGCGCTGCGCAACAACCAGGAGCTCAACATCCGGCTGCAGGAAATCATCATCTCGCGCAATGAGGTCACGGCCAGACAGGGCGAGTACCTTCCCCAGCTCAATGCCGGCGCCGGCAGCGGGCTGGAGAAGGTGGGGAAGTACACCAGCCAGGGCGCCAGCGATGAGGACCACGGACTTCCGGAGAACCTGGGGAACTTCTCCTTTGGCCTCAACGGGTCGTGGGAGATCGACATCTGGAACAAGCTGCAGAATGCGGCCCGGGCAGCGCACAGCCGCTACTTTGCCACCGCGGAGGCCCGGCACTTCGTGATGACTGAGCTCATCGCCGAGCTTGCCCGGTCCTACTACGAGCTCATCACGCTAGATAACCAGTTGGACATCCTCAGGCGCAACATTGAAATCCAGGCGAATGCGCTGGACGTGGTGAAGCTGTTGAAGAGGGCGGGGCGCACCACCAAGCTCGCCGTGCAGAGGTTTGAAGCCGAGCTGCTGAGGAACCGGAGCCGGCAGTTTGACATTGAACAGCAGCGGGTCGTCCTTGAGAACAGGATCAATTTCCTGGTTGGCCGCTGGCCGCAGGCCGTCAGCCGCAAGCCGCTTGACCTTCAACAGCCCCCTCTTGAGCTCCTGCAGACGGGACTGCCGGCACAACTGCTGGAAAACCGGCCCGACGTGCGGGGCGCGGCCCTGGAGCTGGAGGCGGCCAGGCTTGATGTCAAAGCTGCAAAGGCGGCGTTCTACCCGGCCGTGAAGATTGACGCGGGACTCGGGTTCCGGGCGTTCAATCCGCTTCACCTGCTGGCACCTGAGTCCCTCATGTACGGGCTTGCGGGGAGCATCTCCGCGCCGCTGCTGAACCGCAGCGGCATCACCGCGCAGTACCGGACCGCCAACGCGCTTCAGATCCAGGCCGTCTACAACTACGAAAAGACCGTCCTGCAGGCCTTCACGGATGTGGCGAATCAAATTGCGCTGCACGACAATCTGAAGCGCGCGTACGAGCTCCAATCCAAACAGGTGGAGACGCTTGCGGCCGCAGTCGAGACCTCAGGTGTCCTCTTCCAGTCCGCCCGGGCGGACTACATGGAGGTCCTGTTGACCCGCCGTGACTCGCTGGATGCGGAAATGGAGTTGGTGGAGCTCCGGAAGGGGCAATTCCAGGTGATGGTCAGCATCTACCAGTCACTTGGCGGTGGCTGGCGGCCGGACCAGGACGCACGGAAGGAGGGGCGGCCGCCCTGAAGCCACCACGGACCCATGCCGTGGTGAAGATGTTCAATCCAATGGCCTCACGCTCTTGAGTCGCGGGCACTTCCCGCCCGCTTCGAGAAACCACAGGTCCACCTCCACGCGTACGCGCAGCGGCCGGTCCTGTTCGTAGTCATTGTGGCTGTGCGCATAGGTGAGAAATCCCGAAGCCGCGGGACGGACCGGCACAGCGGCGCCATCCTGCAGCGGTGGACACATCGGACGGCGCGGCACATCCAAATGCGCCCACCGGCATCAGACACAGGGCAGCAGGTGTTCTCATGGGCGCGGTGCGTAGGTGAAAGGGTGTGCGGATGAAAGCGGCACTGACGGGCGTGACGGTGGCAGCCGTGATGATGGCGCTGGACCTGGTGTTTCTGGGTGTGGTGGCGCGCAGCTTCTACGACGAACAGATGGGCGCGCTGCGGGCTTCTTCGGTGCAGTGGCCGGCGGCGCTGATGTTCTACGGGATGTACGTGGTGGCGGTGGTGCGGCACGCGGTGCAGGACGGACGCACCGTGCAACGCGCGGCCCGCGCGGGCGCGGAGATGGGGTTCTTTGCCTACGCCACCTACGAGCTGACCAACTGGGCGGTGCTTGCGGGTTGGCCCGCGGCGCTGGTTCCGGTGGACCTTCTGTGGGGCGTGGTTCTCACCGCGTGTGCCGCGGCGGCAGGTCAGTGGGCGCATTCACGCGTGGGCGCCGTCAGGACAGCGTGAGCATTTTTCCGTTGAGAACGTCTGCAGCCCAGGGGGCAAAGTCACCGGCATTTTTGGGGTGGAGCTCCCGCGTCTCCGACGCGCAAGGCGCCGGCGTTCTTGCGTAGACCGAAAGCGCGCGGCCCGGTGGAGCACCCGGCTGCGTGGTCCACTGCAGGTGGCGGACGCGGTGAAGTCCGTGGGCCGTCCGCTCGCCCGCGGTGGAATCCGCGGGGCCCACCGGGCGGGCCACCCCGAGGGACATGGTTGACGGCTCACGGCGCCGGCTTGGCAAGCGGATGCTGACGGCTGGCGCGCGGAGGACATTGTGATTGAGCTCCTGATGGTTGTGGTTGGTGTTGCCGGCTGCGGGGTTTCACGGTGGCTGAAGGGGCAGCAGACGCTGGAGTCTGGAGCGCTGCGCCCGCCAACACCGGGCGAGCGCGCGATGGTGGTGGGCATGGCCGCGTTGTTGTTCGGCGTTGCCGCGTCGGCGTTGGTCTATGGAGCCGCATTGATGTCCGCCGGGCCCTCATCATCCAGCGTGGTGACGGATCGGACCTCTCTGACGACAGTGATGCTGGGTGTTGCCGGGGTGCTGGCCCAGTCAGACCTGCTGTGGCTTCTGGTGAACGGCAGTGCTTGGGTTGACCAGAAAAACGTCATACCTTTTTGATTTCCGGGCCCATCCTGGCGGTCGGACAGCTGGTGCTGCTGCCGGTGAATTCGCCTCGGGAGTTTGGGTTTGTCAGTGGGCTGTTTACCGTCGTCATGACGGCTGTCGCGTTGCTCACGGATTTCTTGCGGGCGGGCAGCGGAGCGGGTCATCGGCCGCTGGCCCTGGGTGGTGGGGTCGTTGCCCTGGCGCTGGTTGCGGCGCATTTCGGGGCGGACTGGGTGCGGCAAATCAACGGAATGCAAGCGTCAGCCGTGCGCGAGGCGTGCAACGAAACCCGCCGCCTCCCGTCGCTGGCGGAGCGCACCGCCGCGTTCAAGGTGCATGACGCCAACTGGACCGCGCAGCATCCCGGTGACCGGCTTCCTCATTCTTGCGCTGAAGGAATTCTGGAGACCGAGCGGCTGGAAAAGAATGCCGACTGCCCCGAGCACCTGATGGCTGGCGTCTGGGTCCTCGTGACCATCGCCATGAAGGCCGCCGGCATCTCGAGCATCGAGTTCACGATCGACACCCGGCCGCCCAATGTCACCATGTACCGGGTCTTTGGCATCTCCATGGTGACCGCTGCCTGCGGATTCATGATTGAGGCCCGGCGCGACCTCCACGCGTCCTGCATGTTTGTCACGGTGTTCGCGTTCATCACCGGCGCCGCGCTCGGAATGGAGCCGCACCCGGTGGCGGCCGCCGTCGCCGTGGTGGACGTGCTCATTGTGGTGGCCTGCGTGGTCCACATGGTCCGGGTGCAATACGGCCGGGAAGTTCAGCCCAACCTGTTGCGCCAGCAGTACCATCGCTCACCACGCCTGGCATGCGGCTCATCGTCACAACGGAACTCAAATGTCGCCAGCGTCCGGGAGGGCAGCGGCCCCGCGCTCTCACGGGTGGCGGATGACGGCTGCTCTGAGCGTGACGGGGTTGCCGTTGGAAGACTGCCGCCGGACGCGGTCAGCGTGCGGCCGCATCCAGCGCCGCAATGGCGTCCCGCATGACCTTGTTGAGCGCCTCCCCATCCACGGAGGATGCCGGGAGATACGTCAGCAACCACGGCGGCACGTGGGACAATGTGTCAAAGGTCTGGTTGGGATACGTGGGTTTGATGAGCAGGTTCACGCCGGCGTAGGCGGTGCGCATGGCCGCGGCCCAGAAGCCGTTGCCCAGCACCACAAAGGCCATGGCGCGTGTCAGCGGGCCCGCTGCGCGGCCCATGGCGCCGGCCTCCTCACGTTCCGCCCGGCCCACCTGCATGGTGGAAAAACCCACCTGGTCAATGATGGTGATGACGCCAATACCGCCGGGATGGGCGGCCAGGATGCGGGCCTGGTGCGCGCGCACCGCGGCCAGCCGGTCCATGGTGGCCACGCTGCGCCAGACGCTGATGGAAATGTCCTGGAGGGACGCGGTGCACAGCGCTCCGTCGTGGAGGGCAATCTCAGGAGCGGGGACCATGCACCACCGCAGTAGGTGGGCGCTGCAGATGCGTCAACGCAAGGGACGTTGTCGGCGCCTCAGCGCTGCTTGGTGACGGCGCGCAGCCAACGCCACGCGGCCGCGGGTGTTGGTGAGAGACGGAAGAGGGACCACCGCACGCGGCGCAGCTCTGAGGGCGGAACCTGGGGCACCAGCGCATCCAGCAGCTCCCGCGCCTTGGCGCGGTCACCCAGGGTGCGGTGGATGCGGGCCAGGTCCAGGGACGCGTCCAGGTGGAAGGACTCAATCTGCCGCACGCTCTGCAGCAGCTCCGCCGCCAGCGGCAGGTCCCGCCGCGCCTTGAAGTGAGCGCGTCCCTGCAGCAGCACACGGATGGCTTCCGCGCGGCGCTTCTGCAGAAGCTGAAGACGGGAAATCTCCTTCCACACCGGCACCACGCGCGGCATGAACCCCGCCGCCTGCGTGTAGACGGCAATGGCCTTGTCCACAAAACCCTTCTTGATAAAGCCCTCGGCGCTGGCGCGGAAACTGTGGAGCGCCGGTTCAAATTCGCCGCGCTCCGCAAAGAGCGGCGCCACGCGCATGTGCACTTCTGTGTTGTCCGGCTCATGCGAGAGGATCTTCTGGTACTCCAGGATGGCCTTCTTGGCGTCACCCTTGCCGCGCGCCTTGGAGGCAAGCTCCAGCGCGCGCGTGCGGTTGTATTCCTCCGGCTTCCTGGCAAACGGCCACATGGCGGGCACCATAGTTGATGAGCGCCTGCGCCATCCACCTGACGCGTGAACAGGATGTGCGGCGTTGGGGTGCACCGTGTATGACGGGAGCCCATCCCATCCTGTGACTGACATGAAACTCCGCTGCGGTACCTGTGGCTCCAAGACCGAATTGACCCCTCGCAGCATGGTGGAAGGCGGCACGTGTGACACGTGCAAGAGTCCCACCGCGCCCCTGGGTGAAGTGCTGGAGGTTGACCCGGGCACACTCCAGACCATTGTGGCGGAAGTGAAGGTGCCCATCATGATTGAGTTCTGGGCGCCCTGGTCCGAGGACTGCAAAGCCTACCCAAAACTCCTTGCCGCGCTGGCCGCCAAGCTGGCGGGCAAGGCGCTGGTCTTCACGCTGGACGCTGAAAAGTACCCGGACCTGGCGCTGCGCTTTGGCGTCCAGCGGCTTCCCTCTGTTGCCGTGATGAAGCGGGGCACGCTGGTCTTTGTGCAATACGGCGTCTACCAGGGCGCGCAGCTTGAGGCCATGTTGAAACAATCCATGCTGACCAGCGCCGGCGGCTAAAGTATTACTCCTTGACTGCGGGATCCATGGAACGCCAGGTGCGGTCCATCAGCAGCGTGCCAAACGGCAGCAGTGAGGCCGCAAATGCCACGGCCACCTGGCGCAGGGTCCAGGACGCTGCCAGTGCTGCTCCGGCCAGTGTGACAATAAACGCCACAAACAGTACGCCGTGCGCCATGCCCACCAGGCGCACGGCCTGAGGCAGGCCCATGCCGTATTTGAGCGGCATGGCCACAAAGACCAGCAGCACAAAGGACAGGCCCTCAAGGAAGGCAATGATCCGGAAGCGGCCAACGGCGGTGCGCACCATCCGTGCTGGGTTGCAGACTCTGCGCACGGACGCAATGCCGGAGTCCCGCCTTCGGTTTCATTGAAGCTGGCGGTGAGCACGGTGTACAGGCTGGCCCGCCCCATGGCGCCTCTCCCCGCCCGACGTGGACCGCTGTCTTCCGCATGCTGCGCGCTGATGACCGCGGGCGTGCTTCTGCATGGCACCCCGGCGCGCGCGCAGATTGAAGCGCAACCGGATTTTGAGCGGAAGACGGAGGAGGGTGACGTCCCGGCCGCGCCGTCCATGTCACCTCCCAGGCTGATCCACCGCGTGGATCCCAGCTATCCGCCAGCCGCGTTGAGCGAGGGCCGCAAGGGTGTGGTGGTCCTGCGCATCACGCTGGATGAGCAGGGGCAGGTGCAGCGGGTTGACGTGGACACTTCGGCCGCGCCGGACCTGGATGATGCCGCGCTGGGAGCTGCCTGCGGATTTGGGTTTGAGCCCGGCCGCGTGGACGGACAGCCGGTGGCCGCCGCGGTGATCTACAAACAGGTGTTCACGTTCCAGGATGCCCCACCCGTTGTCACGGCGCCGCGTGTGGAGACTCCTTTGCCACCCGCCTTGGAGGCTGAACCAACCGCGGTTGTGGAGGCACCGGTGAACTTCCGGGGCCTCATCCGGGAAATGGGCACCAAGGATGTGCTGGCGGAAGCGGAAGTCAGCGTGGTGCTGGATGATGAGACGGTGCTTTCCACCACCACGGATGCGCGCGGCCGCTTTGAGTTGCGCGGTATTCCCAAAGGCACCGCGCTGGTGAAGGTGGCGCATACCAACCATGAAGTCTTCACCTCCCTGGAAGAGTTCAGTGACAACGAGGTTCTGGAAGCGCGCTATTTCCTGCTGCGCCGCAGCTACAACCGCTTTGAGACCATCATCCGGGACCGCACGCCGCCGCGGGAAGTGAACCGGATCAGCCTGGGCCGGGAGGAAGTGAACCGCGTGCCCGGCACGTTTGGTGATCCCATCCGGGCCATTGAGAACCTTCCCTCCATGGCACAGGGCCCGCTGCTGGGCGGGCAGCTCCTGGTGCGTGGGACGCCGCCGCGCAGCACCGCGGTCTATCTGGACGGCGTGCAGATTCCCCAGCTCTACCATTTTGGTCTCTGGAGAAGTGTCATACACCCGGAGTTCCTGGAGACCATTGAGCTGCATCCCGGCGGCTTTGGTCCCCGGTACGGCCGGGCTACCGCAGGTGTGGTGGACATCAAGAGCCGCAAGCTGAGGATGGAGCACCTGCGCGCGCAGGCGGATGTCAGCTTTCTGGAGAGTGGCTTCTTTGTTGGCGGCCCGGTGGTGATTGGCGGCGGTGAGGACAACCCGGACCTGCCCAATCCGCGGCGCATCACGTTTGGTGCGGCGGCGCGGCGCTCCTACCTGGACGCACTCATTCCCCTGGCGCTCAACGTGGCCACGCCGGGATCGCCCGGGAGCAGCGCCCTGGCGCCCATCTACTCGGACTACCAGATGAAGGTGGAGTGGCGGCCACTGGCGTCCCACACGTTGTCACTCATGGCGTTTGGCAGTGATGACCTCATCCGGTTCCGCTTCACCATTGCGGACGGTCTCCAGGACGCGGACATTGGCATCCGCTTCCAGCTCCAGTTCCACCGCCTCATTGCCCGGTGGAACTGGGCCATCAGCCCGCGCCTGCACAATGAATTGATGATGTATGCCGGCCTGGACAGCGCGTTTCTGAGCGCGCAGTTCTTCAACCGCTTCCAAGGCCGGGAGAGTGTGTCCAACTCTGGCATCAACAACACCGGGCCGGTCTTTGGGATGCGCAATGAGCTCCGCTATGACCTGGACGGATTTATGTCCTTTGTCCTGGGCCTGGATTACGCCATGTCCGCCCCGCAGATGGTGCTCTCCTCAAAATCAGTAGGACCTTATTTCAATGAGCCGCGCAATGAGGTGGGTGAGACCACCCGGAACGTGGACTACTCATCACAGTTTGTGGTGCATGAGCCCAGAAGCCAGCTCAACCTTGCGCCGTATGTCCAGGTCATCCTCCAGCCGCTGCCGCGTATGCAGCTCATCCCCGGCTTCCGGTTTGACTATTTCAAGTACGCCGGGAACACGCGCTTCTTTGCGCCCACACCGCGGTTTGCCGCACGCTGGGAGCCCGTGGAAGGCACGGTGCTCAAAGCGACGAGCGGCTTCTATGAACAGGCACCGCGCGCGTTTGAAACCGGTGTCTGGGTGGGCAATCCCAAGCTGCTTCCGGAGCGCTCATTCCAGAACACGGTGGGCATTGAGCAGCGGTTGGCGCCGTCCATCACGGTGGCGCTCAATGGGTTTGTGAACCGGCGGACCTCGCTCATCCAGACGGACGCGCTGCCCATCAACGTGGATGTGGACGTGGGACTGCCCATCTTTTCCGGCGGCAGCAAGTTCAACAACCGCAGCGAGGGACGCGTCTGGGGCGTGGACTTCCTGCTCCGCCATGAAATCACACCCAGCTTCTACGGCTGGATTGCGTACACCCTAAGCAAGAGCGAAGTGCGCATGAAAGGTGACAAGGACTGGCGCCCGTTCAACTTTGATCAGAACCACATCTTCACGGCGGTGGGGCAATACCGGGTCCCATGGCATCCACCCTTCCGGTCCTGGGCCCGCAGCGGCAGGCTTCCCAAGGGGATCTTCTGGAACTCGGTGTGGGCCATCCTGTGCGGGGATCTCTCCTTGGGATTGCGCTTCCGCTACATCACCGGAAATCCTGAGAACTATCTGAACGCGCTGCTGCCGCAGGACCCGTCCATCAAGCCGCCCATCTTTGTCCGCCGCTTCAAGCCGTACCACCAGGTTGATGTGCGCGTGGACTACAAGATCGCCTTTGATCTGTGGGTGGTGGCGTTCTCGCTGGACGTCATCAACCTCACCAATGAACAGGCCGCGCAGGGAGACATCCCGCGCATTCCGCTGCTGCCGGTGTTCTCCATGAGCTTTGAAATCTGAGTGCGCTGCTACGGCCGCCCGCTGCCTTCATCCACGCAGATGCCGGTCCCATCACACACGCCAACGCAGCACGGCAGCTCCAGGCATGTGTCCCCGGGAAACACGCAGTCCGCATACCCGCCGGCGTCCATGCAGGCGGTGAAGCAGGCTTCCCCCAGGGTCTCCATGCACATGCCGGAGAAACAGAAGCCGCGCTCAATGACCTCATCATTCACACATTCACAGCGCACGGGCAGGCACGCCTCATCTGACGCGCAGAAGAACTCCCCGGCGTCACGCCGCGTCCATCCGCCGCGGTCCTCACACAGCTCTGCGCAGGTGTCATCCGCGGTCTGGCAACGGAAGCTCAGACAGTGTTGCGCCAGCACCACCGTGTTGTTGGCACAGTCACAACCCACCATGGGGCATTGCGTGGAATCCTGGCAGGACGCGCCCGTGGCAGTGCGCGGGATGTCATCATCCACACAGCTCTGCGCCGCCAGGATCAGCCCAGCCACAACCCAAATGACGACGAGGACACGCTGCATGCCGGACCCACGGCAGCACGGAAGTGGCACGCGCGCAAGCGTCCCGCCATAACGCCGCGTATGGGTCTCTTCACCGCCAGGATGGAGCGTCTGCGCAACACGTACCCGGTGCCGCCCTGTGCGCTGGTCAACCGGGACCTGTGGCCGGGCACCTACCCGTTTCTCCAGGTGCTGCCGCTGGCCCGTGAGAGCCCGGCCATGCCGCGTGTCTGTCAGAATCCGCAGCAACGTGAGGCGCTGTTGACGTCAAGCAAGGTCCGCGTCTCCCTGCTTCCGGGGTTTGCGTTCATCAACACGCGCGTGCCGTGCATCATGCTGTCCTGGACGTACCTGGCCAGCGGCAGCCACGCGGACCTCTATCTGGATCTGCTGCATGAGCTGACCCATCTGCGGCAGCTCTCGGAAGGGGCGGAGCTCTGGGACCAGAATTTCAGCTACGTGGACCGCATCACTGAAATTGAAGGCTACGCCGTTGCGGTGGAAGAGGGCCGGCGGATAGGCCTCTCTGAAGCCATGCTGCACCGGCACCTGCACAACCCGTGGATGAGCACGGGGGACGTGACGCGCCTCAAGGGTCACATCCAGCGCTTCCTGGGAACCGCATGAGACGTCAGCGCTGCCACTGCAACGCGGCGCGCAGGAAGATCCCCGGTGTCCCGTTGCATTCAGACGGTGTTTAGGATTCTGATAGACCAAGGCATTTGGGGAGGGTCATGCCGCCGGTTCATGGGTTCACCATCAAGCTGGTCAGCAACGTCATTGCCTGCCACTGGCATGCAGATCCGCAGCCGTCTGATGTGACGGCGCTGGCCGCGGAGACCACCCGGCTGGTCAAGGCAGCAGGAATGGTATGTCATTTCCTGGCCGTCATTCCGGAGGGCGTGAGTCATCCCACCCGGGAAACGGCCGCCGCCATGAGGCAGCAGATGCCCAGCCTGCTCCGGGATGTGGAGACGCTGCATTCCGTGGTGATGGGTGAAGGCGCCACGGCGTCCCTGGTACGCACGTTCCTCCGTGGCCTCAACGCGCTGACGGCAGGCCGCGGGCGCGTGTTCATCCACCGCAACCTGGAACAGGCCTTGGCTGAGCTGGGGAAGCTGGGTGTCAACGTGGACACCTTGATGCGTGAGATGCCTGTGCTGCGAACCCGCTGACCGTCACTGCGCAGCCAGCGCCTTCAACTGCGTTTCCAGACGGGCCCGTGCGCCGCGTGGTTGCTGTGCGGGCGGCAGCGCATCCAGGACGGCCACGGCGTCCTCCAGCGCCTGCCGGGCGCCGCCCGGATTGTTCCGCTTCACCTGGATGCGGGACATGGTCTCAAGCACGCGCACCCGCCGTGGACCGTAGGCACGCAACAGTGCACGCGCTGCTGCAGCGTTGGCCTCATCCAACTTGCCCATCTCCAGGTACACCACGGCCAGACGGGCGGGCGGATTGTAGTCCGCGGGCAGCTCCAGCTCGCTCTGCTTGAGACGGGCAACCGCCCGCGCTGGATCTCCCAGAGCCAGGGACGCGCTGAGCACGTGCGAATCAAACGCGCCGCGTGATTCAGGATCCTTGGCCGCAGCCACCTGCGTTTCCAGGAAGGTCAGCCAGGTCAACGCAAGCGCCTTGGTGCCGGCTGCGTCCTTGGCGTCTTTGCGCGCTTCAAGAAGCAGTTCGTACACGCCGCTGCGGTCATCACCCAGCACGCCGGGAACCGTCAGCGTTTCCGTTGCCAGCGTCTCCAAGGCGGCCACGGATTCCGCGCGGCCCGGTGTTTCCGGCGGGGCATTGAGCGCGCACATCAGGCCCAGTGCTGCAGCGTTGGAGAAGGACGGCGTGCGCGGCAGCAAGGGAACCAGCGCCTGCGCGGCCTCTGCGCAACCAACGGAATCTCCCGCGGCGTCCAACGAGAGCAACGTGGATTCCACCACGCGTGACCGGGACGGCCAGTCTTTGGGCGCATGGCTCAGGACGGCGCGGTAGAGCGGCGTGGCCTGCGCGGATTTGCCCTCACCATGCAGGCGGTCAGCCTGCGCCAGGGATTCTTCCAGGGGGCTGCTGGCGCCTTTGAACGCACGTTCGGCGTCCGTGAGCATGGCTTCAAGTTGTTCCCGCGTGGCAATCCCGGCCCACCGGAAAACGGGATTCTCTGACGTGGGATCCACCACCAGGAGCGTGGGCCACACAGTGATGGGATGGCGCGCCAGGAACGCTGCGCTCTGCGGTTTCTCCGTGTCCACGCTCAGCCAGACAAACCGTGAAGCCAGCGGCGCCAGCGCAGGATCCTTGAGCACCGTGGCCTTGAAGAAGCGGCAGCTGTGGCACCACGGCGCCCAGGCGTCCACAAAGAGCGGCAGCTTGCGTGCACGCGCCTCAGCCAGCGCGTCCGAATAGCGGTCCTCCATAAACGGCAGCGGTGACAAAGGTGCTTCAGGTGCGCGCTTGCACGCGGCCAACAACAACAACGCGGCGCAGAGGATCCGGGACATGCGCACGGGATAGCACCCTTCAACACCACCCGTGAGCGCTGGCAACGCCGCCAGCATTCGCTGTAAGTGCGGGAACACGGAGGTTGCTGGTGCGGACTGCTCTGGTGGTGACGCTGCTGGGCCTGAGCGGCGCGTCTGTCCTGGCTGATGACGGTGCCGCGGTGGAAGTCCAGCTCCGGGACGGGCTGGCCACGCCCACCCATTTCCACGTCAGCGGCCGGGTGCTCCGTCTGGACCGGCGCGCGCTGGTCCGCGAAAAACTCACCCGGATGCTGGGTCAACCCGGCCGCATGCTGGACGCCATGGACACGGATGACGCGGAAAGCATCCACGTCAGAATTGCCGTGGACGGCACCACGTACAGCGCCACCACGGATGATGACGGTACGTTTGACCTGGATGTGGAGGGGTTGCGCACGGCGTTGCCTGTAGGTGTATTACCCATCAAGGTCACGCTGGCGTCGCCCGGCGTTGTGCTGCAGCGCGGTGGTGAAGGCGTGCTGCACGTCTTTGCGGAACGGGGTGTGCTGGTGGTGAGTGATGTGGATGACACCATTGTGCAGACGTTTGTGACGGAGAAACGGCGCGCTGTGAAGCAGGTGTTGACCAAGGGTGAGGACACTTTGGATGCAGTGCCGGGTGCACCCGCCGCCTACCAGCATGCCCGTGCCGCCGGCGCAGCGGGATTTGTCTACCTCAGCGGCAGTCCGCAGAATCTTTATCCCCGGGTGCACGGGTATCTTGCACACCTGCAGATTCCCGCGGGGCCGCTCCTGCTCAAGAACGTGGGCGGGGATGAGCTGCTGGTGCAGCGCGCGTACAAGACGCAGCGTCTGGTGTGGCTGCTCACCATGTTTCCCAGGCTTGGGCTGCTGCTGGTGGGTGATGACGGAGAGAAGGACCCGGAGATCTACACGGAATTGCAGCGGCGGTTCCCGGCGCGGCGCATTGGAATTGTCATACGCAACACCACGGGTGCGGCAGTGACATCGCCTCGGTTTGCCGGGCTGATGGTGGTGCCGGACTACACCGCGGATCCCATGGTGCTGGCGTCCCAGGTGCAGATATTGTCAACGCAGTGACGGCGCAAGAAGCCGGTTGACCGCCCGGCCACTGTCCGTATGCTGAACGCCGCCCATGGCCCGGCATCTTCTCATCGGTTTTATCGTCGCTGCGGCGTACTTCTGTGCCGCCAAGCTGGGCCTGTCCCTGGCGTTGGTGCATGCCAGTGCCAGCGCAGTGTGGCCCGCCGCAGGCCTGGCGTTGGCAGCGGCGTTGTTGTTGGGACGTGCGGCGTGGGCCGGCATCCTGCTGGGTGCGTTTGCCGCCAACCTCAGCACGGAGGGTTCCCTGGCCACGTCCTTGGCCATTGCGTGCGGTAATACTCTTGAGGCGGTGGTTGGTGCGTGGCTGCTCAAGCGCCGTGCCGCCGGGCCCAATGCGTTCAACAATCCCGCAGGGCTCTTCCGTTTTGTGGGCCTGGCTGCGCTGGCGGCGTCAAGCCTCAGTCCCACCGTGGGTGTGTCACGGCGTTGTGCCTGGGTGGATTTGCGGACTGGGACCGCTACGTCCAGATCTGGCTGACGTGGTGGCTGGGGGATGCCACGGGCTGCCTGATCATGGCGCCGGCCATCATCATCTGGGCGCGCCGTCCCCAGGAATTTCCCACGCGGGCCCGCGCGCTGGAGGCGGGTGTGCTGCTGGTGGCCTCGGCCGCGGTGGGCCTGGTGGTGTTTGCCGGTGCCTTGATGGGCGCTCCGGCGGACCTGCCGTTGGCGTTCCTGGTGTTGCCAGTGGTGGTGTGGGGCGCCTTCCGCTTCCAGCAGCACGGTGCCAGCGCGGTGGCCGTGATCATCACGGTGGCGTCCGTGGTCAGCACCGTGCGTGGGTCCGGGCCGTTTGCCAACCGGGACCTCAACCAGTCTCTGCTGTTGCAGCAGGCGTTCCTGGGCACCGTCAGTTTGACGGCCCTGACGCTGGCCGCCCTGGTGCGTGAGCGTGAAAGGCACCTGCAGACTCAGCGGCTCCTGGCGCAGGCAGGTTCGGTGCTGTCGTCGTCCGTGGCGGATGAACTGAACCTGCACCGGTTTGCGCAGCTGGTCTCTTCATCCATGGCGGACTGGTGCGGAATCTACCTGGCCACCGACGTGCCGGATGCGGGCGGCGGATTGACCCTGGCGGCGTCCGCGCACCGCATGGGTGAGCGCAACCAACTGACCGCGCGGGTTGGGGTGCCGCCGGAAAGTGCAGGCAGCGCGCCGGTGGCACGGGAACTGGTAGCGCTGGGTGTCCGCTCCGGCGTCTGTGTGCCGGTGGCGGCGCGTGCCCATCAACGCGGGCGCCTGGTGTTACTCTCCGAGGAGCGGGACCTGGACGCCCACGACGTGGAAACCGCGCATGAGCTGGCGCGCCGTCTGGGCCTGGCACTGGACAACGCGGCGCTTTACCAGGAGGCGCACCATGCGGCGCACGCGCGGGAGGAGTTCCTCTCCATTGCGTCCCATGAGCTCAAGACGCCGCTGACTTCCATGACGCTGCTGGTGGACCTGGTGATTGGGCGCGGGCGGCGTGGTGTAGCGCTGCCGGAGCTGCTACCGCTGATGGAACAATTGAGGACCCAGGCAACGCAGCTTGGCCAGCTGATCAACGTGTTGCTGGACCGCGCACATCTTGGAGCAGGCAAGTTGAGCCTGGAGCTGGCGCCGGTGGATCTTGGAACGCTGGTGCGTGAGGTGGCGGACCGCTTTGCTCCGGAGTTGGAGCGGCAACACACGCCGCTGGTGCTGGACGTGGCCGGCCCGGTGCAAGGGCACTGGGACCGGATGCGCCTGGAGCAGGTGGTCACCAACCTGGTGTCCAACGCCATCAAATACGGGGGCGGGAAACCCATCACGGTGTCCGTGGAGACCCGGGACGCGCGCGCGCTGCTCTGCGTGAAGGACCAGGGCATTGGCATTGCTGCGGAATCCCTGCGCCGCCTGTTTGCACCGTTTGAACGCGCGGTGTCCCTGCGCAACTACAGCGGCCTGGGGCTGGGGCTCTACATTGTCCGGATGATTGCGGAGGCCCACCGGGGCTGCGTCTACGTGGAGTCCCGGGTGGATGAAGGCTCGGCCTTCACTGTGGAGCTGCCGCTGGCGTGAGGTCCGGATTTGGTGTATTTCACTTAATGGTGACGCTGCGGACAACCGTCCAGGGTGCTGATCCACTCATCCACCAGCGCGGCACCCAGGCCTTGTGAGTTGTGTAACGTCCGCGTTACAACGTATGGACCGAGGCCCTTATGACCCACTCCGTGTCCCGCAGTTGCGCCACCGTGCTTGTTCTCTTTGTGTGCTCCTGTACCGCTGCAACCAACCGGCCCTCGGAGACATCTTCCTCTTCCAGCAGCGGCGCGCCATCGTCAGGCGGCGCGTCATCAGGTCGTTCCAGCTCGGCTGCTGGGACGTCCTTTTCCGTTGTTGTGTCCTCGTCTACCCAGGTGTCCTCTTCTGCTGAGGCTGTGACATCCTCGTCGACTGCGGTGCCGACCTCCTCCTCCGCGCCAGCGCCGTCGTCGTCCGGGGAGTCGTCATCGTCCGCGGTGCTGTCGTCGTCTTCAATCCCGTCATCATCCTCTTCATCCGCGGGTGACGGCACCTTCACCATCCACGGTGCCGGCTTTGGCATCAAGACCGGCGCGCCGGAGTTTGAAGACTTTGAAGGATTCACGGCAGGACCCGCGCCAGGCCAACTTGGAAGCCTGAACCTGTCCAACCGGGATGGCAGCAGCGTCACTGCGCAGACCGTCCATTCCGGACAGCAGGGCTTCATGCACAACTACGCCACGCGGGACTTTCCCAAAGTCTACCGCACGTTTTCACCGCTGACGGACCGCGCATATGTGGCGTGTTACCTGCGGTGGACCGGGACCAGCACCACCAGCACCGTGTGGAAGTTGGCGCGCTTTGGAACCGGAGAGGTCTACAGCGGAACCAACAAGTTCGCGGCGGAGTACACCGCCAGCGCCAACGCCACGGGGCCTCAATCCCTGTCGGCCACCACGCTGGTGGATGGGCAGATTGCCGAGTACGCCGGGACATCGGACGTGCCTTCACATCTGACCTTGATGACGCCGGACACGTGGCATTTCTATGAGGCGGAAATTTCTGGCGGCACACTCAACGGCAATGACCTGTTTGCCGAACAGCGCATCGACGGCGTTCCCAACATCCGCTTCACCGGTTCCACGTTCTTCTCCACCGCCAATCCGCAGTGGATCAACCACGTCCTCACGCCGGTGAACGGGCTGGATTCCAGTGGAACCAGGGCCATCACCTTCTTCATGGATGAGGTCTACACGGATGGTTCACGCGCGCGCGTGGTGATGACGGACGCGGTGGACTACGCAGCTTCAACAACGTGGGCGCTGCAGCCCGTGGTGGAGTGGTCTGATGGGGCGGTGAAGTGTGCGTACAACCGGGGCAGTCTGCCGGTGGGCACAACCGCGTACCGCCACGTGTTCAACCATGATGGTGTGCGCGTCCACACCACCCCGGGCTTCACCGTTCCCTGATGCACCCGCGCTGTTGACGCCGGTTCAGCGGCGCATCCACACGTTGGCGGAGCCCACCGTGCCGAAGCAGAAGCGATGCGCGGAAGATGGCCAGGCGCCGCCGCTTCAGAGCCCGGTGAAATGGAGCGAGCTGCTCAAACGCGTGTGGGATCTGAATGCGCTGGATTGCCAAGGGTGCCACGCGCGGATGACGGCCATCGAGGATCATTGCGGGCTGGGCATCGCTCAGGCCCTCTCCCAATGACGACCACGGTCCGGTGAAAGCATCCCGACTCTTTTCCATCGTCAGCGCACGGGGTTGAAAGGCCTGTTTCCCGCTGCGCTCAACGTTCTGCGTGTCAGTAGGAACAAGTGGTGCCCAGGTCCGCCGCGGCCTCCCTGTTGCCGGCTTCACATGACTCACCACTGCATGCGCACAGACAGGCGGCGGCACAGTAGCAAGCGGCCTGGCACGTGCCGCAGTTGTTGCACTGGTCACTGAGTCCGCCACACCGGTTGGTTGTGCAGTTGCCACCGCCATTGCCACCGTTGCTGTTGTTTCCGGAGGCCACGGGAACATTGTCCGCCCTCAATGCAATGCTTCCCGTCATGGCATCCATGGCCGCACTGCTGGAGGAATCCCCCGAATTGAGCAACGTGCCCTGGAAACTGAGATCAACAGACAGACGGCCGGTACCCTGGCTGGTGAACAGACTCAGGACTGGCACGCTGAGCGTCCCCTCAGCGCTGCGCCGGACAATCACGTCAACTGTGCCGTCCGGGTTTGCCGGCGGCTCGCGCGGGTCGGGCGAGGTGCGGAAATCCGTCAGCGTGAGCTCCGCACCGTCCGTTGCCGGGGACTCACCGCAGTCCGCATTCAGCTGCGCCTGACCGCCAAGCATCGGCACGGATCCCGCCGTGACGCTCTTTCCAAGCGTGATGATGAGGATGTCCCTGATGGACGCATCACACAGAAAGCTGCCGCCCTGGCTGCCAGTCCCTGCCAGCATCAGCATGGTGACACCGGAGTCAGCGTCGTGGTGCGCAACACACTGGTTCCACTGAATGGTCCGTTGCATGCGTCGCGCGTCTCGGAATGTTGACGCGCCGGAAACCGTGCAGTCGTCGTTGGGCCAGGTCACATCCTGGTTGGCCGGGTCCGGCTCTGGGTCGGTGCAGGCGGAAACCAGGAACAACAGTCCCGCGGTGACAATGGCGTGTCTCGTCATTTCACTCTCCGCGGCGCGGACCTGGGTGCTGTGAGCGCACGCCGGAGGTAGGACCGCGCGTTGGTCGTATCAAGGTTATCAATCAAGTAGAGCACGTCGAGATTTGCCGCTGTGGGCTGCACCAAATCAACCGGCCCGTGGGATTGCCGGGCTACTGAAGTTGCGGCAACAACGGCACGAAACGTCCCTGCGGACGTTGCCCATGACGACGGGATGTTGAAGTCCCCGAAGGGGGACTTTCTGCGGTTGTTGCCGCGACTTCAGTCGCCGGGCCTGAGCTGGCTGAGCAATATTGTCCCAGCCGCTACTCTATGTGTCCTTGCCGCGCGTTCCGCGGCGGTCGACGGACGGGCCAGCTTGTCGCCGTGGCGCTTGACTCCCCTTGAACCCTGCTGCTTCATCCCGTCGTGCATCTCTGAGTTGTGTCCACATGCGCATGCGGGGAATTCCATGCTTGGTGTCCTTGCGTCCCTTGTGTTGCTTGCCGCGCCGCTCGACTCGCGCCCATCCGTGGCCATCTTCACCCTGGCACACGAGCAGGGCGTCACGCCCTCCATGGCCAAGCTGATGACCGACCGCATGGCACAGCTGGTTCGCGATAGCGGTGCGTTCTCATCAGTCATTACCAGCAGTGAGCTCGAGTCACTTCTTTCCGCGGAAATTCAGCGGCAGGCCATGAATTGTGACGCCACCAGCTGCATGAAGGAGGTTGGGGAAGCGCTGAACGTGACGCTGATCCTCTCCGGCAACGTGGGGAGGGTTGGGAACAGTTTTCTGCTCAACGCGCGGTTGGTGAGCGTCCGGGACGCCGTGGCCCGCGCCAGCGTGGGAGAGCGCTACCGCATGGCCAGCGAGGATGAGCTGCTGGACCACATTGAAGAAGCGGTGTGGCTGTTGCTGGAGCGGTCCGGGTTGCCGCACACACTTCGGAGTCCGCATGGGAGCAATGAGTCTCACCTGGCGGTGGTCCTCCCCGTTGAGACGCCACCGGCCCCACCGGACCCAAAGGTTGACACGCCAGCCGTGCAACCGCCTGTGGAACGGAGGGTGATCATTGTGCCGCTGCCCAGACCAGACCCCGCGCCGCCCGTTGTCCCACCCCGCGTGGAACCGCCAGAGGAGACCTCCGTGATGGCCACGCCAGCGCCCCTGAGCAACATCCCAGACGACGTTGCCGAGCAGGAAGCGTCACCACTGCGCCCGGCGCTGTTTGGCGCGGCTGGGGTGGCAGGCGCGGCCGGTGTGGTGGGGGGTGTTGTGGCAGCAGTGGTTGCGTACCTGGTGGTGGGCACCGTGGTGCTCGTTCAACAAGGCGGGCCCAATGGCGCTGGCCAGCGCGGGCTGGTTGCTGACGTTGCTGGCGCAGCATCAGGCGCGATGATGATGGGCCTGGTGGGCGGGCCGTTGTTGCTGCTGGGCGGAGCGTTGGTGTTGACCGCGTGGGTGGTCCCGTGAACGCGCGCGGACTTCTCCTGCTGGGTGTGGCGTTGTTGGGGACGGGTTGCTTCTCGCTGTTGGACCGCAACTGGCCGCAGATTGAGGCGTCTGCTTCCTCAAGCAGCAGCGGGTCTTCCGCATTCAGCGCCGTGTCGTCGGCCAGCAGCAGGCAGCAGAGCTCCAGTCTGACAGCGTCGAGCATTCTGGTCGCGTCAAGCGCGTCTGCCGCGCCGTCCACCAGCGATCCACAGGGTAGTTCCGGAGCGTCATCTGCGGGCGCGTCTGCATCATCCGCGTATGCACCGTCCAGCAGCGGCCCCCCATCGTCATCATCATCATCATCATCATCATCGACTGGATCGTCTGGCATCTGTGGGCCCTCCCAGGTCACCGCGTGGTCCAAGCGGTACGTTGGCCCACCCAGGGGCGGATTTGGGGAGGACACTCCGGTCATCACGCAATTCCAGGGAGTCACTGTTGATGCGCAGGGCTGCCTGATGTTGGCCGGCCGCACACAATCTGAAACCGAGTCCGTGGTTCCCTGGTTCGTGCGCATTGACCCGTCCAACGGTGCGGTGCTGGGCCAGAAGGTGCTTCAGGGTGAAGGGTCCGGCTGGGTGCGCGGTGTTCTTCCAGCAGCCGATGGCGACGGAATGTTTGTTTCCCTCACCCTGGGCGGCAGCTGGCCCCTGGAGGTGGGATCCAATCTGGTTCTGCGGCCCGGGTGGGACCAGGCGTGGTCCGTAGACCCGAAGTCCGTTGCCAGCCTGGCAGCAGGCCGCTTTGTGAGCAGCATTGGGTGGGTCCCAGACGTGGGTGGCGGGAGCGGCCGTGAAGAGCTTCTGCTGACCTCGCTTGGCAACACCGGCCAGGTGCTCCGGCAGGTTCAGGTGGGGTGGAGCGCAGGGCTCATCGAAGCCGGCACAACGTTCGTTGCGGATGGACCTGACGGTACCTGGTGGCTCTTCGGATTCGTCAACGGGAGCCTGCGGTTTGCGTCACTCTCAAGCACCGGCGTGTTGGTGCATGCGAGCGAGCTCTCCCCGACCCCGGCCGTGGCGCTGGGCAACGCAATGGCGTGGCTCAGGAGCGGCAGCAACCTCATCGGCGTGTTCAATGTGGGGTGCTGCACAAACGCGACCCCTGACATTTTCCTGGTGCAGTTCTCCGATGCCGGGCTCCCCTTGGGTCAGCCCAGCGCATACGCGCGTTTTGCGTCCCCCGCTGCTTCGGAGACGGCAGTGACCGCCATCGTCTTGAGGAACGGGAACATTCTGGTGGGCGGCAAATACCGGCAGTCACCCATGCCCCAACGGGGCCTCATCATCGAGTTCAACAGCGTCACGCTGGAGGTGGTGCGTCAACGGACGTTCCTGCCTGCGGGGGGAAACTTTGCAACAGTAAATGCGCTGCATGAGACGCCTGAGGGAAACATCCTTGCTGCCGGGCAAGTGGCGCATGAGACCGAGGGTACCAACGCCTGGCTCATCAACGTGGCACCGGCTGGCTTCACGGAAGTTGGAAGCGACCCCAACATCGCGGCGCGTGATGGCGGCCTGACAGCAGCGCCATTGTCCCTTCTGCCCGACGGGGGTGCGGACGGCGGAGCGCCGATCACCAGTTCTGCAATCAGCGGAACCATGGCGGACTTCCATGCAACCGAGGCCTCGGACGCGCTGCAATAATCCTCATCAGGGATGCGGTGATGTGTGGCCCGCGTGAGCAGGCGGTAGTGACAACGTCAACTTGACCTGCCAGCGGTCTGGGTGCCGCCGCGGATCCACCATTCTGGACCCGCAAGCGAACCTTTTGCCGCACGACGCACTGTAACGCTGGGGCCGGCCCATTCTCCCTCGCCACTTGCGGCCCCGGAGGTTTGAGCATGGCTTCCAATGCACCGCGTGCCCGTGCTGACCAGATGGTCCGCTTCTGGCGCGAGGCACCGGAAAAGACCCGTTTCAGCGCGGACTACGTGGCCTCCCAGCACTGGCACATTCCAGAAGCCGCCCACGTCCGGTTCAAGCAGGATGAAATGAAATACTTTTACAAGCATATCCTCAGCGGCCTCCCACGCGGCGGCCGGGTGCTGGATCTTGGGTGCGGGCCGGGGCGTTACGCCATGGCAGCGTCATCGTGCGCGGAAAGTGTCCTGGGTGTGGACATTTCTCCGTCGTTTGTGGCGCACGCGCGTCAGCAGGCGGCGTTTCAGGGGTTGCAGAATGTGCGGTTTGAAGTGGACTCCGCCACATCCTTTGCAGCGCGTGAAAAGTATGACCTTATCATCCTGACCGGCGTGCTGATGTACGTTGTGGACGGAGCGGTTGAGCAGCTCCTGCAGCGCATCCGGGACAGCCTCACGCCGCAGGGGGTTCTCTACGTGCGCGTGAGCACTTCACCAGAGGTGCGTGTTGAGAAAGACGGCAAGTACAACGTTGTGTACCGGACGCTTGAAGAATACGCGCAACTCTTCAGCGCGGCCGGCTTTGCGGCCACCCGGGAGCGGGACATCCCCTACAGCCACGCCAACATCCTGGACGCCTGGTTCGCCGCTCTTGACGTTGTCACGTTTGGCCTTGTCTCCCGCCGGACACGGTGGGGTGACGTGGCGCTGAACCTGCTGGAGTGGCTCCGCCCGCTGACCATCCATCTGCCTCAGTGGTTCGTGGACCGCACGCGGGCGCGCCAGAGCTACCACCATCGGCTGGTGCCTCCGGAGCAGAGGTGAGGGTATTGAACGCGGTGTTTCTCATGCTGGCGCTGGTGGGTGTTGGTGCGCTGCTGCTGCAGACGGACCACACGCTGATTGAGCGCGTTATTGACGACGGATTGTGGATTCTGATGCTCAGCACCACGGCGCACCTGCTGTGCCTGGTTGCGGATGCGCTGACACTTCACCTGTGTGCCGCCGGCCGTGGATCATTCCGCAGCACGTTGCACGCAAGCGTGATTGGCCACGTCATCAACAGTGTTACTCCTGGTGGCAGTGCGGGAGAGCTGACCAAATTCTCAATGCTGCGGGAGCAGTTGGGCCCCGAGTCGGCCGGAGCCGCGGTGCTGCTCACCAATGCGCTGATGTTCGTCGTCAATTGTATCGTCATGACGGTGGGTCCGCTCGTCATCTATTTCTATCTCGGTGCGCGCGGCGCCTTTGGGACGGCGCTGCTGCTCTCCGCCCCGGTCTTCTTCACTGCGGGCACGGTGCTGATGTCCTTCATCATGCGCCCGTTTCGCGGGCTGCCCATCAACACGCTTCGCCGCCTCCGTGTGCCCGTGCGGTTTCTTGACGCCATTGAGGCATGGTGGGTGCCATGCAGGGCCGCCATGGTGGCGGCGCGTGGCCACTGGCGTCCAATGCTGGGCGCATCCCTGGCCGCGGCCATGAGCCCGTTGTTCAGCAGCGCGGAGCTTGCGCTGATCTTGTGGGGACTCGGCGTGGAGCAATGGTGCGTGATGGCATGTGTGTCGCTGTCCACCGCGCAGGTTGTGGCGCTGGTTACATTTTTTGTTCCGCTGCAGGCGGGAACCGCGGAAGGCGGCGCCATGCTGTTGTTCGCCGGGGCTGGTTTGTCGTCGGGGACGGGGCTGATTGCGGAGATCTTCCGGAAGACGCGGCGCGTGGTCCTGGCGGCCATTGGACTGCCGTGGTTTGCGCTTCTCCAGGCGTCCAATCCGGCCGCGCGGCGTTGAGCGGAGGTTCACTTCTGGCGGATGAACCAACCAACCGGGTGTTGCCAACCTGCCCGCGCCATGGGTGCGCTCAAGGAACTCACAACCCGCCTCCAACGCGCGCCCTGCGCCCGCACCACCTCACGGGCAGGGGAACGGTTCGGACGCGCTGGTGCGAACCTGGCCCGGGGTTGCTGCTTGCTGCCGATGTTGCCCCGCCCATGGACCCAGACGCGTGAGCCTCGTCGCACGGGCTTGCCGGCAATTGAGCGCCGGGGCCTCCCAACGGTACAGAGTAGACCATGGGTGTCTCTCTTCTCTCGTGTCTGCTCGCGTTCATGCCCGGCGAGGTTCCCGCACCAACGGTGGCGGTCTTTGCGCTGACTGCCCAGGCGGGCGTTGATGATCGCCTTACCCAGGTGGTGACGGGTATGGTCGTCGCCGAACTGCGCAAGACGAACGCGTTCTCGCGGGTCACCGCGGCCTCCGAGCTGGAAGCGCTCATGGGCTTTGAACGCCAGAAGCAGCTGATGGACTGTGACGCGGACAGCTGTATGACTGAGATCGCCGGCTCGCTCGGGGTCGATTTCATCGTCGTGGGCGGGCTGGGCAAGGTGGCCAACAGCTGGGTGGTGGACCTCCGGATGCTTGACGTGAAGAAGGCGGCCATGGCCTCCGCGTATTCTGAGCGCCTGCGTGACGGCAATGAAGACTCGGTGCTGGACGCCATCCCCAAGGCTGCCGCCCAGTTTGCCGCCGCCACCGGCCGGGCGCCCGCGCTCCAGACCCGGCAGGCGGAGCAGCACGTGGTGACGGCGCAGACACCCGCGGATGCCGCGCCCGGAAAAGGTCCCAACATGCCCATGCTGGCGGCCGGTGGTGCTGGACTTGGTGCCGCGGTGTTGGGTGTGGTTGGCGCGCTTGCGCTGGTGCTGGGCGCCGTCGCTGTGAAGGGTCTGTTGAACCAGGTCTATCTGCCAGAGCTGAAGGAGGGCGCGTATGGGTTCATTGCGCTCTACCTTGGCATGGGAGTGCTGGGAGCGGTGGTTGGCGCGCTGGCGGTAGCGCTGGGAATCGGCGGCGCGGCGCTGTTGGCGGCGGGGGTGGTGCTGTGAAGCGCGTTTCCGTTGTCACCATGCTGCTCTGGCTGGCCGCATGCAATTCTCCGGTTGGTGATGCACCGCTGTGTCAGGACCAGGATGATTGCGCCGGCACCGCCACGTGCAAGCCGGGTTGGGACGGCCGCAAGCGCTGTGTCTTCGGCGGCGGCGCAGTCGCGTCGTCGTCGTCCTCGTTGAGCTCGTTGGGCCATTCCGCGTCCTCCGCCACGTCCGCGCCGGAGTCGTCTCCGTCATCGGCAGCTTCGGGGTCCGGGTCGGGAGAGCCGTTGTCGTCCAGCGGTTGTGTCCGCAAGACAGTCTGTGAACGCGGCTGCGGATTCGAATCCGACAACTGCGGCGATTACCTTGAGTGCGCAGCGCCGTGCGCCGGCCGCGAGACCTGCGGTGGCGCCGGCGACACCAACGCCTGTGGCGCATACCTTCAGGACTTCCGGCTTGCGTATCCTCAAGCAGACGTCGCGCGCATGTTGCCATCACTGGCAACACCGGTTGCGGGGGCGGTGCAGTTTGTCGTCGGGGATCATGTGTACCTGGCGGGTGGACGGCAGGCGGACGGCATGGTCCTCCAGAGCCTCCAGCGCGCGCGGCTCCAGGCGGACGGAACGCTTGGCCCGGTGGAAGCCCTGGCGGACCCTGACCTGAGCATTCCTGTTGCGGAAGGGGCGGCAGTGGTGCGCGGCAGCCAGGTCTACGTGATGGGTGGGACGTACGGTCCTGCGGACCTGAGCACCGTCCAGTCGCTCGATTTTGCCGACGGGGGCATGGGCATCTTTGAAACCGGAGCAACCACGCTGATCTCCGCCGCCAGGCGACACACCGCGCACATCGTGGGCGACCACGTGTACGTGCTGGGGGGCGCCGCGTCTGCGGGCGATGGTGGCTTCACCCACGTGGCGTCACAACGGACAACGTTCAACGCTGACGGAGGACCTGGCGCATTTGTCCAGGACAACGCCATCAGCTTCCCAGCACGGCAGCTCCATGCGTCCGCGTTCCACCCCGCCAGCGGCTTCCTCTTCTCCGCCGGCGGAATTGTTGACGGAGTCCGGACCAACACCATCCACAAGGCGCGCGGCACAACCGGGTTGGCAGCGTTCAGCCAGGACACACAGGCGCTGCCGGTTGTGTTGAGCGCCAGTGCGGCGTTGGCGTTCAACTCCAGCCTCTTCCTGGTGGGTGGGGACGTGACGGACGGCGCCCCAACGGGGGATACGTTCGTTGCCACGCTGGATGTGAATGGTGTGTTGGGCCAGTTTGCCGCCAACGGCTTCCGCGCACTCCGCATCCCGCGGGCACAGCACACCGTGGTCACCCACCAGTATTCTGCACATGTGCTGGGTGGACGGGGCGCGGACGGCACGCCCGTGGCGCGGATAGAGTACGCGCCCACCATCCAGGAGGCCGTCCTTGGCCCGTTTGGCGCGGTGATCACCACGGGCTTTGATCCCCGCACCGGACACACCACGGCTGTCATTGGCCAATGGCTCTATGCGTTTGGCGGAAGCACTCCCGAGGCATTTGGCGGGCAGACGCAGCGTATGTGGGTGGGCAACGGGGCCGCGCCGGACAACGCCTGGGAACTTGCCGGTTTCACAACAAGACCTGGTGCGTGCATCGCAATCATGGGCCGCTGGTTCTTTGCCATTGGTGGCGTCAGCCCGGAGGGACTCCCGGTGACCAGCATTGCGCGCGGGCAGATTTCAGATGATGGCAAGATAGACACGGTCATGGATGACGTCGCTGACCTCTTCGTTGACCGGACGGGAGCGGCGTGCGTCGCCATCGATGCGTCCATCATCGTCCTGGGCGGTGGCGCGGGTGCCGCTGTGGCGCCCACCGGGACCATTGAGACTGTGGCGGTGGACCTTGCCGCCGGGTCTGTCACGGTGACCACCCAGAGCGTTGTCCTGGAGACGCCGCGCATGAACCACCGCGCCGTGATCATGGGCAGCCGCCTCTTTGGGCTCT
>Ga0163144_10004735_pt1 | contig 30547 bp, 15 predicted proteins | sample OliLak19BULKMAT1_FD_123175 | JGI IMG/M metagenome (GOLD analysis project Ga0163144, IMG submission 123175) | Freshwater microbial mat bacterial communities from Lake Vanda, McMurdo Dry Valleys, Antarctica - Oligotrophic Lake LV.19.BULKMAT1 | ecosystem: Environmental > Aquatic > Freshwater >... | reverse complement strand
GTGAAGTCCGTGGCGCGCGCGTTGGGGCTGTCGTTCAACCGCATTCAGTTCACGCCGGACCTTCTGCCGACCGACATCACCGGCACCGAAGTGCTCCAGGAAAGCGCCGATCGCAGGACCCGCTCGTTCCGCTTTTTCAAGGGGCCGATCTTCGCCAACCTGGTCCTCGCGGATGAGATCAACCGCAGTCCGCCGCGAACGCAATCGGCGCTTTTAGAGGTGATGCAGGAACGGCAGCTCACGTTGGGCGGTCAAAAGCACGCCGTTCCGATGCCGTTTTTGCTGATCGCGACGCAGAATTCGCTGGAGACCGAAGGGGTCTTTCCTTTGCCCGAGGCTCAGATGGACCGTTTTCTGATGGGCATCCACATGGACTATCCCAGCTTCGAGGAAGAAGTGGGAATCGTCGATGCAACGACAAGTCTCGGCGGGCAGACGGTCGAGCCGATTCTGTCGCCTGAGCAACTGATTGCGATGCAACAGCTTGCCCGCTTGATTCCCGTGGCGCCGTCCGTCAAGGAGTACGCTCTGGCGCTGGTGCGGAACACACGATGCGACACGCAGACACCCGCCGACAGCGTCGCACGTTTGTTGCGCTGGGGTTCGTCGCCGCGCGGAGGACAGGCGTTGATCGCTGCTTCCAAGGTGCTGGCTTGCGTCCGCGGCCGGCCATACGTTACGCGCCAGGATATCCGCGACGTGGCCTTGCCGGTATTGGCGCACCGGTTGATCCTGAGTTTCCGCGCTGGGGCCCAAGGCGCAAATATCCGTCAGCTTGTGGAGCGCCTCATTGCCGAGACGGATCTTCAGTTGGCGCCGCCCGTCAAGAGCCGGCGCTGGCGCGATGTATTGCTCAGCCGATAAATGCTCCAACTATGAACGCGAAGGAGTTCGTACTTTGAACGCGACATTGACCAAACCCGCTGCCTGGACCGATGCCGACTTGTCCCGGGTTGCCCACCTGAAGGATGCTCACGACAAGATGATTCGCCAAATTCGCAAGGCAGTGGTTGGCCAGGAACAGGTCATCAACGAGTTGATGATCGTGCTGTTCGCCCAGGGGCACGGCCTCTTGATGGGCGTGCCCGGCCTGGCGAAAACGCTGCTGGTGCGCACTTTGGCGGCCAGCCTCTCGCTGCAATTTCGCCGGGTGCAATTCACGCCGGACTTGATGCCATCGGACATCACCGGGACCGAAGTCATCCAGGAAGACAAGGCCACTGGTGAACGGCGATTCAAGTTCCTTCAAGGGCCAATTTTCACGAATATGCTGCTGGCGGACGAGATCAACCGAACGCCGCCCAAGACGCAGGCCGCCCTGCTGGAAGCGATGCAGGAGATCCAGGTGACGACGGGCGGCGAGCGTTACGATTTGCCGCGCCCGTTCATGGTGCTGGCGACGCAGAACCCGATCGAGCAAGAAGGAACCTACCCTCTGCCCGAAGCGCAGCTTGATCGTTTCATGTTCCAGATTAACGTGGACTATCCCAGCAAGGATGAAGAATTGCAGATCCTCGACTTGACCACAACCAACTACAAACCTCAGATTGAGCCGGTGCTCGGTGCAGAGGAGATTCTGCCGTTGCAGGAGTTGGTCCGCAAAGTGATCGTTGGCCAGGAACTGAAAGAATACGTGGTTAGGCTCGTGCGCTCGACGCGGCCTGGCCGGGAGGGCGCGCCGGACTTCGTCAGCAAATGGGTGAGTTGGGGCGCCGGGCCGCGTGCTAGCCAGAACCTGGTGCTGGGCGCGAAGGCGTGGGCGATTCTCAACGGCCGGCACGAAGCGACTGTCGAAGATGTAAGGTTCGTCGCTGGGCCGGTGCTCGGACATCGCATGGTGACCAATTTCGCCGCAGAAGCGGAAGGGATCAGCCCGCCGACAGTGGTGAAAAAACTCCTGGAAATGGTGAAGTGAACCACGAATAACACGAATAACACGAATGAATACAGAGCTTTTCCGATTCGTGTTATTCGTGTTATTCGTGGTTGGAAATGGTGAAATGAGCCATGGCCGATCAACCTCCTGATAGCCGGCATTATTTCGATCCGGCCGTGATTTCGCAGCTCAAGGGGCTGACGGTGCGCACACGCCGGGTGGTCGAAGGCGTCATGCTCGGCATGCACAAGAGCCCTTTCCGGGGCATAAGTGCTGAGTTCGCGCAGCATCGCAGTTACGTCCCGGGCGACGACCTGCGTCATCTGGACTGGAAGGTTTACGCGAAGAGCGACCGCTTCTACGTCAAGCAGTTTCGGCAAGAGACGAGCCTGGCTTGCCACTTTGTCGTCGATACGAGCGAGTCGATGAATTACGCGGGTGGTGGAGCGCTCACCAAGTTCGATTATGCGGCCACGTTGACGGCCAGCTTCGCGCATCTGGTCATCAGCCAGCAGGACGCCATCGGGCTGACTCTGTTTGCCGAGAACGTTCGCACGACCTTGTCGGCCAAGTCCACCTTCGGCCATCTGAGCAACATGATCGCAACCCTGGAGAACGTTACCGCGACCGGGTTGACGAACGTCGGTGGTTCGCTGGGGCCGGTGGCGGGATACTTGAAGCGACGCAGCCTGGTCGTGATCGTCAGCGATTTCCTTGATGACACCGAGCCGTTTTCGTTCGGCCTGAATCGGCTGCGCTACGACGGCCATGACGTGATCGTCCTCCATCTGGCCGATCCGCATGAACAGTCATTCCCCTTCACCGGCCCCAGCATTCTGGAAGGGCACGAAAAGAGCGGCCGGCTGGTTTGCGACCCGCGCGATTTGCGGGAAATCTATTTGGAAGAGCGCAAGACGCATCTGGAAGAAATTCAATCGCTCTGCCGCGGCCTGCACTACGACTACCAGGAAATCTCCACCGCGGAGCCGCTCGACGTGGCGCTCGCCACCTTGCTGCACGCACGCGAGGCTTTGACAGGACAGAGGCGAACGGCATTTGCCTGAGTGGAATGTGATGATGATTAATGAACTGCTCAATCCCTGGATGCTGATCGCTTTGACGGCGATGGCGATTCCACTCATCATCGAGTGGTTGTTCCGCCGCCGCCGCAAGCAGATTCCGTTTCCAGCGATGCGCTATTTGATGAATCCGAAGAAGCGGCGCCGCGTGCGGATTCAAGATCTCATTCTGCTCTTGATCCGAACCGTGGTGCCCGGCGTGCTCGTGATCGCTTTGGCTCGACCGCTCTTGCGTCCCGAAGCCGGTCGCGGCACGGACCAAGCGCTCCGCCACGTCGTCATCGTACTCGACGGCACCTATTCGATGGGCCAATCGATCGGCCAGACCACCGCCTTCGAAGTGGGCAAGACCATGGCCCAAGATATCGTCCGCGGATTGCCGAAAGACACCTTGGTCTCGCTGATCTATCTGGGTAACCGGCCCGAAGTCCTCAAGGACCGTGCGGCGGATCGCGACAGCGTTCACGATGCGATCAGCCGAATCAAGGTTAGCGACATGTCCGGTCGCATGGCCGATGCGGTCGAAGCCGTGGAAAAGATGCTTGCAGCCGACGGGTCAAAAGGGAGTGCCGAGGTTTATCTCATCAGCGATTTGCAGCGGAGCACCTGGTCGGCAACGCCGGAAGATCAGCGCGACCCGAAGGCGAGTTTGGCTCGGCTGGCGCGGCAGCACGGTATGTTTGTTCTCGACACCGGCGGCGCCAATGCCTTTAACGCCTACCTCACGCGCTTTGAGCCAAAAGAGAAAGTGACGGCCGTCGGCATGGAGAACCGCTACGAAGTTGACATCGAAGCGAAGAACATGCCTGCGAACGGAAAACTCTGGCTGACCTTGTTCGCCGACGAGGACAAGGCGGCAACGACATCCCCTGCCGGGCAAAAGCCCGGCAAGCTGATCACCCGCGAGCTGATCGCTGCCGACCTTCCCGGCGGGCGGGCGACCATCGTCTTGCCGCATACCTTCGTCGAGCCAGGCGAACATTTGCTTCGCGTGGAACTGGAAGGGGACGGCCTGGCAACGGATAACCAGCGTTACTACCTGGCCAACGTGCCGGCTAATGTCGAGGTGCTCATCATCGATCCAAAACACGACGCTGCGCCGACGGCGGATCCCTTGGTGTCGAACAGCGGTCAACTGCGAAACGCCATCGCGCCGCGGACGCCGCCGGGCTTTGATCGCCTATCGCCCTTCGCTGTTACCGTGCGGCGTTCCGACGAAGTATTGCAACTCAACCTGGAGCGCTTTGCAGTCGTTGTAATGGCAAACGTGGGCAATCTCAGCGATGCGCTGGTGAGCCGATTGGAGCAGTATGTCGGCGATGGGGGCAACGTGATGATCTTCGTGGGGGATGCCGTCACGCCCTACGAGTACAACACGAAACTCTTGAAATCGGGCAAAGGCCTACTGCCCTGCGAATTGGAGCCGGCGCTCGGCCTCATGCCTGCCGATGCTTTGAGCAAGATGAAGGCGGCTCCCGACAAAGCTGCTGAGCTGTTGCACGGGTTGGCATATGCAGCTTCGGACCCACACCCGGCAGTCGCCAACGTTCGGCAGATGACGCGCCAGCCCGCGCCGCCGTCGATCAGCCGGCGGATGCCGTTCAAACTGCACGGCAAGACGGGAGAGCTTGGCCGACCCGTTGTCTACCTGAGCAACAAGCAGCCGTTGGCGTGTGAGCGAACCTTCGGCCAGGGCAAGGTGTTGTTGGTCGGCACCTCTGCCGATGCCAGTTGGAACTACCTCGTTTACACGAGCGAGTATCTCGTGCTGGTGCAAGAGTTGATGCGCTGGTTCGTCGGCGAGCCAGATCGAGGTGTCAACCTGCAAATCGGTCAATCGATCCAGCAGCCGGTGCTCTTGTCGAGCCAGTATTTACTTTTGCGCAGGCCGGATTTCACCAAGGTGCGCCTGGCGCCGTTGCCGCAAGGCAACCTTTGGCGCGTTACTTATGACCAAACGGACCGGCAAGGAATTTATGAAGTGGACACCAGCGCGGAGGTCATGAGCCGGCGACGTTTCGCGGTCAATCTAGTGGCGACCGAAGGCGATCTCACGCGCGTCGAACCGGAGGCTTTTCAACGCGAATTGGATCGTGCCGGCGTGCACTATTGGGGCCCGGACAAGGCCATTCGCCGGGCCGTCGAATCGCGACATTCGATCAAGGAATACGCCTGGTTGTTTCTATGGGGCGTGCTGGGACTGTTGGCCATCGAAACGCTGCTGGCAACGCGGTTCGGGCGGCGAAGGATTTGAGGCGAGCCGGGTGGGCGTTCCCGCTTCGGAGGATGAAACATGCAACAAACAATCTCCCGCTTTTTCGGTCTCGACACCGAGTTGGATGCCGACAGCGACTGGTCGTTCCGCCTCGCCGACCTGTGGAACCCGACCTGGCCGTTGTTTGTCCTGCTCGTGGTGCTGATTGGATACTACGCCTGGCAGTATCGCCGCGATGCCCAACGGCTCACCGCCGGCCGCAAGTCGGTGCTGACGTTTTTGCGCCTCGCGATTGTCGGAATAGTGGTGCTGATGCTGCTCAAGCCCGCGCTCAACATCGCCCACACGGAAAAACGATCCCCGGTAGTCGCCGTGCTCGTGGACGAATCGCTCAGCATGGCCTATCCCGATGCACGCAATCATCCGTTCGTTCCCGCCGCGGGCAGCCAGGCGGAGCGCAGCCGATTCGCCGTCGCCACGGAAGCAACGTCTCGGCTCATCGAACAGATGGGACTGAACAAGGAGCACCGCGTCGTCGTGTACAAGTTCTCCGGCAACGTCGATCGCATCGGCGAGGTGCCAGCCGGCGAAGCAAAGCCGGGCAGCGCGCTAAAAGAAATCCGCAAGGGGCTTCCCGAACCGACCGGCACACACTCGAATCCCGGCGATGCGTTGGTTGATGTGCTGCGCGATTTGTCGGGAAACAAGCTGGCGGGAATTGTGTTGATCTCCGATGGCCGCTCGACCGCCACGCCGCGGTCGGGCGCGGTCACCCTTGAAGAAGCTGCGAAGCGTCTGAAGCAAGCGGGCGTCCCCGTCAGCACAATCGCCACCGGCACGGCCGAGCCGCTCCGCGACCTGGCTCTGGTGGATCTGGCGGCTCCCAAGGAAGCCAACCTGGAAGACACGTTGACGATGCGTCTCACCGTGATCAACCATATCGAACCCGGCCTGCAGACCGACTTGACGCTGCTCGAAGACGGCAAGCCCAAGGCGATCCGCAAGGTTAGGCTGAGCGCCGGCCGCAATGACATCACCCTTTCGATGATCGTGGAGGGGCAGGAGCTAGGCGACCGCAAGTATACGATCAAGGCGCCGCGGTTCGCCGACGAGTTGAGCTACGACAACAACGAGATTTCCGCTCATGTTCGCATTGTGAAGCGTGGCCTGCGCTGTCTCTTCATCGCGGGCCGGCCGACTGTCGAGTATCACTACCTTTGGCCGGCCCTGGCCCGCGATCCGATCATCAATGTCTCGTGCTGGCTGCTCGACTCGGACGTCAACTACACCCAGCAAGGCAAGACGCCCATCGACAAGCTGCCGCAAACGCTGGAGGACTGGAACAGGTATGACGTGGTGATTCTCTACGACGTTGATCCAGAGAAGATCACTAACGAACAGGAGACGGGCCTGGAGAATTTGATCCGTAACGGCGGCGGGCTGTTCGTCATCGCCGGCAGAAACCACGGCCTCGACTCGCTCTTGACGGTCCGCTCGGCCAAGATGGGGGCGATGCTGCCGGTCGAGATCGACCGAAACAAGCATCCTGATTACAATCAAGTTTTCCAAAAGCCGTACAAGCCGACGCGGACCAAGGAAGGCCGGCAGCATCCGATTTTCCTGTTTGATCCGAACCCGGACACCAACGACAAGATCTGGGATTCCTTCCCCGAGACCTACTGGGCCCACCCGACGCTGGGCGTCAAGCCAAAGGCCACGAGCTTGCTGGAAAAGCCTGACGCCGGCGCCGATCCCGATGGCAAGGTGCTGATGGCGCTCTGGCGCTACGGCGAAGGGGCGGTCTTCTACTCCGGCGTCGATGCGCTGTGGCGCTGGCGCTACCCGTTCGAGAACTACGATCACAATCGCTTTTTCAGCCAGATAATCCGCTACCTGGGCGAAACCCGCCTGCTCGGCTCACAGAAACAGGTGGTGCTGCAGACTGACCAGAAGCTCTATTCGCCCGGCGGCGCGGTCAACGTCTCACTGAGCGTACTCGATCCGTCACTGCTCGCACAGTTGCGCAATGAGAATTTGATGGCGACCGTGACCGATCCGCACAAAGGCGCCTTCAAACTGCCGCTTACCTTGAAAGGGCAGGCCTTCGTCGGCCAATATCGGCCCAAGCGCGTCGGCGAGTACGCGGTGCAGGCCGATCATACGCTGGCGGATGCGTCCAGCGCCCAGAAGAAAGTGTACGACGAGACGGCACGCTTCGATGTCCGTCTGCAATCGCTGGAAGACCTCGATACGACGGCCGACCTGGACGGGTTGGATCAACTGGCGCGCATGACCGGCGGCCGATCGTACGATCACACGAGCATCAAGAACCTGGGAGAGCTGCCAAGCACCTTGTCGCCGGAGCCACAACTCATTCCGCACCGCACGGAAGAGGATATCTGGGCCTCGCCCTTGTTTCTGCTTTTGTTCCTCGGGTTAATCACTGGCGAATGGGTGCTGCGCAAGAAATGGAGCCTGCTATGAATAACCGCGAATTGCCAATGGCAGATTGGAGATTGTGGAAAGGCCGAGTGCTCGCGGCTGGATTCTTCCTTTGCTTCTTGCTCATAGGAATGCTCCTCACTTCCGCACCAGCGCAGGACAAGGGCAAAAAGGGCAAGCAACCCACTGGCAAGGAAAAAGACGAACCGCCGCCGGTATCGTCGCGCGTCGTCGGCACGGTGATCTTTCCACCGCGTTCCGACTTGCAGCGAATCAGCTCGGCTGACGAGCTGTTCGCGATTGCCGTAACGAACCCCAATGCGAAGCCGGGCGAGAAATCGACCATCTCCGCGAACGAGATGACAGCGAAGGCGCTCGACTACATCCGGCGCAGTCAACAGGCCGACGGCAGCTGGGGCGACAAGCAGTGGCCGCAGAACGCCGGCGTCACCGCCCTGTGCTGCCTGGCGCTCCAAGCTGAGGGAAGCATGCCCCGGCAGGGGCCGTCAGGCGTCCAACTCGCGCGCGGCCTGGAATTCCTGCTCGACAACACCAAGGACGACGGCCAGATCGTCGCGCGCGACGTCTACGTCCATGGGCCGATGTACGATCACTCCTGGGCGACGCTGTGTCTCCTGCAATCCTACGGCAACATGCCGTGGCGGCGCGACATGCGCGACAAAATTTCACGCTCCATTCAGCTCCTCTTGAAATATCAGCACGTCGATGGCGGCTGGCGCTACAAGATGATGCGCGAGGGAAATAGCGACACGCTCGTCACCCTCAACGTCCTCTACGCGATGCGGCTCGCGGTGCGTTCGGGCTTCTCCGTGCCGGGCGATTCCGTGGACCGCGCAACTGCCTTCATCAAGGCCCGGGCGCTCAAGGAAGGGGATCGCTTTACCGGCCAGTGGGAGTATTTGCCCGGCGGTCAGCCCGGTTCGCCGGCGGTTTCCGCTTGCGGCGCCATCGCTCTCACCATGGCGGCCAAGGAGCCCAACGATTTCAAGGATCCGCGCATTCTCGCCACGATCGACTTCCTGGATTCGTTTCACAAACGACACACCGTTCAGGATCTCTCGGAAATGCCCTACGCCCACTATGGTGCTTTCTACGTCAGCCAGGCGATGTACGTCGCCGGGAATCAATACTGGCACCCTTATTACAAGAAGATGCTCGAAGTGTTTGCCGCCTCGCAGAAAGCGGAGGGCCAGTTCGAGGACCAGGCGGGCAACAGCGTCTACCCCACGGCGGTGACGGCGATTGTCCTACAGGCCCCGCGCGGCTATCTGCCGTTGTATCTACGTTGACCACAACCAGGCGAATTCACGATGACCGACCGCTTGCAAAACCTGTGTAACCGATTCCGCTTGCTGATGCGCCGGCTTCTCTTGCTACTGGGCGTCAGCCGGGTCGTCAGTATCGCCCTGATCGCCGCCACGGCCCTCGTGTTGACCGATTTCTTCTGGCACTTCGGTCACGTCGAGCGTTTTGTCGCGCTGGCCGGATTCATCGGCGCCATCACCTTCGTTGGGCTGCGCGATCTCGTGCAACCGTTGCGGCAGAGTTGGTCGGACAAGGAAGTCCTCCGCTACCTCGATTCCGCCATTCCCGCCAGCAATGACCGGCTCACCAACATTGACGAATTGCAGCATCACGACAAGGTCGCCGAGGCAGCATCGCCGCAAGGCCGAGTCATGGTCCAAGAGGCCGTAACGCAGCTTGAACGCGGTCTGGAGCAGATCGATCTTTCCAAGGTCTGCCAGCGGCAAACCGTTCGGCACTGGCTGCGTGTGGCGGCCGCGGTGCTGCTGGGCGTCGTTGGCCTGGGAGCGATCGGCGAGTTCGCGACCGCCGAGCGCTACACCTCCATCGGTCTGGGCCGCCTGCTGATGCCCTGGGCCGAAGTCTATTGGCCCAGCAGCACGCGGTTCACCCTTCTGACGCCGGCTGATGAAGCCAGTGCACCGGAGGGAGAGGATTTCCCTGTCCGCGTCCAGCTTCAGGGCCGCATCCCTGCCGAGGTGACGCTGGTCTACAACCCGACCGACGAAGACGGGAAATTCACGACGCGCAGGATCGCCGTCAGCATGTTCCTCAACACCGACGGCACTGCGGAGTACACGTTCACCAAGCTCAGCGACTCGATCCGCTTCCATGTCGAAGGCGGCGACGGCAGGACCAGGCCGATCGAAGTGCATGTGGTCAAGCGTCCCTACGTCCGGGAAGTGCAAGCCTTTTACAAATACCCACCCTACACCGGCGTACCGCCGAAAATCACGGGCGACCCGCAGTTGGCTGGCCTGGAAGGAACCGAGGTCCGGCTGAATTTTACCGCCTCGACTGCCTTGAGCAAAGTGTGGGTGCAACTTGCCGGCCAGCCGCCCCAAGTGTTGCCGCTTGCCGAAGGCGGCAAAAACTTCGAGTGGTTCCACATGCTCCAGGACAGCACCAGCTACACCATCGGCCTCAAGGATGAGCATGGCAATCGAGAGAAGCGTGCCGAGGTCCATCGCATCCAGGTCATCCCCGATCAACCGCCCACCGCGCGCCTCCTGGAACCCTCCGGCGACCTGGAAGTTACGGCACGCGCCCGCTTCCGTGTTCGTTATCAGGCGGACGACGACTATGGCCTGAATAAGGTGCGGTTGATGGTGAGCAAGGACGGCAAGCCGCCCGAACCGCTCGACGAGAAGATCACCGGCCCGATTCCGCAGATCGGCAAAACATCGGCAGGCACATTTGACTGGGACTTGGAGAAGCTCGAATTGGCCGGCGTGGGCAAGCTGAGCTTCTTTCTCGCCGCGGACGATGTCAATCCAACCGGCCGCGGTAAGGCCGAGTCGGCTCACTTGCAACTGAATATCAAGAGTGAACTGGAAGTACAGAGCAACGTCCTTTTGTCGGCGCGCGCCCTTCTGACCGAGGCGCTGCTGGGCAGCAGTAATCAACGTTGGGCGTACCTCGATGCCGGCAAATGGCTGAAGACCGAAGGCATGACTGAGCAGGACCAGTCGCTACTCAAGCAATTCCAGGAAGAACAGGAGTTGGCCCACCGGGCGGCCACGGCGCTGGAGGGCCGCTTCAAGGCGTTGACCATCGAGATGACGCGCAATCGCATGGAGGACGCGTTCTTCGCCCGCCGTGTCGAGCAGATCGGCCAGGTCATCCGCGCGATGGCGGCCCTACGCCAGCCGCAGATCGCCAAAGCCCTGCACGATGCGCGACCTGCCAACCTTGCCGAAGACTTTCCCGCGGGCCGGGCTGCGAAGATGAAGAAGGCACTGACCACCCTGGAGCCGGACTTGAAAATGGCCGCCCTGGAGTTTCAGCGGTTGTTCTATCTGCTCGCCGACTGGAATGACTTGCAGCAGGTGCTGGTCACGTCGCGCCGACTGCACGAACTGCAACACAAAGTCCACATCACCAGCGTGCAAGTCGCCCCGAAGTGGATCGGCAAGGAAATCGAGGACTTGAATGAAGCCGACGCGCGCCTGCTGGCCACCATCGCGCAACAGCAAGAGACCATCCGCGACACCGAACGCTCCCTGGAAGAAGAGCTGCAAACCTTGGCCCTTGCCGCCCGGGCACAGGGTCGCAAGCAGGTATTCACGCCCCTCAAGGAGAACCTGGAACTCTTGCGCCTTCGAGCCGTGAATGAAAGGCTGATCCAGGTCGCGCGCGGCATCAAGGACAACCGCATTGACGCCACCTTGCGGGACCAGCTCTACGTCCTGAAGGTTTTTTCGTTCGTCGCCAGCAAGTTTGAGCAAGCCGGCCAGGACGTGACGGCCCTGGCCGCCCTTGATGTCAAGTCTCCGATCGCCGATGACCGCGACCTCAAGACTCTCGTCGCCAAGCAGCCGAAGAGCGACCTGGGCGAGGCGTTGGTCTTCAACCCGGAGTCGAAGATCGATGTCGAGGACATCGGCGCGTACAAGGTCAACAGCATCGAGCAAGCGCTGGTGTTCTTGCAGTCGATCCTCGACGATCAGGTGATCCTTTACACGCAATTCACCGAGTTGCGCTTCAAGGAGAAGGACCGCTCGTCGCGCTATCGGGCATTGCGCATCGGCATGCTCGGCATCCGGGCGCAGCGGGCGCTGGAAGCGTCGAGCAAGGTGTTGGATTTCGCCAAGGAACATCGCTTCGAGCCGACGCTGCCTTATCTGCAAGCGTTGCACGCCGACCTGGAAACCATCAAGAAGCTGATCGCAGCCGAACAGACCGGATCGGCAACGCAGGCCCTCGAACGCGACATCAGCGCCACCGTGCATACCACGCGCCGCTTCCTCGCCCAGCACGGGCGAATGCTGGCCCAGATCGAAGATCGCGAAAAATCGAAAGGCATCGATGAGTTCGGTCAACCGTATGTCGCCGTCGGGTCCAGCCTGTCGACGCTCGTGCAGATGCGCAATGATCTCGGCTGGGCGGTCGTGCTCCAGCACGACGTCAACCAGAAGACACGCTGGGTGATCGACTTCCAGTCCGGCAAGTTGCCTGGCGAGCCGCTGTTGCAAGCATTAAGTGCGCAGACGCTCGCTCAGGGCATCGAACGTCAGCGGAAAGTCCTTGAGTTGGTCAACGCCACGGGATCGGCCCTCAAGAGCCAGATCGTTGACAAGGATTTGAACCTACGGGTAACGAAGGAGCTGGCGATCTTGCGGCCGGAAGGTTTTGCGAAATCGCTGGCGGACCTGCGTGAAAGCAAGCTCAACGCTGGATTGCCGGCCTTGCAGACGGACCTGTTGGAAACGCTTCGCAACACCCTCGCCATGCTCGACACGATTTCCGACGAGCGCATTCGGCCGATGGAGACGTTGGCGAAGGAAGTCATCGAAACGCAAAAAGCCATCAGCCAGGTCGATCTGAAAAAATCGCCCCAGGAAATTGCCAAGGAGATCGCCTCGGCACGTGAAAAGGCGCTGCACGATTTCCAATTCGAGGTGTTGGCCGACCGGATCAAGCAGGCGCCGTTGAGTCCGGGCGTTCGCGACTACTTGCTGCAGACGTTGGCCACCAATCCGGACCCCAGATACCGGACCATGCTCAGCGCTTACATCAATCCACTCGTGCCCGCCGCGCCGAAGGAGAAGGAAAAGCCATGAAGCATATACCATTCGTCCTCTTAGCGCTGATCGGGATCGCGCCATGGGCCCAGGCGGAGGAGATTTATTTCCAAGATGGCAAGCGTCAGATGGCCATGGTGGAAGCCATCGACAAGGCTGGGAAAATCACGCTGCGCCTTCCTTCCGGCCGGATGTCCACGGCCGATCTTACTCAGGTCAACAGCATCACCTTTCGTGGCCGAGAATCACGGGCCATCCGAGCTGGCGCTCAGGAGTTGCATTTCGTCAACGGCGATCGGCTTAAGGGTCAGATCGTGCAGCTCCAGAGTGATACCCTGTTCGTCGAGACAGCGGCTGTGGGCAATTTACAGATTCCCCTGTCTGCCCTGCGCGGCTTCTTGACGATGCCGATCGAGGGTAAAGCCGGCCGGCGCGTGACCGAGTTACTCACGGGAGATGACGAAGACGTCACCGGCAAGATGGACCAGATTCTCGATCGACGCACCGGCGGGTATGAAGGCATCATCGAAGCCATTGATTCCAAGGAGTTGCACCTGGACCATGAACGGCTTCGCAAGATCGTTTCCTTGAGCATTCTGCATCTCGCTGGCGTCCGCCTGGCGCGCGACGCGCAAAATCCCAAGCCGGCCCTGCCCAGCCAACCCTTCGTCAGGGTTCACAGCAGCGATGGCAGTACCTTGGATGGGCTAATCGAGTCGGTCCGCTTCGGCAAGTGGAACATCCGCCCCACCTGGCAACCGGGCAAAACGTTGTCGGTCGCGGTCGAGGAGATCGTGGCCGTCGAAGTGCTCAACGGCCAGGCGATTTACCTTTCACAGCTTGTGCCGAGTGAGGTGAAAGAGAAAACCATCCTGACTCCGCAGCAACGCTATCGCATGAATCTGAACTGCCAGGGCAATCCGCTGAGCGTCAACGGCAACCTTTACGCCTGGGGCATCGGCGTCCACGCCAACAGCTCGTTGACTTTTGACGTTGGCGGGAACTGGTCGAAATTCGAATCGGTCGTCGGCATCGACGATCAAGCGGGCAAAGGCGGCAGCGTCGTTTTCCAGGTACTGGGAGACGGAAAAGAACTGTATCGAAGCCCTGTCATTCACGGCGGGGCAACAACGCAGACATTCATCAACGTCTCGATCAAGGGGGTCAAAAAGCTGACCCTCGTTGTGGACGCGACCGAAGACCTCGACCTGGGTGATCTGGCCGATTGGGCAGGGGCACGATTGATCCGTTGAACAATGAGGTGCAACCGTGTTGATAAGCCTTCGACGATTCTTGACCGCAAGCCTCCTTACAGTGCTGCTCATCGCGTTAGCGAGCGGCCAGGCGGTGGCGCAACCGTCCGCGCCAGGCCCGACCTTCCAGGAGATCTATGGCGGCTATCAGCCCGACTTTCTCGACAAGCAGCGCTTGAGCAAGAACCAGCCGCTCAAACTCTCCTTGCAGCCGTGGTTCTTCAACATGGCTCAGGTGGAGCACGACTACCGGGTCGATGCGTTCATCAAGAAAGGCGACGAGTTGTTCGCCGGCAAGGATTATCGCGGCGCGATGAAACTCTATCACGAGGTCATCAGCAGCTTCCCCAACGACCTTTGGCGCATTCAGTCCGATGGCGTCTTCATCCCCAGCGGCCTCTACGCGCAGCGGCAAATATTGCGGATGCCGAAAGAGCAGATTCTTTATTACCGCACGCTTCACGATGCGGAGGCGCAACAGCTTTTTGAGCGGGCCAAAAAGCACTACTCACCGCTCGATTTCGCCGAAGTCGCCGAGCGTCACCTGGCAACGAGCTACGGCCCGCGCGCATTGTGGGAGTTGGGGAACATCGCACTCGACCAGGGGCACCACGCCAAGGCGTTGTTCTACTACTTTCAGATTCGCGATTACTGCCCCGTTCACGACCTCGCTGAATCGGATGTCGCGCTGCGCGTGGCAGCCTGTTGCAAGTATCTCGGCCGGGAAAAAGAATACGCCGAAGTTCGCAAGATTGCGCTGAACGGCAAACAACCGTCCGTGAACGCCGCGGCATTCCTCAAGGCTATCGATCAGGTGAAGTCCGTCCCACCGAAGTTCTTCCGCCAGGCCCGCAATCCCGAGTTCATTTCGCTGGGCGATTACGATTTGTTCCCCGATCCGAAGGAACCGGTGGGCCGAAGCGAATTCGTCTGGTCGGAAGCGAATCCGCAGCCGCAGCGCGAGTGGTATGTGCGGGCGCTGCCGTGGATCGCGGGCAACTCAATCTACTACCTTCACCACAACGCCCTCTTTTGCCGAAGCATCCTCACAGGCAAGCTCAATTGGTCTTACGGTCCCGGCGGCCTGTTTGACGCATTCGACGTGCCCAATCTGCACCACGCCACTGGCTTTCGCTCGACGCTTCGTTATCACCCGGAGAGCGACCTGCTCCTCCACGATGGACTGGTGTTTGCCAGCGTGCTCAAGGAGGCGCCGTCGCTGGCGGCGGTCGATCAAACGACCGGGCAGCTTCGCTGGACCAAGGGCGCTTTCGCCGCCACGACGGACGTCGAGCGCAATACCCGTTACCTGGCCGCGCCGGCTCCGGGACCGAACGTGGTCTATGCCCCCTACGTTCTGGAAGAAATTGCAGGCACGAGCCATCTGACGAGCCGGCCCGGGATTCAATGCCTCGATAGCCGGACGGGGCGCCTGATCTGGACACGCGAGATCTGCCAGCAGACGCCGGCGCAGTTCAGCATCTCGTCGCGTGTTCGGCGCATTCGCATCTTCGGCAGCCAACCGACGCTCAAGGACGGCGTCGTTTACCATTACACCAACGCGGGTGTCGTGACAGCGCTCGATGCGCTCAGCGGGCGCATCCTTTGGGCTACACGGTATCCCCATGATTCTGACGCACACGACTTGCTGAAGGATGTGGGTGAACAACTCTGGTTCAGCCGGCCGCCGCTGGTTCTGGAAGGCAACTTGTATGTAACCCCGGCGGATTGCGACCGTCTGCTCTGCCTGGACGCGACGACCGGCAAGGTGCTCTGGAGCATACCGCGAAACTCTCTTCGCGGCGCTCATACCCTGGTCGGCATCAACGCCGCAGGCGAGCTGGTTCTCAGCGGTTCGGCGGGACTGGCTGCCGTCAATCCCAAGACCGGCGCGAAGATCTGGGATCGACCTGGGACGCCGAACGACACGAAGGAGCGGATCGGCGGCGGCGATACCACGCGCTGCCGGCCATTGTTGACCACGAGTAACAAGATCTACATTAACGGCAATGCCTGGCACGGCACGCATTGCGAGCAGTTCTGGGACATGACGGCCAAGAAGACCGTCGCCGAGCGTTGGTTCTATGAGACCGGCTCCACACGGACCCTCCAAACCCACAACGGCAAGATCGAGGACAAAGCCCGCAAAGCCGGCAAGGAGGTGAACCCCGCCGACCTGGTGCAGAACGTGACTGATCCCTTCACCACCTACCATCGCATGACGTTCGAGCGCTATGGGACGGTCTTTGAGCTGGAAGTCAGCCCCAAGGCGATTTCCCTCTGGTACGATCGAGAACAGGTGGAAGCCGCCGTTCTCAAGGATAGCAGTCCGCAGGGGATCTTTCGGCTGGCCGAGTTGAAGGAGATGCAGGGCGACCGCAAGAAAGCCGTCGAGCTTTTCGAGAAAGCGCTCGCGGCTATTCCCGCGCAGCCTACGCCGTTCCGCACCGAGATCAATCGCCAACTCTTTCGCCTCTATCGCCACCAGGCAGGCTCGGCCCTGCGATCTGAAAACCTCGATGCCGCGGAAGGATACTGCGAACGCATGGCCCTGGCGTGTACCACAAGTCAGGACGAGATTTACACCATCCTGGCCCTGGCGGAAGTCGCTCAACGCAAAGGCCGCTGGGCGGAAGCGGCGGCGGCGCTGAGCGGGGCCATCAAGCACTACGGTTCGATCAAGTTCATGGTTCCGGCCGTACTGGCGGGCGACACGCAGGCGCTCAGGGCGCGGGGCCAGGCGGTGATCGGCAACATGCAGGGCAAGGCGCCGCGCAACTACTACAGCAAAGAACTGGACCTGGCCCTCAAGGTATCTGAAGCAACCCTTGACAATTACTTTTCGCTGCTGTCGCCCCTCGAACCTGACATGGAAGTGCAGACCGGCCGATTTGCCGGAGAGTGGTTGCAGCGTCTCTTAACCAAGGCGCCGGACGACTTCCGCAAACAATACGAAGCCGCCGCCGATGAGGTGCTTCGTGTCGAGACGGACGAGGCGACCGTGCTGCGTCTGATCGCGGAATATCCGCGCACCCAGGCCGCCCAGAAATCGCTCGACCGCCTGATCGAGCAGGCCTCCAAGCTGCAGGAACCCGCGCGTCGCATCGCCCTGTGGCGGCTCAACGATGCCGGCCGAAGCAATGGCCTCAAAGTATCCGAAGCCGTGCAGCAAGCCTGCAACATTCGCGTTCAGGAAGTTGCGCCGACGCCTTTGAGTTCAACCTATCGCCAGCAGACAATCGCGCTCGACTACGATGTGAACACGCTGCTAAAGGTTCTGCAACCCGTCGACGGCCACGCAGCCAAGGAGCCCCTGACTTTCCTCGGCATGCGCTCGAAACGGATCAACGCCAACAAATTTGGCCTGGTTTGCTGGGATCTCGCCGCGGGCAAGAAAAAATGGGAGACCACCGACCTGCGTCTGAAGGACAAGGGCGAGGAAGAAGGCTTCCAGAAGTTCTTCATCCACCAGGGCAAGATCATCGTCCATGGCTGGTATGACGTGCTGGCGTTCGCGCTGGCGGATGGCAAGCTGGTCTGGCGCTCGCAAGCGCCGCACGGGTTTCGCATCCTCGATTCCGCCGTCGCCGAAGACGTGCTGGTCCTGACCGACAACAGCCGCACGGTCGCCTTGCACCTGGTCAACGGTCAACTCATCTGGGAAGCGAACGAGACCGGCGGCGCCTACTCGCCTCCGATGCTGCGGGACAATCTGCTGGTCAGCGTGCGCCGCAACCCCAGCGGCGTCTCCTTCCGCGACCTGGGCACGGGTCGTCTTCTGAGCCTGCTTCCTCTACCGGGATTGAGCGAAGCGATCGGCAATCCCGCCGTCACCTGGGATGAGCCGGGCGTCCCGGTCGGTCAGACCAAGGACAGTCTCTTCGTGACCGATGGCTGGGACTATATCGCGGTCGATCTGCCGAGCCGTTCGATCCGCTGGCAGAGCCGCATCACCCATCTGGACCGCGGCGTTTTCAAGGAAGGCAAGCAATCCGCGGCATTTCGCTTCTGGGCCAACGACTCCACGGTCGTGGTTCTCAAGCCAAATTACGACAGCGTCGGCCTGGAGGCCCTTGGCGCCCTAGACGGAGAGTTGCGCTGGAGCATCAACGAGACCAAAACTCCGGGCGTGCCGTTCAACCTGGCGCTGAGCGGCGATGCGGTCTATGGCTTGCACTACTGGCGCGACGATGTCGCGTCGCTCCACCTTCGTGGCTACCGCCTCGAAGACGGCAAGTCACTCTACAAGCAAGTGCGCCGCGGCATGACGAAGCCGGAGTCCTGGCTGCCCGGCCCACTGCGCGGCAACCACTTCGTCGTGCACTATTCCGATGAACAGAAGCGGAACCTGCTAATCGTCGAAGCCGCCACCGGCAACGTGACGCAGCAGATTGACGTTAAAGGTTTCGGCCAATGGGGACAGTACGGCCAGGTGTCGTATGCGATCCAGGGGCCGTATGTGATCCTCTTGAGCGACAAAGAACTCACCGTGGCGAGTCCACAGAAATAATGGAGCGGTCATGTTATCGACAATGCGAAGAACCTCGCTCGCGCTGCTGTTCGCGGCGTGCTTGCTCTCGGCCGGCTGCATCAAGATCCGCCTGACCGTGCAGCTCAATGAAGACGGCAGCGGCCAGGTCATCGAGGACATTGTCTTCGGCGAGAAAATCGTCGATGCCGGCAAACGGCTCAAGGACTTGCCGAGCATCGAGGAATTGACCAGCGACGAGCAGCTCAAGAGGCGCGCCGCCCACATGGGCAAGGGCGTCAAACTGGTCAGCAAGAAGGTCGAGAAGCAGACCGATGGCTCCGTGCGCCTGGTGGCGACATACGCCTTCGAGGACATCAACGCCTTGAAGCTGGCGCCGATTCCCTTCGGCCCGGGGTGGGAGGACCTGCACCTGGCGTTCAAGTTCCGGGTGGAGCCGAACCTGGACGCGGACCATCACCTGGCCATTATCTGGCAAACACCGCAGGGCAAGAATCGCGGCAATAGCGGAAAACCGGAGCTGCCCCCCTTGTCCGAGCGAGAGGCGCAGCAGATTCGCCAACTGTTGCCGATCTTCAAGGACATGCTCGAAGGCTTCGAGTTGAAGCTGCACCTGGAAGTCTACGAAACCAAGAAATGGGCGAGCCTTACGCGCGGGCATCAAATTGGCTATCGCAACTTCCTGTCGGCAGGCGGCGGCAGGCTTACTGTGTTTCAACTCACTGACAAGCACCTGCTGGCCAGCGACGACGGCCTGATGATGGTCGTCCCCTGGCGGCAGGTCGGGCGTGAACTCGATCTGGAGCGCGGCAACGATGGTCATCGCGGCCCACAACTTCTGCCGCACATCAGCCACTATGACCGCGGCAGTTACAGCTTCCACTGGCGCGCCATCCAGACGCCGCGCGGACGAGAGTATTACTAACCAAGCAACAAGGTTTTTCTTACGACCAGAAGGAGGATTCATGTTCTCGCACAAACAGGTTCTCATCGTCGGCGTGCTCGTGGGGCTGGCCGGCAACGGCGTCATCCGAGCGGCGGAATCTCCGCCCGTTGCAGCCGAGCAGTTCGACAAGCTCCACAAGATGATCAAGCCGCAGCCCGGCGAATCGCGTTTCCACGAGATCCCCTGGCTGCTCAGCATCCACGAGGCGCGCGTGCAGGCAGCCAAGGAAGGCAAGCCGATCCTCGTCTGGTCGGGGGCGGGCGGCGCTCCGATCGGGGTTTGCTGAGCGGCGGCTTCCGCTGGCCGTGCGCCAGCCATCTGGACCGTGGAAACCGTCAAGCTGCTCAAGGACGATTTCGTGTGCGTCGCCGTGGACGCACGCACCAAATCGTACAAGGATGCCGATGCCGACTTCATGAAGGAAACCAACTGTGTCGCCATCACCGCGACAGGCCGCGGCGTGTTTGTGACGGCCGACGGCAAGCAACTCGGGCCGTTTAACCTCGTCGCGATTGGCAAGGTTGCCGAGAACAGCGTCAAGAACGGTCTGAAGGCGTGGAAGGCCCTGCCCGAAGACGACCGCAAGCCGGGTTCCGTAAAGATCAAGGAGCAGGGAGAACTCGATCCGCGCCGTGCTGACCAGCTTCCGCCCAAGGGTGTGCTTGTGCTGCGCGTCATCAACCGCCTAATGGCGCGGACCGACGACGGCTGGCGCTACACCAAGACGGAAGATTATGATAAGAGTCAGGCTTTCTGGGCCCCGCGCTACGCGGAAGCGGCCAACGACTCCCTGTGGCTCAAGGAAGAGGAATGGCGGAAGATCGTGCCGGCCAATCTCGACAAGGGGGCGAAATTCGCGATGCCCGAAGCGATCGCCGTACGTTTCTTTCGGCACCATCTGGAGCCGTTACGCGGCCATGCGGAAGGGGGCGGTTGGCCCGAGGAGTCGGTCCGTACCGGGAAGATGAGTCTGACCGTGGACGACGTCACCGATGCCCTGGTCAAGTTGCGCCTGGAGGGGTCGGCCCAGCTGCGGCGCGGAGCGCCGGGAAATAGCAAGAAGATCACCACCTTTGAACCCGCCTTGCTGGGCTACCTGACCTGGGACCGCAAGAACCAGAAGTTCACTCGCTTCGACGTGGTGGCCCTGGGCAACGTCACCGATTTCCTGCGCGAAGGCGCACACCCGCTCGGCATCGCCTTTGAGTTGGTTGAGCATCCGACGCCGGCGGATTACTTGATGCCGCGCGGCGTCCGCGACGGCTCGGCTGGGTACTTTGCTGGACCGTCCAAAGCCAAGTGAGGTTAAAAGGAACCAAGGGGCTCGTTCGCCGCGGCTCAAGGCAACAAGCCCCCTCGTTCCCCATGTTCACTCGCGGAGTCTACGTCATGCGAACCATGCTAAGTTTGTTGGTTCTCGTTGGAATTGCGGTAGATTGTGCTCCTGCTCAGGAAAAACCGCCCGCCAGCTGGGACGGCCCGCCGGAGGAACTATTCCTGCGGCATGTCCAGCCCGTCTTGAAGGCCAAGTGCCAGGCGTGCCACGGCGACGAGCCAAAACTGAAGGGCGGCCTGGATGTGCGTTCGCGTGCCGACTTGCTCAAGGGGGGCAAGAGCGGTCCCGCGCTGGTCCCCGGCAAGGCAGCCGACAGCTTGCTCTACCAGGCTGTGCTACGCACGGGCGAGTTGAAGATGCCGCCCAAGGAGACGGCGAAGCTGACGGCCGCGGAGGTCGCCGCCCTCAAAAGGTGGATCGACGCTGGTGCGCCCTGGCCGCTGGGGGCGGCGCCTGTCAGCGGCAAGGGCGGACCTCAAGACGAAGTCGCCATGTCCACCAGCGGCGGCCTGACTCCCGAGTGGACCAAGCGGAAATACCAGGCCAAGGAGGTGTGGGCCTTCCGTCCGGTCCAAAAGCCCAAGGTTCCCGAGTCCGTCTCGAAACCAGAAAAAGCGGGCCATCCCATCGATGCTTTCCTGCGCGCCAAGCTCAAGGAAAAAGGCCTGCCCTACGCGCCGCTTGCAGACAAGCGAACTCTGATTCGCCGGCTAACGTTTGACCTGACCGGCCTGCCGCCGACGCCGGAGGAGATCGACGCGTTTGTCCAGGCGTGCGAGGCGCCGAGCGCTAAGCCGCAAGCGGCGTATGAGTCGCTGGTCGAGCGCCTGTTGGCGAGCCCCCACTACGGCGAGCGCATGGCCCAACACTGGCTCGACGTGGTTCGCTACGCCGATACCAACGGCTATTCCCTCGACGCCCGGCGGCCCCACGCCTGGAAGTATCGCGATTACGTCATCGCGTCCTTCAACGACGACAAGCCGTACGACCGCTTCGTCCTTGAGCAAATCGCCGGCGACGAGCTGGAGCCGAAGGACCCCGCCATGAAAGTCGCGGTCGGCTACCTGCGCATGGGGCCGTGGGAGCACACGGGCATGAGCGTGGCCGCTGTGACGCGTCAGGTCTGGCTTGACGACGTTGTCAACAGTGTCGGTGTCACTTTTCTTGGTCTTGGGCTGAACTGCTGCAAGTGCCACGACCATAAGTTCGACCCGCTGCCGACGCGCGACTACTATCGCACGATGGCAGTATTTGCCTCTACGGGCTTCGAGAACAAGGATTCCTTCACGGTGAAATCCCAGAAAGCGGAAACCATCCGCATCCTCCTGGGCGGCGCGCTGGAACGGCCAGCCGACGTCGTGTCGCCGGGCGTGCTCAGTGCTGTCAAGGGCGCGGAGGTGGTCATGCCCGCCAAAGAGTTTGGTCGCCGGCTGGCCCTGGCACGCTGGATCGCCTCGCCCGACAATCCCTTGACTGCCCGCGTCATGGTGAACCGCGTCTGGCAGATGCACTTCGGCAAGGGAATCGTCAGCACTCCCAACAACTTCGGCAAGATGGGCGGCCAGCCGACTCATCCCGAACTGCTCGACTGGCTGGCGAACTGGTTCATCGAAAACGGCTGGTCGGTCAAGAAACTGCACCGCCTGATCGTGACCAGTCAAGCGTATCGCCAGTCGAGTCGGCATCCGCAGCCGGACAAGGTGAAGGATGCCGACCCGAAAGGTGACTTGCTCGCCGGTTTCCGCCCCCGCCGTCTGACGGCCGAGGAACTGCGCGACGGCATGCTCGCCAGTACCGGCGAGTTGAATCGGCAAGCGGGCGGTCCGGGCAACTTCCCGGAGATCAACTGGGAAGTGGCCTTGCAGCCGCGCATGCTGATGGGCAATCTGGCACGGCCCTACGAGCCCGACCCGCTGCCGAAAGAACGGCATCGGCGGACGATTTACGCCTTCCGCTACCGCAGTTTTTCCGACCCGATTCTGGAGGTCTTCAACCGGCCTGGCAGCGAGACATCGTGCGAATGCCGCGACGAAACCACCATCGCGCCGCAAGCCTTTGCTCTGTTCAACAGCCAATTCGTGCATGACCGGGCCCTGGCCCTGGCCGACCGGCTGATGAAGCGGTCGGCCGATCCCGAGGAGCGGGTTCGGCTGGCATTTCGCCTGGTGGTTGGCCGGCCCCCCAGCGCGCGCGAGCAGGAGCTGGGCCGCAAGCACGTGGCCGAGATGATCGAGCACCATCGGAAGCACCGGCCCGTGGTGGTGAAACCGCCTACCGTCGTGGAACTGGAAGTGGCCGAAGAACTGACGGGCAAGATCGAAAAGACCCGCTTCGTCCTGGAGAAGATGAAACGCTTCCAGAGCGACTTGAAGCCCTGGGACGTGGGGCCGGAAACCCGCGCGCTGGCCGAGCTGTGTTTGGTGCTGCTCAATACCAGCGAATTTCTGTATGTGTACTGACCTGGAAAGGACCATCGCCATGAATCCGAATCGTCGCGCGTTCTTGTATGGTCTGGGCTCGACGCTGGGGACGGTGGCCCTCAACGCGCTACTCCGCGCAGAAGAGCCGAAGGGAGCAGCGTCCCCGCTGGCCCCGAGGCCGCCGCACCACCGCGCCCGGGCGACCGCGTGCATCTTCCTGTATATGGAGGGCGGCCCCAGCCACATCGACACCTTTGACCCCAAGCCCAGGCTGGCCGATCTGCACATGAGGGAGTTTGCCCGCAACGACCGGTTGGCCTCGGCCATGGCCAACGGCAGGCGGTACTTCATCCAGAGCCCGTTCAAATTCCGCAGGGCGGGCAGGTCCGGCATCTGGATGAACGAGCGCTACGTCCACCTGGCTGAAGTGGCCGACGACCTGTGCATCTACCGCGGCTGCGTCGGTGAATCGATCGATCACCCCACCGCCAACTTTCACATGACGAGCGGCAATCGCCTGAGCGGCGATCCGGGCGTTGGCGCCTGGGTCAGCCACGGGCTGGGCACTCTCAATCAGAACCTGCCCAGCTTCGTGGTCCTGCCGGAAGTCCACTTTCCCCAGGGCGGCGCGGCGAACTGGTCCAACGGCTTCCTGCCCGCCTATTTCCAGGGGACGCCGCTCCGCGCCAGCGGCTCGCCCATCCTCGACCTCAACCCGCCCGCGGGAATCACCAGCGCCACCCAGCGCAGGAACCTCAACCTCCTGGCCGAACTGGAAAGGAATCACCAAGAGGAGCATCTTGAGAATCAAGCCCTGGCGGCGCGGCTGCACACGTACGAATTGGCTTTCCGAATGCAGGCCCAAATTCCCGAGATCATCGACATCGGCCGAGAGGACCAAGCCACCCAAACCATGTATGGCATCGGCCAACCGGACACGGACGGCTTCGCCCGCCGTTGTCTGTTGGCCCGACGGCTGGTCGAGCAAGGCGTCCGCTTCGTCCAGGTTTACGCCGGTGGCTGGGACTCGCACGATTACCTCGAGCGCTCGCACGGCGCCCGCATCCAGAGCGTGGATAAGCCGATCGCCGCCCTGATCAAGGACCTGAAACGGCGCGGCTTGCTGGAGGAGACCTTGATCGTCTGCTGCGGCGAGTTTGGGCGGTCGCCGGACAACGGCATCCGCGACGGCGGCCAGCGGGTTGGCCGCGATCACAACGCCAAGGCCATGACCGTTTGGTTTGCCGGCGGCGGTGTCAAGGCCGGCCACGTCGTCGGCGCCACCGATGACATCGGCGACCAGGCGGTCGAGGTCGTTCATCCCATCCGCGACCTGCACGTTACGATCCTGCACCTGCTCGGCCTAGACGATAACAGGCTTACCTACTTTCATGCCGGCCGGTTCAAGCAGCTCTCCCAGGTCGGCGGCAGTGTTATCAATGAGTTGCTGGCCTGAGCTTGGCTAGAGCTAGACCAGACGCCGTGCGCGCGAGAATATTATTGAAGGTGTAACCGAACAAGAACAAGAGGAACCACGAATAACACGAATAACACGAATAAAGCGCGGACAGGATCCCCTTTCCACCATTCGTGTGATTCGTGGTTCACAAACGGAGAATGATCATGCGATTCATCGTGAGTTTACTTTTGCTCGTCAATGCCTCCGTCGGATTTGTCCACGCCCAGGACAAGCAGTCCGCCAACTGGGACGGACCCCTGCTCAAGCCGATGGCCCCGGAAGCGCTCTACGAGTTCACCACCCAACCAATGATTAAGAAGGTCGGCACGGACCGCTACGAGATCACCTTCACCTCCCAAGGGAAGTGCGACGTTGCGGTGGCTGTCGAGGACGCCTCCGGCCGCATCGTGCGCCATCTCGTCTATGGCGTCCTCGGTTCAAATGCTCCAACGCCTTTGAAGAAGGATTCGCTGGAGCAGACCCTGTACTGGAACGGCAAGGACGACTTCGGCAAGTACGTCAAGGATCCAGAGAAGTGCCGCGTCCGCGTCTCGCTGGGGCTCAAGCCGACCTTCGACAAGGTTATCGGCTGGCATGGCAAGGATACCATTGGGTCGATCAGCGGCATGGGGGCCGATGCGGATGGCGTCTATGTCCTCGCCGGCGGCGGCTACTGGAACGGCATCAAGATGTACGGGCACGACGGCCACTACATCCGCACGCTCTTGCCGTTTCCGGCGGACAAACTCAAGGACCTCAAGGGGGTTCCATTATTGGACGTACCGGGGGCGGGCGCGGTGCCCATTCGCGACCGGTATGGCAGCATCGCTCCGTATCCCTGGGGCACTTTCAGGGCCGGGGCCTACCAGGTGCTGGCACTTTCGCAAGGGCGATTGGCCTTCGCTTCCAACGGCCATACCATCACGAGGCAGGTGATGCGGATCGGCACCGATGGCGGCACGCGCGGCGAATCGCCCCTGGGACCAATCATCGGTCCGGGCAAGACTTTTGACGGCGCCAGCGAGATGGCCGTCAGCCCCGATGGCAAGTGGCTGTACCTGACCAAGCTCCGTGCCGAAGGCTTTCGAGACTATCGAGGCAAGGCCAAAGGAACCGGCGTCCAACATGCGGTCTTTCGCATGGCCTGGGACGACAAGGGGCCTCTCGATGTGCGCAACAATGTCTTCATCGGCGAGGCGGTCAAGGCGGACCGCGACAACGATCATCTCGATCATCCCGAAGGCGTCGCCTGCGATAGCCAGGGCCGCGTCTACGTCAGCGATTCCGGCAACGACCGCGTCCAGGTCTTTTCGCCCGAAGGGAAGTATCTGACGACCATCGCTGCGAAATGGCCTCGGCAAATCCAGGTGCATCAGAAGACCGGCGACATCTACGTGATGTCGCACGGACCGAAGAACGAGGCGACGACGCTGGTCAAGTATTCGCCGCTGCCCAATCCGAAGGAAGTGGCCCGGCTCGATGTGGCCGGGGCCAAGCTGGGCGATGGCGTGCTCCACGACCTGGGCGATTTCAAGTCCAGCCATGAGCGCGTCGGTTTCGAGACCGTGTTCTGTCTGGATTCCTGGTCCACGCCCGCCAAGGTCTGGATGGTGCCCGCCGAAGCGCGCATCATTGTCTGGACCGACCGAGGCGACAAATTCGAACTGGCCCACGATTTCGATCACGACATGCGCAAGGACCAGTTCACCCCTCATGCTTACAACAACTACAAGATGAACCGGATCATGGCCGACCCGGTTCGCGGCCATCTCTATTACGTCAACAGCTTGGCCACCACATTCTTGCGGTGCGATCCCGAAAGCGGCAAAGGCTGGGAAAAGGTCAAGGCCCCCGGCACCGGCGGCTGGTGGTCGATCGACGAACTCACCTTCGGGCTGGACGGCTTTTTGTACATGCGCACGCCCACGTATCTGGCGCGGTTCAACCCGGAGAAGATCGTCGCCCGGAAACCGGATTACAAGAGCGATGCAACCTGGGAGATTCCGGTCGAGGCCGAGGTGCCTTTCGACTACGGAGAGAAGCAGTCCGTCGGTTACGGCCGCAAGGAACCCTACTTGCAAGGGGTGATCAAGTTGCCGGCCCAGATTCGTGGCAACGGCTTTGACATGGGCATGGCCGTCGCCCCCAACGGCAACATCCTGTCCATTTGCCAGAACTTCCAGAAGCAGACCGACCGGCTGGAGTCCAAGGGAACGACGGTCCCCAAACTGGAAGCTGATCGCTATCGACCGGCGCAGTTCCCCGGCCGACTCTGGAACCAGGGCGGCCTAATCTGGGTCTGGGACAAGCACGGCAAGATGATCGGCGAAGATGTCGTCAAATCCATGCATGGCGCCAGTGCTGGGATTCGCGGCGATGCCCAGGGCAATCTCTTTGTTGGCCTGTCGGCCCATCCGCTCGACAAGACGGGCAAATTGGTGCTGCCGCGCAACGATAGCGCCGGGCCGGGCGCGCTTCTGAAATTCCCACCCGGCGGCGGCCGAATCTTCGGGACCTGGGGCGACCCCGTACAACTGGAAAAGCTCCCCGATCGAGCCCCGGAGTTTAGCATCGGAGACCCGGCGAACGGAGGCATTCGTCTCTGGTCGCAGAACCTGCTCTGGTCCTATCCCGGTATGAGTACGATGACCATCGCCACCAACACCTGCACCTGTCCGCAGAGTCGGTTCGACACGGACGCCTACGGCCGTTCCTTCGTGCCGGAATCGTGGCGCTACAGCGTCGGTGTCGTCGACACCAACGGCAACCCGGTCCTGCACATCGGACGCTACGGCAACCCGGATTCCGGCCGCGGCGCCGACAGCCCCGTCAAGGTCGCGGGCGACATCGCGTTCAGCCAAAGCGATTTCGTCACCACGGTAACAGATCGCTGGCTGTATGTGGCCGACACCGGCAACTGGCGCGTGGTGCGCATCCGATTGGGTTATCACAAGGAACAAACCGCCTCGTTCGCTGGCCTCAAATAGCAATGGCCCAGGCAGACGGTGCTTTTAGGAGTCTGAAATGAAACGAGTTGTCATTCTGGCGATTGTGTTGGCACCGGTCCCGCAACTGGCTTTCGGCCAGGAGAAACAGCCCGCCAACTGGGATGCGCCCCTGTGCAAGCCCGTCGATCGCGAAGCGGTTCACGAGTTTACGCGCGAGCCGACGGTAAAAAAGGTCGGACCGGATCGCTACGAAATCTCCTTCGCTTGTAAAGCGAAAGGCGATGTGGCCGTGGCCGTCGAGGATGCCTCCGGGCGCATCGTCAAGCACTTGGTCTACGGTGTTCTCGGCTCGAATTCTCCCGCGCCCTTCAAGAAGGACTCCCTGGAACAAACGATCTACTGGGACGGCAAAGACGAATTCGGCAAGTACTTCGCCAAGCCGGAGCAATGTCGCGTGCGCATCTCCCTGGGTTTGAACCCGACGTTCGACAAGATCATCGGCTACCATCCCAAGGACACCTCGGCGGGACGGCACATCGCCGCCATTGGCGCCGATGCCGACGGCGTCTACGTGCTGGAATGTCTCGGTGCCGGCAACAACCAGTTGCGGAAATACGACCACGATGCCAATTACGTCAGCACGATCTATCCTTGGGATCCGGTCAAACTTGACAAGATCATGATCCCCAAGCGAACCCTGCCGGATGCCAAGATCTGGCGCGAAGGCCAGCCACCCGCCAAAAGTCGTTTCGCTCCACTGATGACAGGCTACGGCGCCACCGAGCCATTTTGGGTTGTTCAGAACGCTAACTGCATGGCCGTCGCTGCCGGGAAGATCGGCGTATTCACCGTCGGCGCCCCGCATGATCTCCGCCGACTGCTGCGTCTGCGAACCGACGGCACCACCGGCGGCGAATCAATCGAGGGGCCGGCCTTCACTTTGCCCAAGGCTTCATTCAGGGGGAACGGCCATATCGCGTTGAGTCCCGACGGCAAGTGGGTCTACGTCACCGGCCAGGGTCGCGCTTCGCACGGGACGTTCGGCAACAAGCGCGACATGCGCGATGAGCGACCACCTTACACCTGGAACGCCGTCCATCGCTTTGCCTGGGACGACAAGGGCCCCGTGATCGATGGCCGCGATACTTTTGTGGGGGAAGCGAGCCGCGATCCGAAGGCCTGCGGCGCCGGCAGCGACAATGACCACTTCAATGCCCCACAAGGACTGGCGTGCGATACCGCCGGCCGGCTGTATGTCGCCGATCATAACAACCATCGCATCCAGGTCTTCTCACCAGAAGGAAAGTACCTGAAGACCATTCCGGTGAAGGAACCACAGGAAATCGCTGTTCATCCCAAGACCGGCGCCATCTACGTGTTGTGTTTCCGACGCAACGACCAGGGCGGCGTCGATAACAAAAAGAACGAAACCATCACCCTGCTCAAGCTGGGGCCAGTGGATGCCCCGGCCGAGCAGATGCGCCAGGAATTCCCCGTGGTCATCCCGGGCGATCCGCGTGTTGTCGGCTATCCCGTCCCGCTGCTTGCGGTCGATGGCTGGGCAAGCGAAACGCGCGTGTGGTTGCTGCACGAGAGCGGCGTCGTTCGTGTCTACTCCGAAAAAGGCAAAAAGTGGGAACTGTTTGACGACTTCGAGGCCGATGTCCGCAAGGCCGGTCACACGCCTCATTCGCTCAACGGCGGGCACATGGGCTACATTGCCGTCGATCCGGTTCGCGGACACGTCTATAGCGGCAGGGGAAACGTCCGCCGCATCGATCCCGAAGAAGGCAAGACCTGGCAGAAGATCGACTTGAGCCAGTTTCCAAAATCGAAGTGGGCCTCCGGATCCCTGGAAGAAGTCGCGTTCAGCTGGGACGGGTTCATGCATGCGCGCAGCTTGCAGTTCATCGCTCGGTTCAATCCCGACAAGTTTGGCTCGGCCATCATGCTAAACTCCGATTCGGAGGTGCCGTTCGATTACGGCGACGAAAAGGGCGGCGTCTCCAGGAAGGGCGAACGCGAGCCCTCGCTCCGCGGTGTCATCTCCATGCCCTGGGCCATCGGCGGACCCAACGGTTACAACAACGGCATCGGCATTTCCCCGAAAGGGGATGTCGTCGCGCTCATCGAGAACTTCCAGGATTTCGAGCTATTTCGCAAGCCGAGCGCGTCGAACCCGACCGGCTACTTCGACAGCAATGAGTTCAAGGCACTCCTCAAGGACAACGAGGACCGCTTCCGGCCCGGTCAGTTCCCCGGCCGGCACTGGTCGCACGGCAACCTGGTCTGGCGCTTCAGCCGCACCGGACAGGTGATCGGCCTCGACGCCATTCCCGGGCTGCCCCGCAGCTCCTTCGGTATTCGCGCCGATGCCGCCGGGAACGTCTTCTGTGGCGTCGGTTATCATATGAACGTGGATGGGAAGGCGCACATCGGCGGCAGCCTGGCCAAGCTCGCCCCCAAGGGGGGCCGGCTGATCCGCGATTTCGATACGCCCGTCAAGCTCGACAATCCCCCCAAACGCCCGGCCGACTTCCTGACCGCCGATGGCGACCGCAGCGGCAACCGCATCTGGGGCCAGAACTTGTTCTGGGCCGCCCCGGGCCTGGATCAACTGCACTTCGTCGATCCCGCCGGCACCGGCTATCCCTGCGAGTGCTATCACTGCAAATTTGATACGGACCTCTATGGCCGAAGCTTCATGCCGCGAGCATATGGCTATCACGTCGCCGTGCTGGACACCAACGGCAACCGCATCTGCGAGATTGGCCGATTCGGCAACGCCGACAAGCCCGCGATGAAGCCCGGCGACAGTGACATCGGCCTGGGCCAATGCTCCTACCTGGCGACCGTTTCCGACAAATGGCTGTACATTGCCGACGATTCCAACCTGCGCATCATCCGCGTCCGGCTCGGGTACCACGCGGAGAAACGAGTGGCGATTTCCGGTCAGTGATCGATCGGGCACATGGTCGAGGCCGCACCTGGGATTCTTGTGGGAGAACGAATCAT
>Ga0163144_10004733_pt1 | contig 30553 bp, 26 predicted proteins | sample OliLak19BULKMAT1_FD_123175 | JGI IMG/M metagenome (GOLD analysis project Ga0163144, IMG submission 123175) | Freshwater microbial mat bacterial communities from Lake Vanda, McMurdo Dry Valleys, Antarctica - Oligotrophic Lake LV.19.BULKMAT1 | ecosystem: Environmental > Aquatic > Freshwater >... | reverse complement strand
TGGAACACTCGTTGCCGCCGAGCCCACGGGACCGCGGCAGGGCCACGCAGGCCTCAAACGGGATGTTCCACGTGGAACATCTGGTTCGACACCAGAGCGATGTTCCACGTGGAACACTCGTTGTCGCCGAGCCCACGGCACCGCGGCAGGGCCACCCAGGCCTCAAACGGGATGTTCCACGTGGAACATCTGGTTCGACACCAGAGCGATGTTCCACGTGGAACACCCCGTTTCCGGGCCCGCGGCCTATAGGAGGTCCTTCGGCCCGAGCAGGTCGGAGATGCGCTCGAGGTCCTCGCGGCCGTTGAAGTGAACCACGACCCGGCCGCGGTACCCCTTGCCCTTGAGCAACTCAACCCGCGCGCCGAGATGCTCCCGCATGCGAGTCTCGAGAGTACCCACCCAGGCCTCACGGCCATGGGCCTTCTTGGGGGCCGCTGGCGCTGGCTCCGTGGTGCCTGCGGCCTTGCCCTCGACGGCCGCCTCGGCGGTCTCCCTGACGAGCTTCTCCGCCTCGCGCACGTTGAGCTCCTCGCGCACGATACGCTCGAAGGTGGCGCGGGCAGCCGCGCTGTCCTGCAACCCGAGCAGCGCGCGCGCATGGCCCATGCTGACGAGGCCCGCGGTCACGCCGTCTTGGATCTCTTTCGGGAGGTCCAGAAGGCGCAGGAAGTTGGCGACGGTTGGCCGCTGCAGACCGACCCGCTCGGCGACCTCGGCCTGGCTCAGGCCGAAGGAGTCGATCAGGAGCTGGAACCCCTTGGCCTTCTCGATCGGGTCGAGGTCCTGCCTCTGGACGTTCTCGACGATCGCGAGCTCGAGGCTCGTGCGGTCATCCACAGCACGCACGACGGCGGGGATCGTCGACAAACCGGCGAGACGTGCGGCCCGCCAGCGGCGCTCGCCCGAGACGATCTCGTAGGTGCCTGGGCCCTGCGGCCGAACCAAGATCGGCTGGAGGACGCCGTGCGCGGCGATGCTCTGCTGCAGCTCTTCGAGGGCCTCCGAGTCGAAGTTCTTGCGCGGCTGCGCGGGATTCGGTCGGATCGATTTGAGGCTCAGCTCCTGGCCTGCCGCGGCGCCCTCCAAAGGGGCCGCCGCACGCTCTGCTTCGTTCTGCCCGAGGAGGGATCCAAGTCCGCGGCCGAGTCGTCGTTCCATGGCAGGGGCTGGCGTGGCGCTCACGGTGAACGGGGTGTTCCACGTGGAACATCCCGCTGCACGAGGCGCTCGGAAGCGAATGTTCCACGTGGAACACTCCGTTCGAGGAGCGGTTCGAGGCGCTGTTCCACGTGGAACATCCGTGAGTGAGCCTTGCCGATGGAGAGGGTAAACGCGGCACGAAGAGTGTCAAGACGTGGCACTTGCCAGACGCGAGGCAACTTGTTCGGCTCTGCGCATGGTCGTGACCTCCCTCGCCCGCTGGACCTTCGCCGAGCACGCGCGGCGGCCGGGTACGTGGGCGATGGCGGCCTTGTTCCTTGCGGCCTGGCCCCTGGCGCTCACCTTTGCGTCCCTCGGCATTACAACGCGAAACAGCCCTATATCGGCCCATTCTTACGAACTCGCATTCCTCGCAATTCTCGCTGGAATCGCCCTCGGCGTCGACACTTTGGCGCGCGGGAGTTGGTTCCTGGAACGCGCCTCGCCCGTGCGGCGCCTAACAGCAGAGGTGGGGGGTCTCGTCGGCAGCCTCATCTTCCCTATGGCCGCCGTGCTCCTGGCGACCGGGTTCGTCGCGCCCGAGGCCGCCGGGCTCCGCGCGAGCTTGGTGCCGATCGTGTTGACCTCGGCGCACGTCCTCGCGCTCGGGCTGGTGTGCTTGCGGGTCCCCATCCCGCCCGCCGCCCGCGCCTTGCTCGTCCCGCTGTCGGCCTGGGTGTTACCGGCGCTCGTGGCGACGTCGGCGAGCAGCGACCTGGGACCCTCCGCCGCAGGCGCAACCCTCCGCGACGGCTTCGCGGGGCTCATGTCGAATCTCTTCGAGGCCTCCCGCCACGGCCGATCCGGGCTACAAATCGGTGCGGATCCCTCTCAGCGCTGGGGGGCGATCCTGCCGATCACCGCACTGGTGGGCGCTGCGTGGATGCTGATCCGCCAGGCCCCGACGATTCATGCGTTACGCAATCCTCGGTGACATCCACGCCAATCTGGCGGCGCTGGAGGCAGTCCTGGAGGACGTGGCGGACCAAACGGTCGACCGCATCCTCCAGGTCGGTGATGTCGTCGGTTACGGCGCTGCGCCGCGCGAGGTCGTGGCGATCGTGCGCGAGGCGTGTTTGTTGGTCGTGAAGGGCAACCACGACGCCGCGGTTGTCGACGAGCTCGACACACGCACGTTCAATCCGAACGCCCGCGCGGCGGTCGACTTCACGAAGGGGGCCCTGACCGAGGTCGAGCTCGCTTGGCTGCGCGCGCTGCCGATGACGGCGATGAACGAACACTGCGTCATCGCGCATGGCACGTACGCGCGCCCCGAGCGTTTCGACTACATCCAGAGCACGGAGGACGCGGAACCCTCGCTCGATGCCCTGCCCCGCAAGGTGTGTTTCCTCGGGCACACCCACGTGCCGGTCTCGATCTTGCGGCTCGAGGAATCGCCGCTGGAGACGAGCTACACGATCGACCGCGAGATCGACCTGAAACTCGCCCACCGGGCGCTCGTGAACGTCGGGAGTGTGGGCCAGCCGCGGGACGAGGATCCCCGCGCGTGTTACGGCCTCTGGGACACGATTACCGGTCGGATGAGCTTGCGGAGGGTCGAATACGACATCGACCGTGAAGCGGATCGAATACGTAGAGCGGGTTTGCCGTCGATTTTGGCGGACCGACTGTTTCTTGGGATTTGAGGGTTGGTATAGGGGGTCGTGACCAGAGGTACCGAACCCGACCCAAAAAGTAGGCGAGAGGCGCGCGCGGAGCGCGCGCGCCTCTCGCCTACTTTTTGGGTCGGGTTCGGTACCTCTGGTCACGACCGGCGCAGGTAATCCAGCGTCGCCGGTAGGACCTCGAGCCCGCGCTCGCCGCACCCCGCCTCGAACAGCTCCACGAGGTCGCGCAGCGGCCGCTCGTCGCCGCGAAAACGCAAACGGCGCGCATCTGGATTCGAGCCGACGGCCACCATTAAATCGAGGATCGACCCTGCGTTGCAGCTGCGCTCGCCGATCTGCATCTCGACCGGCGTGCCGTGACGATGCACGACACGCGCGATGAGCGCGCTCGGCCGCGCGTGCAAATAGACATCCTCCGCGAGCTCGATCTCGACCGCGCCGATGCGCGAATAACTCGGCACGAGCGCCTCCGCGATCTCGCGCCCGGCCGACATAAAGAGACGCGCTCGCACGAGCAGCCGATCGAGGGTCACCTTGCGCACCTCGTCGCGCGACGCGAGCGCCTGGATGCGCGCCTCGACCTGCTCCGAGCGAAACCCGCGATCGTGTCGCTCCACAAAATGAACCAATTGCGTGACCGCTTCGAGGACGTGTAGCGCCGCCGAGATATGCCCGCGTAAACGCGAAAGCCGCTCGTCCGTCAACTCGTGCAGCGTGTTCTTGATGTAGGTGTCGTAGGCCGACTGCAAATTGTGCACGGTCGCTTCGAGCACGCGCGCGTGCTCTTCGCGGCAATGCTCCGACAGGAAACGCTCGCGGGCCTCGGCGTCGACGAAGCTCCGCAACCCGAGCCGATCGAGGCTATGCGCGGCCTCGAGATAACGGGTCGCGAGCTCCGCGATACGCTGCTCGTCGCTCCCACCTCGGTCGTGGCCGAGGTTTTGCGGCAAACGAAAGCGCCGCACCTCTTCGTCTGCCGGGGCGCTGCCCTCGCCGGGTTTCGGCGCGGGGATGCCGAGCGCGTGGGCCTCGTTCAAGAGCTCGGAAAGGAGCGCCTCGAGCCGCCCGCGGACGAACGAATGCGCCGCGTCGACGTCCGAGAGCGCCGCGCGCCGCTCGAGGCTCGGCAAACGATCCACGACCCCGTAACCCGGCAGCCGCCGCGCCAGATGCTCGAGGCTCAGCCCCGCGAGCGCGAAGCCGCGCGCCGACGCCACGAGCTCGGCGAAGATCGTGAACGAACGATTGCGCCGCGCGCCGTAGTCGTCGAGGAACGACTCGACGAGGTCCGCCTCGTAGCTGATCTCGAAAAAGCGCCGCTTGGTCCACGGCGCGTCCGGTGGCGCCGCGGCGAGCTTGAACAGCGCGCGCGACTTGATGCCGAGCAGCCGCGCGAAGTCCTGCTCCGGGACGAGTTTGTCGAGTGAGGCCTCGGGCATGGTGCGCGATCGACAGCGTAGCAGACGCCGCTCGAGGCCCGCCGACAGCTCGCGACCGATTGAACCGCGATGGGACCGAAAAAGCCCGACCTGGAGCGCAAGGCTCGGGACCGCTACTGCCCCTCAAGAACCCGGACGACGGCCGTCGATCCTCCGCCATACGGGCATGCACCCGCTCGCGTTCTCTCTCCATGCCTCTTCCTCTCTCTCCATCCCTCTTCTTTCTCTCTCCATCCCAATTCTTTCTCTCTCCATCCCTCTTTCTCTCTCTCTCCATCCCTCTTTCTCTCTCTCCATCCCTCTTCCCTTATTCTCGCATCGGAGCAGTCCCATTAGCGCTGAACGCTGTCTCGAGACGTACCTCGTCGAAATCAACGAGGTCCCCCTGCTCACCGCCGAGGAGGAGCGCGAGCTCGGTTACCGGATCCAGGCCGGTGACGCCGCGGCGCGCGAGCACCTCATTCGCGCCAACCTGCGCCTCGTCGTGTCGATCGCGAAGATGTACAATGAGCGCGGTCTCGTCCTCCAGGACCTGATCGCCGAAGGCAACATCGGCCTGATGAAAGCCGCCGAGAAGTTCGACCCCGACGCGGGGTGCCGCTTCTCGACCTACGGCACGTGGTGGATCAAACAGTCCATCCGGCGGGCATTGACCAACACGGTGAAATCGGTCCGAGTGCCCGGCTACATGGCGGAGATGGTCTCGAAGTGGCGCAACGTCGCCAACGAGCTGCAGTACCGCCTCGGGCGGCTGCCCGCGGTCGAGGAGGTCGCGCTCGAGCTCGATATCCCGCGCGAATCCTGGCCGCTGCTGAAGCGCACGATCGAGTCGAACGCCGCGGGCGAGGTCTCCCTCGACGTGCTGACACAGGCCCAGGACACGGTCGAGGACGAGCGCTTCGAGCTGCCCGAGGCCGTCCTCGAGCAGCGCGACCTGCTCCGGCGTCTCGAGGAGCTCCTCGGCGCCATCGACGAGCGCGAGGCCAAGATCTTGAAGCTCCGTTACGGCCTCGGCGACCGCGACGGCGAGCAAATGACGCTGAAAGACATCGGCAAAGTCGTCGGCCTCACCCGCGAACGGGTGCGGCAGATCGAGCGCGAGGCGCTGCAGAAGCTGTACGAGATCATGGACGGCGACTGAACCCTCGCCCGCGAGCGGCGGGCCCGTTGCAGAATGGGGGGGTGCGCCCCCTCTTCGTCGTGTTCGCGGCCGCCGCGCTGGCAGCGCTCGCCTACGCCGTCCTCCGAACGCTCGAGCAGCCGTCGCCGACCTCGGCGAGCCCCGTCGGGCCCGTCGCGCCTGGACCGGTGAGGGAGCCGCCGAGTGCACCCGCGACACGGCTCGAGGTCCTTCCGGAGGCGTCGCCGCCGAACGTGGCGCGCGTCGATTCGCCGCCACCCGAGGTCCTGCCGCCGCCGCCCCTCGGCCCGCCGGTGTTGCTCAAAGGCGACGTGTACCTCGAGCGCGACGGCTACCAGCAACCGGGTGTAGGTGGCGCCTTCACCCTGATCGTCGTGGCGGGCGGCGAGCGCTCGCTGGTCGAGGTGAGCGTCGAGAACGGTCGCTTCGTGCACTCCGTCCCCGAGCGCTCGACGTTGCGGCTCGGGCTCGGGGAGCTCAACGGCGAACGTGTGCGTTTCGCGATCCCACCCGGCACGTTCGAGCCGCGCGGGGACAACCTGGCCCTCGTCGGTATCCCGATCCCGCGCTGCCTGCTCGAGGTGCTCGCCGAGGGCACCGGCGCGCACCTCGCGCCGGTCACGGTGAGGGTCGTCGACGGCCCGAGCGCGGGGCGGCTGCGGTCCGTGGAGGTCACGCCGACGCCGACTCTGGCGCCGCTCGTCAGCGCGGCGAGCTCGCCGGTGCTCCTGCCGTGGGTCGACACGAAGCGACCGCTCTGGCTCGAGGTCGAGGCGCCGGGTTACGCGCCAGGGCGTGCCCTCGTCGATCCGCGACGCGCCTCGGAGCACCGCTTCACGCTGTCGCCGGCGGCGGGCGTCTTGACCGTGCACGTCACAGGCCCGGGCCGCGGGCGACTGCGGCGGGTGCTCGTGCAGCACCTCCTCGCCGAGGGCCGCCGCCCCGTCGTGGCCGACATCCTGTGGGAGGCACGTGGCGCCACCGTGCCCGAACCGCTCGTGTTCCAGCTCGAGGGCCTGCCCGCCGGAGCCCAGCTCGTGCGCGCCGCAGCGCAGGACCTGCGTGTCGCCGGCGGCGCGTTGCAGGACCTCGCGACCGCCGAGGTCGAGCTCGCCCCCGGCGGAGACGGGCGCGTGGTCCTGCACATCCCGTGAAGTCGGAAGCCCTCCCAACCGTGACCACCCCCGCCGGATCGCAACGCCCTGTGCCGAACAATTTGGCGGCGCCCGCGCCGACCACTCTGGCGGCGCCCGCGCCGGGCACGCCGCTCTACGTGCACCTGCCGTTCTGCGCGGCCAAGTGCCACTATTGCGACTTCTTCAGCGTGCCCGTCGAGCGGGCTCCAGGCGGCGCGACCGCGCAGCCCTGGGACATCGACGGCATGGTCACGGCGATCCTCGCCGAGGCCCGCCAGCGCGCGCCGCGCCACCCGCGCACGGTGTTCTTCGGCGGCGGCACGCCCTCGCTGCTCTCGATCCCTCAGCTCGTGCGTCTGTGCGACGGTCTGCACGAGATCACGGGTTGGCGCGACAGCGCGCACGAGGTGACCGCCGAGTGCAACCCGGAGAGCCTCGACCGGGACAAGGCCCGCGCGTTCCTGGACCTCGGGGTCGCGCGCTTGTCGCTCGGCTTCCAGAGCCTCGACGATCGCACCCTCGCGCTTTTCGGGCGGGTGCACAGCGTCGCCGAGTCGTTCGCTGCCTACGAGGCTGCGCGCGCGGCCGGGGTCCGGCGCCTCAACGTGGACCTCATCTACGCCATCCCGGACCAGTCCGCGGCGGATTGGGCGCGCGACCTCGCGCGTGTGCTGGACCTCGGGCCCGAGCACCTCTCGGCCTACAACCTGACGTTCGAAGAGGACACCCGCTTCAAGCGCTGGCTCGAGCAGGGGCGCCTCGCGCGGGCCCCCGAGGAGACGGAGCTCGAGATGCTCGCGGCGACCCGCAGCCTCACGGCCGCGGCGGGGCTCGAGGCTTACGAGGTCTCGAACCACGCGCGGCCGGGTGAGGCCTCGCTGCACAACATCAACTATTGGCGCAACGGGCCCTACGTCGGCCTCGGGCCCGGCGCCGTCAGCAAGGCGGGCCACACACGCGCTGGGAACCCACGTTCGATCCAGCCGTACCTGCGCCGCATCGCCGCTGAGGGGGTCGCGCTGCAGGACCACGAGGAGCTCGGGGCGCACGCGCGCCTCGCGGAGACGTGGTGGCTCGGGCTGCGGCTCGCCGAGGGTGTGTTGCCCGCCGAGGCGCTCGCGACGGCCGGGGTCGAAGTTCTGCCCGGGTCCGACCCCGCGCTGCCGATCGCGGACGAGCTGTGCGGCCATGGCCACCTCGAGGTGGTGGCAGGGCGTTATCGCTTGACGGCCGTGGGCTTGCCGGTGGCCGACGCCATCGCGCGGCGCTTCCTGGATCGACTGCGCGACTGAATCGCGACTGAATCGCGGCTGAATCGCGGCTCAAACTCGACTGAATTTTGGCTGAGTCAACGCCTGAGCCCGACAGCGCGGCGCAGCCGCCGCACGCGGCGAGACGGCATAGCTGACCCATGAACGACGGCGCGCAGCGTTCGGACCCTCACGCCGCTACCATGGTGCGCGTCGCGCCATGACGGAGCACCCCGAGACCGCGCCTCTTCCCACCCGCCTGGGCGAAGTGCCGCCCGCGCCGAGGCCGCGCCGGCCGGCCAAGAAGAAGAAGCTGAAGAGCAAGAATTTCTTCGTGCGGGGCCTCGTCGTGCTGCTGCCGACGGTGCTGACGGTGTTCATCTTCGTGACGGTGGTGAACTTCGTGAACACCTACCTCACGACCCCGATCAACAGCACGCTCTTGACCATGCTCGACAGCAACGGCCTCGGGTGGAAGGTGCTCGGCGTCATGGAGGTCGACCCGTACGAGCGGCAATTCCTCGCGCTCGAGAAGCTGCCGATCGCGCTACAGGAGCGCCTCGGACCGAACAACGAGCTCGGCGATCTGGGGTCCTCCGCAGCCCAGGCCGCGATCCAATCGCATCGCGACGCCAAAGTCACGTTCATCCGCAACTTCTCGGTCCTGGCGGTCGATCGCGACAAGCTGCGCGCAGTCATCCCGCTGCCACGCTCGATCGGGATCGTGATCGCCGGGGTGCTGGTGCTGTTCCTCGGCTACGTCGCGAGCGGCTTCATCGGCCGCTCCGTGATCAACGGCTTCGACAAGCTGCTGCACCGGATCCCGGTGGTGAAGTCGGTCTATCCGTACACCAAGCAGTTGGTGGATTTCTTCCTGTCGGACAGCGAGCTCGAGTTCGATACGGTCGTCGCCGCGCCGTATCCGAGCGAGGGTGTGTGGGCGATCGGCTTCGTGACGGGCGGTGGCCTGAAATCGGTGCACCAGGCCATGGGCGGCAACTTCGTCTCGGTGTTCATTCCGACCTCGCCGATGCCGATGACGGGCTTCACGGTCTTCCTCGAGGCGAGCCGCTTGATCCCGCTCGACATCTCGGTCGACGACGCGTTGCGCACCGTGGTGTCGGTCGGCGTGCTCGTGCCGGCGTCCGAGCAGATGAAAATGGCGCCCGGACTGTTCGACGACCTGCCCGAAAACCAGCTCGCCGCGCCCAATTCGAGCCTGAAGAAGCCCGGCAACCCCGGCGGCGGCAAGGCATGACTCGGCCCTACTCGACACGCGTCGCCGAGGCCGTGCGCGCCAAGGGCAGCGCGTGCCTCGTCGGCCTCGATCCGCACCTCCCGAGCATCCCGCCGGAATTTCAGGCCGTGCACGACCCAGGCGCGACCCGCGCCGAGCGCGCCGCGGCCGTCGGCGACTTCCTCGTCGAGGTGATCGAGGTGAGCGCCGCCCGCGCGCCAGCGGTGAAACCGCAATCCGCGTTCTTCGAGGCCCTCGGCGCAGACGGCGCTGTGCAATGGGAGCGCGTGATCGCCGCGGCACACGACGCCGGGTTGCTCGTGATCGGCGACGTGAAACGCGGCGACATCGGCAGCACCGCGGCGGCCTACGCCGAGGCCTTCCTCACGGGCGTCGCCGGCACGGACCCGCGCACCCTCTGCGACGCCGTCACGTTGAATCCGTACCTCGGCAGCGACTCGATCGCGCCGTTCCTCCAAGCGTGCCAGACACACGGCGCCGGCCTCTACGTGCTCGTGCGCACGTCGAACCCGTCGAGCCACGAGCTGCAAGCGGTCGGCTCGCCGACCCTCGCCGAGCAGGTCGCGCGCCTCGTCGGCCGCTGGGGCGAGGGCTGCGTCGATGGCGCGGGCGTCTCGAGTGTCGGCGCAGTGGTCGGCGCGACACACCCGCGCGAGCTCGCGCGCTTCCGAGCGCTCCTGCCGAACACCCCGTTCTTGATCCCGGGTTACGGCGCGCAAGGCGGCGCGGCAGAGGACGTCGTCCCGGGTTTCACCGACGGCGCCCTCGGTGGCGCGCTCGTGAACTCTTCGCGCGGCATCCTCTACGCGTACCGCGAACGCCAGGGCACACCCTGGAAGGACGCGACCCGCGCTGCGCTCGAGGACATGGCGGAGAGCATCGGGGGCGCGGTCGCGCGGACGTTCGCATGAAGTACTGTGCCAGGGTCGTTTCTTCACTTTTGCAGCTCGCTCGCGCTTCGCGCGAGCGAGCTGCAAAAGTGAAGAAACGACCCTGGCACAGTACATCACAGTACATCAGTAAGGTGCTCTCGATGAACGTGCGCCTCGCCCATCTGCCGCTCGATGTTCACGGGCTCGCGCCGCTGACACGCGCGGCGTTGGCCGAGGGGATGGCGTTCACACCCGCGCCGGTCGCGCGGCGCATCGCCGACATTCCCCGGCCTCAGGAGCGCCTTGGGCTCGGCGCGCGCGGCGTCCTCGCCAAGGCGCTGCGCGCGGGCCTCGAGGGCGCGCTCATCGAAGACGGGGTGCCGACGCGTGTCGAGACCTCGCTCCGCGCGCTCGAGCGCGAGGGCACGTTTGCCGTCGTGACCGGGCAACAACCGGGGTTTCTCGCGAGCCCGCTGTACAGCCTGTACAAGGCCCTGCAAGCGTGCCGCCTCGCGACCGAGCTCGCGCGCAGCTGGGGCGTGCCGGTGGTGCCCGTGTTCTGGAACCACGCCGACGACCACGACGTCGCCGAGGTGCACCACGCCTGGCTCTTGAATCGCAACCACGACCTGCAGCGTGTCGCGCTGCCGGGGATGTCCTCCGGGCGGCAGCCGCTCGGGGAGTTGCCGCTCGACGACGAGACCCACCGACTGCCGGCGTTGCGCGCGCAGCTGCGCCAGGTCTTCGAGGAGCACGCCCACGTCGACGAAGCGCTCAATCTCTTCCTGCCGCAGAGCGGCGAGACCCTGCCGCGCGCGCTGACACGCGCTTTCAGCGCGCTGCTCGGCGAACACGGGCTCGTGGTCGTCGAGCCCGACTGGATCCGCGCGCTCATGTCGAGCGAGCTCGGTCAGATCGTCTCCAAGGGCGCGCTCGAGCCCTTGCGTGAGGGAGAACAAGCGCTGCGGGAGCGGGGCTTCGACCCTGCGATCCCCGTCGGCGCCGGCGGGCCCGCGAGCCCGGACAACCCAGCCAACACCGGCGACGCCGACGCACCACAGGACGAGGGGCTGCCCGCGCGCGACGGGCTCGGCGCTGCGCTCGTATTCCGCCACGATTCCGCGCGCGGGCGACTCGCGCTGCGCAGCGGCGGTGAAGGGTATCGCTACGACGGCGAGTCCGGCTCGCGCACGGACGCGGAGCTCGGCGCCGAGATCGTGCAAGAGCCGCGCGCGTGGAGTCCTGGTGCGCTGTTGAGGCCGCTCGTGCAAGACGCGCTGTTCCCGATCTGTGCGTACGTCGGCGGCGCAGGCGAGCTCGCGTACCACGCGCAGCTCGGACCGCTGCGCGACGCATGTGAGATTCCACGCACACCGTTCGTGCTGCGCGTGTCTTGCACGCTCGTCGACGAGGACACGCGTTTTGCGCTCGAGCGCACCGAGCTCGACGTCGTGACGGCGCTGCGCGCGCGCGGCGAATTCCGGCCTTCGGGCGAGGACGCAACGCCTGGGCCGGCCGTCGTCGACGCGCTGCGCAGCTCTGCGGCCGAGGCCGCGGCGCTCGTGTTGCAGCACCGCGCGGCGCTCGCCGAGCTCGAGCCCGCCCTCGCGATCGGCCTCAAAAAAGCCGCGGAGCAGATTCGCGGCAGCGTCGAGAAGGTCGCGGAGAAGGCCGAACGCGTGCACAAGAACCGCACCGGCAAGGGCGAGCGTCACGTGCGGCGGGTGAACTCCGCGCTCGGGCCGCGCGGTTTACCGCAAGAGCGTGTGCTCGGACCGCTGCAATTCGTCGCGCAGTACGGCAGGGCGTTCGTGGAGGCGCTCTGGGACGAGCTTCCAGCGCTCAGCACGGAACACGTCGTGGTGCACATCGAAAGCGCCGACGCGCCCACCCAACAGGCCAGAGACGGCAGCCCGAGCGACGGCGACAGCGCCACAGGCTGAATCGCAGACCCACCATGACCAAACTCGACGTACTCGCGATCGCGGCCCACCCGGATGACGCCGAGATCTCCGTCGGCGGCATGCTCGCGCGGCTCGTCGCGGCGGGTCGCGCCGTCGGCGTGCTCGACATCACCCGCGGCGAGCTCGGCTCTCGCGGCACACGCGCCGATCGCGACGTCGAGGCCGCCGCGGCGACACGCGCGCTCGGCCTCGTGTGGCGCGGGAATCTGGAGCAACCGGATGGGCGGGTGATCGCGACGCTCGAGGCACGCGAAGAGCTGGCGCGGCTCATGCGGCACCTGCAGCCGGAGCTCGTCCTCGCGCACCACGAGCTCGATCCGCACCCCGATCACGTCGCCGCGGGGCGCCTCGCGCGTGAGGCCTGGTACCTCTCGGGTCTGCGGCGCCTCGCTGAACGCGACGCGGGCCCAGGCGCGCGCCGGCCGCGGCGTCTCGCGCGTTTCATGAGCCACCGGCGCTTCGATCCGACCCTCGTGATCGACGTGAGCGCACATTGGCCGACCAAAGTGGCCGCCGTGAAGGCCTACAGCAGTCAATTGCGCCCCGAGGACGCCTCCGACGACGGCCGCCATCTCCTGTACCGCGCGGACATCCTCGAGCGCATGGAGACGAAGGGGCGCGCGGCTGGCGAGATGATCGGGGTCGCCTATGGCGAGCCGCTGCTCTGCGAAGAGCCGCTGAGCCTCGACGATCCGCTCCTCGAGCTGTTCCGACCCGCCCTGTTCCGTCCCGCCGGGCCAACGTAGGGTTCGACTTGGGCGCCCCAAGGCGAGGTCGCCCACCCAGGTAGAATCCCCGGCTCTATGCGGCGCATCGCGATCATCAACCAGAAGGGCGGAGTCGGGAAGACCACCACGGCGGTCAACCTCGGCGCGGCCCTCGCGCGCCTCGGGCGGCGGGTGCTGGTGATCGACATGGACCCCCAGGCGAACTGCTCGACGAACCTCGGCGTCGAGCTGCGCTCCGGCGCGCCCTCGACGTACACGGTCCTGCTCGGGGCCTATCGGGTCGCCGACGCGGTGCAGCCGACGAAGACGCCGGGGCTCTTCGTGCTGCCGGCGCACCTCGACCTCTCCGGGGCCGAGCTCGAGCTCGCCGGCGCCATCGGGCGCGAGACGATCCTGCGCGACGCGCTCGACGATTGGGTCTTGGAGGCGACGTCCGCCGACGGTGTGCCGCCCGTCGACTACGTGCTGCTCGACAACCCGCCGAGTCTCGGGCTCTTGTCCGTCAACGGGCTCGCGGCGGCGGACGAGGTCTTGATCGCGGTGCAGACGGAGTTCTTCGCGCTGCAAGGGCTCTCGAAGCTCGTCGAGGTGGTGCAGATCCTGCGCCGCAAGCTGAATCCGGCGCTCGAGATCACCGGCGTGCTCGGTTGCCTCTACGACAACCGCCTGCGCCTCGCGCGCGAGGTGCTCGCCGAGCTGCGCACACACTTCCCCGAACAGAGTTTCAAGCAGACGATCGGCAAGAGCGTCAAGCTCGCGGAGTGTCCGAGCTTCTCGCAGACGATCTTCGAGTACGCGCCCGAGTCGAGCGGCGCGAAGGACCACTTGCGTGTCGGGCGCGAAGTGCTCGCGCGCGAGGGGCGCGATGCGGAGCTCACGGCCCGCTACGGCGCGACCGCAGGGCTGGCCACGGAGAAGCAGGAGGACTCGGCCCCGCCCGAGGACACTGCCCAGCCCGAGGACACTGCCCAGCCCGAGGACACTGCCCAGCCCGAGCACGCGCTCGAGCCCGAGCACGCGCCGGAACACGACGACACGCCGGCCCTCGAGGACAGAGCGGTCCTCGTGGCCGCGGGTAAGCCGAAGGAGGCCGAGAGCGCGCCCCCGAGCGCAACGCAGTCGCGCCCGCCGGCTGTCGAATACGTGGTCCCTGCGCCGACGCTCGTGCCGACTCCTGCGTCGGACACGCCCGCGACGACGACCCCGACAGCGGCTGGTGACACGACGGCGGCCGGTGACACGACAGCGGCCGGTGACACGACGGCAGCCGGTGACACGACGGCAGCCGGTGACACGACGGCAGCCGGTGACACGACGGCAGCCGGTGACACGACGGCGCACGAGGTGACGGACCTCAAGGAGTCCGCCGCTGCGCCAGACGTGGCCGACCCAGACGAGGCCGACCCAGACGAGGCCGACGCGGCGATGGCGTTCTCCGGTGCCGTCGCGGTCCCGATGGACTCGGAGCCCCACGTCGTCCACGACATGGACGCGGTCGACTCGACCGAAGCGCTCGGTGACGGCGAACCGGTGGTCGAGCTGCAGCCCCAGGCGTCGACCCCCAAAGCCCTGCCCGCGCGCACGCGCCGCGACTACATCGGCGAAGAGCGGGCCGTGATGCCGTCACGCCTCGGGCCGCGCGGCGTAGGGAATCGTCGCGATGGCTGAATCCACGCTGCGCATCGGCATCGTCTGCCACCCCACCTACGGCGGCTCGGGGGTCGTCGCGAGCGAGCTCGCGCTGACCCTCGCGACGCTCGGGCACCGCGTGCACCTCTTCTCGCACGCGATCCCGCCGCGCCTCGCCCGCACGACGCAGCCCGTCGAGGTGCACGTCGCGCAAGGGATCCCCTATCCCCTGTTCGAGTCGCCGCCGCACGACCTCGCGATCACGTCGCGCATCCTCGACGTGCACCGCCTCGAGGGCCTCGACATCGTGCACGCGCACTACGCGATCCCGCACGCCGTGAGCGCCCTCGTCGCGCGCGAGGCCGCGCGCTCGGCGGGCAAGAGGCCTGTGCCAAGGGTCGTCACGACGCTGCACGGCACCGACATCACGCTGGTCGGCAACGACCCGACGTACGCGCCGCTCACGCAGTACGCGTTGACAGGCAGCGACGCGGTGACGTCGGTTTCGCTCGACCTCGCGCGACGCACGGCACAGAACTTCACGGAGACTCCCGTATGCGGAATCGAGGTGATCCCGAACTTCGTCGACATCCTCGAGTTCCAGCCGCAGGCACGCGCCGAGGGTCCGCCGACGGCGGTGCACGTCTCGAACTTCCGCAAGGTGAAGCGTGTGCCGTTCCTCGTCGAGGCCTTCCTCGACGCCCTGCACGAGGTCGACGCGCGCCTCGTGCTCGTCGGCGACGGGCCGGAACACGACGAAGCGCGCCGCATCGCGCGCGCACGTGGCGGCTGCGGCGCGATCACGTTCCTCGGGATGCGCGACGCGTTGCCGGAGATCCTGGCGCAGGCCGACCTCTTCTGCCTCGCGAGCGCGGAGGAGTCCTTCGGCCTCTCGGCCCTCGAAGCGATGGCGTGCGGCACGGCCGTGCTCGCGACCGATGTCGGCGGTGTGTCGGAGGTCGTCGAGGACGGCGTCTCTGGCGCGCTCGTTCCGTCGGGCGATCGCGCCGCGTACACCCGCGCGCTGGTGAGGCTGCTCTCCGATCGCGCGGGCACGCACGCGCTCGGGCGCGCGGCGCGCACGAGCGCGTCGGAGCGCTTCGAGCGCTGCGCGGTCGTCGGTCGCTACGTCGACTTGTACGAACGGGTGCTGCGGCGCACCGGGTCGCCCGGCGATTGCTGACCATCCCGCCACGTCTCGCAGCCGGTTCCGCGGCGGGACCCCTGCGCTCTGAGTCCGACGAACATGCGTGTGCACCTCGACCACAACGCGACGACGCCGCTGCGGCCCGAGGCGCGCGAGGCGCTGTTCTTCGCCCTCGATCGACTCGGTGGGAACCCCTCCTCCGTGCACGGCGCGGGCCGCGCGGCGCGCGCGCTGCTCGACGAGGCGCGCGAGCGGATCGCTGGCGCGCTCGGAGTCGACGAGGACGACCTGCTCTTCACCTCGGGTGGCACCGAGTCGGACAACCTCGCGCTCGCGGGTGTCCTCGGCGCGAGCGGCCCGGGCGCGACGCTCGTGACGACGACGATCGAGCACTCCGCGGTGCTCGAACCGGCGCGGCGCTTCGCCGCCGAGGGTCATCCCCTGACCCTCGTCGGGGTCGACGCCGCTGGCCGGGTGGACCTGGAGGAGCTCACGGAGGCCGCCGCGGGCGCGACGCTCGTCTCCGTGATGAGCGCGAACAACGAGCTCGGCAGCACGGTCGACGTCGGGCGGCTCGTCGCCGCGCTGCGCGACCGATACGGGCGTGAGGCGCCCTGGGTCCACACGGACGCCGTGCAGGCCCTCGGCAAGCTGCCCCTGGACCTCGCCGGAGACGATGTCGACCTCGCGAGCCTCTCGGGTCACAAGGTCGGGGCGCCCGTCGGAGTCGGGTTGCTCGTGCGACGCAACCGCGCGCCGCTGCGGGCGCTCGTCATCGGGGGCGGTCAGGAGGCTGGCCTGCGACCGGGCACAGAGAATGTCGCGGGGGTGCACGCCTTCGCGATCGCGCTCGAGCTCGCGGTCGCTGAGCAGATCAGTTTCGCACAAACCGCCAGATCGCATGTGGAGAAGTTGTGGAACGGCGTGCAGAAGTTCTCACCTGCAGTGCGCTTGCTCGGGCCGCCACTCGCGGACCCCACACGCCTCCCGAATACGTTGAACATTCTGCTGCCGGAGACCGACGGACGCACCCTCGTTGCGCGCCTCGACCTCGCTGGACTCGAGTGTTCTGCGGGTTCTGCGTGCGCGAGCGGCTCGCTCGAACCCTCACACGTGTTGCGCGCGATCGGGCTCGACGAAGAGCGTGCGCGCGCGGGCCTGCGGCTCTCTACCGGCCGCACGACCCGTGTCGACGAGATTGCACACGCTGTGGAAATTTTGTCGAGAACTCTGGGCAGAACGACGTAAGTGCCGCTCGCGCACGACGTTCGGCAGAACCTTCGTGGCTGCGCGTTGACGGTCGACCGCGAGGGGTTTGTAATCCTCCGTCGAGCGAGCGCGAGGGTGCGCGGCCCACACACCTTCTCGCTCGGTCGGCGTTCCCCCCGGCCCTCGCCGCCACCTTCTTCGGCCGACGTCCCCCCCCGCCGGCTGCCCGAAGCGTATGAGCCCATCCGAGCCCTATCCTCGCCTCGCCTTCGCCGACGGTAGTCCAGAGCGCCTCGAGACCACCCTGCGCTTTGCGGCGCAGAGGGGTGATGCGCCCCGCGCGGAGCTGCGCGCGATCGCGTTGGAGCCGGCCGAGGCCCCGTCCTTCGGCGCCCCGGCGGCCCGCGTAACTGAGGCCGCACAGCGCGCCGACGACGCGGACGCCGGCGGCCGCGAGCCCGCAGAGGACGCCGCGACCCCGGGTCCCGTGGAGCGGGTCGCCGCGGGCGAGGTCCCGACGGCTGAGGGCGCAGTGCTCGGCGAGATCTCCGCCGCCATCGCCGCGGCGCTGTCACGGCGCCTGCAGCCGGAGCAGTACACGACTTGGTTCCGTCGCGTGCGGTTGGTGCGCCTCGACGAACGCGCCGCGGTGTTCGCGGTGCCGAACGAGTTCGCGCGCGAGTGGATCGCGACGTACTACCTCGAGCCCTTGTCTGCGGCGGTGCTCGCGAGCCTCGGTGTGAAGCGTCGTGTGGAGCTGCGTGTCGACCCCGAGGCGGCCGTGCAGCACTCCGCCTCCGAGACGGGGCTCGCGCCGGAGAGGACGGAGGGTCCCTCGGAGAGGCAAGCCGAAGAGCGGGCGGAATGGCCGGCCGACCGGCGCGGGGACAGGACCATCGACGGGCCCATCGAGCGGCGCGCGGCGCGGCCGACCGAGAGGCCTCGGAGCGACCAGCCGCCCCATCTTGGCCAGGGCTCCGAACGCGCCTGGCGCGACGCGCCGGGCACCTCTGAACAGCCGCGGAGGCCCGCGGCGCAACCTGAGCGAGCGCACCCGCCATCGCAACCCGCCGGCCCGGAGCGCCGGGAGGCCGAGGGTGAGTTCGGGCCCTACCCGGCGCGGCCCGAACCGACCCACGGCGGGTCGAACTCCGCGCGCCGCGACGCCCTGCTCCACGCCAACAGCGACATCGTGCTCAACCCGCGTTACGCGTTCGAGCACTACGTCGTCGGCCCGTGCAACCGCTTCGCGCACGCGGCCTCGATGGGCGCGGCCGAGCACCCAGGACGCGCGTACAACCCGCTCTTCCTGCACGGCCGCGTCGGGGTCGGCAAGACGCACCTCTTGCAGGCGTTCTGCTTCATGATCCTGGAGCGCCAGCCCGCGTCACGGATCCTCTACCTCTCGTGCGAGACGTTCGTGAACCACTTCATCAACGCCCTCGAAAACGGCGACCTGATGGGTTTTCGCGAGAAGTACCGCAGCGTCGACGTGTTGGTGGTGGACGACATTCAGCTCCTCGCGAACAAGGAGCGCACGCAGGAGGAGTTCTTCCACACCTTCAACACGCTTTACAACGCCGGCAAGCAGATCGTCCTCTCGTCGGACTCGCCGCCGAAGGACATCCCGACGCTCCAAGATCGCCTCGTGTCGCGCTTCAAGTGGGGCATGGTCACCGAGGTCTCGGCGCCGTGTTTCGAGACGCGGGTCGCGATCGTGAAACGCAAGGGCCGCGAGCGCAACCGCGAGGTCCCCGACGAGGTCGCGCAGTTCATCGCCGAACACATCGAAGAGAACGTGCGCGAGCTCGAGGGCGCGGTCACGCGCCTCCTCGGTTACGCCGGGATCACCTCGCAGACGATCGACGTCACGCTCGCGCGCAACGCGCTCGCGGACCTGATCGACGTGCAGCGCGGCGCGCCGACCATGGACGACATCATCGCCGTGGCTGTCGCGCACTTCTCGGTGAAGCTCTCGGACCTGCAGTCGAAGCGGCGCACCGCCGCGATCGCGTACCCGCGCCAAGTCGCGATGTTCCTCGCGCGCCGCATTACGCGCCATTCGCTCGAAGAGATCGGCGGTTACTTCGGCGGGCGTGACCACACGACCGTCCTCTACGCGGTCGACAAGATCGCGAAGCTCTGTGAGCGAGACCCCGAGACAGCCAAGCTCGTCGGCTCGTTGCTCGAGAAGCTCACGGGTCGGCGCTGACGCTGCCGCGGTGTCGAACGCCGCTCGCTCGCGCGGTTCGACGGCGGCTGTCGTCGACCCCGACGGGGCGGTCCTGCGCGCTGCGCGGGGCCGCCCCGTGTGCTTGGTGGTCGCCCTCGCGTGGCGCCGCTCGAGGGGCGCGCGCTGCGTCTCGCGCTCCACAACTCTCCACAGTTCGGCCACGCCGAATCGACGTGGAACTCACGTGCAGAACCCGACCTGTGCACACGGAATCCCCGTGGACTCGACGCCGATTCCCCGCCCACTCCACGGGGATGTATCGGGGACGAGAGTGGAGGGATCGTGGACGGCGGTGTGGGCGACCCCTCAGCGAGGGTGTGCATGAAGTCTGCAGAACCAGAGGCCAAGCCGGGCGCGCGCCGACCCCTCTGGAGGGCTGTGGAAGACTCTTCGGTTGTGCACGACCCATCCACCGCCATCGGCCTTCGTTCCACAGCGAGGTCACCGCTGTAAGTGATGGCAGGGGTGGCACTTACGCACGCGAAGGGCGAGTGTTCCAGGTTGCCGCGGGCCATGACTGCTGAGAAGATAGAGACCCAGAGGGACGCCGTGGGAAACGCCCGACCGCGGGCGGCTGTCCGCGCACGGAGGAGGCTCCGAGGAGTTCACCTCACATCCGCCTCTCCGTGACTCCGCGTGCCGCTTCGCTCGTACCCTTCGCTTCCCCCCGCTGGCTCCCCCAGACCGGCCCCACCCCTTGGCACCCCTGCCCTCCCCCCGGCACCCATGAAGGTCACCTGCGACCGCGAGAAGCTCCGTGAGGGGCTCGGCATCGTGAACGGCGTCGTACCGACGAAGTCTGCGAAGCCCATCCTCGAGAACGTCTACCTCGTCGCGACGGACCAAGCGCTGGAGCTCGTCGGGTCCGACCAGGAGGTCTCCGTGCGCTACCGCATCGACGAGGTCGAGGTGCACGATCCGGGCCCCGCGCTCGTGCCGGCGCGCGTGGCCTTCGACTTCGTGCGCGACTTGTCCGGCGAGACGATCACGCTCGACACGTCGTCGGGCACGCGCTGTGTCTTGACGAGTGGCACCGATCGCTGCGAGCTCGTGCTCGCGGACCACGAGGAGTACTCCCTCCCGCCGCGCTTCGACGACGCGGACTCGATCTCCATTCAAGGTGGCAACTTCACGCGCCTCGTCGGACGCACGGCGTTCGCCGCGGCGCGCGAGCCAGGGCGCTATGCGATGCACGGCGTGCTCGTCGTGCTGGCCGACGATCGACTGACGATGATCGGGACCGATGGGCGACGCCTCTCGAAGGCCTCGGTGCCCGTGGACACGAACAGCGGACCGGCGCGCCAAGCGATCGTGCCTACGAAGGGCGTGCAGCTCTTCTGCAAGGTCATCCAGGATCCCCTCGATCAGATCCGCTTCGTGTTCCGCGACAACATGGTCGGTATGCGTTCACGCAAGGCCGAGACGTTTGCGCGCCTCATCGACGGCGAGTTCCCGCGCTACGAGGCGGTGATCCCGACCGAGTGCAACCACGTGCTCGAGGCGGACCCCGAGCTCCTCGGTCGCAAGCTGCGCCTCGTGGCCAACGTCTCCGGCGACGAGCAGCGCGCGGTGCGGCTGCGTGTGCGCGCGGGCGAGCTCGAGCTGTACGGTCGCTCGAGCGGCCGCGGCAACGCGACCGCGAACCTCGAGATCGACTACAAGGGCGAGGACACGGAGATCGCGTTCAACCCGGACTTCGTGCTCGAGGGTCTCAAGAACGGAGACAACGACCGGGTGCGACTCGAGTTCGAGAGCCGCACCTCGCCGGGTAAATTCATCCTCGGCGAGGACCACATCTACATCGTGATGCCGATCACGTTCGACATTTGACCCGTCCGCGCCCCGCTTCACGCGCGGCGGCCCGGCCGCCGTCCCCCGAGCCGCTGGCGCCGACGACGGTCGCGCGCGGCGGACGGCCGGCGCCGCTCGGCGACGCGGTGCGGCGCTACCTCTCGGCGACGGGCCTCGATCGCCGCGACAAGGCTGCTTCGATCTACGCCACGTGGGACGAGGTCGTCGGCCCCGAGCTCGCGCGCACCGCGCGGGCCACGAGCTTCCGCCACGGCACATTGGTAGTCGAGGTGGCCTCGTCTGCCCTCCTGAACGAGCTCGTCGGTTTCACCGGCGAGGACTACCGAGCGCGCGTCAACACGCTGCTCGGCCGGCCCGACATCCGTCGCGTCACCTTTCGACTGCGCCGACGCACATGACCGAGAACCAAGATCCGATCCCGGGCGAGACACCCGTCGTCCGCATACCGCGCGAGTACGGCGCTGACTCCATCACGGTCCTCGAGGGCCTCGAGGCGGTGCGCGTCCGGCCCGCGATGTACATCGGGGACACCGACACGCGCGGTATGCACCACCTCATTTGGGAGGTGGTCGATAACGCCGTCGACGAGGCGCTCGCGGGTTTCGCGACGAAGTGCAGGGTCGTCCTGCAAAAGGACGGCTCGATCCGCGTCGAGGACGATGGCCGCGGGATCCCGGTGGCGATCCACGCCAAGGAAGGTATTCCCGCCGTCGAGGTCGTGTTAACCAAGCTGCACGCGGGCGGCAAGTTCGACGACGAGTCGTACAAGGTCTCCGGCGGCTTGCACGGCGTCGGCGTCTCGTGTGTGAACGCGCTATCGAGCGAGCTGCGGGTCCAAGTGCACCGCGACGGGAAGATCCACGAGATGGCCTTCCGGCGCGGCAAGAAGAGCGAGGAGTTGCGCGTCGTCGGCGACACGGATCAACGCGGCACGACGGTGATCTGGTTCCCGGACCCGGAGATCTTCTCGGTGATCGACGTCGAGTACGAGATCGTCGAAAAGCGCCTGCGCGAGACGGCCTACTTGATGGGCACGCGTGGGCTGCGGATGGAGCTCGAGGACGAGCGCACCGGGACCAAGGACGTCTTCGAGTACCCGGAGGGGCTACGCACGTTCGTCCAGACGATCAACAAGAACCGGACCCCGCTGCACAACGACATCATTCACTTCACGAAGTCCGTGCCTTCGCCGGACAATCCTCGCCAAGAGTATGAGGTCGAGCTCGCGCTGCAGTACACCGACGCCTACCAGGAGACGGTCTACACCTTCGTCAACAACATCAACACCCACGGCGGCGGCACGCACTTGGCCGGTCTGCGGGGTGCGCTGACGCGGACGCTCGGCAACTACACCCGCAAGGCCAAGCTCATCAAGGACAACGACGAGCTGCCGACGGGCGACGACTTCCGCGAGGGCCTGACGGCGATCCTGTCGCTGAAGGTTCCGGACCCTCAATTCGAGGGTCAGACCAAGGACAAGCTCGGCAACCGCGAGGCCCAGGGCGTCGTCGAATCGGTCATCAACGATCTGCTCTCGACCTATCTCGAAGAGAACCCGGCGCCGGCGAAGGCGATCATCAACAAGGCCGCGCGGGCGCGCGAAGCACGCGAGGCGGCGCGCAAGGCGCGCGACCTCGTGCGGCGCAAGTCGGCCCTCGCGAGCGGCAACCTGCCGGGCAAACTCGCGGACTGCCAGAACAAGAACCGCGACGAGACCGAGCTCTACATCGTCGAGGGTGATTCCGCGGGTGGTCCCGCAAAACAAGGTCGCGACCGCGCCTACCAGGCGATCCTGCCGATCAAGGGCAAGATCTTGAACGTCGAGAAGGCGCGCCTCGACAAGATGCTCGGGCACCAAGAGATCCTGCTGATCATCCAGGCCCTCGGCTGCGGCATCGGCGAGGAATTCGACATCGACAAGCTGCGCTACGGCAAGGTCATCATCATGACTGACGCCGATGTCGACGGCTCGCACATCCGTACGCTGCTCTTGACGTTTTTCTTCCGTCAGATGCCGCAGCTGATCGACCACCAGAACCTCTACATCGCGCAACCGCCGCTGTACAAGGTCACGATCGGCAAGACGAGCGCCTACGTCCCCGATGACGCAAGCCTGCGCCGGTATCTCGTGAATCGTGGCGCGTCGTCCTTGATCCTGCGCGACGCGCTGGCGAAACGCGAGTGGTCGGGCGCCGAGCTCGAGCCGGTGCTCGATCAACTCCAGCGCTTGCAAGGCCTCGCCGAGCAGGCTTTGCCGAACTGGGTCAACGTGCGCTTCGAGGACTTCCTCGAGCGCTGGAACGGCGAGCGACTGCCGAGCCATTGGGCCCGGGTCGGGCCCGCGAGCGGTTACTTCGAGACACGCGAAGAGCTCGAGGCCTGGCTGGAATTGCAGGGTGTCGGGCGCTCGGAGCCGCTCGCGATCTACCGCGGACCGGAGAGCGAGGTGAAGCTGCAAGCGGCCGACGGCGTCTCCACCTTCTTGCGCCAGCGCGAGCAGCTCGAAGAGCTCTTGCTCGCGATCGCGAACCAGGGGATCCAGTTCCGCGGCGGCGGCGACTTCGTAATCGTCAGCCCGAAGGGCGAGATTCCCTGTACGAACCTGATGGAGCTCGCGCGCGGAGCCCAGAAGGGCGCGCAGAGCAACGTCGACATCCAGCGCTACAAGGGCCTCGGCGAGATGAACGCCGACCAGCTCTGGGAATCGACGATGGACCCGATCCGGCGCACCCTCTACCGCGTCGAGTTGCAGGACGCGATCGCCGCGGACGAGATCTTCACGATCCTCATGGGCGAGGGTGTCGAGGCGCGCCGGGAGTACATCGAGGCCCACGCGCTCGAGATCACGAACCTCGACGTCTGAGGTCGTCTTTGGGTCGCGGGTGAGCCGCGCTGGCCGGGATTCCCGAGGGGGATTCAAGCTCGGGGGGCCCGTGGCCGATAGCTCCCCGGGCGCCCTCCTCGAGCGCCCCCGACCCCACGTGAAACACCACCAGCGCCTCGACCTCGGTCGCCTCGCGGAGGTCCTGCATGAACGCGGGATCGCCAACGTGGACGCCATCCGGGAATTCCTGCAGCAGAGCCGCGAAGGCGGCATGCCCTTCTGCGAGGCGCTCGTGACGACGAACCTCGTGCCCGACTGGGACCTCTCGCGCATCGTCTGCGAGACGTTCAGCCTGCCGTTCCTGCCGGTGGACCTCGTCGAGCCGAACGCGCGGTTGCGTCAAGAGCTCGACATGAAGCTCTTCCGTTCGCAGCAGATCGTGCCCCTCGATCGTTTCGGTCAGGTGTTGACGGTCATCATGCCGGGGCTCGTCTCCGCCGACACGCTGGCGATGCTCGCCGCGGCGACCGACCTCGTGATCCTGCCCGCAGTCGGCACGGTCGAGACGAACCGCCGGTGGATCCTCGAGAACCTCTCTGCGGGCAAGTCCGCCGAGATCGAGGGTGGTTGGGGCAACCTCTTCGATCAGGCCGACGCGCAAGTCGCGGCGGGACTGGGTCCGGAAAGCGAGTCCTTCTTCGGCGTCGGAGAGGCGGCGCGCGGCGGGCTGGCGCTGGCGCCGGCCGAGGACGCACTCGCCGAAGTGCACACCGATGACCTGCAATTCGAGGTCGCGCCGAGTGAAGGCGCGATCGCGGACGACGACGGCCTCGATCTCTCCTTGTTCGACTCCATGGAGGAGCTCGAGGCCGACGTGGACCTAATGGACGACGAGACCGCCGGCGGCCAGGACATACCGAAGGCTCCGCTGCCGAAAGGCCCGAGCTCCACCTTCGAAATGCCGCCGATGCCGGATTTCGGCTTCGAACGCGAGGCGGGCTGAGCGCCGGACCCGTTCAACGGCGCGGCGCGCGCCAACCGCCGCCGAGGCGGCGCACGAGCAGCTTGTCCGAGAGGCGCGGCGCGAGGACCGAGAGCACACCGAGCAGGTGCCATTTCCAGCGCAGCGAGCGCTCCGGCACCGGTCTCCGATCGAGCTGCAACACTTCGCGGGCGACGTCCCGCGCCGACGCGGCGGCCTCGAGGTCGGGGTCGGGCAGCCCTGCGGGATTCGCCTGGTTCGCGAAGAAGCCGGTCGCAGTCAATGCGGGGCTCAGAGTCGATACGGCGATGTCGTAGGGCGCCCACTCCACACGCAAAGCCTCGCCGATCGAGCAAACCGCGGCCTTGCTGGCCGAATAACCGACTTGGCCCGGGATACCTCGCCGGCCGACGACCGAGCCGATGTTGATGACGACGGGCCGCACGCCGTTACGCAGCAGGGGCAACGTCGCGCGGCACGTCAGCAGCAACGCGAACACGTTGGTGTCGAAGACCTGGCGCAGCATCGCGGGTTCGAGCTCTTCGACACGCGCGCGGTAGCCGATGCCGGCGTTGTTCACGAGCAGATCGAGGCCACCGAAGGCCTGTTCGAGCCGCTCTACACAGGCCTCGATCGCGTCAGCGTCGGTCAGGTCACAGGGCAACACGGGGTGCGGCCCGTCGGCGTGTGGTGGCAGCTCACGCGCGACACGTTCGAGCTCATCGACCCGGCGCGCTAGCAGCGCGACGCGATAACCGGATTCCGCCAAGAGGCGCGCGATCGCCTCGCCGATCCCCGAAGACGCGCCCGTGACGAGCGCACGCCGCGCGCTGCTCATGTGCGCGCCTCCTCGAGGGTTGCGCTCTCAACAATTGTGGAGGACATGTAGAGAACGCCGTTCGCGCGCTCGAATCGCCCAGCGCAGCCGGAACGTTGCGGTTGTCCACCCGATGCACACAGGTCCATGGGCCCCGCGCTCACTTGGCCTTGCGGACCCTGCCGAGCTGCTTCTGCCATACCCCGACCTCGGCCTCGATCTTCTGGAGCTGCGCGTCGCTGGAGCCCCATTTTACAATCAGGTCGCTGTGCCAATCGGCCGTGATCTCGAGCGCGCGTTCGTACTTCTCGCGCGCGGAGGCCGCGTTGGTGCGCCATGCATCTTGATCGCCGGACTTCTCCGCCGCGAGGGCCGCGGAGACGAGCGCGGCGCCCTCCTGGGCGAGCCCGCGCGCCTCGACCATGACCGCGGCCTCGGCGAGGCCGGGGGGGGCGTCGTGGGTCGTCGTTTTCTTGGCGCCGCTGCCCTTGCGCATGAATTGTTCGGGGCTCGTGTCGATGTCGTCGAAGACGTTCGTGGCGCCCCCGGTCTCGACCGCAGGCGCGCCCTGTCCGGCGGCCTTGTCCTTGGCGCTTTGACTCATCACCGCCACGCCGAGCGCCGCGACGACCACCACGAACAAGCCGACGAAAACCGGGAGCATATTCGGCGCGTTGCCACCGGGGCGCCGCCGCGCATTCGGATCGCGTTGGGTCTGAGCCATCGAAAAATCGCTGGAGAGAGGGGGTCCAAGGAGCGGGAAACGGAATGGGAATCGTAGCGAGCCCGCTCCACTGAATGGTGCCGCGTCTCAGGCCGGGTCGTCGAGCTCCGTGTAGGTCGCGAGCCGGTAGCTCGTGCTGCGGCCGCCGCCGGGATTGCGAACGAGGATGCCGCTGTCGACCAGCTGCGCGATGTCGCGCAGCGCGGTGTCGCGCAGCGCGGTGTCCGACGAGCACTTCGCGAGCGTCGCGTGCTTCGAGGTGCTGAGGTGCCCTTGAAACCCGTCGAGCAGCCGGTTCACGACGAGCCGTTGCCGCGGGTTGACCTCCCCTCGTCCGAGATGCCGCCACACCCGGTCTTTGTGCAGGACCGCCCCGAGCACATCCTCCGCGCGCTCGACCGCGTGATCGAGACGCTCGAGGAACCACACGAGCCAAGCCGTGATATCGAGCGAGGCGCGTTGCTGGGACTCGAGCTGGTCGTAATACGCGCGCCGCTCCGCTTCGAGGGCGGCGCTGAGACTCGCGGCACGCAGCGCAGCGCCATCGGCCCGCGCGAGCGCCATGTCGACGATCGCGCGGGCGATGCGCCCGTTGCCGTCCTCGAAGGGGTGCAGGGTCAGGAACCACAGGTGGGCGATTCCCGCGACCAGCAGGCGATCGATCGCGGGCGGCGCCTCGAACCACGCGAGGAACCGCTCGAGGAACCGCTCGATCTCGCCGTCGAGTCGCGCCGTGGGCGGCGCCTCGAAGTGCACACGCCGACGCTCAGCCGCGCCGCGTGTCTTGGATCGAGACAGCCGCCACAGATCGCCCACCGGGCGGGCCCATTCAGGCAGGTCCGGCAGGGCCGGATCCCGCAGGGCGGGGTCACTCCGGTGCGGAGCCCAGGGGGTTGGGCCCCACAGGTTTGGCTCCAACAGGGCGGGTCCGCACGAGGCGCGCCGCGTAACCGCCGTCGAGCGGGCCCCCCTCGGCCGCTGAGGCGGGCAGGCTCGCGAGCTCGGTCTCGAGCTCGAACTCCGGGTTGGCCGTGAGGACACGCCGCACGAGCTGCGCGCCCTCCTCGGGCTCGAGGCTGCACGTCGAGTGCACGACCGCGCCGCCGGGCCGCACACGCGCGAGCGCCGCGGTGAGCAGGCGCTCCTGTTCAAGCACGAGCGACTTCAACTCCGAGGGGCCGAAGCGCCAGCGCGCCTCGGGGCGGGCGGCGAGCACACCCGTGTTGCTGCAAGGCACGTCGACGAGCACCGCGTCGAAGAGCGGTGTGCTGGGCGCGAGGGCGAGGTCGGCGTCACAGGCTGCGAGTTGGACTGCCGCGCGTAGCGCCGCCTCGGGCGCGATCCGCGCGAGACCCCGCGGGACATCGGCGAGGCGGCGCGCCGAGCGATCCAAAGCGAGGATCCGCGCGCCGCTCTCCGCGAGCACCGCCGTCTTGCCGCCAGGCGCGGCGCACAGCTCCAGCACGCGCATGCCGGGCTCGGCGCGCACGAGCTCAGCGGCGCGCAACGCGGTCTCGCCCTGCACGGTCACGCGGCCTTCGACGAAGGGCGCCGAGTGCACGGCCGTCGCGGTGCTCTCCGAATCGAGCAGCAGGATGGCCGGGTGGTGCCCTTCCCGCGTCGGCATCCCGAGGGCCTCGAGCTCCGCGGCGACGTCCTCGCGCCGGTTCCGCTCTGTGACGCGCAGCGAGAGCGCGGACTCGTCGAGCGCGAGCGAAGCGAGACGGTGCGCCTCCTCGAGGCCATAACGCTTGGTCCAGCGTTTGTACAGCGCCGCGGGGATCGAGAGCGCGTCCTCGGCCCACAGCGAAGGGTGCACCTCGGGGTCGCGGAAGACAGGCTTCTCGAGGTGCCACGGTCGGTCCACGATGTCGCGCGTGGGATCGCCGGTGTGGCCCTCGCCGCGCGCGCGCAGGGCCTCGCGCATCACGGCGTTGACGAACCGCCCCTTGGATGGTCCGAGGATGCGACTCGCTGCGTCGACGGTCTCCGAGAGCGCCGCGTGGGGCGGCACACGATCCATGAAGAAGAGCTGCGCGAACCCGAGCCGCAGGAGCAGCGCGAGCTCGCGCTTGGGCTTCGGACGCGCGAAGGCGTCGACGAGGGCCCGCAGCGTCCCGCGCCGCCGGATCTCGGTCCCGACGAGTCGCCGCACGAGGCCCCGATCGCGCGCGTCGAGCCCGCGCCCCTCACAGATCGAATCGACCGCGCGCAGGGGCGCCGGGCCGTCGGAGGTCAGTACGAGATAGGCTGCGATGCGGGACACGGGGGGGAGAGCATAGCGCCCAGATCGTGCGCCACCTCGGGGCCTTACGATCTACAGCCAGGCCCGGTCCCGGGGGGTCGTCGACGGCGACGCGCGAGCCTCACGAGGGGGACGGCGGCACCTGCCTGACGGAAGCCAGCGCGAAGAACGACCGATGTCCAATCCGGAGAAACGGAGCCACAGAACGCCGAGGTGGCTAGGCGTGGCGTTGGTTGTCCTGGCGCTGTTTCTGGCGCAGCACCTCCGCTACACGAGAGCGCATGAGCCTCACTCTCCTCGAGACCAGCGCTGAGCATCACAACGCATCACCTCGGATCAGGAGCTCGAACAACGCGCCCGGCAGCTGCGCATCGAGTGTGGACCACCACGTCACCGTCGGCTCGATTTTGTTCGCAAGTCGCTGCTCGAGCGCGTTCACGGCCTGGGTCGCCTCCTCTCGGTCGGCGCCGAAAGCCAAGCGTGCGCGACCACCGTGAATGGTCACCAACCGGACCCCACCCTCCTCGAGTCTCACGAGCACCGCCGGTCGCCCCGCCCCGAATCTCGGCCATTTGTTCGAGAGCCCGGCCGAGATTCAAGGTCCCGGTCGTACCTGGTGTTGAGTCTCCGAGTAAGCGGAGTCTTGTGAGCCAATCGGACCAGAGGGGATCCTGGAACCATTTGCCGACCATCGTCTCTGCGGGGCCGTCGCCAGCACGACCCAGAAGCTGCGCAATGTCGCCCAGACGTGCAACAACTCTCGAATCCACGGGGAGCACCCGCAAAAGATCGTCGTCGCAACGAGTCGTGTGCAGTTCGGTGGCGACTCCCGCGAGCAACGCACCGCACAGTGGCGCGGTCAGCGCGGAGTGCAGAGTCCGTGAGAACATGCCGCGATTCTGCGGCATCCCTCGCGTTTGTGCCATGACCGTACAGCCTGCGCTGCCGATGCTCGTCTCCCCGACGTCACATCCAACCACTTGACCATGAAGTTGGCCCTTGGTCCCATGGCACGCACCGCCCTCATCGTGATCGCGGTGCATCATGTCTTCGTCGCGACTCAATTGCGCGCGGTGACGTTCCCGGGCGTGCGCCTCCCCGCGAGCAAGTCGCCGCTGCCGCCCGGCGTCGAGCGCCTCGAGCTCCGTCACGAGGACGGCTCCACGTTCGGCCTCTTGCGTCCGGCGGCGACACCTCCGAGTCACCCGCGAGGCGCGCCGCTCGTCGTCTACTTCCACGGCAACTACGAGCTCGCCGAGGACACACCCTGGTGCAGCGAGCCCTACGGCGCCCTCGGCGCGGCGTTGCTCGTCGTCGAGTACCGCGGGTACGGATCGAGCGAGGGCACACCGAGCGAGGCGCATCTCGTCGCCGACACACTCGGCCTCATCGAGCTCGCCGCGGCGCGCACCGCGGTCGACCGCGCGCGGATCGTGTACCACGGGCGCTCGGTCGGCGGCGGGGTCGCGTCGGCGGTCGCGCGCCGGCTCGCGCCGTGCGCGCTCGTGTTGGAGTCGTCGCTTTCGTCCGCCGTGTCGATGGGACGCACGTGCTTCGTGCCGCCCTACCTCGTGCGCGATCGCCTCGACGTCGCGAGCTGCCTCGCGCATCACTACCAGGGCCCGACGCTGATCCTACACAGCGAATCGGACGAGGTCATCCCTGTGCGCGAAGCGCTTCGCAATGCGCGCGCAGCGCCCGACGCCGAGCTCGTGCTCGCCGTCGGACACAGCCACCAGGAGTCGTGGTTCGACCACGACCCAGCGACGGTGATCGCGTTTGTCGAGCGAGCCTTCGCGGTCCCTTGAGCCGCACGCGGCCTGATCGGACCGGTGACGACGCTCAGGTCGTGGCGACCTCGACCAACCCGAGGCTACAGCGCGCCAGCCAGGAACATCACGAGCGGCATCGGGAGAAGCAGCCCGCTCACGAGGTATAAACACCCAAGCGGCGCTGGCCAATTGGCGACGCCTTACAGCATCGTCGGGGTGAAGTGGGCTCCCATTGCGGCAGGGAACCAGATCGTCGCCAGCCCGAGCGACGCGATCGGAGCGATCCCGAGCATGCTGCGCGGGCCGCCGGTGAGGTCGGCGACGATTCGGAATGCTCCGGCACTCTTCGTTGTTGGAAAGGTGAGATCCGCGCACGCGATCACGAGGGTCATAGGATTCGAGCGGGCCGGTTCTTACGTACTGGAGAGTGGAGGGTTCTCATCCTCTTTTGATCTAGGTCGAGGTGGCCTTCCGAGCCTCTTGTAGTTCGATCTCGCCCACCTCCATTGCCGCCTCGATCCACTCGTCGATGAGCGTGTG